>Ga0136614_10001486_pt1 | contig 13826 bp, 15 predicted proteins | sample AntDrymUQ2792106_2_FD_106643 | JGI IMG/M metagenome (GOLD analysis project Ga0136614, IMG submission 106643) | Polar desert sand microbial communities from Dry Valleys, Antarctica - metaG UQ279 (21.06) | ecosystem: Environmental > Terrestrial > Soil > Desert | place: Antarctica: Dry Valley...
ACCGCTTCCGCACCGACGACGAGCACGTGGAGCACGTGGGCCGGTTGTCGCTCCAGATGTTCGACGCGCTCGGCGACGCCGGCCTGCACGACCTCGACGGCACCGACCGCGAGCTGCTGTGGGCCGCCTGCATGCTCCACGACATCGGGGTGACGATCGGCTACGACGACCACCATCGCCACTCGCACTACCTGATTCGCAACTCCGGCCTGCCGGGGTTCAGTCCCCGCGAGCTCGAGCTGATCGCCCTGATCGCGCGCTGGCACCGCAAGGGTGAGCCCGACCCGCAAGAGCTGGGGGCACTGCAGCGCAAGAGCGACGGCGACCGCCTGCGCCTGCTGTGCGGCGTGATCCGCCTGGCCGAGCAGCTGGAGCGCAGCCGCGACCGTTCCGTGCGCTCGGTCCGTCTCGAACACGACGGGGACACCGTGGCGCTGCATGCCGAGACCAACGGCAGCGGCTCGGACCCGAGCGTTGCGATCTGGTCGGCCCAGCGCAACTCGTCGCTGCTGGCCGAAGCGATCGGCGAACGCGTCGAGGTACTGCGCGATTGATCAGGAAAGGGGCGTGACCAGCGTGCCCAGCTGGGGCGAGGAGACCACGACCTCGTCACCTGGCTTGAGCCACACCTTGGGATTCCGCAGGCTGCCCACCCCCGCGGGGGTGCCGGTGGACACCATGTCGCCCGGCTCGAGTGTCATGAGCTGCGACAGGTAGGCCACGAGCGCCGGGATGGAGTGCACGAGGTCGGCGGTCGTGCCGTTCTGCATCTCCTCGCCGTTGAGCGTGAGAGCGATCTCGATCGCGTCGTGGTCGCCCGCCTCGTCCGGCGTGACGAGCGCGGGGCCGCACGGTGCTGCGCCGTCGAAGACCTTGCCGGGCATCCACTGGGGCGTCTTGAATTGGTAGTCACGAGCGGAGAGGTCGTTGAGCAGCGTGTAGCCCGCCACATGGGACATCGCCTGCGCCTCGGGCACGTCCTTGCAGCGGTCGGCGAGCACGAAGGCCACCTCCGCCTCGTAGTCCACACGGCAGCTGTAGGCGGGAAGCGCCACCTCCGAGCCCGGCGCCGCCAGAGCGTTCGGGAACTTGGCGAAGATCGTGGGCGTCTCCGGCGGGTCGGCGCCCTGCTCCTCCGCGTGGGAGCGGTAGTTGAGGCCGATGCAGACGATCTTGCCCGGGTCGGTGATCGGGGGCAGGAGGGCGACCTCATCGGGCGGCAGCGGTGGCCACGAAGGTCCGTCGCTGAGACCGTCGCGGCGCAGGAGCGCCCCGAGCCCCTCCCCCGGCTCTGAGAGCGGCACCACCGCGCCGTCGTCGAGCCGGCCGGCGCGTGGTCCCTCCCCCGAGTCGAATGTGACGAGGCGCATGGGCGGAGACTAAGTCGTCGGCCGCCGGGGGGGCCGGCCCGTACTCTTGTGGCGTGGCCCGTCGCGATGAAAACTCGATTCCCACCGGCCGCGTACGCCGGACGGCGAAGGTGGCCGGCCTGGCCGGAGGCCAGACCGCGCGCAACTACGCGACGAAGGCCACGAACCTAGCCCGCGGTGAAGAGGGCAGGCAGCGAGCGGTCAGCCGCCGCCAGGCTGAGGCCGCCGAGCAGATCCTCGATGTGCTCGGAAACATGAAGGGCGCCGCCATGAAGGTGGGCCAGGTGGCGTCGTTCATCGACACCGGCGCGTTTCCCGAGGAGTTCCAGGAGCGCATCCAGTCCAAGCTGGCCGAGCTGCGCGACTCGGCCCCGCGCGTCTCCTTCAAGGAGATGCGCAAGGTGATCGAGTCAGAGCTCGAGGAGCCGCTGGGGGACGTGTTCGCCGAATTCGACGAGCAGGCCGTGGCGGCGGCATCGATCGGCCAGGTGTATCGCGCGCGCCTGGAGGACGGCCGCGACGTGGCCGTGAAGGTCCAGTACCCGGGGGTGGCACAGGCCGTGCGGTCAGACCTCCAGAATCTGGGGCTGCTGATGCGGGTGGCGAAGAAGATCGCGCCCGGGATGGACGCCAAGGCGATGACCGCGGAGATCCGCGAACGCCTGTCCGACGAGTTGGACTACGAGCAGGAGGCGCAGGCCCAGCGGGCCTTTGCGCGCGCCTGGCGCGACCATCCGTTCGTGGTCATACCCGAGGTGGTCACGTCACTGTCGCGCGAGCGCGTGCTCGTCACCGAATGGGTCGACGGCCTGGGGTTCGAGGACATCAAGCAGCTCGACGCGGGCACGCGCGACCGCTTCGGTGAGATCGTGTTCCGCTTCTTCTTCGGCTCGCTGTACCGAAACGGCCACTTCTCCGGCGACCCCCACCCGGGCAACTTCAAGCTGCTTCCCGGTGGGCGCGTGGCGTTCATGGACTTCGGAATGACCAAGAAGCTCGGGCGCGATCACCTCGACAACGAGGTCGAGGCCATTCGGCTGGCCTTGGACCAGGACGCCGAGCAGCTGCTGGACCACCTGATCGCCCAGGGCGTGTATCCGCGAGACCACGACGCGATCGACCCCCAGGAGGTCCTGCGCCATTTCCGAGCCGTGATCAGCTGGTACCTCGAAGACCGCGAGGTCACGATCGACAAGTCGGTGGTGTCGCAGGTGCTGATCGACTTCGGCGACCCCCGGTCAGAGTTCTGGGAGCTGATGAAGCACGGCACGATGCCGGCCGAGGCAATCCTCGCGCGGCGTATGGAGGGACTCACTCTCGGCGTGCTCGGCCAGCTCGGCGCCACCGCGAACTGGCACCTGATCGCCCGCGAGTGGCTGTTCGGCGACGCGCCGTCCACCCCGCTCGGCGAAGCCGAGGCGGAGTTCCACGGACCGCCGCATCGTGCCGCGGCCTAGCGCGGGGAGCCGGTCGGTGCCGGTCGCGTCCACCGGCGACGCGATGGAGTACCTCCTGGGCGCCGACCCCGTGCTCGGAAAGCTGGTCGAGGACCAGGGGAAGCTCGACGAGCAGGAGCGCTCGCGCGGACGGCCCGCCGACGCCTACGGAGCGCTCGTGCGCTCGATCGTGGGACAGCAGCTTTCCACCAAGGCCGCCCGCACGATCTATGAGCGGCTTACGGGCCTCTACGACGGCACAACCCCCACGCCCGAGCAGCTGATCGACACCGACCCGGACGACCTGCGGGCCGTTGGTCTCTCGCGCGCGAAGGCGTCCTATCTGCGCTCGCTCGCCGAGCACGTGGTGTCCGGCGACCTCGAGCTCGAGCGGCTGACCGACCTCCCCGACGATGAGGTGTCCGAGCAGCTCACGGCCGTCAAGGGGCTGGGCGAGTGGACCGCCCAGATGTTCCTGATCTTCCACCTGCGCCGTCCCGATGTGCTGCCGGTGGGCGACCTGGGTGTGAGGCGGGCGGTGGAGCTGGCCTACGGCCTCGAAGGGCTGCCGACGCCCGCCGAGCTGGAGCAGATCGCGGAGCCATGGCGGCCCCACCGCTCGCTCGCGTCGCTGTACCTGTGGCGCTCGCTGGACAACGCGCCGGTCTAACGGCGCCGGCGGCGCTTTCCGATCTTGAAGGCCTCGCCGCGCAGGCCGACGCAGCCGACGCACCCCACGCAGCTGTCGCAGTCCACGCACGCGATGCAGGCCACGCACCGGTAACACGTGATACAGGCCAGCGTGGCTGCGCAGCCCACCACGGCCACGCCCAGCAGCGTCGCCGCGCTTCCGAACACGCCCGCGCTGCCGGCCGTGAGCGCGCTTCCGGCCACCGCGACGCTGCCCGCGGTCCCGGCACTGCCGGCCACGGCCGAGCTACCCGTCGTGCGGACGCTGCCGACCACGGCGGCGCTGCCGCGCGTGGTGCTCGAACCGGCTACCGCAGCGCTGTCACGGGTGACCGTCGACCCGGCTACCGCAGCGCTGCGCTTGGAGTTGGCCACTCAGACGGTGGAGCCACAGGACGGCTCTTCATCCGCAACGCGGAAGGACGACCCGCAGCCGCAGGCTGCGACGACGTTCGGGTTGATCACCTCGAAGCCGGAGCCCATCAGGCTCTCGGTGAAGTCCACGTTGGAGCCGTCCACGTAGCGCAGGCTGGCCGGGTCGACGATCACGCGGATGCCCTCGTGGTCGAAGACGTGATCCTCCTCGCGCTTCTCGTCCAGGGCCAGGGCGTACTGGAACCCCGAGCAGCCACCGCCGCGAACTCCGACGCGGAGGCCGACCTCGCCCTCGGACTCTTGCGAAGCGAGGAATCCGCGCACCTTGTCAGCCGCGATGTCGGTGAGAGTGACCATGCTTCAAGAAATGTAGCATTGGCCTCCAATGCCTACCAGCGAAGACCTGACAGCCCGCATAGAGAACGCTTTCCCGAGCGCTACCGTCTATGTGGAGGATCTCACCGGAGGGGGCGACCACTTTCGGGCGGAGGTGGTCTCAGACCGCTTCGAGGGCCTCAGCCGGATCGAGCAGCACCAGCTCGTGTATGGCGTGTTCGGCAACGAGGTGGGCGGTGCGATCCACGCCCTCTCGATCAAGACCTCGACACCGGAGAAGACCGGATGAACAACACCGAGATCAAAGACTTCATCGAGCAGTCGATTCAGGAGAACGAGGTGATGCTCTTCATGAAGGGCACGCCCGAGCAGCCCGCCTGCGGGTTCTCCATGAGGACCTCCGGTGCGCTGAACGCGCTCGGGGTGCGCTACGCAGCGCTCGACATCCTCCCCGACCCGCGCATCCGCGAGGAGCTGTCGGGCATCTCAGGGTGGCCCACGATCCCCCAGCTCTTCGTGAAGGGCGACCTGGTGGGCGGCTGCGACATCGTCATGGAGATGTACGAGAGCGGCGAACTGGCCGAGAAGCTCGGCGTGGAGATGCCCGACGAGGACGACGACGAGACGCCCGAGCCGGCCCTGACGGAGGCCGAGGTGCCCGCGCGCCAGGGTCAGATCCCGCTCGAGAACCGCCTGGACTGACGCCTACAGCTGCTCGGCGCGCACCTGCTGGCCGAGCAGCACCCGCCCGGCGGTCTGCCAGACCGACGACCCCACGAGCACGTGCTGGGTGGCGGTGTGCACGTCGCGAAACCGGCGCTGGAGGGGGCTGGTGGCGTAGATCGACGTGCCGCCGCCGAGCGAGTACATCTCGTCGACGACGTCGGCCGAGCTGGCCATCGCGTGGTTGGCCGCCATCCGCAGTGCGGCGCGGTCGCGCAGCGTGACGTCGCCATCAGCTTGCACGTGTTCCCACGTCTCGCCGATCGCGTCGCTGACCAGCGCTCGCGCCGCGCGCAGCCGCGCCTCGGCCTTGGCCATCCGCAGCTGGGTGTCCGCCTGTGCCGCGAGAGGCTTGGTCTGCAGCGTCGGCAGCTTGGCCTCGGCCAACCGGAGCAGGTCCTCCGCCGCGCCACGCGCAATCCCCAGAGCCACCCCTGAGATCGCCAGCGCGAGCAGTCCGAACGTGGGGAACGCGTAGAGCGAGCCGCGCTCACGGGGGGGGTCGCCGAACAGCGACGCCGAGCGGCCCGCGGGCACCATGAGCTCCGAGACCTGTATGTCGTGGCTGCCGGTGCCGCACAGCCCGTTCACCGTCCAGGTGTCGATCACCTCCACGTCGGAAGCCGGGAACAGCATCAGCCGGATATCGGGGATGCCGCCGTCGAGCACGCGAATGTCGCCGTGGTCCTCCACCAGGCAGCCGCCCATCAGCCAGTCGCTGTGGTCCACGCCCGAGGTGAAAGGCCAGCGCCCGGTCACGCGATAGCCGCCTGGCACCACCACGGCACGGCCCTTGGGGGCGAATACGCCTCCGACGCAACCGGTGGGCGCGCCGTACACGTCGCGAGCGTCGGCCTCGGGAAGGTAGGCGGCCAGCGCCCCGCTCGTGGCGGCCACGGCCACGCACCAGGCGGCGGCGCCGTCGGCGCGGCCCAGCTCCTCCATCACGGCCACGAGCTCTTCGGGAGCGACTTCGCCGCCGCCGAGCGACCGCGGCACGCATACCCTGAAGAGCCCGGACTCACGAAGCGCGGTGACCAGCTCCGGCGTCAGACGGCAGTCGCGCTCTGACTGCTCCGCGCATTCGGCCGCCAGAGGGGCCACGGCACGCGCCGCCTCCACGGCAGACGCACTCGGTTCTACATCGACCCTCATCCGGACTCGATCCTAGGACGCCGCGGCTGTCGCGCGCGGCGGTTGTGCTGCGTGGTGATGGCTGGGGAGCTCCGCGAGGGCGCGAAGCAGTTCGGCGCGGCGCGCCCACAGCCGCTCGCGCCACGCGGCGGCCCACGGAGAGTGGCGTTCCTCGGGCATCGGCTCGCCGGTCCATTGAGCGAGCGCGAGGTCGAGCTGCGCGCGCCTGTTGGGCCCATGAGTTCGCAGCGCCATGCTCGCGATGGCCTCGAAGTAGTCGGCATCGACGCGGTCGTGCCAGCCCAGACAGAGGCGGTAGTAGTCATCGGCGGTGCACAGCACGGACCCCGATCCCGGCTGATCGAGCAGCCTGCGAGCGTCCGCCGCCGCGAGGCGCAGGCTGCAGTCCGCCTGAACGCGGGGTGCGTCCGGCCACAGCCCGCCGAGGACATCGGGCTCGGAGACGGCGTGCTCGCGATGAGTCAGCAGGAAACGGACCAGGCGGGCTCCGTCCCCATTTGCGAACACGCAGGGATCCATCTCCTGCCCGCCCCGGCGAGCCATGAACCGGCCCAGCAGCCGCAACGTAAGCGGCTCTGGAGGGAGAGCTTTAGTACAAGAATGGCGCGAGCCGGCGCCACCGCCGGCCCGCGCGGGGAGAGAGACCTGGAGAGGGGAATCACTCACCGGCACATGTTTGCCTCCGGGAGCGTTCCTCGCATCCGCATCGACCACTGATCTTTGAGGCCCCTACCCCTTAGAAACGGGGCACGGGCTGACGGTTGGCGCGTTAGGCTCCGCTCATGAGCGTGGCGGAGGCGTCGCAGACGCCCTCTGACGAGCATCGCCGCGGGGTCCTCGTCGAGCGAGACGCGGAGCTCGGGACCCTTCTGAAGCTGCTCGAGCGGGCCCGCGCCGGAGCATCCAGCACCGTGGTGGTGGACGGTCCCGCCGGCATCGGCAAGACGGCTCTCCTCGAGGTGCTGGCGGCGGAGGGCAGAGATCGCTCGATGACGGTGCTCACCGCACGCGCGACCCCGCTCGAGCGCCACTTCTCCTATGCCGTGACCCGTCAGCTGTTCGATCCCGTCCGCGCCGAGCGCAGAGACGAGGGCTGGCACGCGTTGCTCGAGGGGCCCGCGGCGCTGGCGCTGCCCGCGCTCGAGCTGGAGCGCTCGCCTGACTCCGGCGACCCAGGGGGTGACGTGGCGGCGTCCACTCTGCACGGGCTCTACTGGCTCACCGCAAACCTCGCCCAGCAGGCTCCAGCGCTCATCCTGCTCGACGACGCACACTGGGCCGACCCGCCGTCCGTGCGCTGGCTGGCTCATCTCGTCCCTCGGCTCGACGGCCTGCCCGTGATGCTGGCGATCTCCGTTCGCGGAGGGGACACCGCCACCGACCCCGGATCGCTGCGCGAGATCGCAACAGGTGCGGATCCCGTAATGCGCCTGGGCGTCCTGGGCGCCGCGTCCACCTACCGCCTGGTCGAGGGTGCGCTCGGCCCCGAGCCCGACCCCGGCTTCTGCGAGGCCTGCCACAGCGCGACGGGCGGCAACCCGCTCCTGCTGCGAGCGCTGATCGGTTCGCTCGCCTCCGAGGGAGTGACCCCGACGGCCGGGGCCGCGCGGCGAATCGCGCGCTTTCGTCCCGACGGCGTGGCTCAGGCCGTGGAACGCACGATGGCCACCCTGCCCGAGGGCAGCGACGCCCTGGCGGAGGCTGTCGCGATTCTCGGTGACAGTGCCGAGCTGCGCCACGTGAGCGACCTGGCCGGTGTTGACCGTGCCAGTGCCGCCGGCCTGGCCGACGCCCTGTCCGGGGCGGAGATCCTCGAGGCCTCCCGTCCCCTTCGCTTCGTGCACCCGCTCGTGCGCGCCACGATCTACGAGTCGCTTCCGCCGGGCCGGCGGGCCGTGGCGCACACCCGGGCGGCGGCGTTGCTCGGCGAGGCGGGTGCCGGCCCCGAGCAGCTGGCGGTGCACCTCCTCGAGACCGAGCCCGATGGCGATCCGGCGGTGGTGCGCGCGCTGTCGAGCGCGGCACGAAAGGCCACCGCGCGCGGCGCCCCGGACGTGGCGGTCACCTACCTTCATCGCGCGCTCGCCGAGCCGCCCCCGCCCGAGCAGGCGCCGGCGATAGAGCTGGACCTTGGACTGGCGGAGGTGGCGGCGCTGGATCCGGGTGGCTCCAAGCGCCTGCTCGGCGCCCTGAAGAAGATGGGTGACTCGCCCGCCCGGCCGGCCGCGGCGCTACGTGCTGCCAACACGCTGGGCAACTCCACCCTCGGCCAGGACGCGGTGGCGGCCTGTCAGCTGGGCCTGTCAGGCACCCACCCGTTGGACCGGCAGTTGGGGATCGCGCTGGGGGCGGTTCTGATCACCAACAGCTGGTACCACCCGAAGACCGTTGCCCTTGGCGCGGAGTGGCTGCGCGGCCTGGACGCCGCCGACGCGGAGGCGGGACCCATCCTGATCTGCCGTGCGGTGGAGACCGCGCGCCGCGGGGAGGGCGTGGACGAGGCACGCGCGCTGCTCGATCGCGCCATTTCGATGGAAGCCCACCGGGGGGCGAGCAGTCAGCTGCTGGTGATGTCAGCCCTGCTCGCCACCTGGACGGACGACTACGAGCGCGCAGCGCAGATGTGGCAGGAGCTGATCGACCTGGCTCGAACGCTAGGTGCCCTCAACGATGCACGCGGCAGCTTTACGTGGCGCAGTCTCACGCACACCCTCCGTGGAGACCTCGCCGAGGCCAAGGAGGACCTGGCCAGTGGCTTGGAGCTGGAGTGGAACGGCAGCTCCTCGCAGCCCTACGGGTTGGCGCACACCGTGCACGTGTCGCTGCTCAGCGGCGAGCTGGATGTGGCGGAGCGCGAGCTCGCCGCGGTGAACGTGGACCACATGCTCGGCCCGGACCCCGGCGGCGCCTGGCTGATGGAGGCCCTTGGCCTCCTCGACCGGACGCGCGGCGACCTGTCCTCCGCGGCCAGGAAGCTACGCGACGCCGGCAGGCGCTTCGACGCGCTCGAGATCACCGGCCCTGCGCTCACCGGCTGGCGCGGGGACCTGGCGCTCGCGCTGGCCGGGCTCGGCCAGACCGACGAGGCCGCCGCCGTGGCGGCCGACAACCTGCAGCGGGCCGAGCGCTGGGGCGGCAGCCGTCCGCTGGGCGTGGCGTTGCGCGTATCCGGCATGGTCCAGGGTGGCGAGGAGGGTATGGCGCTGCTGCGCCGCTCGGCGGACACTCTCGAGCACTCCAGCGCGGCGCTGGAACACGCCACCTCGCTCACGGAGCTGGGGTCGGCCCTGAGGCGGGCCAACCGCCGCGCAGAGGCTCGGGGGCTGCTTCGCGCGGCACTCGACGCTGCCCACCGCTGCGGCGCGGCGCCCTTGGTGGAGCGGGCCCGCGAGGAGCTGGTGGCCACGGGCGCCCGACCTCGCCGGCCGGTGCTCAGCGGTGCCGACTCGCTCACTCCGCGCGAGCGCAAGGTGGCCAAGCTGGCAGCCGAGGGCCGCTCGAACCGCGAGATCGCCCAGGAGCTGTTCGTGACCGAGCGCACCGTGGAAACCCACGTGCGGCACGCACTTCAGAAGCTCGAGGTCTCCTCCAGGCGCGAAATCGGCAAGGCCTTGGACGAGCCCCGGGCTACCTGATCCGGCCGCCTCGGCCGCGGCGATCGGCCATCACGCGGCGGCCGCGGTCGGCATAGCCGCGAGCCTGGCGCCGATAGCGCTCCTTGTCCTCCTCGGGCAGCGCCTGCCAGCGCTCCCATGCGGCGAGCAGCAGCGGCCAGGCACGGCGGCCGGCGGCAGCGGCGCGACGTACGCCCCCGCGGCGTGGATGGGCCATCAGGCCTCCGCTCCGGCTGGGGCCCCGCCGGAGTCGTCAGCGGGCGCCTTTGCCGCGATGTGCTCCAGGTACTCGAGGATGCGGTGCGAATCCGCGATCACCTCTTCGCCGTGGACCAGGACGGGTACCCAGCGCTGGCCGGTGAGCTCGTGAACCTCAGGACGATCGCGCTTGAGGAACGGGACGCGCACCTCGTCGAAATCGATCCCTGCCCGCCGCAGCCGGCGGGCGACCTTGCCGCAGCGGCAGACGAGGTCCGTGGGTGCCTTGCAGCGATACAGCGTGGCCATGGCAGACGCAGATTAGCGCCGCCAGGCGCCCAGCCCACGCAGTGCCCGGCGGCCCACGCCGACAGCACCCTCGCCGGCGCCGATGGCCGCGGCGGCCACTCGGTACTGCAGCTGCTGGGAGCGCCGTGCTCGGACGATCCGCTCGTGCTCGCGATCCAGGTACCAGGCGACGGTGGCCTCCAAAGTCTCCTCATGCGGCCGGGCGCTGAATCCCAGTTCGCGTTTCGCCTTGGTGGACCTGTAGGTCCAGAACTGGGTGGCGGCGAGCACCTCCCGGGGATCGAGGGTGGTGAGCCCCGGCCCGATCCGCAACACGGTGGCCGCGGCCGCCGCCAGGTTGCGCGGCACCTTCAGCGGCGGTGCCACGCCGCTCAACCGACCGAGGTCGGCGAACAGCCGGTCGAACGTGAAGTTGCGTCCGCCGAGGATGTACCGCTCCCCCACCACGCCCTTGTCGTCGGCGAGCAGGTTGCCGGCGGCCACGTCGCGGACATCGACCACGTTCAGCGCGCCGTCGGCGTAGGCGGGCACTCTGCCGAGCAGGAAGCTGCGGACCAGCCGGGTGGATGTCACGTGAACGTCGCCGGGCCCGAACACCACCGTGGGGTTCACGCACACCAGCGGCAGGCCACCGGCCGCCAGCCTGAAGGCCTCGGCCTCGGCCTCGTGCACCGAATTCACGTATGGAATGCCCAGGTGGCCGGCGGTGAACAACTGGCGCTCGTCCGCTGTGCCCCCCCGCTCCGCTGGGCCCAGCGCCGCTGCGCTGGATGTGAGGACTACGCGGCCCACGCCGGCCTTCAGGCTCTCGCCCAGCACCGTGCGCACACCCCCAACGTTCACCTCGAACAGCCGCTCCGCGTCCGATGGCCGCACGGAGGTCATGCCCGCCGCGTGGAAGACCTTGTCGACCCCCTTGAGGGCCCGCCGCACGGCGCGGCGATCGAGAAGGTTGCAGCGCACGCGCTCCAGGTCCAGGTCGTCTATCGCGCGCGTGTCGGACCCCTCGCGGACGGTCACCCGCAGGTCGTCGCCGCGCTCGGCCAGCGCGCGAGCCAGATGCGAGCCGATGAAGCCGGTTGCGCCAGTCAAGAGGGTTTTGGCCACGAGCCACGCGAGTGTAGGGGCCGCCCGGCTACCTGCGGGTGGCGGCTATAGGCTGCGGGCAGTGCCTACCGTCGCCGTGGTGTCAGACACGACCGCCTACCTGCCGGGCGAGCTTGTCGACCGCATCGGGATCACGCTGGTGCCCCTCTACGTGAACTTCGGCTCGGAGCGCACCGAACGGGAGCCCGACATAACCGACTACCCCGCGTTCTTCGACGAGCTGCGTGGTGCGGAGAACCTGCCGACCACGTCGCAGCCTTCGGTCGGGGATTTTGCGAGCGCGTACGAGCCGCTGCTCGCCCAAGGTCGCGACGTGGTCTCGATCCACCTCTCCGCGAAGCTGTCAGGCACCGCGGACTCCGCGCGCCAGGCCGCGCAACAGCTGGAACGCGAGGGCAAGGGCGGGGAGCGGGTCCGGGTGATCGACTCCGAGAGCGGGGCGGGCGGCCTGGGCATGCTCTTACTCGTGTGCGCCGCCGCGGCGAAGGCGGGCCTCGACCTCGATGCGGTCGAGGCGCGGGTCGACGAGGCCCGCGCCGACATGAAGATCTGGTTCGCGCTGGACACGCTGGAGTTCCTGAAACGAGGCGGGCGCATCGGCCCCGCCAGCGCCTGGATCGGATCCACCCTGCGCGTCAAGCCGATCCTCTCGATGGAGAGCGGCGAACTGAAGCCCGTCGAGCGGGTGCGCACCAGCTCGCGGGCCTTCGAGCGGTTGGTGGACTACGCGCGCCAGCGCCATGAATCCGGCGCGGACGGATGGGTGGTGCAGCACATCTCGGCACCCGACCAGGCGGCCCAGCTCACCGACCGCTGCCGCGAGGTGTTCGGTTGCGATCCGCTGTTCATCGGCGAGATCGGCCCCGTGTTCGCGGCCCACATAGGACCTGGGCTTCTGGGCGTGGGATCGATTCCCAGCCGGTACCTCGAGTGAACCCTGGGTAGTGGACTGAGCATGGCCCAGCCGGAGACGCCCCTCACCAGGGTCGTGCTGCGCACGGTGCTGATCGTGGTCACCGTCGTAATCACGCTGTACCTGATCTACCTGCTGCGGAAGCCGATCGGCTGGCTGCTGGTGGCCACCTTCCTGGCGGTTGCCCTGTCGGGCCCCGTGAACTTCCTCCAGCGCCGCATGAAGCGGGGGCTCGCCATCACCATCGTCTATCTGGGGCTGCTCGCGGTGCCGATCGGCATCGGCGCGCTGATCGTGCCTCCCCTGGTGGGCTCGGCCAACGACCTCGCGGCGAACGCCCCGCAGTACGCACGCGACGTGAGCACCTTCGTCGATGAGAACAAGCGGCTGCGCGACCTCGACCAGGACTACGACATCACCACCAAGCTGCGCGAGCAGGCACAGAAGCTGCCCGAACGGCTCGGCGGGGCGGCGTCGACTCTGAGCGGCGTCGGGCTGGGCATCGTCAATTCGATCTTTGCCCTGGTCACCATCCTCATCCTCACCGCCTTCATGCTGGGCGGCGGTCGAAGATGGATCGCCGCGGGGCTGCGCTACCTACCCGAGAAGAGGGCGGCACGCATCCAGCGGGTGCTGGAGAGGTCGGGCTCCGCGGTGGGCAACTACGTGGCCGGCGCGCTGTTCCAGGCCACCGTCGCAGGCGTGCTCGCCTACATCGTGCTGCTGATCCTCGGCGTGCCGTTCGCAGGGCCGCTGGCGCTGATCATCTTCTTCCTCGATCTGATCCCACTTGTGGGCGCCACCATCGGTGCTGTGCTCGTGGGCGTGGTCACGCTGTTCTCCAACTTCCCCACGGCCACGATCATCTGGGTCATCTGGTCGATCGTCTACCAGCAGGTGGAGAACAACGTGCTCCAGCCGCAGATCCAGAAGCGGGCAGTGGACATCAACCCGTTCCTGGTGGTGGTGGCGGTCCTGTTCGGCGGCACTCTGCTGGGAGTGCTCGGTGCGCTCGTGGCCGTGCCGGTGGCGGCGTCGATCCAGATCGCGCTGCGGGAGTATCTCGATGCGCGGGGCATCAAGCCGCGGCAGGGGGGGCCGCCGGAGATGCCGGAGGAGAAGCCGGAGCCGCCTGCGGAGCCGGCGCCTGCGTAGGCGGTTTTTCCGGTTGTGCCACTGCCTCGCGCAGAGGCCCTCCGGTCGGTGGTGCTTTCGAGGGCTCGTCGCCTTCGGCTCCACTCGTCGGCTTACGCCGCCTCGGTTATGCCCTCTCCAGCACCTCCGACCGTCGCGCCTCTGAAGGGCGCCGCATTTATCAGGCGTCGAATACTGCGACGGCGCAGATGAGCTGTCGTTATCGCTTTGCGCCGAGAGCGATAACGACGCTGAGGACCTACGAGGGATGGTCGGACGACCTGATGTCGAAGTTTGGGGGGGCTGGGGTGTGGGCGCCTCGACTCACCCCCGCGCCCCTACAATGTCATCCGCCAGATCCCTCCATAGTGTCGAGCTCCGAGCGCTCGAGCCGGCCGTCCGGGAAGCGCAGGTGCGCATCGTCGCCAAGGCAGACGACGCTCTCGGCCTCGTGTCCCAGAGCCAT
>Ga0136614_10001487_pt1 | contig 13823 bp, 10 predicted proteins | sample AntDrymUQ2792106_2_FD_106643 | JGI IMG/M metagenome (GOLD analysis project Ga0136614, IMG submission 106643) | Polar desert sand microbial communities from Dry Valleys, Antarctica - metaG UQ279 (21.06) | ecosystem: Environmental > Terrestrial > Soil > Desert | place: Antarctica: Dry Valley...
CTCGTGAACTGCCCGAGCACCGCGCTGATCGCGTCGGTGAACCAGGCCGTTCTCGACGGCGTCGACGTCGTGAACTATTCGATCTCCGGCGGGTCCGACCCGTACAACGATGCGGTCTCCCAGGCGTTCTTGAACGCCGCCGCGGCCGGCGTGTTCATTTCTGCTTCCGCGGGGAACAGCGGCCCGGGCTCTTCGACCGTCGATCACAACGAGCCCTGGGTCCAGACGGTCGCCGCCGCGACGCACAACCGGAAGCTCATCAACCGGCTCGTCTCGATGAGCGGAGGCGCGACCGCGCCGCCGCCCGACATGACGGGGGCGAGCTTCACGTCCGGTTACGGCCCCGCCGAGATCGTGTACGCGGGCGACTTCGGGAATCCGCTCTGCCCGCTGGGCGCCTTCCCGCCGGGGACCTTCTCCGGGGAGATCGTCGTGTGCGACCGGGGCGGCGGGATCGCGCGCGTCGACAAGGCGCAGAGCGTCCTGAACGGGGGCGCCGGCGGGTTCGTCCTCGCCAACGACGCCGCCAGCGGGGGTTCCCTCGCCCAGGATGCCTATCCCCTGCCGGGCGTGCACATCACGTACGCCGACGGCGTCGCACTCAAGGCGTGGCTGGCCTCGGGGACGGGACACACCGCCACGATCGCCGGCACCACCCCCGACTATGCGACGGCCAATGGCGACATCCTCGCGTCGTTCAGCTCCCGGGGCCCGGGCGCGAGCACGCCCGACCTCCTGAAGCCCGACGTGACGGCTCCCGGCGTGGGCGTGTGGGCCGCGGATCGCAACGGCTCGCCGTCGCCCGAGTACCGGTTCCTGTCCGGGACGTCTATGTCCAGCCCGCATGCGGCGGGCGCCGGCGCGTTGATCCGCGCGCTCCACCCGACCTGGACGCCCTTCATGGTCAAGTCCGCGTTGATGCTGACCGCCGTGACCGCGGTGCGCAAGGAGGACGGCACGACGCCGGCGACGCCATTCGACATGGGCGCAGGCCGGGTCGACCTCTCCGACGCGGGAATTCCAGGGTTCGTCCTCGACGAGACGTTCGCCAACTTCGCGGCGGCCAACCCGTCCGCGGCCGGGGACCTCACCCGGCTGAACCTGGCGAGCATGGCCGACGCGAGCTGCTTCCAGACGTGCTCGTGGACCCGGACGGTGCTGAGCGTCGTCGCCGCGTCCCGGACGTGGACGGGGACGGTCTCGGCGCCTGCGGGGATGGTCGTGACGATCGCCCCGGCCAGCACCTTCACCCTCCCCGCCCGCAGCGCGCGCGCGTTCACCGTCACCGTGAACGTCTCGGCCCTCGCGAAGGACCAGTGGCACTTCGCGGCGGTCACCTGGTCCGACGGCCCGGGGAACTCCCCGGACCTCCGGATGCCCATCGCCGTGTTCGCGCAGGGGAGCACGGACACTCTGACCCTGAGCAAGACGGTGGATACCGCTGTGACTTCCCCCGGGGCCCGGCTCAACTACACGATCCGGGTGTCGAACCGGTCCTCCTCCCCCAGGACGTTCACGGTAGTAGACCGAATTCCCGCCCACACGACCTACATTCCCGGCTCGGCGACGGGCGGCCTGACGTACAACCCGGGCACGAACACGTTGACGGGCACGACCGGCCTGCTCGCACGGCTCCAGCCGTCCGTGGCGGCCAGCCCGAGTCCCTTCGGCTACGTGCCCCCCGCGGGTCTCGTCGGAACGTTCAACATGTGCGCGCTGTTCACCCAGTGCCACAATTCGATCGTCAACCTGAGCGGCGTCGATTTCCGCTATCTCGGCGTCCGCTACACGACGGTGCGCATCGGAACGAACGGCTACATCCAGCCGGGGCTTCCCCCGATCGGGGCGCAGCTGCCCAACCAGAATCTCCCCAACCCGGCAGATCCCGACCTGGTCATCGCCCCCTTCTGGTCGAACCTCGACATGAACGGGACGAGCGCGACGGATCCGGGGGGCGGGTTCTTCTACTTCGGCGATTTCTCGGACCCGTCGACGGGGGACCCCTACCTCGTCCTCGGCTGGGAGGATGCGCAGCTCTTCGGCGATCCGGCCCAGAGCTACTCCTTCCAGATCTGGATCAAAGAGGGAACGGACCAGATGTGGTTCGTCTATCAGGAGATCAACGGGAGCCTGCCCGTCGGCCCGGACGGCGGGCTGACCGTCGGAGTCGAAAACGCCGACGGGAGCGCGGGCATGAGCCGCTTCTACCGGCCCATGGGAAGCTGCGCGCCGACCTGCGGCTCCGACGTCGGCATCCCGCCCGCGGTAGGAACCGACTTGAGGGTCAACTCCCTCGCGGCGACGGCCACCTTCACCTTCGCCGTGACCGTCGATCCGACGGCGCCTCCGGGGACGCACATCCAGAACCTCGTCGAGGCAACCGACTCCGTTCAGACCTACGTGGCGGTGGCAGACTCGATCGTGAGTCTCCCCGCCGTCGGGATCATCGTGACGCCCACGTCGGGCCTGACCACCACCGAGGCGGGAGGAACGGCGCAGTTCACCGTCGCGCTCGTCTCCGCGCCGACCGCGCCCGTGACGATCGCCCTGTCGAGTGACGACCCGTCCGAGGGGACGGTCGACCCGCCGTCGCTCACCTTCGACGCGTCCGACTTCGCCACCGCCAAGACGGTCACGGTCACGGGGGTGGACGATCTGCTCGACGACGGCGACGTCGTCTACCACGTCGTGACCGCCCCGGCGGTCAGCGCCGATACGCGGTACGCCGGCCTCGATCCATCAGACGTCACCCTCACCAACCTCGACGACGACGGCGCCGGAGTCCTCATCACGCCGACGTCCGGCCTGACGACCACCGAGGCGGGAGGGACGGCCCAGTTCTCCGTCGTGCTGACCTCTCAGCCCAAGTCGACCGTCACCGTGAACTTCGTCAGCTCCGATACGACGGAAGGGACGGTGCCGGCGAGCGTCAGCTTCGACAGTGGCGACTGGAACGTTCCGAAGCTCGTCACCGTGACGGGGGTGAACGACCTCTTCGCGGATGGCGACGTGCCCTACACCATCGTCACGTCGGTCACGAGCGCCGATCCCGTTTACGCGGCGCAGAACCCGCCGGACGTCTCCCTGACGAACCTCGACGACGTCGTCGAAGGGACCTTCTACACGATCACGCCTTGCCGTCTCCTCGACACGCGGCTGACGGGGGGGCCGCTGCCGAGCGGGTTCCCGATCGAAGTCCTTTTGCGTAGCCACTGCGGCATCGCCGCGACGGCCAAGGCGGTGGCGATCAACGTCACCGTCGTGGACGCCACAGCGGTGGGCAGTCTGGTCGTCTATCCCTTTGCGCCGGCTCCTCCCGGGACGAACTCCGTGAGCTTCCGCGCCGTCCGGGCCCGCGCGGCGAGCTCGGTCCTCGGTCTGGACGCCACCGGCCGGCTCGGCGCGTCGGCGAACATCCCCGGCGGCGGGTCGGTGCACCTCTTGATCGACGTGAGCGGTTACTTCGAGTAGGAGAGATCCGGAGGACGGCGAGCGGTCCGGCCGCCGCCGTCCACCCCGGCCCGGGCGGGGGCGCTCGGGTGCCAAATGGAAGCCGTACTGCTGATCGGAATCCAGGCGTCAGGAAAGACGACCTTCTACGAGAGGCGGTTTTCCGATTCGCACGTGCGCGTCAGCCTCGATCTGCTCAAGACGCGCGTCCGCGAGGGGATCCTGCTCGACTCGTGCCTCGCCGGGGGAAAAGCCTTCGTGGTGGACAACACGAACGTGTCCTCGGAGCGGCGGGCCGCCTACATCGCGAAGGCGAAGGCCGCCGGCTTCCGCGTCGCGGGGTATTACTTCCGAACGCCGGTGGCCGACGCGCTGCGGCGCAACCGCCAGCGCGCAGGGCGGGGTGCCGTGCCCCCCGCCGGGCTCGTCGGTACGTTCAAGCGCCTGCAGCCGCCCGCATGGTCCGAGGGCTTCGACGCCCTATACGTTGTCGAGACGCTGCCGGGAGGAGCGTTCGCTGTGGAGGAACATCCCGCCGACGGACCGTCCCCGGCGCCCGCCTGAAGCGCGAGGCCGCTCGCGGTCTAGCCCTTGCCCCACAGCGCCGCGAGCCGCGCGTCTCGCCCGCAGCCGAAGCGGTAGGTTTTGTAGTGGACGGGGTTCTTCTTGTAGAAGTCCTGGTGGTACTCCTCGGCCGGATAGAACTTCGTGAGCGGAGCGATCTCCGTGACGACGGGGCCGGGCAGGCGCCGCGAGCGCTCGATCACATTCTTCGACGCCTCCGCGAGCCGCTTCTGGTTCTCGTCGTGGAAGTAGATGGCGGGGCGATACTGGCGCCCCCGGTCGCAGAACTGCCGGTCGGCCGTGGTCGGATCCGTATTCTTCCAATAGATCTCCAGAAGCTGCTCGTAGGAGACCCTGGACGGGTCGAACGCGACCTGTACGACTTCGGTGTGGCCGGTGGCACCCGCCGAGACCTGGGCGTACGTGGGATTGTTCTCCAGCCCGCCCGCGAACCCCGAGATCGTGGAGAGAACGCCGGGGACCTTGTCGTACGGCGGCTCCATGCACCAGAAGCAGCCGCCCCCGAACGTCGCCAGAGCGCGCCCGGGCGCCTTCGCGCCTTCCAGGTCCGCGCCGGGGGCCGCCGTGAGGAGCACTGCGATCAGGAGGAACCGGGCCGGGGATTTCATGTCGTCACGCTCCTTTGCGTTCTGCGCGCTACGCACGGAAGTAATATGCGCGCCGCCCCCGGGCGGATTCATCCCGGCACAGGAGAACAGCGAAAAATGGAGCTTCAAGTCCAGCGTTTCGAGGCGCCCGACGAGTCGCGGTCGTTCGCGCGGGGCCGCTTCGATCTCCTTCGCGCCGGTGGCGTCGTCCTGGGCCGCGCGACGTACGAGCCCGGCTGGAGGTGGTCGGAGCACGTCGGCCCGCTCACGGGCTTGTCCAGTTGTCACGTCGAGCACGTCGGCATCGTGGTGTCGGGCCGCGCCATGGTTCGCATGGACGACGGGCGCGAGGTCGAGATGCGCGCGGGCGACGTGTTCTCGGTCCCGCCGGGGCACGACAGCTGGGTGGTGGGAGAGGAGACGTACGTGTCCATCCACCTGCTGGGCGCGGAGGGCTACGCGAAGAGCGACGGAGACGAGGTCGCGAGGGAAGGAGGCGCGCGATGACTGAATCGGACGGGGTCGGGCTCTCGCGCATCGGGCAGATCGCAGTCCACGCGCGCGACATCGAGCGCGCGGCCGCGTTCTATCGCGACAAGCTCGGGATGAAGCTCCTCTTCCAGGCCCCTCCGAACCTGGCGTTCTTCGACTGCGACGGCGTGCGGCTCATGCTCTCTCCGGCCTCGGAGCCCGAGTTCGATCACGCCAGCTCCGTGCTGTACTTCCGCGTCGAGAACATCCAGGAGGCCCACGCCGCGCTGGTCGAACGAGGAGTTGTCTTCCGGGATGCGCCTCACCTCGTCGCGCGCCTTCCGGATCATGAGCTCTGGATGACCTTCTTCCACGACTCGGAGGGGAACACGCACGCTCTCATGAGCGAGGTTCGGGGAACCTAGAAAGGCCGCCCGGGTTGGCGACGTATGTCCTCGTGCACGGTGGTTGGGTCGGCGGCTGGTTCTGGCGCCGGCTGGCCCCCCTCCTCGGCGCCGCCGGGCACGAGGTCCTGCGGCCGACGCTGACGGGGCTCGGCGAGCGGTCCCATCTGTCTTCCCCGGCGATTACGCTGGACACGCACGCGAGGGACGTCGTGAACGTCCTGGAGTTCGAGGACCTGCGTGAGGTCATCCTCGTGGGGCACAGCTATAGCGGCATGGTCATCACGGCCGCCGCGGAGGCCTCGGCCGCCCGCGTTGCACAGATGGTCTATCTCGACGCGTTCGTGCCGCGGGACGGCGAGACCCTCGCCGACCTGCTCGGCCCCGACATGACGGCCGCTTTCGTCTACCTCGCGGAGTCCGAGGGCGAAGGCTGGAGGATCCCGCTGCCGTTCCCTCTCGAGGCGTTCGGCTTCTCCCGAGCGGACGTGGCCTGGATGTCACCGCGGATGAGCGATCAGCCCCTCCGCACGATGACCGAGCCCGTGCGGCTCGGGGGAGGAAACGCCGAGAGGCTTCCGCGGACGTTCATCGCGTGCAACCGGGGGGCCACGGGTCTCTTCGCCGAGTCGGCACGGAGGGCGCGCGGTGCCCAATGGCAGTTCTACGACCTGGACGTTCCCCACGGCGCGGCCGTGACCGACCCTCGGGCCGTGGCGGATCTTCTCCTGAGTTTGACCGAAAGAAGACCGGTGTGAGTCGTGTCGACGCCGCCGGTTGACCCGACTTGGTTCCTTTCTCAGAACACGAGGCTGACCGCCGTGCACAGCGCGGCGCAGGAGCCCGTCCGCGCGAGCGCCTCTTCGTGCGCCCGCCGGAACTCTGGAGTTCCCAGGGAGACCGGGCAGATCGCGAGGACGGGGGATCCGGGTTCCCGATTGATCTGAAGCTCCGTTCGCCCCTGCGTCGAACCCCGGTGACCGATCTTCCCGAGGAGGGCGCCCGGTGCCACGATCGATCCAACGGGCAGAATCGGGTCGCGGACATGGTCGTAAATGACGAGGTAGGGGCTCCCGGCGGCGCGGGTGTGGATCTCGAAGTCGCTCTCCGCGGGGTTGAACGCGGACCGCAGGATCTCTCCGGCCGTCACGGCCCGCACGTCGAGGGTGCGATCCTCCGTGCGGAGCTCGAGCGCGGGGTGCGGTGACCCGCCGAACGGGCCGATCGCGCCGAACGGGTTGACCTCCGTGACCTTCGAGAGGTCGATCATCGGGACCGAAAGCACGGGTGCGCCGGCGACGGGTGGCGGAGTCGGCAGCGGCGTCGGCACGGAGGCCGGAGGGCACGCCGTGGGCGTCGGCGTGCGGCTGAACCCGGACGTGTCGAAACCGCCGCAGGCGCTGCCCCCCTCCTTGAAGAACGTCTTCACGCGGCCCGTGGAGTTGTGGCGCACCGTCAGGCTGTACTCGAGGTCCGTCAGCCCTCCGTAGAAGACCCAGAACTCGCCGTTGACGGTGCGCGCGTCGAGGACTTTGACGAAGACCTCGGGGTTGTCGGCGTTGCTGGTCAGCGCCGGGATGCTGAAGTATCCGAACTCGTGCGAGCGGGCGAGCGCGCGTCCCGGGCCGGTCCGCCCGGTGCGCTGATCCGTCGCGGCCAGGGTGACGTCGAAGCCCGACGCCGCGAACCCGGGGTCCGCGTGGAAGCGCAGGACGGACTCGGGGCTGACGGCGACGACGCGGCTGGCTCCCCCGCCGGAGTTGGTGAAGAGCCCCACGGAGTACGAGCGTGCGGCGCTGTAGGACTTCGTCGGATGTTGGTCCATCGACCGCGTTCCGTCTCCGAAATCCCAGTTCCAGAAGGTCGCTGGGGGAGTCGTCGTGTCGCGAAACCGGACGGGCTGCCCGACGGACGGGTTCGGGGGGAACGCCTCGAAAGAGGTTGCCGCTTCGGAGCCCCCCGCCCGGCGGATCCCCGGAAACAGACCGAGGCCCGCGGCGGCGGCGAGAAGCAGCAGTCCGGCCCTCCGGCTTTTCCAGGTCTCGCGCACCGGGCGATTGTCCTCCTCGTTGACTTACGCCCCATTTACGCCTAAGTTCCGGGAGTGTCTGAGAAGCGGAATCGCCCATCCGACAACGCGGCGGGGCACCCCCCGGCGCGCAATCTCGGGGGGCCTCTCACCCCGACGATCGTGGCGGCCGGAGCCCGCAAGGAGAGCCTGCGGCAGCGCGAATGGAAGCCCGTCGCCTCGGCCCGCACCCCCCGGCCCTACGCGGAGCTGCGGTGCGCGTCCGCCTTCTCCTTCCTCGACGGATCGTCCCTCCCCGAAGACCTCGTCGTCGAGGCGGCGAATCGGGGGCTCTCCGCGGTCGCCCTCGTCGACACGAACGGCGTCTACGGGGCGCCCCGCTTCTACAAGGCGGCCCGCGCGGCCGGCGTCAAAGCGCTGGTCGGTGCGGAGGTGCGCGTGGAAGACGGGCGCCCGCCCGGCCGGAAAAACCTGGATGCGTACGTTCGCAAGCTTCCCCGCCTCACCCTCCTCGTTCAGAACCGCGCGGGCTACCGGAACCTCTGCAGGCTCTTGACCGCCGGGGCGCTCGGCCGGCCGAAGGGGGAGCAGCGGGTCGGCTGGGAGGAGATCGCGGCGCACGCGGAGGGGCTGCACTGCCTGACCGGAGGGGACGAGGGGCTCCTCGCGAGGACGCTCGAGGCCGGATCGGCGGACGCGGCAGGGGCGCTCCTCGGGCGGCTCGCCTCCCTCTTCCCGCGCCGCCTCCACGTGGAGCTCCAGCGGCACCGCCTGCGGCGCGAGGAGCACCGCAACCAGGAACTCGTCGGCCTCGCGCGGCGGCTGCAGCTCCCGCTCGCGGCGACGAACGGGGCCCGTTACGCGCGCCCGAGCGACAAGGAGCTCCACGACGTGATGACGGCGATTCGCCATAAGACGACCCTCGACGGGGCCGGCGCCCTCCTCGCCGCGCAGCGCGAGCGCCACCTGAAGGGGGCCGCGGAGATGGCGGAGCTCTTCGCGGACCTCCCCGAGGCGCTCGACGCGAGCTTCGAGCTCGCCCAGGCGCTCGACTTCACGCTCGCCGATCTCGGATACCGCTTCCCGGAGTACCCGCTCCCGCCGGGCGAGTCCCCCTCCTCTTTCCTGCGGAAGGTCACATGGAACGCCGCCCGGGCCCGCTTCCGGCCCCTGACCGCGCGCGCCCAGGCGCAGATCGAGAAGGAGCTGGCGATGATCGAGAAGCTCGATCTCGCCGGCTACTTCCTCATCGTCTGGGACGTCGTGCAGTTCTGCCTGCGCGAGAGGATCCTGATCCAGGGGCGCGGGTCGGCCGCGAACAGCGCCGTCTGTTACGCGCTCTCGATCACGGCGGTCGACCCCGTCAAGATGGAGCTGCTCTTCGAGCGTTTCCTCTCGGAGGAGCGCGGCGAGTGGCCCGACATCGACCTCGACCTCCCGTCTGGAGACCAGCGCGAGCGGGTGATCCAGCACGTGTACGAGAAGTACGGCGCCCGCGGCGCCGGCATGACGGCCAACGTCATCACGTATCGGGACCGCTCGGCGGCGCGGGAGGTCGGTAAGGCGCTGGGATACTCGCCCGATCAGGTCGACGCGCTCTCGAAGCAGCTCGCGAGCTGGAGCTTTGGAGAGATCCGCAACCCGCTCTCGGAGCTCGAGGGGGAGATCGCGGCGGCGGGCATCGACCCCGCGGAGACGCGCTCGCGCCATTTTCTGCGGCTGTGGCTCCAGATGCAGAACCTCCCGCGCCACCTGGGCCAGCACTCGGGCGGGATGGTCATCGCGGCGGGCCGCCTCGACGAGGTCGTGCCGCTCGAGCCGGCGTCGATGCCGGGGCGCGTGGTCGTCCAGTGGGACAAGGACGACTGCGCCGACATGGGCATCGTCAAGGTGGACCTGCTCGGCCTCGGCATGCTCGCGGCGCTCGAGGAGATGATCCCGACCATCCGGGAGAACGAGGGGATCGAAGTGGACCTGGCTCATCTGCCGCAGGACGATCCCCTCGTCTACAGAATGCTCAACGAGGCGGACACGGTCGGGCTCTTCCAGGTGGAAAGCCGGGCGCAGATGGCGTCCCTGCCGCGGCACGCGCCGAAGACGTTCTACGACATCGTGGTGCAGGTCGCGATCATCCGACCCGGCCCGATCGTCGGCGGCATGGTGCACCCCTTCTTCGACCGCCGGCGCGGCAAGGCCCCGGTCGAGTACCCGCACCCCTGCCTCGAGCCGATCCTGAAACGGACCCTGGGCGTCCCCCTGTTCCAGGAGCAGCTCCTGCGCATCGCGATGGTCGCGGCCGGCTTCACGGGAGGGGAGGCGGAGGAGCTGCGGCGGGCGATGGGCTTCAAGCGCTCCGCCGAGCGGATGGTGGCGATCGAGGAGAGGCTGCGCGCGGGCATGACGGAGCGAGGCATCTCCGGGCCCGCCCAGGAGCAGATCGTGAAGTCGATCACGTCCTTCGCCCTGTACGGGTTTCCCGAGTCGCACGCGGCGAGCTTCGCGCTCATCGCCTACGCGAGCGCGTACCTGAAGGCCCGCCACCCCGCCGCCTTCTACACAGCCCTCCTGAACGCGTGGCCGATGGGCTTCTACCACCCGGCGACCCTCGTGAAGGACGCGCAGCGCCACGGCACCGCGATGCGGCCGATCGACGTCACGCGCTCGGGCTGGAAGTGCCGCTGGGAGGAGCGCGGGGTGCGCCTCGGCCTGCGGTTCGTCCAGCGGCTGCGCGAGGCGACGGGCAAGCGCATCGAGGAGGAGCAGGCGAAGGAGCCCTTTGCCGACCTCGACGGCCTCGCGCGGCGATGCGGTCTGCGGGGGGAGGAGCTGACGCTGCTCGCGCAGGCGGGAGCGCTGGCCTCCTTCGGCCGGTCCCGCCGCGCGGCGCTCTGGCAGGTCGCCAAGGTGTCGCGGCCGGCGGGGCCCCTCGTCGCGACGCTGCCGACGGATGACCCCTCGCCGCTGCCCGAGATGTCGCCGCAGGAGGAGACGGCGGCGGACTACGCGGCGACGCAGATGACGGCGGGGCCGCACCTGATCGAGCACATGCGCGAGGCGCTCCGCGCGCGCGGCATCCTCTCGGCGGCGGAGCTGGCGGCGCTACCCGACGGCCGCCACGTGCGGACCGGCGGAGCCGTCATCGTGCGCCAGCGCCCCGGCACGGCGAAGGGGTTCGTGTTCCTGACGCTGGAGGACGAGACCGGGATGTGTCAGGCGATCGTGCGCCCGGACCTCTTCGCGCAGTACCGGTCCGTCATCGTCGGGTCCGGCTCCCTGATCGTCGAGGGGAAGCTCCAGAAGCAGGACGGGACGCTGTCGGTCAAGGGGGAGAGGTTCTGGAGCCTGAAGGCGCTCGACGCGGTGCCCAGCCATGATTTTCATTGACAGGCCGGCGCGTCCCCGCGCTTCTGGGCGATCTCCGCGCTTTTCGGGGTCGATCCGCGATTGAATACGCCTCATGATCGGACGCCCGGAACGGGACGAAGCCGCGGAGTACTACTTCCGCTACATCGACCGGATCGCCAGCGATGACATCGTCGGCGTCCTCGATGGTCAACGGGGAGAGACGCTCGAGTTTCTTCGTGGGATTTCCGAGGAGCGGTCGCTCCGAAGCTACTCCCCCGGGAAGTGGAGCATCCGTCAGGTTCTGAACCACCTCAACGACTGCGAGCGCCTTTTCGCGTCGCGCGCCTTCTGGTTTGCTCGGGGCTTCGACAGTCCCCTGCCGAGCTTCGACCAGAACGTTTCCGCCAACGCCGCCGCGGCCGACGCGATTCCGTGGTCCAGCCACGTCGAAGAGTTCGAAGGAGTCCGCCTCGGCACGCTCGCCCTGTTTCGCAACATGCCGCCCGAGGCCTGGCTGCGAAGAGGCGTCGCCAGCGGGTACCCCTTCAGCGTACGGGCGCTCGCCTACATCGCGGGCGGGCACCTCGCCCATCACAGGGCGATTCTCGAGGAACGGTACCTCTAGAAGACCGCCGTCAGGGCCCGGTGCGGCCGCCGATCCCCTAGAACCGTGGCCGATCGAGAAGTACGGTTCCTGGTACCTGCGCGCGGATCGTCCCCAGACCCACTTGTTGTAGCCGACCTCGACGTTCCACTGCCGGCCCGGGCCCAAGGGCACGATGCCGCTTACGCCGAGCCGGCCCATGCTGGCCCTATTGAATCCGACCCCCGCGCCGAACCGGTCGTCGGGCTGTCGCGGGGATTCGTTGCCCCGGCTCCGCACGTAGAGCGCCTCCGCCTCGACCGCGGCCCCGAACCACGGCAGGCCGTAGCCGCCGTCGAGCGCGAGCGGGATCTGATCCGCCGGGGCTCCGTCGCGCCAGGTATAGCCCACCGCGAGATTCGCCCAGCTCTTCCCACCCAGAAAGGAGCGGCTCAGGAAATAGCTCAGCGTGTCGTCGTACTTCAGCAGGCCCCGCCACTCGTCGGGCAGGCCCGAGACCCTTCCGCTCGAGTCGAACGTGTAGCGGTTGTAGGGACCCTCCCGGTCGTAGAACATCGGCGTGCGGAGGGACGCCCCGACGGACAGGGGCATCCTCCCCCCCGGCGACCCGGTACTTCAGGCCGAACCACGCGTCGGAGAACCCGGTGTTGCGCTCCAGGTCGGCGGGCGGGCCTTCATACCCGTCTCGAGCCAGGTGAGGAGAAACTGACCGGAAAGGTTGGGGAGCAGGCCGACGTCCCCGACAGGTAGGCGTAGCGGAAGTCGTGCTAGCTGGCGTTTTCGACGTGGTCGCCCGCGGCGTTCCACGAGGACGCGGCATGCTTGCGCGGGTAGCCGAGCTGAAGGTTGCCCGCCCCCGGGGTCGGAACCCAGGCGCCTCCGGCGGCGGAAACAGCCGGCAGGGCGAGCCCCAGGAGGAAGCCGGCCGCGCGCGCCATGCGTCGCATTAGCGGGTGGGTCTTACCAGAGTCCGCTCCCGAGTGGCAAGGTCGGCGGGCCCCCGCCGACCGGGTCAGAACCGGAAGATGATTCCGGCGTTCACCGCGACCCCGCTCAGATCGAGGGTCACCTCGTCCTCGAGCTCGGGGATGGAGTCATCCTGGTCCACGACCGTCCCCTCGAAATTCCGGTACATCGCCTCGACGTTGAACGCGACGATCCCGCTCCCGATGTCGGCCCCGCCGACGAGGTAGTAGCCCGCCTCGTCGTCGATGTCGCCGACGTTGGTGTCGAGCATGTAGTAGCCCGCACCGCCGCCGACGTAGGGGCTCACCGCCGCGTTCTTGAGAAACCGCAGCACGAGGCCCGCCTCGAGCGGAGTCGCCGAGACCTCGAAGTCCAGCTCCTCCGGGTCCACGTCCGCGGTGACATCGTTGTAGAAGGACCCCCGGAACTCGATGATCCCGAGACGCAGCTTGACGCCCGCCCCAAAGGCGTTGTCCGCGTCCTTCGTCTTCCAGTAGGACCCGAAGGCCCCCAGGTCGACCGCGGAAGCGGCGCCCGCGCACAGTCCCCATGCCATTGCCGCGACGAGCAGGAAACGCAGTCTTCTCATCGGACCTCCCCTCGCGGCGGCCGTGCCGCGCTCGCCACTGTGCAATCTCCGCACCGTCTCGCGAATTCCGAGACGAAAACCTTCGTAACTTTTCAGCGCTCTCCGCGTAGCACCGGATAACCGTGAAGCTCCTCTTGGGTTTGCTGGCCATCCTGGGTCTGGCCGGACCCCTCTCCGCCCAGCCCGATCGATCCCCGATCCCTCTCAAGCGCTCCGCCGGTTCCATTCGCGTGGACGGCGACCTCTCCGATCCCGGGTGGCAGGGGGCCGCGGTCGTCGACACGTTCTACGAAACGCAGCCGGGCGACAACGCGCCCCCGAGGGTCCGAACGGTCGCCCTGCTCACCTACGACGACCAGTACTTTCACATCGGACTGCGCTGCTTCGATCCGGAGCCGTCCCAGATTCGAGCCCCCTTCGTCGATCGCGATCAGATCGTCGGAACCGACGACAACGTGGCGGTCTTTCTCGACACGCGCAACGATCGGCGCTCCGCGATCGAGTTCCGCGTCAATCCCCGCGGCTCACAGGGGGACGCGGTCTGGAACGACGCCAACTTCAGCGAGGACTTCTCTCCCGACTTCTTCTATGACACGGCGGCGAGAATCACGCCCGAAGGCTGGACGGCGGAGATCCGAATCCCGTTCTCGTCGCTGCGTTATCCCCGGGCCGATCCCCAGACCTGGGGCATCCTCATCTGGCGCAACTATCCGCGCGAGTATCGCTACGCCTTCCACTCGAGTCCTCTTCCGCGCGGGAGCAACTGCCACATCTGCCACATGCAGAGCGTGAC
>Ga0136614_10001488_pt1 | contig 13823 bp, 10 predicted proteins | sample AntDrymUQ2792106_2_FD_106643 | JGI IMG/M metagenome (GOLD analysis project Ga0136614, IMG submission 106643) | Polar desert sand microbial communities from Dry Valleys, Antarctica - metaG UQ279 (21.06) | ecosystem: Environmental > Terrestrial > Soil > Desert | place: Antarctica: Dry Valley...
ATCCCATCCCATCCCATCCCGACCCGGCCGTCCTTGACCTCTTCGCCTCCGCTGATGTGCTGATGTCAGCCGGGCCGGCTCCGCCACCTTCCCGGTCAACCCGGCGACCTGGTCCTCTCCACGTCGCCCACTCGGGCACGCACTTTCCGTTCTCCATAGGAGACCCTCTCGCCCCGCACCCACCAGTGTCCCCGCCTCGGTCGCCACCGGGCTGTCTCAGGGTTCCCATACCCCGACACCGCCCATACCTCCGGGCGGCGCACCCGTTGATACGCACGCCATGACCTGTACACCAGGGCACGACTCGCGCCCTGTCCGGCACCACCGACCGTGTCGCGGGAGCGAGCCCGACCCGCCACTCCGACCGGACATCAAATACTTACGACTTCGGTTACCTGTTACCTGCGTCACAGCTGCGGACGTATCAGGGCGCGAGTGGAATGCATCTATACAGGGTCTGGACGAACTTCATGAGATCTGATGGCGCGCCAGTGGGAGGTGGGAAAGCAAGCTGAGTGGAAGTTCGGCGCGACTTTGTGAGCCATGCATGGGCCGGCCGTGCCCGTAGCGGTAATGCGTAGCGTGCCGACACCGACACTCGTAAAGAGTTGGGTCGGTCTGCCGGTTCTCCAGCAAGCGAACTTGGGCAAGGTGCGGAAGCGCGATGACTACTGCGACTAACCCTCGCGTCGTTGACCATTTAATGAATTCTGGAAACCAGAGTTACAACTGGTCCGAACTTGGAGAAGAGATGTCTGCAAGCACAGTGGAGGAACGGTCTTGCGCCGTGTTGAACACCTTTCGAGATAAAGTTGAAGAGCTGAAGCGACAAGGGCTCTACCGTGAATTTATCGCATGCTCCAACCTGGCCGCGGAGCGTGGTCACACCGTGCACAATGGGCGAACAATACAGGTATGGTGCAGTAACGACTATCTTGGTCTGAGCCAGCACCCGGATCTCATCGCGGCTCAGATCGAGTCCACCAAGATTCACGGGACCGGAAACGGTGGATCCCGGAACATCGCCGGGACCAGTACCACGCATGTGGATCTGGAGCAGCGGCTGGCCGCCTGGCACAATAAAGAGCGCGCCCTCATCTTCTCAAGCGGGTACGTGGCAAATTTCGAGTCGCTGAGCACCATACTCTCCGCGATTCCTGAGATGGTGGTCTTCTCGGACGCGAATAACCACCGTTCGCTGATAGAGGGAATCGTCCGTGCTCGGTCCAAGAAGCACATATTTCCGCATAACGACCTGGCTGCGCTGGAGAATTTTCTCTCCGAGTACAGTTACAACTGCCCGAAACTGATCGTCTTCGAGTCCGTCTACTCGATGGACGGCGATGTGTCACTGCTCAGCGCCATCTGCGATCTGGCCGAGAAGTACAACGCCCTCACTTTTCTGGATGAAACGCATGCTATCGGTGTCAAAGGTCCGACCGGGGCAGGGCTGAGCGAGGAGCTCGGCGACCACCGAGCGACGTTCGTTCAGGGTGTATTCGGCAAGACGTTCGGCACGGTCGGTGGATACGTAGCCGGTCCCGACAGCGCGCTTGACTATGTGCGTTCCCATGCTCCTGGTTTCATCTTCACCACCGCGCTCCCGCAGGCGAGCCTGGATGCCAGTCTCAAGGGCTTGGAGATCATCCAACGTAGCGACGAGCTGCGCCAAACCCTGAGGACCAATGTGCGCATCCTCAAGAAGGCACTGGCGAACGCAGGAATTGACTTCCTGGATGCCGACAGCCATCTGGTGCCGGTACTCGTGCCAGGTGAGGAGCGTATCCGGCGCATGTCGCGACACTTGATAGACGAGTACGGCATCTATGTCACGCCCGTCAACTTTCCGTCCGTGCCACGGGGTAGCGAGCGGTTCCGGGTCACCGTCGCTCCGTACCGGACACCAGAACAGATCAGCTACTTCGTCCACGCACTGCAGCAGAGCCTATCAGACGACTGAATGGGAGGACCTCATGAAGATCAGCGACATCACCCCCTTCATTGGTGCCGAGTTCACCGGCTTCACCTATGAAGACTTCGAACAGCAGGAAGTTCTCGATCAGCTCATTGACCACCTCCAGCAACGCGAGCTCGTCGTCGTCCGCGGTATTGATCTGACGCCACGGCAACAGATCGATCTGGCCAAGCGTATCGGCAATCCAGTACCGTTCTTGATCACCAAGTACCGCCATGCGGAATTCTCCGAGATCATGATCTCCTCGAATGAGGTGAAGAACAACAAGCCTATCGGTGTCGCCCGAGTAGGAAACTTCTGGCATCAGGACTCGTCTTTCGTCGCAAATCCTGCGGCCTACACGATGTTGCACGGCGTCAATGTTCCGCAGTCCAGTGGCCACACTCTTTTCGCCAGCGCGGTCGATGTCTACGAACGCCTCCCGGAGGAGTGGAAGGAGAAGATTGCTGGTCGTACCGCATGGCACACTGTGGCCAAGCGGCTCCGGATCCGCGATGAGCATGTGGGTCTCTCGGTGGCCGAGCTCCAGGCATTGATCGACATCGATCATCCCAGAGTCGAACACCCGGTGGTGCCCCGCGATCGCTTCACCGAGCGGCCCTATCTGTACGGCGCCCCTGAGTACATGCACTCAGTAGTCGGATTCGATGCGAACGAGAACGAAGCGTACTTCGCAACCATCGATGAGCTGATTCAGGACCCAAAAAACGTCTACACTCATCGCTGGACACCGAACGACTTGGTGGTCTGGAAGACTGCGACGACGTTCCATGTTGCCACCGCGGTTGAGCCGGGCGTATCCAGGACGGTGCACCGCGTCAGTATCGAGGCGGTCGATCAATGAGGGGAATAATCGATTTCGACATATGTTATCCGTCGTCGCGGGCCAGGGTGCAGGAGATGCACGCTCAATCCGGCGTGTCCGTGGCGAAGATACTGGAAATAACGCACTGCGACGACTTCCCTGCCTTGGGTCGGAACGAAAAGGCATGGGAGCTCGCATTGAAGGCGGCCAGATCGGTGATAGAACGCACTAAAGTATCCCCGGCGATGATCCGGCAGGTGATCTATGCCGGATCGGGCGAATGGGACACACCCTTCTGGTCGCCAGCGGCCAAGGTGGCTCAACAACTGGGTATCGATCGGGCGCATTGCTTCGAGGTAGCGAACTTCTGCAATGCCGGCATGACGGCGCTTCAGGTCGCTTCCGACAAGATCGCACTCGGCTATGCCGATAACGTACTGGTTCTCGTCGCGGACCGGCTCAGCCAGATGGTGGACTACAGTGATCCCGATTCGAAGGAGCTGTTCAACTTCGGGGACGCCGCGGCAGCCATACTGCTGGCCCGTGACCGCTGTATCTTCAGATTGCTGCACTCTGCAATGCGGACCGATCCCGCCTGGTCAGACTACTATGCAGGGGAACGTCGGATGGGTCGGGTCGCAATCCGCCGTAAAAGTCATCACAAAGGCCTCGCAACTGCCTACGTGGAGAACTTCAGCTCACTGGTCGACGACACTCTGGCGACGCTTGAAAGAAAGATGTCAGACGTGGCCTATTTTTTGATCAACCAGGGTGACAAGAGGATGCATGAGCGGTTGGTTCACACCCTTGGCATACCGCCGGAGAAAAGCGTCTACAACTATCATCGTCTGGGCCATATGGGTGGCTCTGACACGTTGATTGCCTTGCAGGATCTATTGGCCGAGCAGAAGCTGCAGCATGGCGATCTAATACTGCTGGCAACCAGTGCTATGGGTTTCAGCTGGGGAATTACGGCCTTGGAGTATCGGAATGAAAATCCTCATCATTCATCAGGTCCCGTACCGAAAGATGGATTATCACCTCGGCATCGACCACGATCGCCATGACGTGACGTACATCGGTTATCCCCAGCGTATGGAGGACCTACCGGGCGAACTACGCTGCCGGCGCATCGAGCTCGGCAGTGATGACGATCTGGTCGAGGGGACCGTCGCCCGCACCTCGCGTGAGGACGGCTTTGAGAAGATTTTGGCACTCTCGGAGTTCGGAATGCTGGAGTCCTGGCGGGTACGTCAGCATCTGGGGATCGCAGGCCCGTCGCTGGCCCAGGTCGAGCGTGTACGAGACAAAGTGGCCATGAAAGAAGCGCTCGCTGATTCAGGTATTCGTTATCCGCGTTTTGTGCCGGTTCCGTCGGTGCGCGGACAGCTGCCCTGGTCGGGCAAGACCGTGGTTAAACCCCGGAGAGGTGCTTCAAGTGAGGGCGTCAGCGTTCACCGCACGGCTAAGGTGGCGCTGACCGCCTACGCGAAACTGCCGAATCAGGTCGATTATCAGTTGGAGGAGTATGTCGAGGGCGACATATTTCATGCCGACGGCTTGGTGTGCGATGGAGTGCTGGTCAACCTAGTGGTCAGCAAGTATGTGAACAAGCCGATCGATTTTGTCGATGGCCGGCCGTTGGGCTCCTACCAACTTCCGCACAATGAGCGGCACCACGCCTTCGTCGCCCGGGTGGTGGAGGCGCTGGGGATCGAGGCCGGCTGCCTTCACCTGGAGTTCTTCGAGACTGCTGGGCAAGAGCTGGTCTTTCTGGAGGTCGCCAATCGGATGGGTGGAGCCGGGGTCGTCGGTGCCCATGCGCGGCACTGCGGCATCCACCTTCCGTCTCACGAAATCGCCATCCGGCTGGGCCTGCAGCGACCTGAGCCGATGCAGCCCAGCGGCCGTTACCACGGTTGGCTGGTGTTTTCGGGTCATCATTTGGGAGCCCGTGGACCTCATCTCATCAGCGTTCCGAATAATCTTCGCGTACACCCGTGTGTCGATAATTTATATATCCTCGGCTCCCATGAACCGCTGCCGGACCATATTACGTACCAAGAATGGCTGGCGCCACTTTTCATCGAGGCGTCACATAGTGACCCGATGGTACTCGGAGAGTTTTTTCAGGAGTGCGTTAATTCCATCTCGGTTGAGCTGAGGAAAGCATCATGATACACTATCCTCCCCATTTTTTGCTGGCCGTGGAGCAGGCTGAACTGTCGTTGTCCGCCGAGGCGGATGGTAGTTCGGCACGACTGCAGGACGAGGCCGGTCTGACTGGGCTGGCAGCCCTGATCTTGCCCACCACCGGGCTGCCTGCGCAGGCGCAGCCGGTGGTGTATTCGAGGAGCTCCTGCGGGAGTGCGCCCGGTCCGTCACCGTTCAGGCGAAGGTGAATCCGTCATGAGGTACTACCCCACCGACCTCCTCCTGGCAGTCGAGCGGGTCGAACAAGAACTCTCGACCAAGCCTGGTTCACCGGTCGCCCGACTGCTGGACACCGCGGGCTTGTCCGGTCTGGCTGGTCTGTTCGACAGTGCAGAGCTGACCGAAGGGCTCGACGAGCTCTTCGGCGGCCTGAGCCAGTACCCGTGGCAACCGCTGATCGACAGCAACGATGTCTACAGGTTCTCGCCGATCGGCACGGTGGTGCTGGACGACCGCGACGCGAGCAACACGCTGCGCGGCCTGCTCCTCGGGTGGGCGACCGGTAACGAGATTGTCATCCGCACCCACCGGCAGCCGTTCTGGCGTGACCTCATGGATCTCCTGCGACAGCGGGGGTTTCCGCTGCCTGTCGGGCGGACTGTTGACGAGCGCGAGCACGTCTTCGACGGTCACCTCGTCGATGTCCCTGACCTGGTGACCGTCCCGCCAAAACAGGAGCCGGGCCGAGCCGATGACGCGCCGCACGCGGACAGCGCGAATGTCATGCGCATCCGCATGGACCCAGAACTGATCGGCTCCGACCACGGTGCTGGAGTTGTCCTCGCGTTGGACTGCCGAGCGGCGTGGGTTCACCAACTGTTTCGCCGCGACTACCTGATGGGCACCCGCCTGTCCGCGGCACGCAGCCGCGACGCCGATGAGGAAACCGGCCGTCTCGACGCCAAGCTGCGTTACCTCGTTCAGCGAGCGCGACGAACGCCGTACTACCGCAATCTTCCCCCGGTCCACGGCGTCGGTGACCTGACTCGCCTGCCCATCATGGACAAGGCCGATCTGGAGGCGTACTCGTTGCCCTCCAGCCGTGATCTGTGCAGTGACGCGCTGCCCACGGGGGAAGTCCTCCGCAGCGGTGGTTCGAGCGGCGATCCGCGCTACGTCGTCTACTCGCGCACCGACTGGCACAACATGGTGCGGGAGGCGATTCCGATCTTCTACGGGCTCGGCCTGCGCAAAGGTGACCGTTTGATCAACACACTGTTCGGCGGGAAGATGTATGGCGGCATGACCACCACGGTCAGCGAGCTGTCACGAATGCCCCTGGAGTGCTACACGACCGGTCAGCTCGCCTCCGTAGACGACCTGCTCATGCTGAGCGCCAGCTTCAGAGCCAACGCCATCCTCGCTCAGCCCGCGATGCTACTTCCGCTGTTGCGTGACGCCAAGGCCAGACGACTGGATCTGCGGATCGAGAAGGTGATCTACGGCGGCACGCCCATGGCTGAGTCCGACAAGACCTGGCTTCGCGAACAACTCGGCACCCAGGTCATCTCCAGCATCCTGGCGGCCAACGACGGCGCTCAACTGGGTTACCAGTGCGGCGAACTGGGTGGGATGCTGCACCACGTCTGTGAGGACTACAACCTGATCGAAGTGGTCGATCAGGACGGCAATCCGGTGCCGGAAGGTGAACACGGCGACCTGCTGATCACCAGCATGCAGAAGTTCGAGGGCCCACTGATCCGCTACCGGATCGGCGACTGTGGCCGGATCTTCCAGCACGACTGCGCCTGTGGTGTCTCGGGCAAGATCCTCGAATACACCGGTCGGTCCGACGGCCAGATCGAGATAATCAGCAGGCGGGTGCTCCACAGCGACGTGCTCGCGGCGCTCGAGGTCTTTGGGGTGTCACAGCTCCAGATCGAGATCATCTCGCGCGACGGCAAGGAAATTATGATCGTCCGTACCGAGTCGCCTGGGGTGTTGGACTCCCAGGAAGTGCGTGACTACCTCGTCGAGAAACTTCCGGTGCTCGGTGAACTGCATGACTTCGACGTCGATCTCGATCTGTTCGAGCTTGTCGTGGAGTGTGTCCTCGAGGGCCAATTGACCCGTAACGCTGTGAGCGGGAAGATCAAGACGGTCATTGACCAGCGGCTGAAGTAGCACCTGATGAGATCAGTTCCGGCGAACCGGCGAAAGGGAATCGGATTCATGACCGATCGTGTGACAGAGTTGTTCAACAGCGAGCTGGCCGGCCAGGGCAGTCCTCTGTCGAAGATTGATCTCAACGTGGAGCGGTTCTCGAACCTGACTTCCCTGGGGTACAGTTACCTGTCGAGGCCGATGTTCGTCGGGAAAACCGAGATGGTCCAGTTAGCCGACGACACGGCTCGCGCCGCCAACCTGATCTTCTCGATGCCGGAACGCCTCTTCGACGGCGATTTCGAGCGGTTTCGCGACGCGCTCCAGATCAGCCCGGCCCGAGCCAGGCTCATGCGTCGGATCGGCGAGGTGAAACCGCCCCGGTTCGGGCGTATCGACGCCTACCACGACGGGGTCACGTTCAAGATCCTGGAGTTCAACGCGGGCAGTGACGTCGGCGGGCAGGACTGGGTCAGCGCCGTTCCGCGCGCCCTGCTCGACATCGACGCGTTCCGCTCGTTCGCCGACCAGCACGGGCTTACTTACACCGACACGGGCAACCTGGTCGCGGAACTCCTGCGCCAGGTGGGCTCCACCGTCACGGGAGGCCGAGACCCGGTCGTGGCCATGGTCGGGGAGCCGGGAGACCTCGCCTTCGGGCCAGGCCCCTGGCAGCCGTTCCAGACGCTGCTGCAGGAGGCGGGCCTTGACTGTCACTTCTGCGGGATCACCGACCTGCGGGTCCGCAACGGCCGCGTGATGTTCGGTGACGTGCCCGTCGACCTGATCTACCGGCTCTTCGAGGCCGACCACGTCGTCGATCACCCAGAGGGTGTCGAGATCACCGAACAGGTCATGACGGCACACGCAGAGGGACGGGTGGTGTTCTGGACGCCGATGGAAACCGAGGTCTTCCAGAACAAGAGCTGCATGACCTTCCTGTCCCACCCCCGGATGCGGACGTGGCTCTCGGACGACGAGCGGCTGCTGGTCGATCGGGTTCTCCCGTGGACGCGGTCGTTGCTCGGCGACGCGGCCCTCGAGGACCGCGAACTGGTGGAGTACTGCCGCGAGCGACGGGAGCACCTGATCCTCAAGCCGAACGGGCTCTACGGCGGGCGTGGGATCACGGCCGGTTGGGAGGTGGGCGATGACGAGTGGTGGCAGGCCGTGCAGGACGGGGCGGCGGTCGGCGCCGTCGTGCAGGAGAGGGTCGTCCCGCGCCGGGAGCCGGTGGTCAACCCGGAGACTGGGCGGGTCGAATTCTGGGAAGCCTGCTGGGGGTTGTACTACACGCCCGACGGCGGATACGCTGGTGGCGGCTGCCGATTCCTCCCGTTCGGGCAGGCCACGATCAGCGACGTGGAACCCGCCAAGAAGTCGCCCGGGACCAGCATCTTCGAGTCCTATCGTGCGGGCATCTTCCTGTATACGGATGGATCGGATGCCACCACCTGCGACGCAGCCAGGGCGCGCTCATGGTGACCGACAACATCACGGACACCAGCACGGGTGCGAAGCGCCGGGGCCTCGGACGAGACTTCAGACTGCTGTCGTCGGCCTACGCGATGCAGACTCTCGGCGAGGGTGTCCTGGTCGCCGCTCTGCCGCTGATGGCAAGCAAGCTCACCAGCGACCCGAAACTGATTTCCTGGGTTCTGGTGGCATGGGAACTGCCCTGGCTCCTGCTTGCTTTGCCGGGCGGCCTGATCGTGGACAGGTTCAACCGGCGGTGGTTGATGATCGGCGCCCAGTCGGCGCAGATGGTGTTACTCATCATCCTGGCGATAGTCGCGACCTTCGGCGCCACGCACGTGTGGATACTCTATGTTCTCGCCTTCGGGTTGGGTACCGGTGACATCATCTTCATGGGCGCCAGCCGCGCGCTCATCCCGGATATTGTGCAGAGCAAGGATCTGGAAGCCGCCAACGGCCGGAACATGACGGCCGAGACGCTGGGTCGGAACTTCGTCGGTCCGCCACTGGGTTCCGCGTTGTTCGCCTTCCTCCTGCCATTGCCGTTCTGGCTGAACGCCGTGACTTACCTCGTCTCGGTTGCGCTGATCCTCCGAATCCGCCATCGCGCGCCTCAGCAGGTGCGGGACACCGCCGCCGGGGAGCGGCCCGAACTGCGCGAGCGCCGCAGTCTGCTGGTCGAGCTCGCCGCGGGCTTGCGGTGGTTGGTGCGCCACCCGGTGCTCCGAATCGTCGTACTGCTGGCCGCTGTCAGCAACTTCTGTGTCCTCATGGGACTGTCCGTCCTGGTGCTCTTCGCCAAGGAAGTGCTCGACATCGGCGACAGTGGTTACGGAATCCTGGTTGCCGCGATGGCCGTCGGAGGTGTTGTCGGCGGTCTGTTCAGTCGCAGGATCGTGGTCGGATTCGGTGCCCGCACGGTCGCCGTAACCGTGCAGCTCGCCAGTGCCCTGAGTCTACTGGCCATCGGCTGCTTCGGCAGGCAGGCGGTCGTGGTCGCGGTGATCTTCTGCGTGTGGTCGACAGGCCTTGCGCTGTGGAATGTGATGGCCCAGTCGCTCAGCCAACGGCTGGTTCCCGAGGATCTGCGGGGCAGGGTGATCTCGGCCAGCCGGATGATCTGTTTCGGCGCGCTTCCCCTGGGTGCTTTCGCCGGTGGTTTCGCAGCGGACAGTTTCGGGTTGTCCGCGCCCTGGGTCATTGGTGGCGTGATCAACCTCGTGGTAGTCGTGTTCACAATACCCACCCTGTTGCGGTGGTCCGCAATGACCGGTGACCATTCGGAATACCTAGAGACCGAGGACGAACTGCGATGACCGGAACCATGAGGTCGATTTATCTGCTGACCCGGCCCGACGGTTTTCCCGCCGCGGAGCATTTCGGCGTTGTCGACCGTGACGTGCCGCAGTTGGCGATGGGGACCGCTTTGGTGGAGAACATTTACCTGTCGGTCGACCCGTACATGCGCGAGTTGATGGACGAGGGCTGGGATATCGACGAGTCCTGCGGAATCGGACGGGCCATCGGGCGTGTCGTGGAATCACGGGAACCGTCCTGGCCGGTCGGCGCGCTGGTCTCCCACGGCGAGGGCTGGAGCACCCATGCGCTCTTGCGTGCGGGTCATCCGGCGGCCAGGGTGCTCCAGGTGCACGAGGGCGTTCCGCTCTCGGTTTACCTCTCGGTGTTGGGCGGGACCGGGCTCACCGCCTATGTCGGACTGACCGAGATCGCCCGCCTCCAGCCTGGCGAGTCGATCTACATCTCGGCTGCGGCGGGCGCGGTGGGCGGCACGGCGGGCCAGATCGCCCGGCTGTTGCGTGCCGGGCGGATCATCGGCAGTGCCGGGTCGGCGGTGAAGGTCAAGCATCTGATCGAGGACCTCGGATTCGACGCCGCCTTCAACTACAAGGACGGCCCGGTCATCGACCAGCTCCGCGAGGCGGCCCCCGACGGAATCCAGGTATGTCTGGACGGTGTCGGTGGTGAGCACCTCGAAGCGGCGATAGGCGTGATGCACGAGTTCGGCCGGATCGCCTGGTGCGGTGCCATCTCCCAGTACAACAACGCCAAGAATCCACCCGCTGCCCCGCGGAATCTCTATGGCGTGTCAGACAAGAGCATCCACCTGCTGGGTTACCAGGTGCGCCACCACCTGAACCTGCGCCCGGATGCGGAAACCCTGCTGGTGCCGAACATCCGGAGCGGACGCGTCGTCGTGGACGAGACCGTCGTGCACGGCTTCGACAAGGTCGTGGACGCGTTCCTCGGCGTACTCCGAGGAGACAACATCGGCAAGATGCTAGTCCAGGTCAGTGACCTGTGATGCTGCGTCACAAGACACCGCACTCAATTCGGTCGGCGACCCAGGAACACACTGAACAAGAGTCGGCAGTACCGAGCACCGGGCGATACGTCCACCAGGTGAGCAGACCGGATGGGTTTCCCGCTGCCGGCAACTTCGCCTTTATCGAGGACACCATCCCCGTTCCAGGGCCTGGAACCGCGCTGGTCGAGAACATCTACCTGTCGGTGGACCCCTACATGCGCCAGATGATGGACGGCGTCTGGGATCTCCACACTCCGCTGGAAGGCCGGTCGACCGGTCGCATCGTGGAATCGAACGACCCACGGCTGCCAGTTGGCGAAGTGGTCTTCCACCGGCAGGGTTGGCGCACCCACGCCGTGATCAGTCCTTCCGAGCCCCCGGTGCGAGTGCTGCCGAAACTAGACGGGGTGCCACTGAGCACCTACCTCAGCATCCTGGGTGGCACCGGATTGTCCGCCTATGTCGGTCTCACCCGAATCGCCGACCTCAAGGCGGGGGAATCGGTGTTCATCTCCGCGGCTGGCGGAGGCGTGGGCACCGCTGCGGGACAGTTGGCTCGCGTTCTGGGCGCAGGCCGAGTGATCGGCAGCACGGGGTCGGCGGCGAAGGTCAAGCACCTGATCGAGGACCTCGGGTTCGACGCCGCCTTCAACTACAAGGACGGCCCTGTCATCGACCAGCTTCGGCAGGCTGCTCCGGACGGAATCCACGTGTACCTGGACAACGTCGGCGGGGACCACCTGGAAGCGGCCATCGACTCGATGGTCGACCACGGGCGCATCGCCTGGTGCGGCGCGATCGCGCAGTACCACCGCACTGAGCCTCCCGCCGCCCCACGGAACCTGTTCGACATCGGCGGAAAGAGCATCCGCCTGGAAGGTTTCGCCGTCCGCGAGTACCCGCACCTGTTCGACGAGTGGGCCGAGTTCATCGTGCCCCATCTCCAGTCCGGGCGGGTGGTGCCCGACCACACGATCGTCGCCGGATTCGACCGTGTCGTGGACGCGTTTCTCGGTCTTCTCCGCGGGGAGAACAGCGGAAAGATGATCGTCCAGACGGAGGCAGAGTGAGACTTCCCGCCAGGCCACCGAATCTGTCGCCTGATCGAGGAACTACCAAAGGAAACAAGGAGGTACCATGCGGGTCCACAGACTGGCTCTATTCACTGCCATCCCACTCGTGCTCGCTGTCGGGCTGACGGGCTGCGGTGCTGACAAGAGCGGTGGCGGCGAGAACGCCAACGCCAACGCGGTGGTCAGCATCGGCATCGGTGAGCCGAAGCACGGCCTCGTCCCTTCGGACACCGGGGAGACGCAGGGCTTGCTCGTGATCTCGTCGCTGTTCACCCCGCTGGTGAAGGCCGACAAGGAGGGCAAACCACAAGAGGTCGCCGCCGAGTCCATCACGACCAAGGACAACGAGGTCTGGACCATCAAGCTCAAGGACGGATACACCTTCCACAACGGGGAGAAGGTGACCTCAGACAGTTACATCGAGGCGTGGCATCGGGCTGCGTACAAGCCCAACGCCCAGGACACCGACTACCTGTTTGCCAAGATCGACGGTTTCGCCGAGGTCAACCCCAGCGCAGAAGGGGCGACGCCGTCGGCGGATCGACTGAAGGGTCTCAAGAAGATCGATGACCTCACGTTCGAGGTCACCCTGTCCGCCCCGTATGTCAACTTCAAGGCGATGCTGCTCAACCTCGCCTTCGCGCCGCTGCCGAAGGCAGCCTTCGAGGGCACCGGGTTCAACAAGGCCTTCGGCGAGGCGCCCATCGGAGACGGCCCGTTCAAGATGAAGGGCGCCTGGCAGCACGACAAGTCCATCGAAGTCGAGCGCTACGACGCGTTCCCGGGCGAGAAGCCCAAGGTCAAGGGCGTCACGTTCAAGATCTACCCGACCCTCGACGCGCAGTACGACGACCTGCTCGCCGACAAGGTCGATGTGGCCCCCGTGCTCCCGCTCGGGAAACTGGAAGACGCCAAGAAGACCCTGGGCGAGCGCTTCCAGCAGAGCCCGAGGGCGGGGATCGGATCCCTCGGTTTCCCGAGCTTCGATCCGAAGTACGCGAAGCCGGAGGTGCGCAAGGCCATCTCGATGGCGATCAACCGCGAGAGTATCGTCGAGGCCGTCTTCGACGGCACTCGCACGGCGGCGCACTCGTTCCTCCAGCCGGGCATCCCGGGCTACCGCGAGAACACCTGCGGTGAGGCATGCCAGTTCAATCCGGCCAAAGCGAAGGAACTCCTGCAGCAGAGCGGTTTCGTCGGGCCGGTGGAGATCACCTACAACGTCGACGGCGGCTCCAAGGACTGGGTCGATGCGGTCTGCAGCCAGATCAAGGAGAACCTGGGCATCGACTGCGTCGAGAAGGCCGAGGCGAAGTACAGCGACATGCTCGCCAAGCTCAAAGCCAAGACCCTCGGTGTCGGCGTGTTCCGCAGTGCCTGGACATACGACTACCCGGCGCCAGAGAGTATCCTCAGCCCGCTGTACACCTGCAGCAGCTCGTCGAACTTCTACGGGTACTGCAACAAGGACGTCGACAGCCTGATCTCCGCGGGCGATCTGGCCAGCAGCCCGGATGTGGCGATCAGGTCCTACCAGCAGGCCGAGGACATCATCGCGAAAGACCTGCCGACGGTGCCGCTGTGGTACCTGCGGCACGTTTACGGCTACACGAACAAGGTCAAGAACATTGAGGTGAACGACCTGGGTATGGTCGATTTCGTCAAGATCGAAGCCGCCTGACAGATCATCACCACAGGTAGTCAGGCGGATGGCTCCGATGGCGAGGTTGTGCAGGGCTGCCATGATTCTGGGCCCGGATCGGGTGCGGACCCTGGAGTGATCTTCGCGGTAGACAGCGTCGCGTAGCCGGTGCAGGGACTCGATGCCCCAGTGCTCGCGGACGTAGGTGG
>Ga0136614_10001489_pt1 | contig 13818 bp, 11 predicted proteins | sample AntDrymUQ2792106_2_FD_106643 | JGI IMG/M metagenome (GOLD analysis project Ga0136614, IMG submission 106643) | Polar desert sand microbial communities from Dry Valleys, Antarctica - metaG UQ279 (21.06) | ecosystem: Environmental > Terrestrial > Soil > Desert | place: Antarctica: Dry Valley...
CGCCCCGGCGGCCTGCAGGACCCGGCGCAGCTCGGCCTGCGCCCAGACGGCGCCGAACATGCTCGTGCTCGCACCGACGACCGCCACCGGCTTGCCCCGCAGGGAGTTGGCGGGAAACGGCCGCGACGCCCAGTCCAGCGCGTTCTTCAGCTGTCCGGGCACCGAGTGGTTGTACTCGGGCGTCGCGATCACGACCGCGTCGGCCTGTGCGATCGCGGTCCGCAACGCAACGACGCCGCGCGGCGCGATGTCCCCGTCGTCGTCCTCGCAGTACGGCGCGACGGCCGCCAGCTCACCGAACAGCTGGAACTGCGTGCCGGGCGGCAGCTCTAGAGCTGCCGCCCGCAGGAGCGCGGTGTTGTACGAGGAGCGGCGCAGAGATCCGGAGATCGCCAGGACGCGCACGCTAGCCGGCGTCCTTGATCAGCTCGAGGCGGGCGTCCAGCTTGACCTCCCAGCCGAGCGCGTCGCCGCCCTTGGGCAGCGCGGCCTGCCAGGTGATGCCGAAGTCGCGGCGGTCTACGACGGCCTGCAGTTCGAGCGCCATGCGAACGCCGCCGTAGGGATCCTCGACCGGCTCGCGCCACGTTCCGGTGGCCCTGAGCGGCCGGGCGATTCCCTTGATGGCAAGCTCACCGTCGAGCTCGGCGGTGCCGTCAACAATGAGCTCCAGCCGCCCGGAAGAGAACACGATCTCGGGATGGTTGGTGGCGTCGAAGAAGTCCGCGCCGTTGACGACGTGCTCGCGGAACTCCGGCGGGTTGTGGATCGAGATCGACTCGACCTGAGCGCGTCCCTCGAGGCGCACGCCGTCCGCATCGGCCGTCAGGCGCGCGTCGATGTCGGAGAACGTCGTCCGAAACGAGCCGACCGCCATGTGGCGTGCGCCGGCCTGGAAGCTCGAATGGATGGGATCGGTCTGGTACGTACCTTCGGCGATGCGCGTTGCTGTCGTCACGGGGAGGACCTCCCTGAAGGAAACAAGAACAACGTTCCGGTTAGAACATTGCCCGCAAGGTAGCACATTCGGAACATGTTCCGGGACTGATACCGTCCACGACATGAGCTCTGGGGTTTCCCGCGCCGAGATCCCGTGGTTGGATGGCGCGATGACCGAGCCGCCCGAGATCGAGCAGCCTCGCATCGACCTCCCGCTGCAGATGGCGGGGGCCGTGTCCGAGCGCCGCGACGCGCTTGCCAACCGCCGCCGCGTGCTCGCCGCCGCCCACGGGCTCCTGACCGCGAGGGGCGTCGAGGCCGTCGACATCCGCAACGTCGCGCGCGCGGCCGGGGTCGGTGTCGGGACGGTGTATCGGCGCTTCGGCGACAAGGGTGGCCTAGTGGCAGCCCTGCTCGATGAGCGCGAGCGTGTCTTTCAGGACCGTCTTCTCGGCGGTCCCCCGCCGCTCGGCCCGGGAGCCGCGCCACGAGAGCGCCTGATCGCCTTCCTCCACGCGCTCGCCGAGATGACCGACGAGAACCTGCCGCTACTGCGCACGCTGCAGGGGTTCAAGCCCGGTACGCGCTTTCACGTCGGCGCCTACCGCGCGTGGCGGCTGCACGCCACCGTGCTGCTGCAGGAGGCCGCGCCGGCCATCGACGCGGCGTGGTTCGCCGAGCTCGTGCTCGCGCCACTCGCCGCCGACCTGTACTACCACCAGCGCTACGAGCTCGGCGTCTCCCCCGAGCAGCTGCGACACAACCTCGAGGTGGCCGTCGACGCCGTGCTCACCGCGGGCGGCGGGACGAGCGTCAGCCCAGCCGGGCCGGGACGCTGAGGCGGACGGCCGGCGGGGCAGTTGCCGGCGTCCGCGGCACCTGCTCGGCCGCCCGTGTCAGCTCCAGCGGCGAGATCGACGGCGTGTTTGATGAGCGCACTGGGCGCGACGCACCTCCTGCGCGAGTACCGCCTCGCTACTGCGACGTGATGCGAACCGGCGTCTGGCATCAAAGCTCCGCCGAGGACGGCTCGTCCTCGCGTCACAAGCACTGACCAGCTCATGACACGTCACAACACCATCACCTGGTGCTGCCATCTGAGCTTGAGCCTCTCGGCGTCGTCAACGGCGTCGATCCATGTCCCCGAACGATCCGCCCGAGCAGCACCGACCGAGCCGGCGGCCCGCCTCCAACGCTGCGCACGCGACCACGAGCCATACGACGGGGTTGCACCCGGCCCCCGCCGCGCGCCCGGCGCGGCCAGCGCCGACCTAGCAGGTGATCCAGGCGGTGGCTGCGCGTCGTTATCTATCAGGTGTTGAGCCGTTACCGTGCCACCGGCGCCGACCTGCCCTTCTCGGACCCCTGCCGTGCACACGGCGTTGCCACGGAGGGCTACTTCTGGCGCCTGACCGACGACCGCGCGCGACGCACGATCATCGCGATGTGCGCGATCAACCGCGACGCCGACGGCCGCGAATGGGCCTTCGTCGGGCTCGCCGCGCAGCCCGGCAACTTCGCGCGTTACGCCGTCGTGCCGACCGCCGGCGCGGACTCCCGCCGGCTCGGCCTGTGGGCGGGCGTGGGGATCCTGCGCGCCGACGGCGAGCACCTGCACATCGATCTCGGGCCCGACGCGATGCTGCGCGTGCGGTTGGACGGAGCGGCGGGCTGGCGCCGCCCGCGGGCCTACGGCGCGCTGGGCGTCGCCCATGCGATCCCCGCGCTCGGCCAGTACTGGCATCCGCATGGGCTGGGCGCCGACGCGACCGGCGTCGCCGTCCTCGGAGGTGTGCGAATCGCCCTCGCCGACGCGCGCGTGTACGCCGAGAAGAACTGGAGCCACTCCGGATTTCCGGACACGTGGTGGTGGGGGCAGGCGCACAGCTTCACCGGCCGCGCCGACGTGTGCGCGGCGTTCGCCGGCGGCGATGTCCGCGTCGGGGGCGTCCCCGCTCAGCGCGACCGCGGTGGTCGTCCGGATCGGCGAGCGGATCGTACGGTTCGGCAACCCGCTCCTGGCGCCGGTCCGGGCGCGGGTCGGTGAGGACCGCTGGGCGCTGCGCGGAACGAGCGCGCGCTACACGGTGGAGATCGAGGGCCGCGCCGATCCCGGCGAGGCCCACGTGCTGCCGGTTCCGCTGCCCGCGCAACGCACGCACGTTCCGGGCTCGCTGCAGCATCTCGACGCGTCGATGCGCCTCGTGCTGCGCCGTCACGGCCGCGTGCTGTTCGCGGGAGAGTCCACGCTCGCGGGACTCGAGCACGGAGATCGCGCGCACGCCGAAGCCCAGCTGCGCGCACGTGCCGGCGACGGTCTCGCCCTGGCCGCGTAGCGCGCCGCGACGTTTGGTGTTGGCCAGCGAGTTGACCCGTGCGCCGGATCCGGTCAGAACCGGGTCCGCGGCACCCGCACGCTGGCCATCGAATCACGGGCGCCGCCTTCACCCCAGCCCTCGGCACACGCAACGCTCTCCGGCGAGCGCGACCGGCTGTCGGGCCGCATCATGTCGCGGGTAGGCATGATGCTGCAGGTGGCGTACGACGAAGATCTCGCAAGCCGCATTCGCGAGTTGATTGCCGGCGATCCTGATGTCACCGAGAAGCCCATGTTCGGGGGACTGGCCTTCCTCGTCGCGGGCAACATGTCGGTCGCCGCCAGCGGCCAGGGCGGCCTCTTGGTCCGCGTTGACCCCGCGCAGACCGATGCCCTCGTCGAGGAGCCGCATACCGAGCCTGTTGTGATGCGCGGACGTGCGATGCGAGGTTGGTTACGAGTCGACACAGACGGCGTGCTCACCACGCACCAGCTCGAGCCCTGGGTCAGGCGCGGCGTCGCGTACGCGCGCTCGCTTCCGCCGAAGCGGTGAGGTATGTCGGGTGTCTCCATCGTCGGGAGCGGCACAACCGCGCGGCGTCGCCCGATAAGCCTTTCCGCGCCGACGCGCGTGGGATGCGACCGGCGCGCGGCCCGGCGGCCGCTGTCGCGCGAGTACTGGTCCGGCGGCCGGGTCGCTCGGCTGCGTCCGAGGGTCACCTCGCTGCCAGCCGTCACCGAGATTCGCGCCCTGCTCGACGAGCTTTCGTGGTACGGCATCGGCCGCGAGATCGCATGGCGCGACGCGAGCCTGCGCCGCGACCGACCGCGGCCGCCACGGCGGCGGCCTGACCGGTCGCAAGCGCGATCGGCGTGACGCGTAGGAGGAATGCGCGTGTGTGCCGGAGATGCAGCGCCCGCCAACCGAGTGCGCGGTAAGACGCGGCCGTTACCGAGAACTGGGTTCCCGATCGCGATGTGGTCCTCGGCTGCGCTCCTGGTTCGACGGCTCGCCCTAGTCGGCGTTCTCCTCGAGCCGTTCGCTGGCCGGCAGCGTCAGGAACTCGACGAACTCTTCGGCCAGCGTCACCGCCTCGAAGATCTCTCGCGAGAGGTCCGGGCGGCCCTCGTTCTCGAACCACGCGTCGTCGGCGATCTCCGCGCGGATCTTCTCCAGCTCCGAGGTCTCGAGCTCGCGCACGAGCTCGGCGGTGACCGGACGTCCGTCATCGAGCTCGGCGCCGTGGCGGACCCACTGCCACACCTGCCCGCGTGCGATCTCGGCCGTGGCCGCGTCCTCCATCATCCCGTAGATGGCGGCCGCGCCGACGCCGCGCAGCCATGAGGAGATGTACTGGATGCCTACGTTGATGTTGCTGCGCAGTCCCGACTCGGTGATGTCGCCGTCGGTGGCCGGCACGTCGAGCAGTTGCTGGGCGGTCACCTCGACGTCGTCTCGCCGGCGATGGACCTGGTGCGGCTGATCTCCCAGGACCTTGTCGAACTCCTCCATGGCCGCGGCCACCGAGTCGGGGTGCGCCACCCAGGTGCCATCGAACCCGTCGGAGGCCTCGCGCCGCTTGTCCTCGCGCAGGGCGGCAAAGGCCTTCTCGTTGGCCTTCTCGTCCGTGCGGCTGGGGATCTGCGCTGCCATGCCGCCCATCGCGTGGGCGCCGCGCCGATGGCAGGTCTTGACGAGCAGCTCGGTGTAGGCGCGCATGAACGGCACGGTCATCGTGACCAGGCTGCGGTTGGGCGTGACGAACTCGGCGCGCGTGCGGAAGCGCTTGATCGCCGAGAAGATGTAGTCCCAGCGCCCGGCGTTCAGGCCCGCCGAGTGCTCTCGCAGCTCGTGGAGGATCTCGTCCATCTCAAACGCGGCCGGGAGCGTCTCGATCAGGACCGTCGCCTTGATCGTCCCGCGCTGCAGCCCGATGTGGTCCTCGGCCAGCTTGAAGACGTCGTTCCACAACCGCGCCTCGCGGTGCGACTCCATCTTGGGCAGGTAGAAGTACGGGCCGGCGCCACGATCGAGCAGCTCGCGGGCGTTGTGGAAGACGTAGAAGCCGAAGTCCACGAGCCCGCCGGCCACCGGCTCGCCGTCGACCAGCAGATGGCGCTCGACAAGATGCCAGCCGCGCGGTCGCACCAGCAGCGTGGCGACCGCGTCGTTGAGCCTGTAGTGCTTGCCGTTCTCCTCGTGCTCGATCGAGCGGCGAATCGCGTCGGCAAGGTTCACCTGGCCGCCGATCATGTTCCTCCAGGTCGGCGAGTTCGAGTCCTCGAAGTCCGCCATGAACCCCGACGCGCCCGAGTTCAGCGCGTTGATGACCATCTTGCGGCTCGTCGGCCCGGTGATCTCGACGCGACGGTTCTGCAGCGCGTCGGGTTCGGGCGCAATCGTCCAGTCGCCCTCGCGCACGTCCTTGGTCTCCGACAGGAAGTCGAGCGTGCCGCCCGCGTCGAGCTCCTTCTGGCGCTCCATCCGCGCGGCCAGCAGCTCGCGACGGGTGCGATCGAACTCGCGGTGCAACCGCGCCACGAACTTCAGCGCGTCCGACGTCAGGATCTCATCGAAGCGCTCGCCCTGCGACCCCTTGATCCCCACTCCTTCCACCTGCATGTTCACGATGCCTCCCCGACGAGGTTCAACAACACGATTCCGCGACACAGCCGTGTGGTACGCATCATCGCCGACCGCCACGTCGCATCGCAGCGACGGTCGAGCGCACGCGAGGGAGCGCCAGGCGCAGAGCACGCCACGTCAAGCCGCGAGGGACACTTCGACGATCAACGGTAGGTGATCTGAACCTGGCAGTGCCGGCACGCTTTCGCGCCGAACCCGGAGGTGCGGCGAGACGAGCGCATAGTCGATGCGCGCCTTCGGCTCGGACGCCGGAAACGTGAAGCCGTCGCCTTCGCCGGCAAGATCCCAAGCGTCGCGGAAGCGCTCAAACAGCGGCGCCAGCTCCGGTGCGGTCGGCCGCGCGTTGAGATCGCCTAGCAGCGCGCACGGTCCCGATGTCTTCTCGACCTCATCGAGAATCGCCTGGACCTGAAGTCGCCGCTCGTCGGCGCTGACGCCCAGATGCGTGTTGTGCAGGCGAAACGGTTCGCCGCCCAGATCGACGTCGAGCACGAGCAGCCCGCGTTGCTCGTTGTTGGGGCTCGTCCGCAGCAACGAGACGTTCTCGCTGGCCAACACCGGCCACGCGCTGAGCGTCGCGGTGCCGTACTGCCGGCGCGGCGCGCCCGGCTCGAGCGGGTCGCGGTCGAGGTTGGCGCCGAATACTGGCGTCATCTCCAGCAGGCGCTCGAGTTCGGCGGCCTGGTCGCGAAAGTCGCTGTCAGCAGACCAGTGCCGACCAACCTCCTGGAGCGCCACCAGATCGGGGTTCTGCGCACGGATGACAGCGGCGATCCGACCCAGGTCTAGGCGAGCCGCAACATCCCGACCCTGGTGGATGTTGTAGCTCATCGCGGTCAGCACCTTCGTCACCCGGCGGCATGCTAACGCGGGAGGTTGTGCGACAGCCCGCGTCCGCCACCACGCTCGCTTCAAGCGGCAGCCGCGTACGCCGAATGCGGGCTCCGGATGCCGTGCTGGGGGTGGCGGGCGTCGGGCCGAGATTGTTCCCCCAGCGCGGCCGCGAACTCGGCGACGAGGTCGCGGACCATCGCGGGCGGGTCGGCTGCCTCCGCGGCGGCGCGTACGAGGCGGCTGCCGACGATGACGCCGTCCGCGCGGGCGGTCGCGGCCTGCGCTGCCGGCTCGGGGGAAGAGATTCCGAAGCCGAGCGCGACGGGCGCCGCGCTGTGGGCCTTGGCCTAGCGACCTCGATATCGGAGGTGGTCGGCGCGAGCCGTCGGCGTATGCATCGCCGATCTCCCGCGACGCTTCCAGGCTCGGAAAGCCGCCTATGAAGAACGGCATCAGCGCCGCCCGCCCGCAAACGTCCCCGGCGCCAGCGAGCGCCGCGGCGATCCTCCGCTCGGCCTGCGGGCGACCTCAGGCTCGGAAATCTGACGTCCTGTCGCATCGCCGGACGGAGCCCGGGACCCGCCGCCACGACACTCATACCGTTGCCACTCCGCCGCGCACCACCAATCCGCGGCGGCATGCGCCGCGTCCGCGATCACCGGCGTGTGGCTGAGCTTCCCCCTCACCGCTCGCGCCGACGGCGCTGGCAAGCCGGGCGGTGGCCTACGGGGAGCCGCCCATTGGCGGCAGGCGGTGTGCGATGTCACACGGGCGGTGCTGCCTGCTGATAACCGTCAGCTCGCAGCCCGCCGGGGGCTACCCGCTGGCCCTGCCTGGAGGTACACGGTTACGACGGTGTCTTCGGGGCACCGGCCGACGCGCGCAGCGTGAGTGGACGAGCCCGGACCTGGAGTCGCCAGTCCTCCCCATGCATCGAGAAGGTCCACTCGATGCTGCCCTCGTCGTCGGGGTCGCCCGTCGGGATCTCGACCGCCCGTTCGCGCTTCGCGGTGGTCAGAGCGAGCCGCGGCAGCATCTGCGCGACGTGCCAGCGGACCTCTTGCTGGGGCACCGCCGCAACCCCGTCGAGCAGTCGCTGCTTGCACGAGTTCAACAGATCGGAGCGACGGCGCGTGACCTTTCCCGCGGCGTCCGCGGCACGCATGCGCACGACGGGATCAGGCGCCGTCGTCGCGTCGATCAGCGCGCTGAAGAGTTCGGGTTTCGGCGAGCACGTCGCGGACCATCTCTGCGGAGCGGCCGATCGAACGCCTGTCGGCGCCTCGCAACTTGTCGATGAGCGCAGCGGCGTCCAGAGCGGCTGAACTCTCTCGCACTCTTGACCGCCCGCGAGAGTCGAAGATGCTGCCATGGATGGTCCGGGTCGACGGCGCTCCTGAGCGTGCCTGTCTCGTCCTGACGGTGCGGCTACGCCGCGGTCCGTAGCTCGTCCGGGTCGCTCGCCGATCGGAGGAACAGCAGGCCGATGGCGGTGGTGACGAGCATGACCGCGAGCGAGCCGCCGACGAGGATGCCCAACTGCGTCCACGGCACCGGCACGTTGACCATTCGCGCGGCGACGTTGACCTGGCGGTCGTCGACGATGGCCGTGTCGAGGTGCTGCACGCGCGTGCCGAAGACCCCGCGCGCGGCGAGGATGCCGGTCGCGGCCGCGAGCACGACGCCGGGGATCAGCGGCAGCAGCGTCTCGGCGAGTGCGGCGCGGGCCAGCACCGGTCGCGGCATGCCCGCGGCGACGAGCGCCGCGTACGTGCGCCGGCGGCTGACGATGCCCTCGGCTGCGTTGACCAGCAGGCCGGCAGCGGCGATCACGATCGCGAGCGCGAGCGCGAGATCGATCAGGTCAAACGTGCTCGCGTAGAACTCCTGGCTGTGGTTGGTCGACAGCAGGATGTTCACGCGCAGGCCCTCGACGAGTGCCGCGATCAGCACCGCCAGCATGATCGCCGACCCCGTCCGGCCCGCCGACGATGGCAGCGCGATCATCCGCCGGCTGGCGATCAGCAGCGAGGCCCGCCGCACGCGCGGCGCGAGGAAGCGACCCAGCACGGAAGCGACAGACGCGGTTCCGAGGATCAGCCCGATCGCGGCGGCCGCGAACAGCACGGTGAACAGGGCCGCTCCGAGGACGAACGGTCGGTGATCGAGATCCAGCAGCTCCACGATCGCCGCGAACACCGCCATGCCGCCGGCGCCGAGCCCGAGCAGCACCGCGGGTAGCGCGCGCGGCGGCGCGGGGCGCCGGCCGCGCAGGACCCCGAACGGTGTGACTGCGACGCGCCGCAGCGCGACGGCGCTGAACAGCGTGGCCGCGAGCGGCAGGCCGGCCGCGATCGCCAGCAGCGCCCACCACGGGGGCAGGACGTCGGTCGGCAGCGAGCGCACGACCTCCGCGCCCCGCGCGGTCGGATCGTCGAGGATCCGGCGGCCCGCGAGGTAGACGAGCAGGCCCGCAATCGCGCCCGCACCGGCCGCGATGCCCGACTCCACAGCGGCGATCAGCGTCACGTCGCCGGGCCGCGCGCCCGCCATGCGCAGCGACGCCAGGCGACGGTCGCGAGCCGGCGCACCGATACGGCTGCACTGGCCGACGAACGTCAGCAGCGGGACGCACAACAGCACGAATGTCATGACGACGCCGGCGTGCAGGCCGCGCTGGTCGAGCAGGTCGCTGGAGTACGGGCCGTCGCCGCTGCCGATGGTGGCGACGGTCAGCGCACACAACAGCGCGACCGTGCCGGCGGCGGCGCCGACCGCCGTCGCCGTGATCCGCAGGCCGTCCTGGCGCCCGCCGGTCGTGGCGAGGCGCAGCAGCGTCGAGGTCCTCACCGGATCAGCCCGTCTCGCACGACGATCTCGCGGTCGCCGTAGGAGGCGACGCGCGCGTCGTGGGTCACGAGCAGGACGGCCGTACCGGCGTCGCGCGCGACGCGCGTCAACTCGGTCATCACCGCTTCGCCGGCGAGGGTGTCGAGCGCGCCCGTCGGCTCGTCGGCGAACAGCACGGCGGGCTCGGTGACGAGCGCTCGAGCGACGGCGACACGCTGGCTCTGGCCGCCGGACATCTCGCTAGGCAGCTCGTCGGAGAGCTCCGCGATGCCCAGGCGCGCGAGCCATCCGCGGGCCGCCGCCTGCGCGGGACGCCGGCGCGCCCCGCCCAGCAGCAGCGGCAGCGCGACGTTCTCCGCGGCGGTCATCTCCGCGACCAGCTGGCCGAACTGAAACAGCACGCCGAACTCGCGCCGGCGCAACGCCGAGCGCGCCGACTCCCCCGCATCGTCGATCCGCCGGCCGTCGAAGCGGATCTCGCCCGAGTCGAGCCGCAGCACGCCGGCGAGACACAGCAGCAGCGTTGACTTGCCCGAACCGGAGGGTCCGGTGACGGCGAGGATCTCGCCGCGGCGAAGCTCGACCGACGCGCCGCGCAGGGCCAGGGAGCTCCCGTAGCTCTTGACCAGCTCGCGCCCGGACAGCACCACCTCGGGCGCCGTGGCGGAGACGACGTGGGGGGCCGGCGTGATCATGGGCCTGGGCATGAGTGGATCTCCTTGTTGAGGTCGGCGACACGGCTCATCGCGGCATCGATCCAGCGCAGGTCGGCGTCGAGGTGCGTCAGGGCGTAGTCGGCGGCGAGCACCTCGAGGAGTGAGCTCGGGCGCTCGACCTTGAGGCGGGTGTACTCGCGCATGCGCTGCAGGTGCGCTTCGCGCTGGCGGCGCAGGTAGTCCTCGGCGACCGCCTCGTCGGTTGTCAGCAGTGCCAGCGTCACCTTGACGGAGAGTGGGTTGGAGACGAACGGCGACGGCGCCTCCACCTCCGTCAGCCAGCGTTCGAGCTCTGCGCGCCCCGCCTCGGTCATCGCATATGGGGTGCGTTCCGGTCCATCGACCTTGACGCTCGCCGCGGCATGGACGAGGCCGCGTGCGCGCAGCCGCTCGAGCGTCGCGTAGACCTGCCCGAAGGCCAGCGGGCGCGCCACCGGGAAGCGCGCGTCGTGCTCCCGCTTGAGCCCGGTCGACATCGCAGCAACTATACACTGTGTGAGTAGTCGTCCTCAGGGTTGGCAACTTGATGGCATCGGCGCTCGCCGTTCCAGGCCATCTCCCAGAACGCGAACTCCTAGCGGCTGGACGTGAGGAAGGTCTGTTCCAGCCGCGCCCGTCCACCCTCGGCCAACGCGGCGCCTAGCCGATCGACGTGCGTGCGGCACCAGTTGGCCAGCTCCCCGAACTCCGCCGATGCGTACCTGTCCACCCACCGGGCGTAACGATCATCCGGCGAGCGGCCCTCGGCCGCCAGACCCTGCCCGATCTCGGCGTAGCCCCACATGCACGGCAGCAGGGCCGCTGCCAGCTCGGCGAAGTCGCTTTGCGCCGCCGTGCGCACGAGATGGTCCGTGTAACCCTGCGTCGTCGGCGACGGCGACTCGGCCTCCAGCTCGGCCGCGAGATATTGGTGCCGATGGACTGCAACACGCCGAGCAGGATTGGACGGGTGATGTGGTCTGGCGCGATCCACGACTCCGGCAGGCGGTCCTGCATCAGCAGTTCGCGCAGCAGACGGGCGTCGAGCTTGTCGGTCTTCGCGCGTCGCTTGCGGTCCTGGCGCAGCCGCGTCTCCGCCGGCTCGGCCAGGCGCACCTCGACCTCGGCGCGGACGCATTCCTCGGCGATGACCCGCCAGCCCCTCATCGCCTCGACCGCGACGATCGTCTCGCTGGTCGACAAGCGCGCAAGGAACGCACGGTCCCGCGATTGGCCGGACGGATCCGAACCGTCCGTACCTCACCGGTATCGCTGTCAAAACGCGTCGTAAGTGGTCTGAGCGCGATGCACATCCAAGCTGACAAAGATCGCCATGAAGGGCCCCTCCAGCCTCGATTAGACAGAGAGCGCCCATCCTCCGAGCCCACCCGGACAGCCCTCCTACATGCGATCTTTCTCGCGGGTGAACGGGCGGCTGGCTTCCGGCCATCGCTGAGCTTCGCTCTGCTCCGGCGCTGGATTCTAATCGGGCGTTACGGGCGCTAATGCCGACGCCGACGTAGCGCGGACACGAAGAAGGTAAAGATCACGATGGCGATGAAGGTGCCGCGCGCCCCGGCGATCCTCACCGCGATTCGACGCGGAGGTCGAGCGGCCGTGCGGGTCGCGGCTGAGCGGCGTCTTCGACACCCGTCCTGAGGCACGGGCGGTTGCTCAAGTTCATAGCGGCGGCGCCGATGAAATTGGAGACGTGGTGGCAGGGAAGCTGCCGAACACCAAGCCTCCCAAGGAGGATTTGATGCAGCCATCTTCCGGCCCGGCCGGTCGGTCCGCGCCTGCGCTTACCCGCCTCGCCTTGACGCGTCCCCGGGTCGTGCTGACGGCATGGCTCGCCGGCGTCGCGGCGCTCGGGATCGTCGGGCTCGGCATCGACAGCCGGCTGTCGGCGGGCGGTCTGCAGGTCTCCAACTCCGAGTCCTCGCGCGCGCACGCCCTGATCGGGGGCAACTTCAACGACTCGGCTACCATCCCGGTCCTGCTCCGCGGCCCGCGCGCCGCCGTCAAGGCGCAGGGCAAGGCGCTCGCCGCCGCCCTCGCGGAGCGTCCGGGCATTCGGGTGCTCAGCCCGTGGACGGCCGCGTCCGGAGGAGCCGCGCTGCGCCCGTCGCGCGACCACGCCCTGCTGCTGCTCTCCGTCACCGGATCTCAGAAGGACTCCGTGCAGCGCGCCGAGGCCGTGCAGAAGCTCGTGCAGAAGGCGACGTCCGCTCCCGTGCAGGCGACCGTCACCGGCCTGCCGCTGCTGACTCGCGACGGCACGAGGACGTCGTTGGCCGCTGTCCATCGCGCCGAGCTGATCGCGCTCCCGCTGCTCCTGTTCGCCCTCATGTTCGTGTTCCGGTCGCTGCTGGCCGCGGCGATCCCTGCCGCCTTCGGGGCGGCCACGATAGCGTCTTCCACCGGCCTGCTGGCGCTGCTGGCCGCATATGTGCGGTTCGACGCGTTCGCGCTCGCGATCTGCTGCATGGTCGGCCTAGCGCTCGCCGTGGACTACTCGCTCCTGCTCGTCTCGCGCGTGCGTGAGGAGCTCGCCGAGCAGCATGGGGGCGACATCCGCGCGGCAGTCGCCCGCGCTGTCGCGCCCACGACGCGCACCGTCGCGGCCGCCGCCGCGGCGATCGTCGTCGCGATGACCGTCGCCGCCGCCATGTCACCCGGGACCGCGCTGCTCGCCGCCGCGCTCGGGGTCAGCGTGGTGGCGCTCCTGTCCGCCGCCACCGCGATGCTCGCGGTGCCCGCGATGCTCGTGCTCGTCGGCGACCGGCTCGACCGCCGCGCGCCGGCGACCGCGGCCGAGTCCGGCGCGAGCGCGCGCCTGGCCCGCGCGGCGGCGCGCCGCCCCGCGCTGGGAGTCCTCGCCGCGCTGCTGCTGCTCGCCGCCAGCGTGCCGGTCCTCGGTCTGCAGACCGCCGCGCCGGCGGCGCAATCGCTGCCGTCCGGCAGCACGGCGCGCGCCCAGTACGAATCGGTCTCCAAGGCGATGGGACCGGGCTGGACCGAGCCGTTCGAGATCGTCGCCGTCACCCGCCGTGGGGCGGTCACAACCGCGGGACGGCTTGCCGAGCTCGAGCGAGTGCAGCGCAAGCTGGCGCGCGATCCCGCCGTCGGGGCCGTGCTCGGCCCGGGCACGATCGCCCCCTCCGCCACGCGCCTGCGCAGCGCCGGTCGCCGTGCGGTCGCGGCGCAGGGCCGGCTCCCACGCCGCACCGGCGGGCGCCTTCGCCGCCTCGACGCGGGCGTCAGCTCCGCGGCGCGCGGCGTCGGTTCGCTGCGCAGCTCGCTGTCGGGCGCGAACACCGCCGCGACCCGGCTCGACGCCGGATCGGGCGACATCCAGGACGGCGTGGGGGCGCTGCGGACCGGTCTGAACGGGGTGGGAAGCGGGGCGCGCCGGCTCACCGCCAGGCTCGCCGACGCCGGCCGCGGCGCGGACGGCCTGGCCGCACGGTCCGCGACCGCGGGCGGCGGCGCGCGCAACCTGCGTACCAGCGCACGCCGGCTCAGCAGCGGGCTGA
>Ga0136614_10001490_pt1 | contig 13813 bp, 13 predicted proteins | sample AntDrymUQ2792106_2_FD_106643 | JGI IMG/M metagenome (GOLD analysis project Ga0136614, IMG submission 106643) | Polar desert sand microbial communities from Dry Valleys, Antarctica - metaG UQ279 (21.06) | ecosystem: Environmental > Terrestrial > Soil > Desert | place: Antarctica: Dry Valley...
AGCGGCGCCGCTGCGTACGGTCGCCGCATGACCGAGAAGCTTCGTGAACTGATCCCGCGTCAACTGTTCGACGTGCCGATCCAGGCAGCGATCGGCGGCAAGGTCATCGCCCGCGAGACGGTGCGGGCCAAGCGCAAGGATGTGCTCGCCAAGTGCTACGGCGGCGACATCACACGCAAGCGCAAGTTGCTGGAACGTCAGAAGGAGGGCAAGAAGCGGATGAAGTCGATCGGGCGGGTCGAGGTGCCAGGCGACGTCTTCATCTCGGTCCTGAAGCTCGGCGACTAGCGAGGGCGACATCTCGGTCAATCGCTCCCGTCTGCGCACTGCTCGATGCCGCCGAGCTCGAGCTGGGAGAGGAGCGTGAGCTCGGCTGAGCGGTTCAATGTGGCGAACTCGAAGGCGACATGCTGCGACCGCCACGACGGGGGCGTCTGCTCGCTCAGTGCCGCTGGTGAGCACTCGATGAACCGGTAGGTGAGCCGCACGACCGCTCGTCGCCACCCCACAGCATGAACGGCTCGAACGTTAGCCACTCGCTCTCCGCAGGCTCGTCCGAGTCCGCCGAAAGCGGGGCGATCTCGATCGAGCTGCGTTCGGCGTAGCCGTAGATCGTGACTCCCCCGAGACGGAGCGGCTGGTAGCGCCCGGCGAGCGACACGCCCACCACGACGAGGGTCACGACGACGGCCATCACAACCAGAGCAGCCCGCCGTCGCCGTCGGCGTGACCGCTGCCTGGCAGCGTCGTCGGCACGTTCGATGCCTTGTTCGGAAATGACCGTCATGACCAGATCGTCGTCAGGCCCAACCATTGCGCCCTCGACATCGCCAGGATATGCACCTCCCAGGACTGGCCACTGCGTTGCACGCCCGTGTCGAAACTCGCTCGGGAGGCCGGTTTTCCGAGCCCGGCGGCCGAGCGGAAGGCAGTGACGCCGACGGCCGTTAGCGGTCGGTAGCGTGGAGTGCCAAGATGCTCGACGACCGCAAAGCCGCGATCTTGAGCGCCGTCGTGCGTGAGTACATCACGACGGCGCAACCGGTGGGCTCGACCCACATCGCCGACGCGCCCGGCGTCGGCGTGTCGCCGGCCACCGTGCGCAACGAGCTGGCGGTGCTCGAGCAGGAGGGTTTCCTGGCCCAGCCGCACACGTCGGCTGGTCGAATTCCCACTGATAAGGGGTATCGGTTCTTCGTCGATCGCTTGGCTGCTCCTGGCCGCCTCGACGACGACGCCACGATGCGGGTGGGGCAGTTCTTCATGGACGCTCACGGGCGGCTTGAGGAGACACTGCACCGCACGTCGGATCTGCTGGCCTCGCGGACGAATTACGCCGCGCTCGTCGTCGGCCCGAAGTCCGAGACGGTCGCCGTGCGCAGCGTGCAGATGGTCGGGGTGTCGCCGACGCTGGCGACGGTCGTCGTGGTGCTCAGCAACGGCAGCGTCGAGAACGAGACCGTGCACCTCGGCGACGACGTCACCGACAGCCACCTGGCGGCGGCCACGGGCCATCTCAGCGCCGCATTGGCAGGCGACGCGCTGTCGTCGGCGGCGGCCGCGCTGAAACCGAGCGGCGACCCCATCGTGGACCGGATCTGTGACGAGGCGCTGACGGCGTTGCGGTCGAGCCCCAGCGACGACCATGTGTGGGTCGGGGGCACATCATCGGTGGCCGCCGCCTTCGATGCCGTCGAAGTCGTGCGAGAGGTGCTGTTCGCCCTCGAGCAGCAGTTCATCGTCGTGTCGCTCGTCAGCGACATCGTCCAGCGCGGCATGTCGGTCGCCATCGGCGTCGAGCACGGAGTGGAGCCACTGTCGGCGTGCTCGATCGTGGTGTCACCGGTGGTGGTCGACGGCGAGCACGTCGGCTCTGTGGGTGTCCTTGGCCCGACCCGGATGAACTATCCCCAGGCGCTCGCCACGGTCGACGTGGTCAGCGAACGCCTCGGTCGACGGCTACGGGATTACTGAGCGTGGACTACTACGAGCTGTTGGATGTGTCCCGGTCGGCGACGGCCGAGGAGATCAAGCGCGCCTACCGGCAGCGGGCGCGAGAGTTCCACCCTGACGTGAACGCCGGCGATGCCGCCGCTGCCGAGCGCTTCAAAGAGATGTCGCGCGCGTACCAGGTGCTCTCGGACCCAGAGCAGCGGGCCCGTTACGATCGTTTCGGCGAGGCCGGCGTCGGTGCCACCGGTGCCGGCGGCGATCCGTTCGGCGGTGGGCTGAACGACTTGTTCGACGCCTTCTTCGGCGGCCGCAATCCGTTCGGCGGCGGCGGCGGAACGCCCGGCGGCCCGAGCGGCCCGCCGCGGGGTCAGGACCTCGAGGTCGTCTCCAACATCAGGTTCGAGCAGGCGGTGTTCGGTGGCACCATTCCCGTCACCTTGAAGATGCCGACGCGCTGCGACGACTGCGGCGGCAGCGGCGCCGGCGCCGGCACGAGGCCGGTGCGCTGTGCCGACTGCGGCGGCAGTGGTCACGTGCAGCGGGTGCGTCAAAGCCTGCTCGGACAGATGGTGACGTCGAGCCCTTGCCCTCGCTGTGGCGGTTTGGGCGAGGTCATCACGACACCGTGCCCGACGTGCCGAGGCGAGGGGCGGGTTACGGACGAGAAGACGTACCAGGTCGACGTGCCGGCCGGTGTCGACAGCGGCGCCACGCTGCGGCTCACTGGTCGGGGCGCTGCGGGACCTCGAGGCGGGCGGACGGGTGATCTGTACGTGCACATCCGCGTCAACGACCACGAGACGTTCGAGCGCGAGGGCGACGACCTGATCACGTTCGTTCCCGTCACCATCGCCCAGGCGTCACTCGGCACCAAGTTCACGATGGCGACGCTCGACGGCGACGAGGATCTGATCGTGCCGCCGGGGACCCAGCCCGGGCACGAGTTTGTGCTGCGCGGTCGCGGTGTGCCCCGCCTACAGGGTCGGAGTCGAGGCGATCTTCGAGCGATCATGCGCGTCCAGGTGCCGACGAGGTTGACCGACGCCGACGCCGAACTGCTGCGGCGCTATGCCGAGCAACGGGGAGAGGATGTCGCCCCGCCCGGCGGCGGGTTCTTCTCCCGCATCAAATCGGCGTTCACGTGAATCCGGTGTTACGCGGCGCGGTGGCGCACGTACGCGTCGCCGACGTGCAGGATCCGCTGCTCGACGAGGATTCGACCCATCACTTGTTTCGCGTGCTGCGCATTCGTCCCGGTGAGTCCGTGACGGTCACCGACGGCGTCGGCTCGTGGCGCCCGTGCCGGGCCGAGACTGACCGTGTCGTGCCTGACGGTGAGACAGTGTCCGAACCGCCGCCCGTGGCGCCGCTGACAGTGGCTGTCGCCGTGCCAAAGGCCGACCGACCCGAATGGCTGGTTCGAAAGGTCACTGAGATCGGCGTCGACCGGCTGGTATGGCTTCATTGCCGCCGCTCCGTCGTGCGCTGGGACGATGCCCGAGCCAGCAAGGCTCGAGCACGCCTCGACAAAGTGGTCACCGAGGCTTCGTTGCAGAGCCGCCGAGTGTGGTTCCCGACCGTCGAGGGTCCTGTGCCCGCATCCTGCGTGCTGGGCGATGCCGTCGCCGCAGAGCCGGGCGGGCGACGGATGGCGGCCGAAGACCGGGTTGTGGCCGTCGGCCCCGAGGGCGGCTGGGACCCCGACGAACTGGCCATGGCCTGCGCCTGCGTCGACCTCGGTCCGCACGTGCTCCGCGTCGAGACGGCGGCCCTCGTTGCCGCCGCCGAGCTCGTCCGCCTTCGTGACACCAACCCCGCTCACTTCGCCCACCTCAACGCCGAACGGTGAGCGCCAGGTCCCGATCCCGGCAGTCTGGCTCACACTTCCAGACGCCTCCCGCCCAAAGGCCGGGAAGTGTGAGCGGTGCGGCCGATGTCCGTCTTCAGGACTCACAGTTCGGTGTCTACGTGCACGTCCCGTTCTGCGCATCCAGGTGTGACTACTGCGCGTTCGCCACGTGGACCGATCGTCAGCACCTCGTCGAGCGGTACCTCACAGCTGTGCGCACCGAGATCCGCCGAGCGGTCGATGACGGGATGGCGAGGGCCACGAGCGTGTTCGTCGGGGGCGGCACGCCGACGCTCGTACCCGGCGATGACCTGGCGACCGTGATCTCGGCGATCCCGGTCGTCGACGGTGCCGAGGTGACTGTCGAGTGCAATCCCGACGACGTCACAGAGTCGCTGCTGTGCTCGTATCGCGATGCCGGCGTGAACCGGGTCTCGATCGGCGTGCAGTCGATGGTTCCCCATGTGTTGCTGGCACTCGGCCGCCGGCACGATCCCGACAACGTCGTCGCCGCCGTGGATGCCGTGCGGGCGGTGGGGTTGGCGACGTTCAACCTCGATGTCATCTACGGCACGGTTGGGGAGCGACTCAGCGACTGGGAGGCGACGCTCGCCAGCATCGTGGCGCTCGACCCGCCGCACGTCTCCGCCTACGGCCTCACCGTCGAGCCCGGCACTCCGCTGGCCGACGACCCCGATCGCTTCCCCGACGACGATGATCAGGCAGACAAGTACGAGCGCACCGACGATGTGCTCGCCGGAGTCGGTATGCGCAACTACGAGGTGTCCAACTGGTGCCGCCCCGGGCACGAGTGCCGGCACAACCAGCTCTATTGGAGGCAGGGCGACTATCGCGGTTTCGGGTGCGCTGCCCACTCCCACCGCAATGGCCGTCGCTGGTGGAACGTGCGCACGCCGGACCGCTACGTGGACCTCGTCGAATCCGGGTGCGAGACGGAAGCGGCCGGCGAGACGTTGGACGAGCGCACCAGACATCGGGAAGCGCTGGAGCTGGCCCTGCGTACGAGCGACGGCGTACCGCTGGACGCCCTCGAAGGGTCCGCTCTGCCCGGACTCGTGACCCGCGCCGGCGATCGGTGGGTGCTCACGCGAGCCGGCCGCCTGCTCGCCAACGAGGTGTCCCTGCGCCTGGGCTGACTGGTAGCTTGGTGCGCCGCGAGGGCGCGTAGCTCAGTTGGTTAGAGCGCCACCATGACACGGTGGAGGTCCCGGGTTCGAGTCCCGTCGTGCCCACCCCGAAGGCTTCGTGTTACACCTGCGGCGGTGTCGATCGTGTTGGCGTTTGCCTCCGCCATCGTGTTCGGCGTCTCGGACTACGCCGGCGGCCGCGCCACGCGGCATGCATCGGTATTCGTCGTCACACTGTTCGCTCAGGCGGCGGCGATGGTCTGCGTGCTCGTGCTGTTGCCGGTGCTAGGAGATCCCTTCCCGGGTGGTGATGACGTGTGGTGGAGCGTGGGCGCGGGTGTGGCGAGCGTCTGCGGCGGCGGCGCGTTCTACCATGCCCTCGCCAACGGGTCGATGACCGTGGTGGCGCCGTTCACCGCCATCGTGTCGGCATTGCTGCCCGTCGGCGTGGGCCTGACCATCGGAGAGCGTCCAGGCGCGCTGGCACTCGGCGGCGTCGCCGTTGCCGTTGCCGCTGTGGCGCTCGTGGGCGGGGCGCTGGAGCGTCACGAGAGGCCGACGCCGCCTCGGATCCTCGTCATCGCCGCCCTGGCCGGCGTTGGCTTCGGTCTGCTGTTCGTGTGTTTCGACCAGACGAGCAAGGCCAGCGGCATGTGGCCGCTGCTGATCGCCCAACTCATCTCGATCCCGCTCGTGTTGGCAGGTGCCCACCTCACGGGCGCCAGGCTGCACCTCACCGGGACCACGAGGTGGCTCGCCGTCGTCGCCGGCATGTTCTCGGCGGCCGCTCACATCGCCTACATCACCGCCACCCGCGACGGGCTGCTGACGATTGTGTCGGTGGTGGCATCGATGTACCCGGCCAGCACGGTGGTGCTGGCAACTGTCGTGGACGGCGAGCGCATCCACCGCACCCAAGCGATCGGCCTGACGATGGCCGTCGCCGCCCTGGCGCTCGTCGCCGCAGGGTGAAATGAACCGGAAAGTCGTCAGCGGGGCTCGCGGGGCAGCCCCAGCAGGCGCTCACCGATGATGTTGCGCATCACGTTCGACGTGCCGCCCATGATCGTGTAGCCAGGGGCGTAGATCACGCCCTGGGTGATGTCGTTCCAGAGCGTCGCTTCGGCGCCGAGCGTCCGAGCTACGAACTCCGACACTCGCCACTCGTGCTCGGTGCAGAAGCACTTGGTCGCGGCCGAGAAGCCCGCAGGCGCCTGGCGCATGACCTCGCGGATGACCAGCATTCGACCGACGCGATAGCCGATCTCGAGGGCGGCGACCTCCTGGCGGACGAGCGGATCGTCGAGGCGGCCGTCGGCCCGTGCCCGATCCAGGGCGAACTGGTACAGCGCCTGGTTGGACACCAACCGATCGATGCCGCCGCGCTCGTGCTCCAGCTGACGCATCGTCTGGCGGAAGGCGTTGCCCTCCACACCGACGAGGTTGGCGCGCGGCACGTGCACGTCTTCGAGAAACACCTCACAGAAGTGGCGGTTCGTCGTCATGTCGGTGATCGGACGCACCTCTATGCCCGGCGTGTCCATCGGGACGATGATCTCGCTGATGCCCTCGTGCGGTGGCCCGTCCGCCGACGTGCGACAGATCATGTAGCAGTAGTCGGCGACGGCGGCGAAGCTCGTCCAGATCTTCTGGCCGTTCAGCACCCACTGCTCGCCGTCGAGCCGTGCCGACGTCTTCAGCGACGCCAGGTCGGAGCCGGCATTCGGCTCGGACATGCCGATGCACCACGTCGTGTCGCCGGCGAGGATGCCGGGTAGGAACTGCTGCTGCTGGTCCTCGCGGCCGTAGGCGATCAGCGTCGGTCCCATCTGGCGGTCGGCGAACCACATGCTGGCGATCGGGGCACCGGCGCTGATCAACTCCTCACCGACGATCAGCCGATCGATCGGGTGCCGGCCGCCGCCACCGTGCTCGGCTGGCCACGTCATGCCGATCCAGCCACGCGCCGCCAACTCCTTGGCGAACTCCTTGGAGTAGCCGTTGATCCACGCGTCGTTGTGCCGGGCGAAGCGCTCGACGGCGTCTGCGCCCACCTGACGGGCCTCTTCGCGCAGCGCCTCTTGGTCGGACGTCCATGACCAATCCATCATTGCGATGGTACGGGTCGAGCAGGCACACGCTGCCTCCAGCCGCTATTGTCCTACAAGTTCGATACAAGTGGGCGAGGGAACGGAGACCACCTCACATGGCCAAGATCAAGGTCGAGAACCCCGTCGTCGAGATGGACGGCGACGAGATGACGAGGATCATCTGGGCGTTCATCAAGGACAAGCTGATCCTGCCCTACCTCGACATCGAGCTCGAGTACTACGACCTGTCGATCGAGCACCGTGACGCCACCGACGACCAGATCACGATCGACGCAGGACTGGCGACGAAACGCCACGGCGTTGGCGTCAAGTGCGCCACGATCACGCCTGACGAGGCCCGCGTCGAGGAGTTCGGCCTGAAGCAGATGTGGCGCTCGCCCAACGGCACGATCCGCAACATCCTCGGCGGCGTGATCTTCCGTGAGCCGATCATCATCTCCAACGTGCCCCGCCTCGTGCCGGGCTGGACGAAGCCGATCATCGTCGGCCGCCATGCTCACGGCGATCAGTACAAGGCCACCGACTTCAAGGTGCCCGGTGCCGGCACCGTCACGATGACGTACACGCCCAGTGACGGCGGCGAGCCGATGCAGTTCGACGTCGCCTCGTTCGGCGACGACGGTGGCGTGGCCATGGGCATGTACAACTTCCGCGACTCGATCCGCGACTTCGCCAGGGCATCGTTGCGGTACGGCCTCGACCGCAACGTGCCCGTGTACATGAGCACGAAGAACACCATCCTCAAGGCCTACGACGGTGAGTTCAAGGACATCTTCGAGGCCATCTTCGACGCCGAGTTCAAAGCTGAGTTCGACGCCGCCGGGCTCACGTACGAGCACCGGCTGATCGACGACATGGTCGCCGCCGCCCTGAAGTGGGAGGGCGGCTACGTCTGGGCGTGCAAGAACTACGACGGCGACGTGCAGTCCGACATCGTCGGCCAGGGATTCGGTTCACTCGGCTTGATGACGTCGGTGCTGATGACACCCGACGGCAAGACCGTCGAAGCCGAGGCGGCTCACGGCACGGTCACGCGTCACTACCGCGAGCACCAGAAGGGCAACAAGACGTCGACGAACCCGATCGCCTCGATCTTCGCCTGGACCAGCGGCCTGTCCTACCGGGGCAGGATGGACGACACGCCGCAGGTGACGGCGTTCGCCGAGACGCTGGAGCAGGTTTGCATCGAGACGGTGGAAGCCGGCGAGATGACCAAGGATCTGGCGTTGCTGATCGCCAAGGACGCCCCGTGGCTGACGACCGAGGAGTTTCTCGACGCCCTTGACCGTCGGCTGCAGAAACAGATGGCGGCGTCCTGAGTCAGCGTTCGCTGAGCTTCACGTAGTCGCGTTCTTCCGGTCCGGCGTACCACTGTCGGGGCCTGGAGATCTTCTGGTCCTCGTCGCCGAGCAACTCCTGCCAGTGCGCCAACCATCCGGACGTGCGAGGGATGGCGAACAGCACGGTGAACATCTCGATGGGGAAGCCCATCGCCTGGTAGATCAGCCCGGAGTAGAAATCGACGTTTGGGTACAGCCGCCGGTCGACGAAGTAGGAGTCGGCGAGCGCCGCCTCCTCCAGCTTCAGGGCGATGTCGAGCAGCGGGTTCTTGCCCGTCACCTCGAACACCTCGTAGGCGGTCTGCTTGATGATCTGAGCCCTCGGGTCGTAGTTCTTGTACACGCGATGCCCGAAGCCCATCAGCCGGCCCTTGCCACCCTTCACGTCGCCAACGAACTCGTCGACGTTGTCGATGGACCCGATGTCGCCAAGCATCCGCACCACCTGCTCATTGGCTCCGCCGTGCAGGGGGCCGTAGAGCGCCGCCGCCGCCGCTGCCGCCGACGAGTACGGGTCGGCGTGGCTCGACCCGACGACGCGCATCGCGGTGGTGCCGCAGTTCTGCTCGTGATCAGCGTGGAGGATGAACAGCACATCCATCGCCCGCTCCAGCACAGGGTGGACGTCGTACTCACCGATCTTCCACATCATCGTGAGGAAGTTGGCTGCGTAGGACAGCTCGTTGTCGGGCAGGAAGAAGGGAAGTCCCACCGAGAACCGGTGGCACATCGCCGCCAACGTGGGCGCCTTGGCGATCAACCGGAGGATCTGCTTGTCGCGGCTCTCCTCGTCGCCCAGCTGCTTGGCATCGTCGTAGAAGGTGCCGAGCGCGGCGATCGCAGACACGAACATCCCCATCGGGTGGGCGTCGTAGTGGAAGCCGTCCACGAAGCGCTTGCGCATGTTCTCGTGCATGAACGTGTGGTGGGTGATCTCGTACGTCCACGTGTCGAGCTCCTGCTGGCTGGGCAGCTCACCGTGGATCAACAGGTAGGCCACCTCCAGGTACGTCGAGTGCTCTGCGAGCTGCTCGATCGGGTAGCCGCGGTGGCGCAGGATCCCGGCGTCGCCGTCGAGGAAGGTGATCGCCGACTTGCAGGCGGCCGTCGACAGGTACGCAGGGTCGTACATGAACAGCGACGGGTCGAGCTCACGCAGCGCTGACGACGGGAACACCCCGTCGGTGATCGGTACGGTCACGGACTTGCCGGTGCGGTCGTCGGTGATGGTGATGGTGTCGGGCACGTGCCCCACGATAGTTCGGGCGCTGGGGGGTGAGGGGCGGTCAGAGCGGCGTGTTGGCGTGCTTGCGGGCGACGAGCGGCTCGCGCTTGTCGCTCAACATCTCGAGCGCAGCGGCTACCTCACGGCGTGTCTCGCCAGGCTCGATGACGGCGTCGACGAACCCGCGCTCTGCGGCGATGTACGGGTTCAGCAGCCGCTCGGCGTACTCGGCCTCGTACTCGGCCCGCTCCTCGGGCGTCGCCCGCCGCCGCAGGATGGCGGCGGCCTGGCCGCCACCCATCACGGCCAGCTCGGCCCACGGCCATGCCAGACAGATGTCGTTACCCATCGCCTTGGAGTCCATGACGATGTACGCACCGCCGTAGCTCTTTCGTAGGATCACGCAGATGCGAGGCACGGTGGCCTGGGCGTATGCGAACACGAGCTGGGCGCCGTGGCGGATCATGCCCCGCCACTCGAGGTCCTTGCCTGGGTAGAACCCAGGCGTGTCGACGAGTGTGACGATCGGCAGGTTGAACGCGTCGCAGAAGGTGACGAACCGGGCAGCCTTCTGGGACGCTGGGATGTCGAGTGTGCCGGCGAGCGAGATGGGCTGGTTGGCGACCACGCCGATCGGCTGTCCCCCGACGGTGGCGAAGGCAGTCACGGCGTTGGTGGCCCACTGAGCCCGGACCTCGAGCATCGAGCCGTCGTCGACGATGGCGGCAATGACCGCCCTGACGTCGTAGCCACCTGTCGACGAAGCGGGAATCATCTCGCCGGCTTCCGGGCACAGCCGATCGACAGGATCGGTGACGGCCCAGCGTTCTGGCTCGGTGTCGGTGTTGGGTGGCAGGTAGGCGAGCAGCTCCTCGATGGCGGCACGGGCGGCCTCCACGTCGGGCACGACCATGCTGGCCACGCCCGTCGTGCGGGCGTGGCTTCGGGCGCCGCCGAGCTCGTCGGTGCCGATGGCGATACCGGTGAACTGCTCCACCATGACGGGTCCGCCGACGAAGGCGTAGCTGCGTTCGGTCATCACGACGAGGTCTGCGAGGCCGATCAGCAGGGCAGGGCCCGACACCGCCGGGCCGTCGACGATGACGAGCGTCGGCACGACACCCGAGCACGAGGCGAGTGACTTGGCCAACCGGCCCCAGGCGTGCAGCGCCGGGAAACCCTCTGTGATGTCGGCACCCGTGGACGCCATAGACACAACGAGTGGGATGCGCGCCTCACGGGCGGCTTCGGCGGCGGCCTCGATCACCTTCGAGGTGGACGAGGCGAGTGGAACGCCGTGGAACCCGGAGGCCGTCTGTCCGTTGACCTCGGCCCACACGACGGGGTGACCGCCGACGGTTCTCGTCTCGGCGCTGCCCGGTCCTGGCACGCCGTGCATCAGTGCCAGGCCGGTTTCGGCGGCGCCAGCGGTTTCGGTGGCGTCGGCGGCCTGAGCCGGTGCGGTCATGGCGAGAGAATACGCCAGTCAGCGAGTCCCCTGTGGGGGCTGCGCCCCCACACCCCATCCCCGATCGGCTGACTGGCGTTCGCGCGACCGGTCGGCGTCGCTGCGCTCAGCCGTGGCGTGAGAGGGGGCAGGCGTCGGTGCCGAGATGCACGCCCTCCTGTTCGGGGGCGTTCGTGGGGAGCAGCTCCATCAACAGTGTGTGCACAGCTCGCGTGGCGGCGTTGGCCGGTGGCCGCCGCCGCGCCGCCCACGCCACGACGCGGCGGGGGATCTCGGGAACGCTGACCCGTCCGTACCTGCCGCCGTACCAGCGGGGGATGGCGGTGGCCGGCACGATGGTTGGGCCGTAGCCGTCGAACGCCAGCGAGGCGAGCAGCCGCACGCCGTCGATCTCGGCCTGAGCGACGAGTGTCGTGTCGTTGGCGGCCGCTGCACGGTCGAGCACGCGGCGCAGCGCCGACCCTTTTGGCGGCAGCAACAGCGGCGTCGACGCCAGTTCGGCGATGCTCATGGTCGTGCGCCCGGCCCATCGGTGGTCCTTGCTCGTGAGCACCAGCAGATCCTCGCCGAACAGCGGCGTCAGCTGCAGCTCGGGGTCGTCGACGGGCAGGTGGACGATGGCGGCGTCGATGCGACCCGACAGCAGATGGGGGATCAGCGTCGACGTGTTCCCCTCGAGCACGATCGGGTGCACGTTGGGATGGCTGCGCTCTACAGCGCTGAGCAGCATCGGCAGCAGCCAGCGCGCCGTGGTGCCGATGCAGCCGATACGAGCCTCGCCCGTGACGTCCTGGTCGGGCTCGGACAGGTCGGTGACGATGTCGTCGAGCTCTCGCAGGATGCGTCGGGCCCGTTCCACCACCCTGCCACCTTCATCGGTCAGCATGCCGCTGGAGCGGTCGACGAGATCGGTGCCGAGCTCACGCTCCAACCTGGCGATGCGTCCGGACACGTTGGACTGCACGGTGAAGAGCGCTCGGGCCGCCGCCGAGAACGTTCCGTGATCGGCGATCGCCACCAACGCGGCCAGCTGACGGACGTCCATCACGGATCAAGATACCGAGTATCCGATTTGTCTAGTTGCCGGATCATCTGGGCACGTGCATACTTTCACAAGAAGACGATGCGGTGGTTCCCCCAACTTCCGCTCGGCAGAACCCACCAAGGCCGGTTCCCCCAACCGACCCGGGGTTCAGGTTGAGAGGCCCCGCTTCCCCAAGCGGGGCCTCTCCCGTTTCACACGGGGTCCAAGGTGGGGGCGGAGCCCCTCGTATGTCGTTTAACGTCTGCGGGCATGACGGGCGCCGCCTTTTTCGACCTCGACCGCACGCTGCTGGCGCGGGCGTCGGGGGAGGCGTTCTCCAACGCCATGCGCATCGCCGGGATGGCGCCCCGCCGAGTGCCTGGCGAAGGATTGCTGTACCGCCTGTTCAACACCGTCGGCGAGACGCTTCCCTCCATGGCGCTGGCTCGCCAGGCCGTCGTGTGGGCCAAAGGCAAGCCACGTGACAGCGTCGTGAAGGTGGCCGAGGCGGCGGCCGACGAGCTGTTCGCCCAGGTCCAGCCGTTCGCCCACCTCGTCATCGCCGAGCACAAGAACCACGGGCGACCCGTCGTGCTCGCCACCACGAGCCCCTACGACCTGGTCAAGCCGTTCGCCGATCGGCTCGGGCTCGACGACGTGATCGCCACCAAGTACGGCGTCAACGACGACGGCACGTATGACGGCTCACTCGTCGGCTCGTTCGTGTGGTCGGCCGGCAAGCTCACTGCCGTACGGGAGTGGGCCGATGCCCACGACATCGATCTGGCCGAGAGCTACGCCTACTCCGACAGCGTGTACGACTCGCCGTTGCTCGGCGCCGTCGGCAACCCGATGGTGGTCAACCCTGATCCGCGGATGGTGTTCATGGCGGCCGCCCGGCGCTGGCCGGTGATCAACCTCGACGTGGCCAAAGGCGTGCGCAAGGTGCCGTTCCTCGGCATCGAGCTGCAGAAGGTGCTGCTGCAGTTCGCCAGGCCCGAGATGTTCCCATACGCCCGCTTCGACATCGACGGCATCGACAACATCCCGGCCATCGGCGCCGCCATCCTCGTCGCCAACCATCGCAGCTACTTCGACATCAGCGCGCTCGCCTTGACCGTGGCCAGGACGGGCCGCACGGTGCGTTCGCTCGGCAAGAAGGAGGTGTTCGACGCTCCCGTCGTCGGCCAGCTCGCTGCGGCGATGGGCGGGATCCCGGTCAACCGGTCGAGCGGCTCGGAGGAGCCGCTGGCCGCTGCCGCCGACGCCCTGGCCGGCGGCGAGCTGGTCGTGCTCATGCCTGAAGGGACGATCCCGAGGGGTCCAGCGTTCTTCGAGCCAGAACTGAGCGGCCGCTGGGGGGCGGCGCGACTGGCCTCGCTGACGAAGGTGCCCGTGATCCCAATCGGGGTGTGGGGTACAGAGCACGTCTGGCCTCGGTCGAGCCGCCTGCCGAACGTGTTGAACGTGACCAGTCCGCCGCTCGTGACCGTGCGCGTCGGCGAGCCAGTAGAGCTCAAGTACCGCTCGGCCAACGCCGACACGAAGCGGATCATGACGGCGATCTCGAAGCTGCTGCCCCCGGAGGCCCGCCGTCGGCGAACGCCGACCGCCGAGGACCTGGCCCGCACGTACCCGCCCGGGTACAGCGGTGATCCCGACGCCGAGCTCGACCGGCGACCCGGCACGGACTGA
>Ga0136614_10001492_pt1 | contig 13803 bp, 9 predicted proteins | sample AntDrymUQ2792106_2_FD_106643 | JGI IMG/M metagenome (GOLD analysis project Ga0136614, IMG submission 106643) | Polar desert sand microbial communities from Dry Valleys, Antarctica - metaG UQ279 (21.06) | ecosystem: Environmental > Terrestrial > Soil > Desert | place: Antarctica: Dry Valley...
TGAAACTGCCGATCAGGTATTGCGCATTCTGCGCGCGGTGAACTCGGAATGGCTGGCCGTCAATCTCGACATCGGGAGTTTCCGCATCGGAGACCCTTACGCCGAAATTGCTAAAGTAGCGCCCTACGCCGCGACATGGCAGATCAAGGAGAACCTTTTCGTCGGGAGTAAGGAGGAAAAGACAGACCTGAATAAGATTGTTCGTATCGTTCGGGAAGTTAAGTACCGAGGCTACCTTCCCATCGAGACGCTCGGCACAGGTGATCCACGCGCGAAGGTGCCGAAGTTTTTGGCAGAAGTCAGAAAGGCACTATCTGCCGGTGAGTAACTATCATGAGTGTGTTTGGCGGATAACCACCTACATGAGCGGCACAGCAAGATGTAGATTTGTCAGTACCGGGAGCGGTAGCGACCGGGTAGGCGCTGCGCCTGACAACCGTTGAGTGTCGGCCACAGCCACCCGGTCGCTACCGCTCCCGGTACTGACCTGCCGCGCAAGCGCGATCCGTTGATATGTTCTGCCTATAGCCGACCCTACTACCACCGCAGCATCATGCTTCGTCGTTTAAACTTTCTCCGGCACCACAAATGGCTTGCGGTAGTTTCGCCTCAAGTGGCGATCCGCTTCTTTGTCACTAACAAATCTCTCGGCCCGGCCATCAAAGCGAAGCTCGCGGCCTTCGCGATAGGATATATTGCTGAGGTGGCAGAGTGCGGTAGATAGGTGGCCGGTCTCTATGTCTGCGGTAAGGTCTTTGACGTTGCGTGAGCGCACTGCTTTGATGAAGTTCTCGAAGTGGTTGTCGTCGCCCGTGCCCACTAGGTTGCCCGGATCGGCTGAGTTCTTTCCGCTCATGCTTGGTCCCAGCTCGTTCTTCCGGCCAAAAAATGTCTTCCACGTCGAGCCGTTCAGATGCATCCAGCCCTTTGTGCCGTAGAAGAGATTCCCGATGGTGATGCCGTCTTCACCATTGGTATAGAGACCGCGAACTTCAAATTGCAGGATTTTGTTGTCGGGGTATTCAAGCGTCGCCATCTGGGTGTTGGGCGTTTCCTGATCGTCATCGAAGGCGAACTTGCCGCCGACGCACTTGATCTTAGTCGGGTACTCATTCTTGTTTAGACCCCAACGCGCAATATCCATCTGATGCGGGCCTTGGTTCCCCAAGTCGGTACAACCATAGTCCCAGAACCAGTGCCAGGTGTAGTGAAAGCGATTCTCGTTGAAGGGACGGAGCGGAGCAGGCCCGAGCCACGTGTCGTAATGCACGCCCGGCGGAACCGGGCCGTCGGGTTTCTTACCTATCGTGTCTCTGGACTTAAAGCAGATGCCCTTAGCCATGTAGACATCGCCGATACCGCCCTCGTGAAGAAACTTCATCGCGGCTTGAACGGACGGGTTGCTGCGGTTCTGTGTCCCGGCCTGCACGATGCGGTTGTACTTGCGTGCCGCCTCAACCATCTTGCGCCCCTCCCAGATGTTGTGTGAGGTCGGCTTCTCCACATAAACATCCTTGCCGGCCTGACACGCCCAAATCGTTGCCAGCGCATGCCAGTGATCCGGGGTGGCGATGGCGACGGCGTCTATATTCTTATCATCGAGGACGCGGCGCAGATCGGTTTCAGTTTTTGATTTCTTATCGGTGATTTTGCCAAGCTTCGAGAGGGCTTCCGGTAGCACACGTTCGTCAACATCGCACATCGTCACGATGTTGACGTCGGGCATTTTGGCAAAGTTCGTGTAGTGTGATTGGCCGCGCCCTCGGACGCCGATGACGGCGATGTTGACCGCGCCGTTTGGGCTGTAAGCTGACGATGTGGTCTTAATGAAAGGACCGACTGCGGCTGCCGTAGCGGCCGTCTTCAGGAATTTGCGGCGGTTAATGCTGTCCACGGATTTTTCCTCCGGTTGCTTTATAGATCGTCTCGGAAATAAGTCCCATTTCAGCTTTGCTTTGCCATCGTCTATCGCTTCCGCTGAAGGGACATTGTTGTTAGGGAATCTACTCCACAAATCGCAGAGAAGCCAGAATGCAACCACATAAACTTACGGCTGTTTTGAAGAATGTCCTAAATCTGTGCCATCGAAGTTATAACGAGATTAATACCTTCTCCAGAAACTCTCTATTAGCTCGCGCGTGGGAAACAACCGCTTCCGGCGTATCGCCGGGCGCGCAGCACTCGATCATCACCGGGCCATTAAATCCTGCCTCTTTCAGCGTGGCGAAGACCGCTTTGAAATTGACCTTGCCCGCGCCGAATTGAATCATCACGTCACCCTTCTGCTGCGCGCAATCCTTAGCGCAGAAACCGGTAACATACGGCGCTATCGGTTTCAGTTCCTCAATTGGGTCTTTGCCCGTGTAGTGGATGATGTTGCCCGCGTCATACCATATTTTGAAATTAGGGTGCTTCACTTTCTCCAGCGAACGCAGAGTCTCCGCTGCCGAGGCGCTGCTGCCGCCATGCGGCTTCATCACCAAGTTGAGTCCGCGCTCCCGGGAGTAGGCGGCCGCATCCGTCATCACACGGTAGTAGTGTTCGTATTGGGACGGCTGATCAACTCCGAAGGTGAGCAAGTACTTCAAGGAAAGAAAACGAGCATTATCAATTTGCCGGCGCGCGTCGCGCATGGAATCTTCCAAAGGGATGTCGTGTTTCGTGCGTAACGCTCCCATGTTTGCAGTCAGGCCGCGAGACGCGATTCGCAGGTTCAAATTAGCGAGGTATTCCGGCGTCGCTTCGGAGCCGATAAACGCCTCATCCTTCGTGCGCGAGAGCAGTCCCGTCACGCCGAAACCTGAAGCTTTGATGCTATCTAAAGCCACATCAAAACTCCATTTTGTCCACGGGCGGTTGAAGCAGCCAATAGTCCAGCCGACGCGGTGGGGAGCGCTCGCTCCCGCCTCAGTCGAATGACCCACAGATAGGATTGTCGAAGTGACGGCAGTATAAAGAAATTGTCGGCGGCCGATTTTGATTGAAGGCATAACGTCTCCATTTTCCCTGTCATTTAGAAACGATTGCTGTAAGCGTTTCGGGGCGCGAAAGTTCATCATCAACTTTTCGTTACGCGGCGATCTGGAAGAGCGAAACAACAAACAAGATGGCAATTTGAAAAAAATTATTTTGTCGAGAGTTTTGCCAACTCGGTTTCGGTCTGCTGCAAACCTTTTTGCACGGCGGTGAGCATTTCTTCGTAGGCTTTATCAAGCGCGTTCTGAGATTTGAGAGCCAGAAAAATATCCAACCCACGCTTCTGAAATGTTTGCGCCTCGCGCAGACGCTCGACTTTGCTGCCGTTAAGTTTAGGCTTGTGCGCCATGCTTAAGAGGAAATTGCCGAAGATCGAATGAATTTCGCCCAAACGCGCCTTCAGACTGGCGCTGTTCGAGCTAGCGTTTAAGAGGTCTTCAAACATGCGGAGTGATTTCTGATAGCTGGTCGAGGCGTCATCGAATCGTTCAAGTTTATATGAAATGTCGCCGACGCGCCGGTAAGTACGCGCCAGAGCATTTTGCGCGAAAGAGTTTTTCGCGTCATCAGCCACAACTTTTTCCTGAATCGCCAATGCCTTCCGGCAATTTTCCAGAGCTTCGTTCAAATCTCCGTCGTCGGTTAACACGGAAGCGACCGAGTTATAAGAGAAAGAAGAATCAAGTTGGTACTGCACGTTGTTCGGATTGGCGGCGGCGTTTTCCGCGTCAATCGCTAACGCTCGGCGGTAAAGTTCCAGGGCCGCAAAAGGTTCATTCTTCAACTCTAAAACCGCGCCGATTGTTTTGTAAGTCAGAGCCGCGTTACGAAGGTAGGTATCGCGCCTGTCGGTTTTTTCGCCAGAGAGTTTTTCGTAAATTTCCGCCGCCCGACGGTATTCGGTAATCGCGCCGTCTAAGTCGCCTTTAGTCCTCAATGCCACCGCCAGAGAAAACAGCGCGCCCGCCACGTCCGACCGCGCCGTCGTGCTCGCCACGTCACGTTGCGCGATTTCGGAAAGTATCCTGACCGCTCGCCGACAGAAGTCTTCCTGACTCTGAACATCACTTTTCGCGGCGAGTTGGTCGCCGACATTGATAGACAGTTTGGCTAAGGTACGGCGGTCGGCATTTGTGGCTTGCCCTTGCGAAACGAGTTTTTCCTGAATCGCCAACGCTTTGCGGTAATTTTCCAACGCCGCGCCCGTCTCTCCGGTATTTGCGCTTTCCGAACCACCCCCTTGAATGTCGCCGACCTTTTGGTAAGCCAGCGCGAGTTCGCGTTGCAAGTCGGGAGAACTGTCACTGTCCCGCGCGAGATTATCGAGATAGTCGAGTGCGTCCGTAACCAATTTCTTTCGCGTTTCAGTCGCGCCGGGAAGGTTTTTAATGCGTTCGTGGTAATCGAAAAGAACCGTGTTAGCGAGTTTACGAACTTGGTTAAACCTCTGCTCTGCGCGGCCACGTTCGCGCTTTGCGACGACCGCCTGCCACGTCGTAATTACCGTCGCCGATAAAAGCGTCAGCGCGACAAACGCCGAAGCGAAAACGCCCGCGCTGTGACGCTTGACGAATTTGGCGGCGCGGTAAGAAACCGAGTCCGCCGAGGCCGTCACCGGCAAACCTTCGAGATGGCGTCGGATGTCTTCAGAAAGTTCCTGCGCGGAGGCGTAGCGTCGCGGCGGTTCTTTGCGCAGCGCCTTGAGAACGATGTTGTCTAAATCGCCGGAGAGTCGGCGGCGCAGTTTCTCCGCTGTCCCCTCGCGCGTCCGGCCCACGGATTCCGGCGTGATGAGGACGGCTTCATTCTTCGTCGCACGCGACTCTTCGGTGATCGTGATGGCGGCGCTCGGCTTGGGCGGCTCTTCCCGAAGAACCAGCCGCGCGATCTCTTCCGGCACGCGGCTCGTCAAGTGATACGGGCGGTGGCCGCTCAGGAGTTCGTATAAGACGATGCCCAGACTGTAAACATCGCTCGTCGTCGTGATGCGCAGTCCGCGCAACTGCTCCGGGCTGGCGTAATCCGGCGTCATCATCACCAGCATGCTCGCGGTGGCGTCGTCAGTCTCAGTCGCCCAATTCGGACTGAGCAGCTTAGCGATGCCGAAGTCGAGCAACTTCGGCACGCCCTCGGCCGTCACCGCGATATTGCCCGGTTTGATGTCGCGGTGAACCACCAGATGCTGATGCGCGTACTGCACCGCCGCGCAGACCTCGCGGAACAATTCCAGCCGCGCGGCGATGGAAAGTCGCCGCGCGTCGCAGTAGTGGGTGATCGGCTGACCTTCGATGTATTCCATTACGAAATAAGGCAGGCCGTCATCGGTCGCCCCGCCGTCTAAGAGGCGCGCGATGTTCGGGTGTTCTAGGTCGGCGAGAATCTGCCGCTCCATCACGAAGCGGCGCAGGATCACGTCGGTGTCCATGCCCCGGTTGACGAGTTTGATGGCGACCTGTTGGCGGTAATGATCGTCGGCGCGGACGGCCAGATAGACTGTGCCCATCCCGCCGCGCCCGATCTCGCGGATGATCTCGTAAGGGCCGATGCGCCCTCCTGTGAGCGCCGCCGCCTGCTCTTCACGAGAGCGCTCTTGCTCGTCTGCCGCGATTACTCCTGCTTCGACGAGCGCGGGCGAGACGAGGAAAGCGCCGGCCTGCTCGTGCGAAGCGAGCAACGCCTCAACCCGGCGGCGCAACTCATCGTCGCCCGCGCAGGCTTCGTCGAGGAATGCCGGGCGTTCGCCCGCGTCCATCTCAACGGCCGCATGAAACAGGCTTTTCACTCGTCGCCAGTCTTCGGCTTTCATCTCACACCTTAATCATCCCGCCAGCTATCCGTCATCTAAGCCGCGAGCCCGGTCGAAAGGTCAGTGCCTGCTCAAAAGCTTTCTGCGAGGGCGCGCGCGAAATCCGGGAGCGCGGTCATTACTTCGGATGTAGCTTCTATATAGATTACGCGCGGCGAAGATCGCTTTCGGCTCACGACTCCGATTCGTCTGACCCGATTGCTTCGTCCGGCTGCTGACCGGCGTCCGTCGCGCCGCCCGACATCGCCTCGTAAAGCCACGCCCGCGCCATCGCCCACTCGCGTTTGATCGTCGCGGGCGAAAGGTTCATGACCCTAGCGGTCTCCTCGATAGTCAGCCCGCCGAAGTAGCGCAATTCGATGATGCGGCTCTGCTGCGAATCAATCTCGGCGAGTTTATTGAGCGCCTCGTCCAGCGCGAGCAGCGTGCCGTCCGGCTCGACGGAAATGGTCGCCGCTTCGTCGAGCGACAGTTTCTCTCCCGCGCGGCCTCTTTTAATTGCCGCGTGTCGGCGGGCGCTGTCGATCAGGATGCGCCGCATCGCCTGCGCGCTGATGGCGAAGAAGTGCGCGCGATTCTGCCAGTGGACATCCCTCTGGCCGATCAGTTTGAGGTACGCCTCGTGGACGAGTGCGGTGGTTTGCAGTGTGTGCCCCGGTCGTTCGTGGTAAAGGAAGTTGTGCGCGAGGCGGTGCAGTTCGTTGTAGATTAGGGGCAGCAGCTTTTCCTGCGCCCGTCGGTCGCCGTCGCCCCACTCGATGAGCAGTTGAGTTACCTCATCATTGGCGGATGACATCGCTGCCCTCTTCGCTCGGCTCGTTTCCGTGTTCCGGCTCTCCGAGCATTTATCACATCATTTTTCGTCGCTTGAGCCAATCCTGTGGCGGCCTGCGCGTAAACAAATGGAAGGAAAATTTCTCCGCTGTTGATGGGATTTATCTTCAGGAACGCCAGCGTGTTGGTTCCGAATGGATGGAATAATAGCAGATTCCCGTAAACGCCGCTTTGACGCGCGCCACAAAGGACAACATGAAAAGAACAATCCGCTCTTCAAACGCTACCTTGTCATCGCTCTGCTGCTATTGGTGGCGACGGCTCACCCGGCGCGGGCGCAGCTTAACCAGACAACCAACCTTGTGGCGCAGGGTAAGACCGGGCTTCAGGCGCAGAGTGCAGGCGAGGATAAAAAGCGGCAGATGTTACATGGAGCTAGCTTGAGAGGCGGCCGGCGGTTGGAATTTCGTCTGCGCCCTCGTCACCCTTACGGATGACTGATTGAGCCTTCGCGCTCTTCTCGCCAACTCATCCACTCAGATTGCGATAGACCTCAAGAAAAATATCGGCGCGAAGGAACACGAATGAACCGAGAAGGAACATTATCCGCGCTCACTACTCGCCGCCGGAGACTTTTCTGTTTCACGACCATCTTACTTTGTCTCCATTCGCGTTCATGCGTGGCTCAGTCTTTTTCCTGAATGCTATCGCACCCGGCGTTACACGTGCGGTGCAACGCTTCATCTCAACAGGGAGAAACCTTCCTGTTTCACACAAGGAGAAATAGATATGTTTCGTGTTCGCCAACTCACCCTCGCCTCGCTGGCCTTCATTGTCATCGGCATCGCCGCTGCGTCGTCGGCGTCTGCCGACCCGATTGTCGTCAACGGCGCCTTCGACACTATCGTTCCGTCAAACGGCACGGGCGGCGGCTGGACTTCCGTCAACATTGACCTCAATGGCGGCCACCGCGCCACTAACGGCAATCCCGGCGGCAACTTCATCCTGAATGACGCCGGACAAGTCGCCACCGACCCGACGATCTTCCAATTAGTCTCAGGTTTCACGGTCGGGCAGACTTACCGACTGACCGGCGACTTTGCGGGCGTTCTCATCAACACTGGCATCGTCGGATTCGGCATCGACGTCGGCGGCGTAAATCTAGCCCAACTCGCCACTCCCGGGGTGGTAGTGTTCACACCCTTCTCGGTTGAGTTCGTCGCCACTGCTACCGCGCTCGAGATTCGCTTCCGGGGCGAAATCAACGGCACCGATAACTCTTACCGCATCGACAACATTGCGATCAATCAAGTCGGCGGCCCGCCCCCACCAAGCGCCGTGCCCGAGCCGACAACGATGCTCCTTCTCGGCACCGGACTGGCAAGCATCAGCGGGATGGTCAGGAGACGGCGTAAAGCTAAAGCCGAGTAGTTCTGATAAAGAGTGGGACCTACTCCGGCGCCAGCCGAGTGATCGCGTCTCAAGGCTTGCCATTGCCCCGGCAAGCCTTTTCTCATTCCGGCGTGCTCGAGCTGTTCCTCGCCTACTATACTGCCGTCACTGAAACACACCTCTTCGTCCTGCTCTGAGCCGATTCCTTTCTAACCTGCGCGTAAACAGATAGAAGGCAAAAACTTTCAATCGTCTTTGAGTAATCGGTACTGACCAGTGCCCAAAAGGAGTAGAAAATGAAAAGATCACTGTTTGTTACTTGCGCATTTTTCTTAACGCTCACATTTGTGACCTCGGCGGCGGCAGACATCAGGATCAAGAAAACAACTCGCATGAGTATGCCGGGTATGCCTGAGACAATCAGCAATCCGGCCACCGGCGCGATGAGCGACTCGTTCAAATCGCCTGACACCACCGTGCTTATTAAAGGACCGAGAGTGTTGACGGAGATGCGGCAGCGGCTCAGCACGGGTATGGGCGCGAAGAGCACGGTCATGACGCGAATTCGCCAATGCGACCTCGGACGAGAAGTCAGTTATACGAACACGTCAAAGAAATACACGGTCACAAATTTCAGTTCGACCGCCACGGCTCAAAAGACTTTTCACGGAGTCAAAGCTGCCGCGACACAGAAGGGCGGAGTGGTGACTTTTTCAATAACTTACAACGACACAGGCGAGCGGCAACAGATGTTTGGTTACACGGCGCGGCGCGTCAAGAGTTTGATGAGCCTCACACCTTCGCCCGATGCGTGTGAGAAAAACAAGATGAAAATCGAGACCGACGGTTGGTATATAGACTTGCCCGGCCTGACGTGTTCCGCCTTTCCTTCACCCCCACCATCAAACCAAGACGAAGAACGCCGGTGCCACGACCAAGTGCAGTTTCAAGTAAGCGGCCAACATAATCCCGGTTTCGCGGTCAAAGAAACGCGCGTCATGATGATGGACGGCGCTCCGTCCATGACAATGATCGAGGAAGCTACGGAAATCTCCAACACCGATCTCGACGCCGCGCTCTTTGACGTTCCGCCCGGCTATACCGAAGACAAACGCGACAACGGTTCATCAGACGCCACCACAGCGCAACACGGAACTAATCTAACCTCGACGCCGCGGCATCAACCCCCGGATTCACACACCTCTCCGTCAAACACAAACTTACCGGCGATGCCCACCGCGACGATGCCGACGGCGACTTCAAGCGACACTGCGCTGCAACCGAAAGCGACAGGCGTCATCCGCATCGGCATTACCAAACCAAAAGTAAAGATGCCTAATGACAAAGACGATTACACCGCGCCGCTGCAACTTTCGACTGCCGTCCGCGATTCGCTCCTGGAGTCATTGAAGGGCGAAAAAATTGAAGTGCTTCAACTCACCTCCGAGCAACCCGAATCCGAAGCTAAACAGAAAGAGTGCGATTATATTTTCTACGCGAATGTCACGCAAAAACGCGGTGGCGGCGGGATGTTCGGAAAGATGGTGTTGGGGACGGTCGGCACGATGGCTGCCATGATGGTTCCCGGCGTCGGCGGAATGATTGCTTCAACGGTGGGAAGCATGGTCATTCAGCAAACAATGACTAAAACCGCGAAAGCCAAAGATGAACTCACCTTTGATTACAAGGTCACAGACTCAAACAACGCCGTGCTTTCGCAAGCCGTCACCAAAGCCAAAACCAAACAGGACGGCGAAGACGTGCTGACGCCGCAAATCAAACAAGCCTCAATTATTGTGTTGGGCGAGATTGCCAAGAAAAAGTGAGGAAGCGGAAATGGAAAAATCTATCAAGGGCAAGCATTGGCTCACAGTTTTATTTAGCGTCCTGATGAGCTTCGCCTTGGGATGCAACTTTGTCCCGATGTTGTCCCAAGATAAGAGGACGGTAAGCACTGAGACGCCCGTCCTGCCTGCACCGCCGAGGCCGGCCTCCGCGATAAGCGGAACACCGGAGGCACAGGCTGTTTACTTTGCCGATTTGCTCGCGTCGCCCGACACCCGTTTGGCCGGCTGGCTGGGTCTTTATGATGCGTTGGGAATACCCGTGGTCGGGCAGGACGGAATACCGCTCGGCAGCACCGGCGATGATCCAATCGGTCCCCGCTATTGGCAGATTTGGTATGCATCCGGTCTCGACAGAAAGGACAGGGGCATCCCGATCAGTGACGCCGGCCGTCTGCTCGGAGCGGGGACACCGGATTTAAACGGAGCTTCTCTCGGCCCAGCGCTTCTTAATGACCTCAAGCTCGCGCTGAAAAGCAGCGATCCGCAGGTGCGTCTGATGGGCATGTTTGTCCGCGAGCGGATAAAGCGTTGGCCTTCGCATCTCGATATTCAGGCAGCGAATGTAACGCCGGACGAAGCCATCATTGATCTGCCGACCTTGCAGATGATCGCGTGGATCGCCATGCGCGGGGAATTATTTGAAGCCGCGAGTAAGGCAACGAAAACCACCGGAGCAGTTCGGGAGACCGCGACCTTTAGTGCCGTAATGTTTCAGAGACCCGGCGGAAATCCCGCCACACAACTGCCTTGTTCGGAAAAAATGGGCGATGCTGATTCCACGTATTGGACGAATTGGTTGATGAATAAGGTGATCGGCGGCGGCGTACAGCTTCCGGGCATGGCGCTTCCGGGCGAGACTAAAGCTTTTTCCGGCCTCATCGAACAATTTCAAAAAATAGACATGGTGCCGGAGAAGATGATTGAGAAGACATCCTCCGTGATAACCAAGTTAAATGTTGCCTCCGTGCTGCTCAGCCTCCTCCTCCAGATAGCGGCGATGGAAATCAACCCCAGCCAGATCGCCGATCCGCTTGTCCGTACCAAGACAACTAATCGCGGCAAGGATGGAAAGATTGTGCTGCAACTTTATTCCGCGCCGGGAAACATACCGGATGGGAACAAACTCGGGGCGTGTACGGCAGCCTTTTTTTCCAATGCGTTTGGCGTCTCGTTCAGTTTTCCCGCCGAATGCCCGATAGCGGGAGCAGAGATGACGGTCGAGGGCGGCAGCGGGTTTCCCGATCTAGTGCTGTTTAATACCGAGGGAACCAACAGCATGCGCAGATGGACCGAAAAGGACGGTTCGGCGGAGTATAAAATCTTTGGTGCTCCGCAGAAACGGAACTTCCCCGACACTGCTAAACCGGTCGATAAGGAATTTTCCATCCACGTCAAAGCCCAACCGGAGGAAGCCGGTTTGAACTCAATGCTCAACATATTCTTCGGCGGCCTGACCTTCGGCACCGCGCCGAGCAAGGCCGGAGGCTTCGGCTCGGCAATTGATATTGCAAAGGGCTTCCAATACGACATGGGCGAGTACGTTTTCAACCTGACAGACTGGAAAACGCGAGGGTACAGGGCCACCGGACAGGACGGCCCGGTGGCTTATTCGGGCGTGATATGCAGTCTCGAAGAGCCGTTTAGCGTTACTGGAACACACCCGTTATTCGTCCTTCCCTTCAAGTTTGTTCCTTCCTCGGCAACCGCCGGGACAGCGAGCTACAGCGCGAGTGGGTCAGGGATAACTTCGGGTGGCGGAGGTCCGTACACGATTGAGGGAGCCGATACCGACACGCCCCGCATCTTGTGGAAGTCACAGAGCACCGCGAGTATTCCAGCCGTTACGACTTCCGGCGGCGGAACGGCAACCATTAACCTTGTTCCGCTCGACACAGATGAGTGCAATTAGTCGTGAATTGAGGAGCCATGCGCGGTGTGATTGGAAGAGTTTTGCCACGAAGGAAATTTTGGTCAGGGGAAACTGCTATGCGGCGGTGCGGATGGTGATGACACGTTGACTTTGTCTCTGAATTACAAATCCGCGAATTACACTTTGGAAACTTTGCTCAAAAAGAAGGTGCTGAAGATGATGAATTTTACCGAAACTTTTTATAAGTTGAGTTTAAGTCTATTCATCTTGACGGTTGTCGGTTTGTTCATTCCGCTGACGGCTTTCGGCCAGACGGAAAAGTTAGGGATTGTGCAATACGCGCCGCTGAAGGGGTGGACGAAAACACCAAAGGAAAACGTCGTCGCGTTCTCCGAAATCAACCAAAAGACCGGCGGCTTTTGCATCATTACGGTTTACGGCGCGACGCCCGGAGCGGGAAGCCCGACCGCTGACTTCACCAGAGAGTGGAAGAATCTGGTGATGACAAATCTCAAAGCGGAAGCGAGTCCGAAAACCGAAACGCAGACGGCCGACGGCTGGACGATGACCGCGGGCGGCGCGGCGGTTGAAATGGAAGGCGGCAAAGCCCTCGCGTTTTTAAGTGTCTTCAGCGGAAGCGGAAAAACCGTGAGCGTTCTCGGCGTTTTTAACGAGCCGTCGTATGCGGATCAACTGGACGCTTTGGTCGCGAGTATCAAGATTGACGACACGGTCGCGCCCGCAAATGATACCGCCGCATCTGCCCCGGCCGCCGTTGACGCCGACGGCAACGTCGTCATCCCGCAGCCGACGCGCCAGCTCACACTCGCCGATTTTGCCGGCGTTTGGACTGACGCCCCCGCTCGTGTCTCGACCGCTTATGTTTTCCGCTCGACCGGCGCGCACGCCGGGACGGATTCTCTTCACTACAAAAACACCAAGACAATCGGAAGTGACGGGGCCTATACCAATGATTTTTTCGCGGTGAGGAACGGCAAAAAGGAGCGCGATATTACGACCGGGACGTTCTCGATAACAGGTCGCCTGATCTCCATCAAGGAGAAAAACACCACGACCAAGTGGGTGGTGCGCGGCTGGCTGGAGACGCCCACCATGACTATTTTGAAAATCACCGGCCCGTGGTATGACAACGCGGAAATCCCCGAGCGGATGTTCAACGATTTCGGCGAGGACAGCCGGTTCATTCCTACTGAGAAATGGGTGCGCATGAAATGAAGAATCTGTTTGTCGTGTGCGTCTTCATGTTGACGCTCGGTTTTACTCATTCGGCATTCGCTGATTCGCTGGCAGGAAGCATCAGAATTGAAAGTGATGCCAGAATTACCGGGCCGCAAGTGAATAATGTTCTCGGAAGATATGTCTACCAGACCTACCGCGAAGGGAAGGGAGGCTTCGTCAATTACCTTGAACTGAGCAAGGCGACCGGAAGCGGACTGCACGTCAGCTTTGAGGGAACCTATTTTTATATGGCCGGCAGGGACGAAACCTTCCACGAGGGTTCGGGCGAAGGCGACGGACAACTCGACGGCAATATTTTGTCTGCGACTTTGAGTGACGGTGCCGGCGGCACCTGTCGCTTGACGATGACCTTCAACGTGAGCCGGATAACTGTTAAGGCCTCCACCTCTTGCCGAATAAATGTCAGTCCTGACGGAACCTACAGAAAGGAAACCGCCACTGTCAGCGCTCCCGAAACAAAGGTAATTAACGCCGCCCCGCCTGCTCCGCAACCCAAAGGGTTTGAGGTGTGTCCCGACCCGAACGCCCCTTGCCATTCAGCCGGACACAGGTTTGCCGCCTACGAATTGCCTTTTCGCCTGCCCGCCCGTTTGAAAGCGGGAAAGCAGTACAAGTCAGTCCCGTTCTACGCCATCATCCTCAAGACCTACGACGAAGAAGCGTGCGATGCGGACGACCACACCGCCGGCATCGAGCGCGAACGTCTGCGGATACAAAAGATGCATCCAACCCGCAAGGTGTTCGGCTCATGTAGCTGCCCGAATCTGGATGCCGTTGACTACGATTTTCCCGGCAAGCTGGACAGCAGCGGCGAACGAGTTTTGATCCAAACCTTCATCGCCGTCTACGCCGGAAAATCGCCTGCTGAAGCGAACGAA
>Ga0136614_10001494_pt1 | contig 13801 bp, 7 predicted proteins | sample AntDrymUQ2792106_2_FD_106643 | JGI IMG/M metagenome (GOLD analysis project Ga0136614, IMG submission 106643) | Polar desert sand microbial communities from Dry Valleys, Antarctica - metaG UQ279 (21.06) | ecosystem: Environmental > Terrestrial > Soil > Desert | place: Antarctica: Dry Valley...
CTCGCCAACCTTAAAGCGACGCTGCCGCCCGACGTGACGATTGACACGAAGGCGTTCCAACAGTCCGACTTCATCAACCGCGCGGTCGGCAACGTGCGCTCGTCAATCATCGAAGGCGGCATCATGGTGACAATCGTGCTGTTCCTTTTCTTATGGAACTTCCGCACGACGTTCATTAGCCTCACTGCGATTCCGCTCTCGCTCATCACGGCGATACTCGTAATGAACTACTTCGGCATCTCGATCAACACGATGACGCTCGGCGGCTTGGCAATCGCCATCGGCGCGCTCGTGGACGACGCCATCATTGATGTCGAAAACGTCTTCCGCCGCCTTAAACAGAACGCGCAAAGTCCGACGCCCGCTCCCGTCATTGATGTGATTTTCCGCGCGTCGAGCGAAATCAGAAACTCGATCCTCTTTGCGACGCTCATCATCGTCGTGGTCTTCCTGCCGCTCTTTAGTCTCGGCGGGTTCGAGGGACGCATGTTCGCGCCGCTCGCCTTCGCCTACATCATTTCGATCACCGCTTCGCTCATCGTCGCGCTGACCGTCACGCCCGTTCTCTGTTATTTCCTTCTCGGTCGCTCGAAGCTGCTTCGCGACGAGAAAGATTCGCGCCTCGTTGCATGGCTGAAGAAGCATTACGCAGGCATCCTGAATTGGACGCTCCGCAATCCGTACAAAATCATTGCCGGGTCTGCCGCAATGCTGCTCGTCGCCGTGATGATGTTTACGTTGATGGGGCGCGAATTCCTACCGCCGTTCAATGAAGGTACTCTGAACATCAATGCCAATATGCCGCCGGGAACGTCGCTCCAAGAATCGAATCGCATCGGCAACGTCATCGAATCCGTCTTGCATGAAGTTCCCGAAGTCGTCTCCACCACGCGCCGCACGGGTCGTGCCGAACTTGACGAACACGCGGCGGGCGTCAACACGAGCGAGATCGAGGTCGTCACCAAAGAAGGCGACCGCCCGCACGCCGAATTTATGGAAGACGTGCGCCAGCGGCTCGCGCGCATTCCCGGCGTCGAAGCGGAAGTCGGTCAACCCATCTCGCACCGCATTGACCATCTGCTTTCCGGCACACGCGCGCAGATTGCAATTAAGTTATTCGGTCCTGACCTTGCGACCTTACGCACCAAAGCGGCTGAGATACGTGACCAGATGGCTGGAGTCGAAGGCATCGTTGATCTGATCGTCGAGCCGCAAGTCGGCGTCCCGCAAGTGCAAGTCAACATGAACCGCCAAGCAGCGGCGGCGGTCGGACTGCGAGCGGAAGATTTAGCGGAGACGGTTGATACCGCGTTCAACGGGCACGTCGCTTCGCAAGTCTTGGAAGAGCAGAAAACTTACGACGTACTCGTGCGCTTCGACGATTCGGCGCGTGAATCCGTTGAGAGCATAGGGCGCACGCTGATTGACACGCCGACGGGCGCGAAAGTTCCCATCGGACAAGTCGCAGAAGTGCGCGTGGATCAAGGTCCGAACACCATCAACCGCGAGAACGTCCAACGCCGCATCATCATTCAAGCTAACGTCGCCGACCGCGATTTAGGCAGCGTCATCAACGATGTACGCGAAAGCATAGGCAGTAACGTGCAGTTGCCGCAAGGATATTTCGTGCAGTACGGCGGGCAGTTCGAGGCGCAGGAGAATGCCTCGCGCCTTATTACGCTGCTTTCGATTGTCGCCATTGGCGGCATCTTCCTGCTGCTCTACATCGCTTTGAAGTCGGCGCGTTCCGCCGCGCTCGTGATGGCGAACCTGCCGCTCGCGCTCATCGGCGGCGTGGTGATGGTCTTCCTTTCAGGCGGTACGCTCTCTATCGCTTCGCTCGTCGGCTTTATCACGCTCTTTGGAATCGCCACGCGCAACGGCATCATGCTCATCTCGCACTACACACACCTCATGGACGAGGAAGGCGTCGGCTTTCGTGACGCGATTGTGCAAGGCTCGATGGAGCGGCTCTCGCCGATTCTAATGACTGCGCTCGTCACCGGCGTCGGTTTGATTCCGCTCGCAATGGGCGTCGGCGAGCCGGGCAAAGAGATTCAACAGCCGATGGCGGTCGTCATCTTAGGCGGCATTGTTACTTCGACGTTTCTCAACATGATTGTGATTCCGGCGTTGTATCTGAAGTTCGGGAGAGCGGAAGCTACTGCACCGGCGCGTGACTACCCGCGCGAGCGCGAACTCTCACCGGCGAGCGGAGATTAGTCGGCGTGAAAGCAGGACTTTGGCGCAACCGTGATTTCCGGGTAGTGGGTCATTTTCACTGTTGAACATCCGCGATGCTACTGTAGATTGAAACTGCTCGGTCTGATTGCGGACTTGGTTAAATGGTCGCCGAGTTCCGCCACATGAATGGCTTGACCCCGTCGCGCCCCGTCAGGCTCAACCACACCGCACCACCTTCCGGCGCAACTTCACTCGCAAATCCAAAGAACGGACAGCACAGCCTTTCGAGCGCGATGAACTTCGCCGTCCTCAACAAAACGTCTGGCTCAGGAGGAAGCCTGAAGGCGTAATCGTTCGGAAGCTCTCGCAGCTCTTCAACCGCACGAATCAACTCGTCAATCGTCGCTAGATGCTCGCCCCTTCTGTCCGGCGCAATCGCGCTCATGTCGCAGGCGAAGGGCGAGACCTGTTCCGCGTTCGCATCGTTCATCTTCACGACTCCTCACTTTCTAGGCCAATACATGATGATCAAGACACCGGCGAGCGCGACCATGCCGCCGATAATGTCGAATCTGTCGGGCGTGACCTGATCGATTCGCCAGCCCCACAGAAGCGAAAGCACGACGAACACACCGCCGTAAGCGGCATAGACTCTGCCAAAGTTCGCGGGCTGTAAGGTCGGTATGACCCCGTAGAGGACGAGGATGATTGCGCCCGCCGCCGCGTACCAGATGCTCTTATTCTCGCGCAGCCAGAGCCAAACGAGATAGCCTCCGCCGATCTCACACAGCCCGGCCAAGAGGAAATACGCGAAGGATTTAATCAGTATCATATTGATTAGTCCTCATCACGCCGCATGTACTTCGCATGTACCTATTTATCTGTTGAACACTGTAAATGACCCGCTACCTTTTTTCCGATAACGCCCACCACAAGCAGGCCATGATGCCGAGCGTGACGAGGGCGGACGCGCTGATCAGGCCGCCCCAATAGACGCTGCGCGGAGCATAAGTGAACTGCACGAGATGTTCGCCGGCAGGGACAAACACACCGCGCAGCACGAAATCGGTTTGAAAAAGCTGTGCCGGTTGCTCATCAATCGTCGCCCCCCAGCCGGGATAATAAACGTCGCTCAAGACGAGAAACGACGGAGCCGCTGAACTGACCCGCGCCGTCACGCCGATTTCAGACGAATGCGTGATCGAGACGCTGCCGCGCTGATCGAGTGTCGCGCCGGCGAGAGGGCCGGCGATTTCGACGAGCGCGATGCGGGCGGGATCGAAAGCGCGCCCGTCCGGTAATCTTGAAGACTTGATCGCTTGCAAGATCGCGTCCGGCGATAGGCTCAAGACTTCCGACACAAGCCAAGCGCGTGGCTGCGCCCGCAAGTTTTCATAGACGCGCACGCTCCCCACATCTTCGACGAATCGCCAACGCGCGGGGTCTGGCAGCCGTGCGGATTGCTCGACCGGGAATGAGCGTCCGGTCGTTTCGTCGAACAAACTGATCTTCTTCACATCGAGCGAGCCGGGCGTTCCTAGCCATTCGAGTTTGATATTTGTGATCTCTGCCGGCTGGCTGAAAGGTAATGTACCCCGATAAGAATGGCCGGCGCACTGTCCGTCGCCGCGCGCGACTGTGTAGCTTTCGTGGATTGGCGCGCGTTGATGTTTGATGTGAGACCGAACGTCGCTGCAATCGTAAGCCCACTCAGCCGTCTCTCTGCCGGCGCGTAAAGTTTGAGTTTGAGTATCGCCGTTCGCATCGGTGACGAGAACGCGTAAGACCGGCGCGGCGTCGCCGACTTCGGCGGAGCAGGCCAGCGCGCTGATCAGGCCGATGGCGTCGGCGCGGACCGGCGATGGGAGAGCGAACTGCGCCGACACGGGATGCGGCACGCTGCAACCTACGCCGAGAGAGAGACCGAGATCGGTTGAAGCCCAGCGCGGCCCCTGTGCATTGGTCCCCTCAGCGGCGCGAGCGAGATTCTCGCGTGGCAGGAAAACATACCTGACCGCCAAAAGATCAAGTGCGCTGTTCGCTGCATCCTGCCATGAATCGGCCACTGCTCCGTCGTTCGTCATGTCGAGCAGACGACTGATCCGGGACAGTATCAATCCACTGTAGCCGCTCGCGCTCGGCACGCCCCACAGCGCTGAGACGTTCGGCGGGAAACCTTCGCGGGGCGTGAGGACGCCGCGAGCGGGTAACACACGCTGGCCGGCAGCTTGAAGCTCTCGAACGTAACGGGCGGTGTTGGCGGGCGGCTCGAACAGCTTCGCTTCCGGCGAGACAAAACGCCATTCATAAAACCAGCCGAAGCTACCGACATCCAGCAGCAAAGTTAGAATCAGCAATGCTTGTCCCGCGCGCGCGGCGGGTCGCCGGCTCCAATAAATCAGCGAGGCTCCCGCGAGGCAAAAAATAAGCAGCGGGAGCGCGGTCGCCGGATTTCGCCACGGCAGAAAACTTAATCCGTCGATGCCTTTTTGGCCGGCGATTGCTTGTAACTGATCGGCCGCGAATAACAGCGCAAGCAGAACGGCGACGACCACGACAGCGCCGAGCAAAACGACGCGGCGGATTAACCGTCCTTGCGCCATGCCGCGCTCGATGGCCGCCACGCCGAAGCCTGCGAGCGCGCTCGCCGCTAACGCCAGCGCAAAAAGATGGCGCGCCGGAACCCTGAATTTGTCGTAGCCGGGAAGGTGAAAGAAGAGCCGCGCGAGCGGCGTCGCATCGCCCATCGCCAGCAGCGCCGCCAGCAGCGCCGCTGCTGCCCAGAACCACACGACCGGCCTCGAATCGTGATACGCCGTCAGTCCGATGGCGGCCAACACCAACGGCAACAGACCCACGTACACGATCAACTCGGTCGGCCCCCAACCGCCGATTGGCGGCCCCCACTCTCCGAAGTAAGACACGCCGTAGAGCGATCCGGGCGAGCCGCCGAACGCATAAGGAAAGAGCATTCGGAAGAGATGATGAGGCGGTAGTGAGAACGAAACGAATTCCGTAAAACTCATCTGTGCGCGCTGGCCGTACCCGGCCAGCTCGGCGGTAGGGATCAACTGCACCGCCGTCAGGCACACTCCCCAGCCGAGCATTCCCCAGAGAACAGCGAGGCGGCGAAGTCTGCGGCCCGCAGGGGACCAGAGCGCGAGGAGAGAGTAAGCCCCGGCGAGACCGAGGGCATAAAGAAAAATCTGCAAGTGACCGGCCAGCCCGCCGCAGGCCGTCGCCAAAGCGCCCACTACGAACCAGCGGGCCGATGGCGAACGGCGCAACTCTTCGAGCGCCCAAAAGATCAGCGGGACCCACGCTGCCGTGTGAACCAGCGAAGCATGTCCCAACTGGGCCAACATGAACCCGCTCATCCCGTAAACCAATCCGCACACGAGACCGGCCACGCGCGAGCGCGTGATCGAGTAAAGGTAGCCGTAGGCGAAACTGGCGGCGAGGACGTAAGCCGCGATGAGGAAAAGATTGTATGACCGGGGGACCAAAGAAAAGATGGCCGACACAGGATACCAAGCCATCGCTTGCGGATCGGCGGCGAGAGGGTAGCCGCCCCACAACAGAGGTTGCCAGAGCGGCTGGCCGATGCGATAGAACGGGACGTGAAAGTTAAAGCCGTCGCCCGGCGCAAGCAGTTGGCCGGAAAGGATGACCGGCAGAAAAAAAACGGTGAAGGCGAGAGAATAGAACACCAAGACGGCCAGCGCGTGTGGCAAAGGCCGCTCGAACGCGCGCCCGCCGCCACTCGAAAGTTGGTCCCCTCCCGTTGCTGATCTCATGTCTGTCAGACCCGTGCGCCTCGCTTTTAGCGAGAGAAAAATTTGGGCCGGTAAGTGAAGACAACCCGATGCTCGCCCGCCGGCAACCGCACCGATTTGAATGTGCCGAACAGCAGTTCGATGGGGACTGTCTCTCCATCAATTGACGCTTCCCAATCCGGGTCCCAGTTATCAATAAAACTCAAATATCCCGGCACTGGCGCGTGCACGTCGAGCGTCAATTCGTCGCCGGTGTAGGAGTTGACGCGCAGCGGGACAGCGAAGCGCGCGGCATCGTCGAGAAAAGCCTGAATCGTCGGATGATCAAGCGTCTCCGAGAAATAGAGCTTCTTCCCGTCCGCTACGCCGAGCAGTTGGCGGCGAGCCGCCAACTCATTGTTCGTCTGGTCGAGAAACTGCACATAACGTTTGTAGTACCAGTTCGGCATGATGCCGACGTTGAAAGGCTCGACAATCGGGATCAGCTTTTCCTCGTCCGTCCGTGGAACGTTGAACGAGTTCTGATTCTGCTCTGCGACGTTTCGTGTGATCCGTTCGACGCAGACTGCCGGATATGTCCACATCTGCGAGCCGACCGGGCGCATGTCGAGAGCGGAGACCGCGACGAGCGCCGCCAAAGTCAACGCCAGCGCCGGGCGTGTGAAACGCCGCCCCGCCGCCGCGAAGATTAGTAACCCAGCGAGGACGAGGAAACCCGCCGCGCCGGAGACGAGGAAGAGAACGTCTTTCGCGCGGACGTGTTTGAAGTCGCCCAGCTTGGCCCAGTAGAAGTCGTACCATTGATGCTTGAACAAGTAGAGTTGCGCGCCGAGAGCGATGAGGTAACAGGCTGTAAGGACGGCGAGCGGCGTCCACCGTCTCGCCGTGCGCGTGTGCGGGCCGGCTTTGCGCGCCAGCAAGTCTTCAAATGAGGTGTAAGCGAGCGCCAACAGCCAAGCGATGATGGGGACCAAGATGATATTCATGCGACCCCAGACGCGCAGATTGGCGAACAGAGGCATGTGCTTCCAGAGCAGCAGGAAGAGGTGCGAATAGCGACCGTAAGTGATGTAACTGATCGCGCCGATCCACACGAGAAAGAAAATTTTGATCCAGCGATCTTGATACCACGGGGCGGCCAACATCTCTGTCTCTCCGCGACGCCGCCACGCTCGCCAATCGAAGAGGTAGAGCAGGATCAGCAGCACGCCGATCAGTCCGAAGTAATACCAGCCTTCCGGCTGCGAGGACGGAGGGAAAATCAGCGCGCCGATGGTGTGGATGAACCGAAACTCGTGTTCGGTCGCATAGTCGAAATCGCCGCCGCCCCGTTTCGCCGTCTCTCGCATCAACTGGCTCATCTTGGAGAGGTATGGCGCGCAGAGCAAAAACGCCGCCGCGCCCGCCGCGCACAACACCGCGAGCGATGTGCGCCAACTGCCCAACGGCTGCCTCCACAGTCTCCGCCGCAACGCCGGGATCAAGAACACCATCAAGTAAGGGCCGAAGAGGAACAGCGAATAATAAACAAAGTAAGGATAGCCGCCGGTCAACATACAGACGCCGAAGAAGGTCAGCAGCAGTCCGTAGCGCGCCGCTTGTCCGGCGGACTGGCTTCGCATGATCTTGGTGACGGCGAACAAAATCCATGGATACCACGCCGCCGTGTGGATCGAGTTCGGGAACCGCATCGTCTCTGTGACTTTGAAGCTGACCGCCATGACGAGAGTGGCGAACAACACTGGCCGCAGTTGGAGCGGCAGTTGTTGTAACCAATGGAACAGTCCGAGCGAGAAGATCGAGACAGCGAAGATCGTGAAGATTTGATGATCGTATTCGGTATAGCCGCCGGCGCAGCGGTAGAAGGCCGCTAACAGAAGGTTGAACGGATAGAACGTCTGCGGCAGCGGGTCTGAGTAGAACGGAAAGCCCGCTCCTTCTGAAGGGGACCAGAGGGGAAAGCGGAGGCGGCTTAATTGATCGAGCAGATAAACTTTATAGTTATAAAAAGCATAGCCGAAGTCGTTGTCAATGCCGGTGTAGTGTCCGTCGCGGGGAACGACCTGATTAGATAAATAGACGAACGGCCAGACGAACACAGCGGCGGACAGCAGCGTCCTGAGCCAGAGCGGTTGAGCCGCGTAACTGTCCCGGTCGTCGCTGTTCAAGCCGCCGTCGTCCGCCGGCTGATCGTGGCTCGCATCCGCCCGCCCGTTCGCAAGTGTCTTCGCCATGTTGGTCTTCACGCAATCGCCGCCGCCACCCGGCTGCGGAAGAGCCGGGCTACATTCATCTCGCCGCGATGCGGCGATTGACGCGCACGCTTCATCGTTAGTTATCAAGTTCGTTGCGATAGTATTGGCGGAACCATTCGACCGTGAGCTTTAACCCTTCGTCAAGGCCGACTTGGGGTTGCCAGCCCAGCGCCCGGCGCGCCCGCGAGCCGTCGGCGTACATGCGGAAAATTTCGTTCGGGCGGTAAGGCAGTGCGCCCGTCTCGATCTGTGATTGGGTGTTCGTGAGCGCGGCGATCTTACTGACCAGATCGCGGATCAATACCTCCTCGCCCGCCGCTAAATTCATCACGCCGTCGATTCTTTCCGGGTGATTCGCCGCCCGCACCAATCCTTCGACAATGTTCCCTACATAATTGAACTCGCGCGTCTGCTCGCCCGTCGTCGTGCGGAGCGGATTGCCACGCAAGCAATTGATGATCAGTTCGGGGATCACCGCCTTCGCGCTTTGGTAAGGGCCGAAAGTGTTGAAGGGGCGCAAAATGATGATCGAAGTATCGCCGCCAATCCGTTGCTTCATCCGGCAATAAAGTTCGCCGGCGTATTTGGTGATGGCGTAAGGCGAGATCGGCTCCGGGTTCATCGTTTCGTCGAAGGGAACAGTCGTTTGATAACCGTAAACCTCTGAGGTCGAGACGTAAATGAACTTCGCCGCGCCGTCGCCGCAAACGTCCAAGATGTTGGCCGTGCCTTTGGCGTTGACATCGAAGCACTCTTCGACTTGCGCGAAACTCTGGCCGACGTGGTTGTAAGCTGCCAGATGAAAAACTAGCTCCGGCGCGAACCGGCGGACGATCTCCAACGCACCACGATTCCGCACATCCGCCTCGAAGACGCACAGATCATCCCAGCAGTCGCGCAGCCGCTCGTTCTTAATCACATCACGGTAACGAACGGTGATGCCCACTTCGGCCCCCTCGCGGAGCAGCCGATGGACCAAGTGCGAGCCGATGAAACCGGAACCGCCGGTGACGAGCATCCGTCTCTTTCTCATCGAACGTGTCCTTCCATGTGCGTGAAAAAATCAACCATTTGCGTTTCCGCCAACTCCCGATCTTTTTCCGTGTTGATGGTCAAGTGCCGGCCCGTATGCTGATGTGTGTAGAGCGCACCGGCTACGGCCAGCGCTGATAAAAAGTCCGGCATGTCAGAGGCGGGCCGCAGGAAGTTGAAGGCTACCGGCTCACACAACATAAAGCCGATGTTAATCCAATAAGGCAGCAGAGGCTTCTCGCGAAAGTCAGAGACGCGCCGCGCCGCGTCGAAGCTGACGATACCGAAAGGACTGTACAAAGGGTAAGTAGTCAACGTCATCAACGCGCCGCTCGTGCGGTGTTCATTCTGCAAAGCGCGCAAGTCAACATTCGCCAGCGTGTCGCCATAACAAATCAGCGCCGGTCCGACTATTTGCTTGCGAGCGTCGAGAAGACGATCAGTCATGCTCACCTCGCCGGAGTTGAGACAGGTGATTTCCCACGCAGGATCGGCGTGATCGCGGACGAACACTTCGATGGCTTCATGCTTGTAGCCCACGCAAATAACGAATCGAGTGATCCCCGCCGCCGAAAGATACCGCAGCAGGTGAGCGAGCAGCGGGCGACCGTTAAGCTGCACGAGCGGCTTAGGCCGCGTGTCGGTGTACGGCTTCAGCCGTTCGCCCTTCCCGCCGCATAACAAGATCGCCGTCAATTCAGACGTAGCATTCATACCGGCAACTGAAATTATTCGTCTGGCGCTCGCCTTCGCTGGATGTGCGCGCGCCGCGCTTGAAAGAGAGTGAAGGCCGCGAGCGTCAACAGCGACACGGCGCTCACGGCGGCTCCCTGATAAAAAGCTCCCGGCTTAAATTCTAAGCGCACGATATGTCGTCCGGGCGGCAGAGACACGCCGCGTAGCGCATAGTTGGTTTGCCACAGACGGGCGGCGGCCCCGTCAATCGTCGCCTGCCAGCCCGGATAATACACGTCGCTCATCACGAGGAAAGAAGCCGCCGTCGAATCTGTCTGCACTTCGACGACATCACTGGACGCTTTCAACACTTGAGGCGTGTCTGCTGACGCGGCGGGTCTTTCCGCTTTGAAAGTGAACGGCTCTTCTACCAGCGCAGTCTGCGACGGATCGAAGGCGCGCCCGTCCGACAGCCGCGACGACTTGATCGCTCGGAGCGCTTCCTCCGCTGTCACGCCGATCACTTCATGGACCAGCCATGCACGCGGCATCGCCCGCAGATTCTCATAAATATCGCTCTGGCCGGTACTCTGCGAAAGCCGCCAGCGCGCGCCGTCCGCCAGCGCGAGAGAGGCAGGCGTGATTGGATGGCTCTGCCCGCTCGGTTCGTCGAGCAAGCGAATTTTCTTGAGCGCAAGCGCGCCCGCAGTTCCGACCCAAGTAAAGGTCAGACTCTTGATCGAGCCGGCGGCGGGCAACCGGAGCGTGCTGACATAATCATGCCCTTCGCAACGAATATGTTCCCGCTCTGCCGGGTAACTTCTAAACAGCGTGGCCCGCCCGTGTTTCATCTGCGGGCGCACGTCCGCGCAATCAAAGGCCCACTCGGCAGTATCGCGCCCGGCTGCGATGTGTTGCTCAAATACTTGCCCTTCGATGTCTATCAGCGTCACGCGCGCCACAGTTGCGCCGTCGGCCACTTGCGACGAACACGCCAACGCGCTGACGACGCCAAGTTGTGTGGCGCGCACGGGCGTCGGCAAGTCAACACGGAAAGAGTCGGGCCGCGTGTCACCACAACCTGAGCCGAGGGTTACGCTCAAATCATTGGTCCCCCAACGGTCGCCGGACGCACCGCCCTCAAAGCCTGCTCGCTGGTCGCCGGGCAGCACCACGTAGCGCACGGCGAACACATCGAGACTGCGATTCGCCGCGTCCTGCCACGACTCATCGACGGCCCCGTAAGGGACCATTGACAAGAGCCGGCTCACTCTTGAGAGCATCAAAGGCCCATAGCCGCTGGCGCTGGGCAGTTCCCACAATTGAGAAAGATTCGGCGGAAATTCGCCGGGCGCGCCGAGTGCGCCGCGGACCGGCAGCAGACGTTGGTGCGTCTGCGCGAGCGCCGCCTTGTACGGAGCAGCGAAGGCCGGCGGCGAGACGATCCCCTCACCCGGCGAGTCGTAATGCCATTCGCTGAACCAACCAAAGCTGGCGAGGTCGAGCGTCAGCACGGCGAGCAGCACGAGACTGCGGACTCTTGAGCGTGGTCGCCTCCCCCAAAAAATGAGAGCCGCTGCCGCCGCCAAGAAGATCAGGAGCGGCAGCCCCGTCGCCGGATTCGCCCACGGCAGAAGGCTCAGCCCCTCGATCCCTTTTTGATCGGCCAGCGATCTGAAGTGATCGGCAAAGAGCCAGAAGCTGACCGCACAGCCGAGCATCACGCAGCCACCGACGAACACCGTCCGGTTAATCGCCCGCCGGCTGACGCGCCCGCGCAAGATCGCCGCCACGCCGAAGCCAGAGAGGACGCTGACCGCCAGCGACATCTCCGCGAAGTGGCGCGCCGGCGCGCGAAAGCTATTCAGGACCGGCAAATGAAAAACGAGCGAGGCCAGCGGCGTGGCCTCGCCCAAAGCCAGCAAGAACGAAAGCGCGCCAACGCCAAACCAAAAGAGCGGCACTGCCATCCGCCAGCCCGCGACGACGCCGAGCGCAGCCAGCATTAGCGGCAGTAAACCGACGTAGCCGCTCAACTCCGTCGGCCCCCAAATATCATTGATGCCAGAACCCCACGCGCCGAAGTAGGGTATGCCGTAAAGGGAGCCGGGCGAGCCGCCGAAGACGAGCGGGAAGAGCAGCATCGGAATCTGTTCGGGCGGCAGAGAGTATGCGACAAATTCCGTGAAACTGAGCGAGGCGCGCAAGCTCTGTCGAGCCAACTCCGCAGTGGGGATCAATTGGATGGCCGCCGACCCGACTCCCAATATCAACAGCAACGCCGCCGTACCGTAATAGCGCCAGCGCCCGACCGGAGCCTGCCACCCTCTGAAGATCACGACCGCCCCGCTCAGGCACAGCGTATAGAGAGGAATCTGCGGATGTCCACTGAGTGCGCTGCCGGCGACGGCGAGACTGCCCGCCAGAAACCAGCCCGCGCTAAAACGGCGACGCAATTCCTCCAGCGACCAAACGATCAGTGGCAGCCACATCATGGCGTGGATGATCACGATATGACAGAGGTGCAACATCATGAATCCACTCATCCCATAAACTATCCCCGCCACGAGCGCTGCGAGGCGCGAACTCGTCAGTGCATAGACGTAGCCGTACATGAAACAGGCGGCTAACACGTAGGCGATGATCACGAACCCGTTCCACCAATCAAGCAGCCGGGAGAAGATGAAGGCGAACGGATACCAACGCATCGACTGCGAGTCGGCCACCGCCGGCACGCCTCCCCAAATCGCGTCGTTCCACAACGTTCTTTCCGCATAGAAATTGGGCAGCGATTGGACAGTGCCATCGCCCGGAGCCAACAAGCGCTGCTGGAGAAAAGCTGGAGAGAAGAAGACGATGAAGAGCAGCGCGTAAAAAAGCAGCGCCAATAGCGGATGAAAAAATCGGCCCCGCCCGCTTCCCAACATTGATGTTGCGCTTACTTTCTCTGGCATCTGTGATTTGTGCGACCGCTAAATCAGAGCATAGAAGAGTGAGACAGGATGAACAGGATAGACAGGATGAAAAAAACAAAACAAGGCATTTTTCCGTTTCATCTTGTGCATCCTGTCAATCTTGTCTATTTATCTGCGCCGCGCGATGACGTACAGGATGTCGTACAAATTAAGATAGAAACCAAATTCAGTCACCCGACTGCGTCGCAGCAATTCGTAGAGCCGGTTTTTCCCGTGCCGTAAGACCAACACCATGTAGGCGGTGTCGTCAGCGCTGCGGTGAAAGCCGCAGTAGCGGTCGTAAATCACGTCGAAACCGTAGCTGTTTAAGAGTCTGGTTAAAGTCTGGCGGGAGAAATAGTGGAGGTGTGTGGGCGGGTGAATCATCCGCCAACGCTCTTTTCTCAAGCGGGCATTAAGGCTGCCGATGTCGCCGGTGGTGAGCGCGAGCAGAGCGCCGCTCTCCGTCTGCTCCGCGATCTTTTCGAGAAAGAATTGCGGGCTGCGTAAGTGTTCAATCGTATCCCACAGGCAGACCACATCGAACCGCTGCGCGCCGAAATCGTGCGTCAGAAAGTCGGCCTGCGTCACGTCAATCTTCAGTCGCTCCCGCGCGTAGCGCACTCCGGCGTCCGTGATGTCCAGCCCCTGCGCGGAGGCGAAGTGTCCCCGCACGTGATCGAGAAAAAAACCGTAGGCGCTGCCGATCTCCAAGAGATGGCGATGGCGCGCCGGGTCGAGAAAAGAACGGAGGACTTTGAACCGCGCCTCGAAGTTTCGTCGGATGTATGGCTCCGACGCCGGATAGTCGCCGAACTCGCCGCCGGTGAAGAAGCGCTCGCTGTACAGCTCGAATAGCTGCTCGTCAGATAATTGCAGATCGGCAAAGACGTGTCCGCACTCGCGGCAACGCAAGATACCGGCA
>Ga0136614_10001495_pt1 | contig 13799 bp, 10 predicted proteins | sample AntDrymUQ2792106_2_FD_106643 | JGI IMG/M metagenome (GOLD analysis project Ga0136614, IMG submission 106643) | Polar desert sand microbial communities from Dry Valleys, Antarctica - metaG UQ279 (21.06) | ecosystem: Environmental > Terrestrial > Soil > Desert | place: Antarctica: Dry Valley...
ACGCCGGGTTGGTGAGGTCGACGACCTTCACGCCGCCATGGTCGGTGCAGATTCGCCCGGGGCTCGAATGGGTGCCGTGGAAGATCGGGCCTGCGCCGACGAACGCCGTCTTGCCGATCACGGCGACATCCGTGTTCTGGCCGCGCGGCTTCACTTGTCCATCGAGGCCGAGTGAGGCCAGGCGGTTGCTCCCGACGAGCGACATGCTCACGGATTCGATGTCACCTGGAGCCAGCGCGGCGACGTTCGCCGAGGTGCCCGTGCTCGCCGCGGCAACTGCCGCCACGGCGACGATCAGCGTTGCGACGGCCGCGATCGGCCACCGACGTCCAGGTCTCGTCGAGCTCTTCATTCCTGCCTCCCTCACCCCGGATTACACATCCCCAATCAGGGGAATCTGCCGGAATCTCGCTTTCCACTCAATAGATGCAGATGGCATCTACCGGTAGGTTTTCCCGAGAAGCCCTGGCCCCCGGCCGACTATCGGAGTAGACTCGCTCGACGCGTTATGGGTCGTCGGGCAGCGCCAGCGATCATCCTTGCGGTTGTCGTCCTGATCACCGCTGCTGCCGCCTACCCCTGCACACCGGACGCCGGCATCCGGTTCGAGCCGGATCCGGCGACCAAGCCTGCCGAGCCGGTGCCCGATCCCGATCCGCCCTTCGAGCCGGGAGACAAGATGGTCTTCAAGGGTTACGGGTTCAGGGATCCCGTCAAGTCCAAGATCACGCTTCGCTGGGGGCACCGGCCACAGCTAGGCCCCGTCTTCGCGGAGATTCCGCTGGATGCGATCTCCGAGGGCAGGTGGGAGCTCGAGTTCACGCTGCCGGCGACTGCCGCGCCCGGCCTGTACTCGATCAGCGCGACCGCCTACGACGAAGCAGGGAACGTCGTCGACGGACTGCCGAACTGGTTCACCTGGGAGGTAGTCGACGTCTCCGTGGCGGCACCGGTGCCGACCCCGGTGCCGACCCCAGTGCCGGCCCCGGTGCCCGAGCCTCCGGTGGCTCAGCCGCCGGCCCCCCCGGTGGGCGCCGAGCCCGCCGAAGACCCTCGCACCCGCAGCCAGCCCGGTTCCGTGACTTCCGCGGCGACGATCCGTGTCCGCGTACCGGAGCGGGCCGGGCGAGCCGCGACCCCGCTCCCTGTCCGCCAGGTCGTCCTGCCCCAGCCCATCAGGGTGACGACTCCGACCACACTCGGGGTACCAGCGACGCCGGCGAGTGGCGGCGAGCGCACGCAGCGCTTTGCCGCAGCGCTGCGCGTGGACTCGGCTCCCCTGGCGCCGCCGGTCGAGCCCGGCGCAGGCCGCCCACTGGCCGTGGCCGTCGCGAAGCCCGAGCCGGCGCCGTTCCCGGCCTACGTGCTTCTCATCGGCGCCGCCGGCGTCCTCCTGATCGGGTTCGCCTTCGGCGGATTCGTCCTCGCCCGGCGCTGGCCGCCGGTCGACCCGACCGATCCGGTCGAGGCCGAGCTCCAGGAACTGATCGCCGAGGAACGCGTCGAGCAGCAGCTGCGCGTCTTCGATCGTTAAGCGGCTCAGGAAGCTCTTCGGGCGGCACTGGCCGCTGATCCTTGGTGCTGTAGGCATCGCGCTCGTCTGCAGCGCTGCCGCTCTCGCGCTCTCGCGGGCGTCGAAGGGCGCCGAGCCGAACCGAGTCGTTCAGGTCGGCGGGCTCGAGTCCCTGAGCCTTGTCCGCGTGGCGAGCACACCGGTGCTCGCGGCCGATCCGGCCAATCCGGAACGGCTCCTGCTCGCGAATCGAGTCGAGAAGCCCAGGTTCGGATGCGACGTCTTCGCGAGCCGTGACGGCGGCCGGACCTGGCGGCGGAGCCGCGGGGTGCGGACCCGGTTCGAGCGCCCCTGCTACTCGGCATCGGTCGCCTTCGTCGAGGAGCGCGCCTACCTCTTCGCCTCGACGCTCGCGGGCCCGGGCAACCACCCGGTCGAGGGGCTGCTCTACGAGTCGCGTGACGGTGGGGCGACCTTCGGGGCACCGCGCCGAGTCCTCCCGCGCTCGGCGTTCCAGCCGTTCATGACTGCAGGCCCACACGGTGTCGTCGTCGTCACCGCCATGCATGCGAACGAGTTCTCGAGCCACATCAACCTCGGCGTCGGCCCTCCCCCCAACCCGCTCGTCGTCAGGGTCTCGACCGATGGAGGCCGGACGTTCGGGCCGCTGCGCACCGTGCCCGGAACGGACGGAAAGCTCGCCGGAGGCCCGTCCATCGTCGTCGGGTCGAAGGGCGAACTCCACCTTGCCTACTGGGATTACGGCGACGACGTATTCGACTACCACGCCTTCCCTGGCCGCTATGGCGGACGGTTCCGGCTCGTCGTGGCAACGTCGCGCGACGGTGGCCGCACGTTCGACGAGCGTGTCGTCGAGCCGGCTGCTGTGCCCCCTGGGGCCTTCCTCGTGTACCTGCCGCCACTTCCGGCCCTAGCCTCCGATCCTCACACGGGCGCGCTCTATGTCGGCTGGGAGGACGGACGCTCCGGCTCGACCGACGTGCTCCTCCGTCGCTCGACCGACGGAGGACGATCGTGGAAGCGAGCGGCCGTCCTTTTCAGCGGATCGACGAGTTACCGCGTGCCTGCGCTGTCGGTTCACAATCGCCGGGTCGCGGCGACCGCATACCAACTCCGTCGCGGCGGGAAGGCCGACCTGGTCGCACGGGTCTCGCGGGACGGGGGAGACACCTTCACGCACGAGGCTGCCCTGACACCGTCCCCATTCGACTGGTCGCTGCTGCCGTCAGTCCCGGGGCATCGCGGCGACCCCGATCTCGGAAGCCGGCTAGGGGCTGTCGTCACCGAGGATCGCGCGCTCGCGGCGTGGAGCGACACGCGCATGAGCGTGCGTCGCATTCCGCGAGCGGACGTCTTCTACGCCGAGGTTCCCGAGGGCCTTCCTGACGCACGTCCTCTCGAGGCTGCGCCTAAGGCCCCGCCGCCGCGCGCGGCTCGTATCGACCGTCGACTTCGCGGGGAATGCGCGAGCGGTGGCCGGGTTGATTCGCGCGCATCGCATGGCGCAGTCCTCCGCTCGTTCGTCAGCGCGATCGACGGTGGAGAGCTGCGGCGCGCCTACGGGTATCTCGACCAGAGCTGGAAGCGGGGCGGGGCACCAGCGAACCGCGCGCACCCGTACGGCGAGCTCGTCCGCGACTTCGGCTCGGTCAGCTGCGCCCGCCTCGCCTCGACGATGGGAGGCGGGGAGGAAGGCTGGCGGACGACGATGACCTGGATTGCCGTGCGCCGGGCGAGCGGGCCGACCCAGCTGATGATCGGGACATTCTGGGCTCGTCGGAATGGGGCGACTTGGTCGCTGATGGGCTACTGGACGCGGGATGTCGCGAGGCGCGTACCCGGGCGGCCCGGTGACTCTTCCGCGGTCCGCTGGCTCGCCGTTGCGCTAGACGAAATCGCGTCACACCGGGTCACCGCGCCGCGGGCGGCGAGGGCGCTGGGTCTGGTGAGCGTCGCGATGGATCGTGCTGCCGGAGGCGGCGATCAGGCTGTCGCCTCGGCCGCGGCGGCAGTGCTCGGTGGCCTGTTTCCCGATGGGGTGGAGGAGTTCCAGGCCCTCGCGGGTGGCAGCGGCACGGGCGGCCGTGCGATCGGCGAACAGGTGCTCGCCCGGGCCGGCGGCGACCGCCTGGCACCGAGGGGAGGGTCGCTCGAGTCGGGACGCGGGTTGTGGGTGCCGACGCCAATCGGCTTCGACCGTCCCCTCGAGCCGTTCGCGGGCGCGTGGCGCACCTGGGCGTTGCGCTCCGGCTCGGAGTTTCGTCCCGCCGAGCCGCCGAGGCCCGGAAGTCCTCGGTTCACCGCCGAGCTTCGAGCTGTCTACGACACTACGCGAGCCCTGATACCGGCCCAGCGTGAGGTCGCGGCTCGCTGGGCCGGCGGGGCGGGAACCGCCACGCCATCGGGCCTCTGGAACCAAATCGCCCTCGGGCTCATCCGCCAGGCTCAGCTGCCGAGCTCTCGGGCGGCCCGCATCCTCGCCGTGCTGAACATGGCCCAGGCCGACGCGTTCGTCGCCTGTTGGGACGCGAAGTACGCCTACCTCTCCGAGCGTCCGGTGACCTCGATCCGCAGAGAGCTCGATCCCGACTGGCTCCCGTACCTCGTCACGCCGCCGTTTCCCGCTTACCCGTCGGGTCACTCGACCACCTCGGGGGCCGCGTCCGAGGTGCTCGCGCACTTCTTCCCCGCCGAGGCGAGGCGGCTCCGCGAGCTGGCCAGGGAAGCCGGCCTGTCCAGGATCTACGGCGGGATCCACTTTCCCGCTGACAATGAGGCCGGTCTAGCGCTCGGCAGAAAGGTCGCCCGCGCCGTTCTCGCTCGACGCGGCTAGCTTGGCCGCGAGCGAAGAGATCGCGAGCACGGCAGGGGCGCCGGGGTCGACGTCGATCGGTGCACGGCCGTCGCGCTCCGCTTCGTGAATCGCCGGGTCCTCGGGGACGAGCACGAGCTCCCGGCCCGGGAAGGCCGTCCGGATCCGCTCGGCGTCTTCCTCGTCCCGGACACGGTTCCCGACGACGATCACCTCCGATCGTTCAGTGGCGATCTCGGCCGCGCGGCGCGCGACGTCCAGTGACTTCGCGGTCGCTTCGGCGATGACGAGGACGACGTCGACGTCGCCCGGCTGCATCCGCAGGAGCGTTCCGACCCCCGCCTCCATGTCGCAGAGGATGATCGTGTCGTCTCGCGCTAACTCCCCGAGCAACTGCTCAGGCGACAGGCCGCATCAGGGTCAGCCGGGCTCCGCCAACTCGATCCGAGAGACCACGACGAGTCGAACCCCGTCGGGGGCGTCGGCGCCGAAGGTCTCGACGATGCCCGCCGCCGACGGCTGATGCTCTAGCTCGCCTTCGTCGAGCGCCTGCCGGGCGGCGACGAGGCTCTCCGTGTCTTCGGGGCCGAGTCCCAACGAGATTCCGAGCATCGGGTTGATGTCGGCGTCGACGGCGAGAACGCGCCGACCCGACTGCGCAAGAGCCCGCGCCAGGGTGCCGGACACCGTCGTTTTTCCGACTCCACCCTTTCCGGCGACCGCGATCTTCATCCGGGCCCAAGACTACGGGCTCTGAGTTCGTCCGCCAAGCGCTCGATCGCGCGTACCGCGGGCGAACGCGGCGCGCGGTCGATGAGCGCGGCCCCTTCGCGTTCGGCCCTCGCGACCGCCTCGTCGTGCGGCACCGCGACGACGACGGGCTCACCGACCAACCGCTCGACCAGCCGCGCGTCGTCCCGCGAACGAGTCTGGCTCGCGATCGTGAGGATCTCGACGTTCCGGCTTCGTGCGATCCGCGCCGCACGGCGCGCCGTCAACGCCGACTTCCACGTGGGCTCGACAACGAGCACGACAGTCTCGGCATACGGCGCCCAGTCGAACGCGAGCTGGCGCTGGCCCGCCGGAAGGTCGCCGACGATCGTCCAGGACCGCAGCGTCTTCGCTCGGGTGAGGCGGTGGATGATGCCGTAGTAGGCGTGGAAGGCCCCCATGATCGGCGCCCGTCCGGCAGCGGTCAGCTTGCCGCACTGAAGCAGGCGAACCCCGTCGGGCGCGTCCGTGGAGAAGCGGGCGATCGCCCGCACGGGCCCGATGCCCCGTTTCAGCCGCCAGCGCCCGCTCTCATCCTGCTCGGCGGCTTCGAGGAGCGGAGGGAGTGGCGGCTCCTCGGCGCCCAGCGTGAGAGCCAGGCCGGGCATCATGTCCGAGTCGAGCGCAAGGACCCGCGCTCCGTCCCTCGCGAGGATTCGCGCGAGCGTTCCGGCCACTACCGACTTACCGGCACCACCCTTTCCGGCGACCGCGAGCCACATCGCCCCCACGGTAACTGCGCGACTACGCCTTGGCAGCCGGAGGAGGCGTGCACGCCGCGTCGCTGTCGCCGACGCCGGGGAGACGTTCAATATCTCTGCATCCTCGACCCGGTCGAGCTCGCGCCGGAGCTCGACAGCGCCGCACTGGTCGGCTTCCCGGCCGCAAAGGCGCGCTCGGGGCGACGAAACGGCATATCGCCTCGCAGTTCTTCGTCGAGTCCATCCTGCTCGGGGCGGCCGGTGGAGTGGCGGGTCTGTCAATGGGCGCCGTAGCGACGATCGTGTACGCGCAGTCCAGGGGCTGGGACACCGTCGTTCCGGCTTCCGGGATCGCGGCCGGGGTCGGAGCCGCTCTTGCGATCGGGGTGATCGCCGGTCTCTATCCGGCGGCGCGCGCTGCGCGGCTGTCGCCGACCGAGGCGCTCCGGTCGAGCTGATCGACTCGCCACTCGGCGTTTGCCGAGGTTGTCTACCGTCCTGCCGCCGCACTGAGCCAACGGACGTCGCTTGGCTGTCGACTACCGGCGGCTACTGCAGGTCCAGGACCTCGTCGGCGATGTCGAGAAGCGCCGCGTCGTGGGTGGTGAAGATGACGGTGAGAAGTCGCTCGTCGACGAGACGCGCGAGGAGACGGCCGAAGGCAGCGGCGTTCGCCTGGTCTAGCCGGGCGGTGGGTTCGTCGACGAGCAGCAGCTCCGGCTCGGAAGCGGCGGCCCTCGCGATCGCGACACGTTGGCGCTCACCCATCGAGAGTCGGTCGAGACGCTGCTCGGCCAGTGCGCCGAGCCCGACGGCGTCGAGGGCGTCACCCGCGTCCCGCGCAGTAGTGCCCGGATCTCCGCCGCGCAGGCGCAACGCGAGCTCCACGTTCTCCACCGCGGTCAGGAATGGAGCTAGCAGGGGATCCTGGTCGACGAAGCCGATCCGCGCCCGGCGAAACGCGGCTCGCGCAGCTCGGTCGAGGCGGGAGAGTGGTTGCCCGAAGACGACGACGTCTCCCCGCGTCGGTAGGTCGAGCCCGGCAAGGAGGTGCAGGAGCGTCGTCTTCCCGGATCCCGAGGGACCCGTGATGGCGGTGAGCCGGCGTTCGCCGAACAGCGCTGTGAGGTCTTCGATCGCGGCTGCGTCCCTCCGGCCGAAGCGCCGCTCGAGGCCGCGCACTTCGGCCGCCGCGCCGGCGGTCGGCCGGCGACGTCGAATCGTCGGTTCCTCCGCTCTCGCCTCTCGAGGCATGTGAGGCGCGGCGGGCGTCAGCGTCAGCGCTCCCTCGGCGGCGCTTCCCTGGGCGTGCCCTGCGATCCGAGCGCGGGCGAGCAGCTCCTCGGGGATCCGCAGCCACCCTGTTTTTCCCACGACGAGAGATTCCGTACCGCCGAGGACTGCTTCCGCGCTGATCCGTCCGTCGCGCACCTGGACGACTCTGTCGGCGATCGCGGTCGAGCGGAGATCGTGGCTGACGATCACGGCTGTCGCCCCCTGGCTGCGGACGAGCTCGCCGATCTGCTCGTAGACGATTGCCGCGTTCTTCGCGTCGAGCTCGCCGACGAGCCGACCGGCGAGCACGAGCGGCGGCCGGTGCGCGATCGCGGCGCACAACGCAACGCGCTGCTGTTCCCCACCGGAAAGCTCGCGGGCGTACGAGCTCGCGCGATCGGCAAGGCCGACCCGCTCGAGGAGGTCGGCCGTGCGCATTCGTCGCGTGCGTCGCGTCTCACCTCCCAGAGTGAGCGGCAGCTCGACGAGCTCGTGGACGCGCAGCTCCGGCGCGAGCAGCCTGGAGTAGTGCTGGTCGGCGTAGCCGATGTTCCTGGCGCGGAAGAGGTCGCGGCCGCGGCCGCGCAGGAGGCGGAGGTCGACGCCGAGAACCTGAACCCGGCCGGACGACGCCACGTCGAGCCCTGCGATCGTCCGGAGGAGCGTCGTCTTACCCGAGCCACTCGGCCCGAAGACCACGAGGAGCTCGCCTCGCGCAACCTCGAGCGTCAGCCCCTGGAGGGCAGCTGCTCGGCCCTCTCGGCTCGTATAGACGCGAAAGACGTCGGTTGCCTGGACGGCGGGAGTCATGCCGGCCCCGGACGGTCGGGAGCTGCCGCTCGAAACTGCGCGCGGGCAAGGATGCCCGCGGCCCCGAGGGCGAGCATGGAAAATGCGGCGAGGCCCAGGCTCAGCACGAGCCAGTTGACGACCGCCACCAGGGGCGGCTCGGCCACGACCACGTTGGCGGTGACCGCAACGACGTCGGTGACCAGCAGCACGGCAGCGATCCCCGTCGCCAGTCCTCCGGTGAGCCCGACCGCGATCAGCAGAGCCAAGCGAACCCACAGGTGGCGAGCGAGACCGCTCGGCTCGATACCGAGTGCTTCGAGGTCGAAGAGCTCTGCTTGCTCGTCCCGCGCGTCGACCGACAACGTGAGCAGGATCCCCAGGATTGCGAGGGCCCCGGCGACGAGCGCCGTCAGGAGCAGCGCGATCGAGACGGAGCGGGACACGGGATCGGCCTGCAAGCGCTCCTGGATCCGGCGGCGGGACGCGATCTCGACGGGGATCGGCGCAACGCGGTGAAGCAACCGTTCGGCGCCGGGCTCTCCGTGGAGCCAGACCTCGTCGACGACCACCGCTCCCGGGCTCGCGGCGTTCGCCGCGGTTTCGAGTGCGACGCTGTCCGCGATCAGGAAGTCGTCGGCAAGCGTCGGGAAGCGGTCGGCGGTCGCTGTGATTCGCACCTCGACCTCGGCCGGTCCGACGCGCACCGGTAGGACGGTGGCGTTTCCCGCAGCGAGCGCGATCGAGCGCGAGGCGATCACTGCGACGGGCCGGCCGTCGGTGGGCTGTCTGGGACGGATGCGAAATGCTTGCTCCTGCGTGAGGACGTATCGGAGCCCGACCCTCGACGCAGACGCGCCGCCGCCCGACCCGTCCGACCGAACCCACTCCCGGTAATCGACGGCGAGCTTGCGCGATCCGGCGTCCGTGCGCACGCGCGGCGGGCCGAGGTGGAGAGTGCCCTGTACGAAGACGTCCGGCGCCGGGCGCGTACCGGTGGCCCGGTGCGCGGCGGTGAACTCCTCACCGGGAGGGAAGCCAAGCGTTAGCGCGACCAACTTCCCTCCGCGCGCCGAAGGGGGCAGTTTCGCGCGCCGCTCGGGGGATCGAGAGGAGGCTCCCAGGTCGAGGACCGCGAAGCCGCGGTCGCGACGCTGAATGCTCGCGGTGATCCGGAGCGGGTCGCCGTCGACGGTGAGCGGGAGAACGAGCTCTCTGGCGTCGGCCGGGATCGGGACACCCCGGAGCTCTTCCCCCGCATAGGCGATCGATCGCGCGAGCGCGCCAGGCGCGCGGTCGGAGTAATCGTCGCGCCAGCGCAGGTCCTCGATCGCCGCGGCTGGCAGACCGAGGATGTTCAGGCGCCCGCGGCGGTTGAGGCTCGGGGCCTCGCCGCTCACCCGGACGACGCCGAAGGCCTGCTTGCCCGCGTAGCTGCGGGAGAGGTTCGTCCGGGTTCCGAACGCTACAGCTCGGGCTTCGTCGCGCGCGACGACGTAGTCGAGCGGCACGGCAAACGCGGCAGCATCCTTCTGGTTTCGGGCGAGCGTGGCGCCGTAGGAAAGAGCAAAGACCGCCAGCGCCGCGGTGACCGTCAGGCAGGCGATGGTTACCCCGGCCGTCCCACCGCTTCGCACGAGCGAGAGGAATGCGAGCCGAAGCCAGGTCCACCCGGACGGGATGAGCCGCTCCAGGAGGCGGAGGAGGGGCGGGCTCAATCGTGCGCTGAGAACGCCGCCCGCGAGGGCGACGAGCGCCGGCAGGGCGAGCAGGATGGGGCCGCCGTCACCGTCACCGACGTTTGAGCCGCCGGCGCCTTGCGTCGCAACCCCGGTCGCGATCACTGCGAGCAGACCGGCAGCCGCGACGTCCAGGGCCGTGATCCGTCGTCCGCGAATCTCGAGCGTCCGCGCGCGAGTCGTCGCGACCAGCGCGATCACCGCCACGACCACGACGAAGGCGAAGCCGGCGAGGCCCTCCGCGCCGAGCGCCGAGCGCCGAACGACGTTGCCCACCGGACGGTCCATTGCCGCTGCGATGACAGCGCCGGCGCCGATGCCGACGAGCCACCCCACGAGTGCTCCGGACGCGGCGATAGCGCCTGCGTACGCCGCCTGCTCGAGACCCACCTGCCAGCGACGGCCGCGCAGGCGCCGAAGGCGATACACAGTTGCATGGGCGCCGCGTCGAGCTCGCGCGGCGGCAAGAACGACGAATGCGAGGAGGATCGCCGTGCATCCGGCAGTCACGACGAACTGGCGGCGAGTCGCCCGCTTCGCGCGCTCCGCCGCCGCGCGAAGATCGTCGAGCGGGGCCTCGACGGCGAAGCCGCCCGACCGGGCACGCAGGGCCGTGTCGAGCTCGGCAATGCGACGTGGGAGGCTCGCGACATCGGCAGCGCTGAGCTCGTCGGTCCGCAGGGTGACGGCCCAGGTGAGGCTACGGAACAGCCCTCCGACCTCTCGCCGCCGGGCGAGGGCTTCGACGCCGTTCGCGACGAGGGTCGGAGCTGCGCGAGCCGGCGAGCCCGTGAATCTCTCGATCGGGACACCGTCTTTCCTCCTCGCCGAACCGACGACGACGACGCCGCTGGTTCCGCCGGCCGGGGGAGCGTCGAGCGCGACGGTCTCGCATCTTCGAGGCGAGCACCTGGACGGGAACCGGCCGGACCGTAGTTCGAGGACGTTGTGCAGTCGATCGAACGCAGCCAGCCGCACCAGGTTGCCGCCGAGCGTGGTGGTTCGGAATGCAACCGCTCGAACGGGCTTGTCGAGCCCCACCGAGGCGAGCCCGGCCCGTGCCTGGCGGTCGAGCGTCGGAAAGTCGCCGCCCGTAGCTCCGACCCAGCTGACGCTGACGACGCGCTGATTCAGGGGTAGGCGCGCAATCGCGTCGGCGACGGCTCGATCTTCCAGGATGACGTTCGAGACGAGCAGGACCGCAAGGGCCGCTGCGCCGACCGCGACGCCGAGCGCGGTCAGCAGGGGCGCCGCCGGCCGCGCCGCGATCCGACGCAGTGCGACCCGAACGGGAGCGGCGAATCGCCGCGCGCCCGTCGCCCATCCATCCGCACGATCCATCGCTGGACCTTACCCGCGCTGACACTGTCATAATTGATTTGATGGTGTCACGCTGACGCGCTCCCCACGATACGACCTCCCGAAGGCAGCGCCGGAACCTCTCCGACTCGTCCAACTCTTCCTCAACAGCGAGAGTCACGAGACGGGCCGGGAACTGCTCGCAACGCCGGCGCAGGCTGCCAGCTGGCTCTCCCAGCAAGGGTTCGGCATCGAGCTGATTCAGCCGGCCGAGCTCGCGAGGCTCCACGCGATCCGTGGGGAGCTACGGGCATTCCTGACCGGATCCGCTCCGGGAGCTGCCCTTCAGAGTGCCGCCGTCCGTGGACGACTGACGATCGATCTGGCGGGCCCGATGCTCATCGCGCGGGCGACCGGCGTCGATGGTGCGATGGGCGCGATCCTCGCGGCCGTCTACGAGGCGGTCCGAGATGGAAGCTGGCGGCGACTCAAGACTTGCCGAACGTGCGGCTGGGCGTTCTGGGATGAATCGCGCAGCCGAACCGCGACGTGGTGTTCGATGCAGCTCTGCGGCAACCGCGCCAAAGTCCGTCGCTATCGCGATCGGACACTCGTTCGCGAGGGAGCATCCGCTCCGCGCGCAGGCACGCTGCTCGCGAAACGTCAAGAACCTTGATCCGCCCTCCGGGCCTCCTCAGGCGTCGGGGAACTGCGGATCGAGCCGGCGCAACGCCTCGGTGACCACGGTCGCGACGGCGTGATTCCGCACCCAGTTTCGGTCGGCCGGGATCACGTACCAGGGTGCCGACTCCGTTGACGTCGCGGTGAGAGCCTCGTCGTAGGCGGCCACGAACTCGCCGAAGCGCCGTCTCGTCTCCTCGTCCTTCGGGTTGTGCTTCCAGCGCTTGGTCGGATCGGCCAGCCGCTCCGCAAATCGCTCCCGCTGCTCCTCCGGGGAGAGGTGCAGGAAGCACTTGAGCACGGTCGTCCCTTCCTCGGTGAGCAGCCGCTCGAACTCGACGATCCGCTCCGGACGTGGCCGCCAGACCTCCTCCGGCGCGAGCCCGAGCACCCTCACGGTGACGACGTCCTCGTAATGCGAGCGGTTGAAGATCCCGATCATCCCGCGCGCCGGGCAGTGGGCGTGCACGCGCCACAGGAAGTCGTGCGCGAGCTCGATCGGCGAGGGAGCCTTGAACGAGGCAGCCCTGCGGGTTGACACCGGTGAAGACGCGGCGGATCGTCCCGTCCTTGCCCGAGGCGTCGAGGCCTTGCAGGACGAGCAGCAGGCTCCGTTTCCCCTCGGCATAGAGGCGCTCCTGGAGAGACGAGAGCTCGTCTAGTAGCCCGTCGAGCAGCTTGCCGGCTTGGTCCTTCTCCGGCAGCCCCAGCGTGTCTCGTGGATCTCGACGCTCGAGGTCGGCGGGCGAGCCTGGAGAGATGGTGAGGGCGTCTAGCACCGGCGCAGCCTACTTCGGCCCTGCCTAGCGACTCTGTGCTTCGTCCGCCCCGCCTGTTGCAGGTGCATTCACTCGTAGCTGTAGGACGTCGGGCCGGTGATAGTGGCCCGACGGATCGAACCGCTGGCGCTCTTCGTAAAGCCGCGCGGGGTCGAGCTCCGCGTAGAGGATCGTCTCCTCGTCATAGGCCGGCCCGGCCAGGTACGAGCCATCCGGCTCGAGTATTGCGCTCCCCCCGCGGCCGAGGATGTCGAGGCCCTCGAGCGACTCGGCGAGCGAAAAGTCGTCCGGGTACGCAGAGGCCCGCTGGAAGTGGCTCGGCGAGACGACGAATGCGCGCGACTCCCGGGCAATGTGGACGAGCGTCGCCTGCCAGGCTTCGCCGTCGTCCGCCGTCGACGCGATGTAGATCTCGATCCCGGACTCGTACAGCGAGAACCTGGCGAGAGGCATGTAGTTCTCCCAGCAGATCAGGCCGCCGATGCGGCCGAGGTCGGTCTGGATCGCGCGTAGGCCCCCGCCGTCACCCGGCCCCCAGATGAGCCGTTCGTGGTTCGTCGGAACGAGCTTGCGGTGCTTGAGCGCGAGCGTCCCGTTGGGTGCGTGGTAGAGCAGGGTGTTGTAGAGCGTTCCGGGCCGTTCGGGATCGATCTCGGTCACTCCCGTGACGAGCCAAACGCCATGCGTCGTTGCGACCTTGCCGAGCCGTTCGGCTGCTGGGCCTGGCACGGTCACCGCCTCACGGGCCAAGCGTGCGAAGGCGGCCTTGGCGTCCTCGTCGCCCCACCCGGCGAGGTGGCGCGCCCAGATGGAGGACGGATACACGGGGATGAATGCCTCCGGGAAGACGACGAGCTGAGCGTCCTTGGCGGCTGCCTCCCCCGTCAGGCGTTCGAGCTTGTCGATCGTGGCATCGCGATCGAGCACGACGGGCTCGGCCTGCACGCACGCGACCGTGACGCGCGACTCCACTCCCCAATTGTAGTTCTCGGCCGATCCGTCGCGAGATTGCGGGTTGTCCGCAGCAGGTTCAGTGCTCGCCACGATGGACCGCGGAGTACTTGAACGGTGACGGAATCAAGGAAGCAGCGTCGCTGGACATGGCCAAGGCCCGCGCGATCATGCCGGACTGGACGACCTTCAACGGCTATGCCAACCAGTACGTCAACCACCCGCTGACCGCCAAGCCAGGTGAGACGGCCCGCTTCTGCGTCGTCGCCGCCGGCCCGACGCTCGACACGAACTTCCACGTCGTCGGCGGGCTGCTCGACCGTGCCTGGGTCAACGCCGACATGACCAACCCGCCGCAGAACGGCGTCCAGACGGTCGTCGTCCCGGCTGGCGGAGCCGGCGTTTTCGACGTCAAGCTCGCAGGCTCCGCAACGCGTGAGCCGCGCCGATCAGCAAATCTGGCTGATG
>Ga0136614_10001496_pt1 | contig 13792 bp, 13 predicted proteins | sample AntDrymUQ2792106_2_FD_106643 | JGI IMG/M metagenome (GOLD analysis project Ga0136614, IMG submission 106643) | Polar desert sand microbial communities from Dry Valleys, Antarctica - metaG UQ279 (21.06) | ecosystem: Environmental > Terrestrial > Soil > Desert | place: Antarctica: Dry Valley...
GCATCAGAGGATCGTCATCGTCGGGTTCGCGGCCGAGACGGGAAGCCTGGCCCGAGCAACCCACAAGGCGGCTCGCAAGGGGGTCGACATGCTGGTCGCCAATGACGTCAGCGAGACCGGCTCGGGCTTCAGCGCGGATACGAATCGCGTCACCATCATCGTGCCCGGCCGCCATCCCGAAGCGTGGCCTCTGATGACCAAGCGTCAGGTGGCGGAGCGGCTCATCGATCGCATCAGGACCATCGCGGCGGAGAACGGCGCATCATCGACCGACCGGCGACCGGAGGAGATCGCCACCCACCCGGGGGTCACCCGATGAGTGCCCAGACCGAGACGCGCCGCCTGAGCGTCGCCGACATAGCGCGCATGTACGACGACGGTGTACCGATCCCGATGCTGACGGCGTATGACTACCCGACCGCGCGCATCCTGGACGAAGCGGGCATACCCATCCTGCTGGTGGGCGACTCCGTGGGTGGGGCGATGCTGGGCTATGACGATGAGATGGCCGTGTCGATGACCGACATGCTGCACCACACAGCGGCCGTGACGCGAGGAGCCAAGCGTGCCCTCGTCGTCGGTGATATGCCCTTCCTCTCATATGCCACGCCGGAGAAGGGGGTGACCAACGGCGGTCGATTCCTGGCCGAAGCCGGCGCTCAGGCGGTCAAGGTAGAGGGTGGGCTGCGCACCGCACGCACCATCGAGGCACTGGTCAAGGCGGGCATCCCGGTCATGGGCCACATCGGTTGGACACCTCAGTCGGCCAACCGGGCAGGCAAGGTGAAGGTGCAGGGCAGGACCCGTGACCAGGCCCGCGCGCTGCTGGGCGATGCACTGGCGGTCCAGGACGCCGGCTGCTTCGCGGTCGTCCTGGAGCTGGTACCAGAGCAACTTGCCCGGGCCATCACCGAGCGCCTGGCCATCCCGACCATCGGCATCGGCGCCGGTCCCGGCTGCTCGGGCCAGGTGCAGGTGATCACCGATCTGCTTGGCCTGGAAGAGTGGCATCCCAAGCACGCCAAGCCATATGTCGACCTCAGGGCCGCCATCGGTGACGCGGTGCGGGCATACTCGCGGGACGTCTCGGCGGGCACATTCCCGGGACCGGAGCAGACGGTCCGGATGGCTGAGGACGTGCTCGCCGAGGTCCTTGGCACGGGTGCGGACGATCGACCGACCAGCGTGGGCTCCACCAGCGTCATCCCCCTGGATCGGGACCTCTGACCAGCATCCTGCGGACGCGGGCCGAGCTGCGCGGGGCACTGGCCGAGCTGCCGCGGCCGGTCGGGCTGGTACCGACCATGGGTTGGCTGCACGACGGCCACCGCTCGTTGATGCGCCAGGCGCGAGCTGCCGATGCGACCACGGTGGCGACCATCTTCGTCAACCCCCGCCAGTTCGGGGACGCCGCCGACTTCCATCGTTACCCACGGGACGTGGACCGCGACCTGGCCATCTGCGCTGAGGAGGGCGTGGATCTGGTCTGGCTGCCACCGGTCGAGGAGGTCTACCCGGTCGGCTTTGATACGACGGTGTCAGTGGGGCGCCTGGCGGAGCCACTCGAGGGCGCGGCGCGACCAGGCCACTTCGACGGCGTCGCGACGGTCGTCGCCATCCTCTTCGCGCTGGTCGGCGCCGAGCGCGCCTACTTCGGCCAGAAGGATGTCCAGCAAGTGATGGTCATCGGCCGGATGGCGCGCGATCTGGCCCTCCCGACGGAAGTCATCGCCTGTCCCACGGTGCGCGAACCGGACGGACTGGCTCTTTCCTCGCGCAACGTGCACTTGTCATCGGCAGACAGGGCGGCGGCGCCAGTGCTGCGACGAGCGCTGCTCCGCGGGCGCGCGGCTTGGGAGAACGGCGAGCGATCAGGGCCGGCCATCAGGGAGGCCATGTCAGCCGAGCTGGCCGCCGAGCCACTAGCGGAGGTGGATTACGTGAGCGTTGCCGACGCGGCCGACCTACATGAGCTGGCAGTGGTCGATGTCCCCACCCTGCTCTCGCTGGCTGTACGGTTCGGGTCCACCCGCCTCATCGACAACGAGCCTCTGCCGCACTCCCCGGAGCGTCGACGGCCTCGGCCGGGATACGGTCGCAGTCAGGACCGCCCGACCGCGGGCGCCATCAATGTCGGTCCCCGGATGCGCCGCTGAGGGCACGCCCAGCGTCCCGGAGCACGCGCGCCAGCCGGCCACCGTATCGACTCCAGGGCTCCGGGCCAGGCTGCCCGTCCATGCTCACCGCCCTGACCGGCTCGAAGCAGGCCAGGATGCGATCGATATCCAGGTTCTCCGCCACGAGCGACTTGATGGTGGCGATCTTCGCCGCGTCGCCGGCATGGGTCTTGACGAGCAGGTCATGGATGGACGACGCGACGGCGTAAGTGTCGCGTTCCATGAGGTAGCAGAAGAGACCGGACGCGCGTATCGCCTCCAGGTCGCGCGGGCGCGGGCGGTAGCCACCGGAGAGGACGATGCCGGCCAGCTCGATGCTGCGGCCGGGATCGGCCGGCCGGCGCCCGAAGCGGGACCGATCGCGCAGCCGGTCGAGCAATCCCGGGTGCTCATTGAGCGCCAGCGCGTTGCGGTTGGCGGCGATGGTGGCCTGGATGACGTCATCGCGGTCACCCGGCACGATGAGCAGGCTGCCCGGCCCGATGCGCTCCAGCAGGTGGCGCGGCTGCATGGCGCCGATGGCGACGTGTTCGATGGCTCGATCAAGGTCGTTGCCGGGCGTCAGGAGCTCTCCTGACATCTGATCGACGAGCATCGACAGCGTCGGATCGGAGAGGGTGGGCCGGTACGGCAGAAGACCCAGCAGTTCGATGCCATGGCGCGCCAGACCCTTCCTGAGCACCTCAGGCAAGCTGGGGTGGGCATCCGCGTCGACCTTGTTGATGACCGCTCCGACCACCTCCACGCCGCGGCGGGCGAAGAGGGCGTGATTCAGCACGATCTCATCGATCGGTCTGCCCACCCCGGCTTCCGAGACGATGACGACGGGGGCGCCCAGCATGGCCGCCACATCGGCATTGGAGAGGTCGATGACCGAGCCGACCCCGGCGTGCCCGGTGCCTTCCACCAGGACCACATCCCGGCCGCGCGTGATGACTGAGTGCGCCCGACCGATCCTGGCCGCCAGATCCTCCGTCACCTCGCCGCCGATGTAGGACTTGGTGAACCCGCGCGGGATGTGGACCGGGCTCATCACATCGAGTGCGTCGGGGATGCCGAAGACGGTCTTGACCAGGATGGCGTCCTCATCGGCTGGGACGCCATCGACCAGCGCGTACCGCTGCCCGACCGGCTTGATGAAGCCGGTCACCAGGCCTCGGTCCATGAGCGCAGCCAGAAGACCCAGGCTCACCGTGGTCTTCCCGCGGTTGATGCCCGTGGCGGCCAGATAGAGCTGGCGCATCCGCCTCGTCAGCTCGCCATGGCGGCAGGCATCCGGTCGGCGCCAGCGCCCAGCTTCTCCAACGACAGGAGCGACGCGTCGGGGTCGACCATCGCCGGTCCGCCGCGCAGCTGATCTCCCGTCCGATGGGGCGCCAGGTCGAAGTGCAGATGGGCGATGCGCTCGCCGAAGACGTTGACGTAGACCAGCTCCGCTCTGGTCACCTCACGAAGCGTTCGCGTCACACGGGCGAGCACGGCGCCGAGGGTCGCTGCCTCCTCGCCATCCAGGTCGGTGACGTGGGCGATGTGGCGCAGCGGTTCCAGGTAGGAGGACCCGACCAGCGGCGCGGTTATGCTGGTCGACAGGCGCCACAGCGGATCACGCCAGACCTCCACGCGTCGGAGTTCATCGTCGCCTCTCGAGCCAGCGCAGATCAGGCAGCCGTGAGCCTGCGCCATGGGCACCCGCCTCCCTGGGCCATCAACACCGGCCTCTAGGCTCTGTCGCGCGCGAGCTGCTTCCGTTCGATCACGGCGATGGCGTCCTTGATGCGCGAAAGGGTATCGGCATCGACGGTCTCCGCGTCGGCGTGCGGCCCGAGGCGGTCCAGCAGATCAGCGACGAGGCCAAAGAAGACACCAGCATCGGCCAGGAAGAACTGCGGCTCATTGTTGTAACGGACCAGCGTCAGGCGACCTTGCAGGACGCGACGATCATCGACGTGGGCGATCTGCGTCGAGAAGTTGTGGCCCTGGATGCCGTCGGGGTTGTTGAGGAAGTTGAGGGCGTTGTCGATGGCCAGGCCGAATCGCGCCCGCCAGGCGACCAGCCGCTCATGTACCTCTCCTGCGACCGGCACCTCCGCGACCTGGTCGAACACCTCCGGAGTGACCGTCAGCAGGCCGACCAGGGTCGTGCCCGGGCGGGCGCCGAGCATCACCTGCAGCGACCGCTCCAACGTGAACACCTCCGAGTCGAAACGCGGGCTGGTGATGACGTCGGTCAGCAGATCCTCGACGTTGTCCAGGACGCCCGGTTCGCTGACTGCGTTGGAGAGCTGGAGGATCTCCTCCTTGAACAGGAACTGTTCTTCGTGGTCGAGGTGATCGAGCATGCCCGCCGATGGTAGCACCGGCCGAATCCGGGGCGGGGCTGGCCCGTGCCCGAGTCGCCGCGGCTTCCCTGGGCCCGAGTCGCCGCGGCTTGGGCTCGCAGTGACCTGATCTTGCCGGCCTGATCGCGCCGGCCATCTCCCCGCGCGATCATGAGTGTGAGATCGGCGGCCATCCGGGTCGCAGGCCGACCTCGCGACCCCGCCGATGGCCACCGGAGCCGCCTACCATCGCCCCGGGCGGTAGGCGGCGACAAGCGGGTCGAGGCGATCCGACGATCGCGCCACTCGCGGCACTCCGACGATCGCGCCACTCGCCATCGCCGTCGCCAGCACATCATCTCCCCATCACGTTTCCGCCGGGCCACCATCAGGTCCCACCCACGAGGACATCGCCATGCGCAAGGCAGACCTGATCACCCTCTTCGACTACATGTACTGGGTCAACGGACGACTGCTCGACGCGGCGGCCGGTCTCTCTCCCACAGCCTTCACTGACCCTTCGACCGTCACGACCCGCGACCTGCGGGCGACCCTCGTCCACGAGCTGGACGTCGAGTGGAGCTGGCGGCTGAACGTCCAGGGCAAACCGATGGAGGAGTGGGGTCCCGATGAGGAGCTTCGGCCGGACGACTACCCTGACGTGGCCGCACTTCGCGAGCACTGGCGGCGCGACGAAGCCGCCATGCGAGACTGGCTGGAGTCGCTCAATGAGGAGGCCCTGGAGGCGCCGACCAGCTCGGCCTTCACCGGGGACAGGCGGCCCCTCTGGCAGTACCTGATGCACATCGTCATGCATGCGGCGCAGCAGCAGGCCGACGCGGCGACGCTGCTTACGCTCGCCGGCCGCTCGCCGGGAGAGACCGGCTACCTCGAGTACCTGCGGAGCTGATCTCCGCGCCCTCAGTCCCCGCCGCGCCGATCGCCGACGGGCGCAAAGCGGCCCCGCGGGGTGCAGCGCCTAGGGGTAGAGACCCCGAAGCGCGGTGGCAGAGGCGACTCGGTCGACCGCCAGGAGGTAGGCGCCCGTGCGCATGTTCACGCTCTGGGCTTCAGCCAGGGTGAGGGTCTCGCCAAAAGCCCGGCCCATGATCTCGCGCAGCTTCGAGTTCACGACCTCCTCGCTCCAGTGATCCCTGTTCAGGTCCTGGACCCATTCGAAATAGCTGACCGTCACGCCACCGGCGTTGCATAGGATGTCCGGGATGATGAATACACCCCGGTCGTGGAGGATCTCGTCGGCATCGGGGGTGGTCGGCCCATTGGCCGCCTCGGCGACCACGCGGGCCCTGATACTGCCTGCGTTTCGCGCCGTGATCTGATTCTCCAGGGCGGCCGGGATGAGGATGTCGCAGTCGACCTCCAACAACTGGGCGTTGCTGATATCGCGGGACCCGGGGAAGCCGCCCACGGTCCCGTGCTCTGCCTTCCAGGCGATGACTCGCGCGATGTCCAGGCCATCGGTGTCGTGGATGGCGGCCGACGAATCGGAGACCGCCACGACTCTGACTCCGTGCTGCGAGATGAGCGTAGCGGCGATCGATCCGGCATTGCCGAAACCCTGGATGGCGACCGTGGATGCGGCAAGGTCCATGCCCAGATGTACCGCCGCCTCTTCTACGCAGAAGACGGTCCCTCTCGCGGTCGCCTCGTTCCGTCCCTCTGAACCACCGAGGCTGACGGGCTTGCCCGTGACGACGCCGGGCACGGTGTATCCGACGTGCATCGAGTATGTGTCCATGATCCAGGCCATCGTCTGGGCATTCGTGTTGACGTCCGGGGCGGGTATGTCGCGCTCGGGCCCGATGAGCACCTCGATCTCCGTGGCGAAACGGCGCGTCAGTCCCTCGACCTCACGCCGGCTGAGCTTCTTGGGGTCCACCACCACGCCGCCCTTGCCACCGCCATATGGGATACCGACCACAGCGCACTTCCAGGTCATCCACATGGCCAGTGCTTTGACCTCATCGAGGGTCACATCCTGGTGATACCGGATGCCACCCTTGGCCGGCCCGCGGCCCAGGTTGTGCTGCACACGGTATCCCGAGAAGACCTGCACCGACCCGTCATCCATCTTGACCGGGAAGTGGACCGTGAGCTCCCGGCGGGGCTCGCGCAGCACCTGTCTCAATCCGGGATCCAGATCCAGCTTGTCAGCTGCCAGGTCGAATTGTCGCTGCGCCACGTGCCACGGGTTGATGGCAGGGGCGACTTGCTCCGTAGTCATGGGGATCGTGATCCTCCTGGTACGGGCGCCGGGCTCCCGAGGACGGAGCGGGCTGGCTCGCAGGCGTCGAAGCGCGAGAAAGTGTAATCGACCAACCGCCTGATGGACCAGGTCCCTGTGGTCCCGCCTGCGTCGGAGGCTTACACGGCCTCGACCGCCATGGCCACCGAGCCGCCGCCGCCAAGGCAGAGTGTGGCCAGTCCGTAGCGCCCCTGCCGTCGCGTCAGCTCGTGCAAGAGGGTCGCCATGATGCGGGCCCCACTGGCACCGATGGGATGGCCCAGGGCGATCGCCCCGCCATTGACGTTGACCTTCGCCCAGTCGAACCCCAGCTGTCGTCCATTGGCCAGTGCCTGAGCGGCAAAGGCCTCGTTGATCTCGATCAGATCGAAGGCCTCGATCGGCATCTCGACACGAGCCAGCAGCTTGCGCACACCCTCGGTGGGAGCCAGGAACAGCCACTTCGGGGCCAGTTCCGCCTGGCTGTAGCCGATGATCCGGGCCATCGGCCGGAGACCCAGGCGCTCCACTGCTCGCTCGCTTACCACGACCGTCGCGGCGGCTCCATCGGTGATGCTCGGCGCATTGCCGGCCGTGACGCTGCCGCCCGGCATGCCGGCCGGGCTGTCGGGCTCGGGGTCGGGCAGCGCGAAGGCCGGCTTCAGCCTCGCGAGTGCCTCGATGGTGGTGTCCTTTCGGGGACCTTCGTCAGTGGTGACCAGCGTCTCGACCTTGCCGTGGCGGACGGATACCGGCACCGTCTCTGCGTCGAAGCGGCCAGCTTCGATGGCTTGGATCGCCCGGCGATGGCTTTCCAGGGCGAAGGCGTCCTGATCCTCCCGGCTGACGTCGACCTTCAGTGCGACCCGCTCCGCATGGGTGCCCATGTGGCAACCCTCGGTGGAACACCACAGCCCGTCATGGACGGTGGCATCGATGAGCTCGCCATTTCCCAGCCGATAGCCGAAGCGCGCCTTTGACATCAGGTACGGACCTTGGCTCATGTTCTCCATGCCGCCAGCGACGACGACCTCGGCATCACCGGCTCGGATCTCCGCCGCCGCGAGCATGATCGCCTTGAGCGACGAACCGCAGACGCGATTGATGGTGGTGGCACTCGTATGGTCAGACAGGCCGCCCAGCAGAGCCGCCTGGCGGGCCGGCGCCTGACCTGCTCCCGCCTGGATGACCTGGCCCATCAGGACCTCGTCGATGCCGTCGTTGGCCAGGCCGGCTCGCTCGACAGCTGCCCGGATGGCGATGCCGCCGAGCGCCGTAGCCGGGATGTCCGCCAGGCTGCCGCCGAGCTTGCCGATCGGCGTTCGAGCCGCGGATACGATGAAGACCTGACCGCTTGGCCCGGTAAAGCCGTTGGTTCCGTTGGTTCGGTCGCGTCCGGTCATCACCTGAATCCTACCCCGGTGGGGCCGAGCCCTGGCCGCTGCCCGCCAGTGGCCGCCCGCCAGTGGCAGATGCCCGCCAGTGGCCGCTAACCGCCGCCCGTGTGGCCGCTAACCGCTGCCGCCAGTGGCCGCTGCCCGCCAGTGGCCCTACTGGCCACTCCACACGCTGGGCGCCAGTGGCCCTGTCGGCCCTGCCATCCGCCGTCTCCCAGTGGCCTCCACGCGCCGGGCGCCACTACCGGGCCAACTTCCTTGGGCCCAGGATGGCTGGTGCATGGAGCGACCCATCCCACCGATATCCTCGAGAGCGGTCGGCGCAAGTGCCCTGCGCGGAGCTTCACCATGCCTTCAGCGACCGACGGCCACCCGGATCCCGCGGCGAGGCGGTCGATCGGCTCTCCCCTGGGCCCGAACGACCGGTCCAACGAGCGGTGGCGGTGTCGGGCGAGGTCCCTGGCCCTCGGATCTCGGTGGGATGGGTCATCCGATGCACCAGCAGCAGAAGCAGGCCGTACGCCACGCGGCCGATGCACGCGGGCGATCCACGTCCGATGCACCAGACGCAGGCCGGGTCTAAACGGCCAGAGCCCCACTGCCGGGCCGTGGCCACGAACGCGCAGTGCCCGCATGCTGGTGCATCGGAGGGCCGACCTGCTCCTTACAGCACGAGTAGCGCATCGCCGCCCGGATCCCGTCCTTTACGCAGCGCCCGCAATGCCGCCAGCTGCGGCACGGGAAAGTCGACCCGCAACGACGGCCCATAGTGCCGCAGGAACTCACGATTACCCCGGGTATCGGACAGCACCAGGATGACCCGATCGGCTCCACCATCGCGGCGCTTCAGCGAAAGCCGACGCTGGAGTTCCTGACCGTCACGCGGACCGGTCTCCGCCTCGAAAGCGATGAGGAGCTCCGGCCCGCGAGCCGCGGCATCCCAGGCGCGGAGATCGCCTGGGTTCGGGAACGGCACCTCCGTGCGCCAGACGAGGGATGGATGCAGAGACGCATGTGCCCGGTCCAGAAGCGCGTGGTGCGCCTTGTCGCGCAAGGGTGAGCCGGAGGGGAACAAGCGCATCGTCAGCTCGAACCCGACCACTGCCGCCATGCTGCTGATAGTGATGACCGAGACGTTGCTCGCCTCGCCTCGCTCTATCCGGCCCAGTGTCGAGTGGCTCACGCCTACAGCCGCGGCTACCGTCCGCTGGCTGAGCCCGGCCGCGATGCGCCCGCGTCGAAGCTCCTCACCTGCTCGTCGAGTCATGGATCGACCGACCCGACGGCCTCGGTGAGCAGGCCGATCCGTAGCCGCCATCCGCTCAGTCTGTGGTGCCGGTCTTCACGCTCGATCATCGCGGCGTTACTCATAGCTCTACCGGACCATCGCGGGCCCAGGCGATCCTATCGAGAGCCCCGGCAATCCATCGAGCGCTGGTCGCGTCATCACGATGTCATCGCCCGATGCCAGGATCATGCTCGATGCGCAGCCCGATACGTAGCGCCCTCCTCGGCCTAGTGGTCCTTTCCGTGGTTGGCTGCGGATCCACGGCGGGTCCAGCATCGTCGCCTGGACAGCCTGGCGCCTCGACTGCGACATCCGTGCAGCCCGGCCGCTCGACGGCGCCCTCAGGTGCGCCTGACGCCCCGAAGTCTGGGCCGCCCGGCGACTCGACACAGCCGAGCGTCGCCCCATCGCCACCGGCCTGGACCCAGACGGCTTGGGCCACGGCATCCCTGATCGATGTCCGCACGGGGGAGACGTTCCGCATCGCCGACTTGGCCGGTCGCACCGTGTTCATCGAGACGATGGCCGTGTGGTGCGTGAGCTGCGCCATCCAGCAACAGGCGGCAGTAGAGGCCCTATCCATGCTGGACCGCGAGAAGGTCACATGGATCGCGCTGGACGTGGATCCAGGCGAGACGGCCGACCAGCTGGCCGCTTACGCCGACGACCGAGGCTTCGACTTCACCTACGCCCTGGCCGGACCAACCCTTTCCCGCGCCCTCAGCGACGCCTTTGGCGCGGTGGTCCTGAGCCCGCCCTCCACGCCGGTCATCGTCGTCGGCACGGACGGCCAGGTGACGATGACCGAGATCGGACAGAAGGACCCCGACCGACTCCTGGAGCTGGCTACCGCTCACGGCGCCTGAGCCGTGCCTGAGCTCCTCGTACTCTTCACCGCCGGTCTGTTGAGCGCCGCGAGTCCGTGCCTGCTGCCGCTCTACCCCGGCTTCATCGCCTATCTCGCTGGCAGTAGCGAGGCCATCGCTGGACGCCGCGCGGCGGGGCTGCTGGGGCTCCTGGTCCTGTCTGGGGTGCTTGCTACCATGATCGTCGTGGCGGTGGTGCTGCGGCTGGCGAGCATCGCCACCGGCTCCTTTCTGGTGCTCGTCATCCCTCTCGTCTACGCGGTCGTCATCGTCCTCGGCGTGCTTCTGCTTGTAGGACGCAACCCGTTCGAGCGGCTGCCTGGCGCGCGCGTGCCGGTCCTTTCGAACCCCTACGGCCAGGCGGTGGTGTACGGGATGATGCTGGGACCGGTCGCCCTGCCATGTGCGGGACCGTTCCTCTTCGCGCTCCTGGCCATCTCGGTCGGGGCAGCCGACACGGCCGCGCAAGTCGGCCGCTTCCTGGTGTTCGGGCTCGGCTTCGGGCTGCCGCTGGTCGCACTCTCCCTGGTTGCGGCGGCTCGCGGCCAGATCCTGGTCCGCTGGATCACCGCCCGACACCGCGCATTCGAGCTGGTCGCCGGTGTGCTCCTCATCGGGGCAGGCATCTATGGGCTGGCCACCGAATGGGACAACATCCGCTTGACCCTCGCCATCCGCTGAGAAGCGCGCGAGGGCGCCCAAGCTGGGTCGCAGCTGGAGCCCGGCGGACCGCGCGGCACCCGAGCGGGGGGCAGGACGCCCGGCGAACCGCGCTATTCGGTAACTACACCCGGGCCGTGCTCACGCCCGGCGAGCGACCCACACCTGTTCGCGACCATAGGCCGGTGGGGAGCCGAAGAAGTCGGACGCTTCGGACTCCACGTCGAACCCACATATCTCCAAGAGGTGCCGCATCTCGTAGCGATAGGTCCAGCGCATGGCCAGTCGCTCCTCTTCCTGCCGGACGACCTGGCCGCCCGCGGTGAGCTCGCGAAAACGCCAACGCTCCTCGAACACCTGGCGCAGCGGATCGTTGTGACGCTCGAGCACCGTGACCCGCACCCGACCACCATCACCGAGCGGGAACTCTCCCTCCTCCCTCTCGAACACACTGCCGGCTTCGGGCGTGCAGCGGTCCAGCAAGGGGTCGAAGAGGTGAAGCGCGATGAAGCCACCGGGTCGCAGGTGGCTGCGGACGGCCGCCAGGCACGAGCGCTGGTCAGCGGCATCGAGGAGCAGTTGGAACGCCCGAAACGGCGCGATCGCCAGCCCGAATGCCCGGGCCTCCAACTCGAACGAGCGCATGTCGCCCTGGAAGAACCGGATCCGTTCGGCAGCCACCGTCCCCTCGACCGACGCTCTGCCCTGCCTGAGCATCCCAGGCGACAGGTCCATGCACCAGACATCGAAGCCGGCCTCGGCAAGCGGTCGGGCGACACGGCCGGTTCCGCCACCCAGATCGAGCACCGGCCCACCCGTACGCATCGCCAGCGTGCGATAGAAGTCGACGTCTCCGGCCAGGACCCCCTGCGCCGCGTCTTGCTCTGTGCGGAGGTCATAGGTGAGGACATTCAGTCCGTCGCGCTCGTAGAAGTCGGGCTCGTCGCTGGTCGGCATCACGCGCCGTCGGTCACACGCTTCAACAAGTGCTCGGCCACGATGAGTCGGTGGATCTGGTTCGTGCCTTCGTAGATCTGGGCACCCTTGGCGTCGCGCATCATCCGCTCGACCGGGAACTCGCGCGAGTAGCCTGACCCGCCGAAGAGCTGTACGGCGTCAGTAGTCACGCTCATGGCGGCATCAGAAGCGGTCCACTTCGCCAGCGACGAGGCCTCAGCGATGGGCTCGCCGCGGTCCTTAGCCTCGGCGGCGGCGCGCGTCAACGCTCGCGCCGCGGCTACCTTCTGGGCCATCTCGGCGAGCATGAAGCGCAGGCCCTGCTGGTCGGACAACCGGCCGCCGAAGGCCTTCCGCTCGGTCAGGTGGAGCGCCGCCGCGTCCAGGGCGGCCTGGGCCAGCCCGACACATGCGGCAGCGATGGAGATGCGCCCCTCGCCCAGCGCTGACAGGGCGATGCGATAGCCCTGCCCTTCTTCCCCCAGCCGGTTCGCCACCGGAACCTCGGCGCCATCGAAGATGAGCTCAGAGGCGGTGTCGGAGCGGATGCCCAGCTTCCGTTCACGGCGTCCGAAGCTGAAGCCAGGCATACCGCCCTCGACCAGGAAGGCTGTGATGCCCTCCGAACCCAGTGACCGGTCGACCGTGCCGAAGACCAGGTAGCGCTCGGCTTCGATGGCGTTGGTGATCCAGATCTTGGTGCCCCTGAGCCGGTAGCCGGTAGGAGCATCGGCCGGTCCTATACGGTCCGCCTGCAGCCGCAGCGCCGCGGCGTCCGAGCCCGCTCCGGGCTCCGTCAAGGCGAAAGCGCCAAGGGCCTCACCAGCAAGCATGGCTGGCAGCCAGCGCTCCTTCTGATCATCCGTACCCCAGTCGACCACCGGGTACTGCGAAAGGATGTGTACTGAGAGTGAGACAGCCATCGCCATGTCGGCGTAGGCGATCTCCTCCATCACCAGCGTCCAGGCTCGATAGCCGAAGCCCGCGCCGCCGACCGACTCAGGGAGGGGCACCGCCGTCAGGCCCAGTTCACCCATCCGGATGAAGAGAGCGCGGTCGTAGCGCTCCTCCTCGTCGCGGGCCGCCGCGCCCGGCGCTATCTCCTTGCGGGCGAAGTCGCGGGCGGTCTGCTGGAGGAGGCGCTCCTCATGGGTCAGGCCGGGGGCGACCACCGGCGCGCCGTCTACGGTCATCCGTCCCGCGGATAGCGGTGGAAGCCACGGCCCGACTTCTGACCCAGGTGTCCCGCATCGACCAACTGACGAAGTACCGGTGGCGGTGACAGGTGAGGCGCGCCGAAGCCCTCATGGAGGACCTCCATCACGCCCAGACACACGTCGAGACCGATGAAGTCGGCCAGCTCCAGCGGTCCCATCGGATGGTTGAGCCCGACCCTGGCGCCGGTGTCGATGTCCTCCGCCGTGCCCAGGCCCTCCTCGTAGGCGCGCATCGCCTCCGCCAGGTAAGGCATCAGGATGCGGTTGACGATGAAGCCCGGCCGGTCACGCGAGACGATGACCTGCTTGCCCAGCTCATCGGCTATGGCGCGCACCTCCGCCTCGGTCTCATCGGAAGTCTCCGTGCCGCGGATGAGTTCGATGAGCGGCATGACCGGCACCGGACTGAAGAAGTGCATGCCCACGAACCTGGCCCGCCGCGCCTCGCCCGTGGCCGTGGCCAGCCGGGTGATGGACATGGAGCTGGTGTTAGACGCGAAGACGGCCGCCGCTGGGGCCACGCCGTCGAGCCGGGCCCATAGCTCGCGCTTGACGCCCTCGTCCTCGAAGACTGCCTCCACAACCAGGTCGACACCCTGCGTCGCTTCTTCCAGTAACTCAGTTGCGGCCAGTCGGGCCAAGATGGCGGTCGACTCACCAGCTTCCA
>Ga0136614_10001497_pt1 | contig 13791 bp, 14 predicted proteins | sample AntDrymUQ2792106_2_FD_106643 | JGI IMG/M metagenome (GOLD analysis project Ga0136614, IMG submission 106643) | Polar desert sand microbial communities from Dry Valleys, Antarctica - metaG UQ279 (21.06) | ecosystem: Environmental > Terrestrial > Soil > Desert | place: Antarctica: Dry Valley...
ACGTTTCGTAAGGAAGACGCTTTCGTTTTCGAAGAGCGAGGCCATGCACGAGATCTGCTTGGTCCTGTTCTTGCACGACTACAATCGCCTCTGCTTAAACAACACACGGTGAGCCACTACCGAGTTGTTAGAACATTTCCCTGAGCTACCTTCCGATCTCTCGCCATTCTTCGGCGCGAAGAATTTGAGCAATCTACGACTGGAAGATCTCAATTTCCAGATGCTTCTCGAAAGGCTCATAGACTTGCGAGAGGACGCGGACACGTACTTCTATTGTCTAGCGACACTCCACAAAGCCAGATTGAAGTATGAGCGTATACTTCAGTCACAAGCCATCCCAACCATCGATCAGGTCGGACCGAGAAGCCTTCTTCAATACGGAGTTTTGAACACCCGCGCTCTTGCCGGTTTTCTATTTTGGCGAAAGTGGCTCTTTGATATCGACAACCGAGCTGGACAGGAAACAGGATACCTCTTTGAGCCGATTGTCGCTCACGCTATAGGCGGTGTTTCGTACAGTGCGAGAAAAAGTCCCATCAAACGAAGCGGCACCGGATCGGCAGGACGGCAGGTTGACTGCGTGCGCGACCATAGAGCGTACGAAATCAAACTCCGGGTTACCATAGCGGCCTCTGGTCAGGGCCGTTGGAGAGAAGAACTGGAATTTCCGAACGATTGTAAAGCTAGCGGCTACACACCCGTACTCGTCGTTCTGGATCCCACATTGAACCCGAAGCTGGACGAGCTACGCGAAGCTTTTGTCAAAGCATCCGGCGAAGCCTACGTTGGTCCAGACGCATGGGAACACCTTGCGCAGCTGGCCGGTTCCACTATGGCACGTTTCCTTCAGCTGTATGTTCACGAACCGCTCGAAGCTCTTCTCAAAGAAGCCCCAGATCATCTACCAGAGATAACGCTGGTAATGGATGAGAAGCAACTCACCATTGCGATCGAGGGCGAAAAGTTAATCGTACACCGCAACGAGGCAGAAGCCGTGGCATCAGAGTCGGCCGAATTGCCTGATGATGTGGACGAACACGTCCCTGGTGTATAAGCAGCCTCAAGACAATTGCCCAGACTTCGACCGGCCAGGAGACGCATCAGCCGCAGATGCACACTCTTCTCCTTATCGGTGACGTAGAAGAAGCGACCAACGTCAGTAATCGCGATGCCTTCGACGCGCTCTCCTCCTCTCAGGCGGGTCGGGGGATGCGCTCGTCGACCGGTAGGATGGAGAACGGTTTGTGCGGTTCGGTCTGGTACCAATAGGCTACCGAAGAGTAGTCGTCGCTGCGCTTGTTGGCGTGGCCGTGCTCGATGGTGACCCTGATGCACTTCTCGAACGTCACCGGGTCTTCGACGTGGAACCGGTAGTAGCTTACCTGCCCGCTCCAGTTCTCTCCTCCTCCTGACGTGATCCCGTGATAGGGCGCGGAGTACTGCTGTTGGGGACACCAGGCGGTGCCGAAGTAATCCTCTGCGCCGGTGCCGTGGAGGGAGGGCGGCCACTCCTCGCCGTCTATAAAGATCATGTCGTCTCCCTCCCCGTACCAGTTCCACCGGTCCGTCTCGCGCAGGTTGTGTACGTTCAGGACACAACCGACGTAGTGCCCCTTGCCCTCTGCCTCGAGTAGGACGTAGTTGCCCTCCCCACTCAAGTTCTCGCCCTCGATCTGGAACTCCAGGTTGGTCTCTTCGCCCTGCTCGACGCCGCCCGTGGGGTTCTCCCGGCGCCACTGGGCGTGGAACCGCCCGAGGCCCTCTTCGAGCTCGTCGAACTCTTCGTAGTCCACGTAGTAGTAGAAGAGAACCCGCTCGCTCTCGAGCTCGCTCGTGACCTCAACCCTGGCCCCGCGGGCGAACGGCATGTGGAAGAAGCAGTTGAAGGATTTGCCTTCCTCGGGACTCATCTGTAAGGGAGCGGAGGCGAAGTCGGCGGTCCGGGCGTGACCCATGCCGAAGAAGTCTCCGAGCGGCACCAGCACGCTCGGCTCCTCCTCCCCGTCCCAGTACATCCTCAGGAGCAGCTTCCTCAAGAAGTTTGGCTCCCCGTCGGTATTCTCGGTGTCCGCGGTGATCCAGACGTGGTTGACGCACCCCGCTCCCGGGATGTCCGCCAGGGTCGCGGTTTGCCCCGGGTTGATGGTGAGTCGGTCGTCGTTTCCCCCGCTCCTGTCCCAGCTCGAGGCCCGCTTGCGGCGGCTGCTCCTCAGGCGCGGCAGGTCCCGCAAGCTGCTCCCGTAATCCCCGTAACCGCCCACGCCCCCATCCTTTCCCGATCGCTCCATTGCCGCCGTAGCGGAGGTCGCCTCTCCGGCTAAGAAACCCGTAAGAGCGAGGGTCGTTCCGCCGGTCAGGAGTTGGCGCCGGGTCAGCCCCCCGCCCCGGTTCGGCTCCGCTCGCCGGCCCGCACCCTTTTCGTCCGTCATCCGCTCATGCTTCATTGTGGACCACCGGGCGGGTTTCCGTGAGGCGCCGTCGGTGGATCGTCACCCGCTAGCCATCTGGACGCGCTGGTCACCGTTCTCTACTATCAGGGATGTTCTCGTGGCGATGGGCGCTCCTGGTTCCTTGACGTAAGGGAGCACCCGGTAGTCGGTCTGCCAGGCGTCCGGCGTGAGGCGGCAGCGCACGTAGCCGCGCTGGTCGTTCCAGAACTTGACGTGCGGGTTTTCGTCCAGCGTTTCGAGGGTGCCGGGCCGCACGTCGGAGCCGTCGCCGCCGGAGGTGATCGAGGTTCCCACGAACTCGGCGCCGACGGAGGTCGAGGAATCGGGGTCGTCGAAGTTCGTGAGGATCTCGTTGGCCCAGTTGCCGTGGACGTTGCCCGTGAGGACGACGAAGTTGTCTATTTCCTCCTCCGCGACGCGTTCGACGATCCGGTTGCGCTGGGCCTCGTACCCGTCCCAGGCGTCCATCTCGAACAGCCGCTTTACCCCGTCCTGGGCATCGAACCGGGCGAAGAACACCTGCTGGGCGAGGACGTTCCAGCGCGCTTTGGAGGCAGAGAGCCCGTTCAGGAGCCAGCGCTCCTGCCGGGAGCCGAGGAGGGTGCGGCCGGGATCCCTGGCCTCTGGACTCGGCGGCTGCTTGCCGTCGCCGCTCGCCTGGTCGTCCCTGTACTGGCGGGTGTCCAGCACGCTGAAATCCACGAGGTCTCCGTAGACGAGGCGCCTGTAGATCGGCATGTCCGGCCCCCGGGGTATCGAGGAACGTCTCAGGGGCATGTGCTCGTAGTACGCCTGGTAGGCGGCGGCCCGGCGTTGGACGAAGAACGGGGACGCCGGTCCGGTCTCGGGGAACTCGCCGGCGTAGTTGTTCTCGACCTCGTGGTCGTCCCAGGTGACGATCCAGGGAAAGGCCGCGTGCGCCGCCTTCAGGTCCTCGTCCGTGCGGTAGAGGGCGTAGCGGTCGCGGAAATCCCCGAGCGTCGAGACCCGCCGGTCGTGGGCGCGGACGTTGCCGCCGGAGGTGACGTCCTCACCCGGGCCATACTCGTAGATGTAGTCGCCGAGATGCACCACGAGATCCAGATCCTCCTCGGCCATCCTGCGGTAGGCCGTGAAGTAACCGTGCTCGTACTGCTGGCAGGAGGCGAACGCGAAGGTCATCCCGGAGACGGACGCCCCTGCCGCCGGGGCCGTCTTGGTCCTTCCCGTGGGGCTTAGCTCGAGGCCTACCATGAACCGGTAGAAGTACTCCCGCGCGGGCTCGAGGCCCTCCACCTCGACGTGCACCGAGTGGGCCAGCTCGGGCCGCGCGAGCTCGGTGCCCTGCCGGACTATCTGCCTGAAGTTCTCGTCGCCCGCCACCTGCCAGCGCACCGGTATCTCTCTGTCGGGCAACCCGCCACCGTTCAAGGGATCGGGAGCCAGCCGCGTCCAGAGAACCACCCCGTCTGGCGTCGGGTCGCCCGAGGCGACCCCCAGACTGAAGGGGTAGGAGGGGAACGGGGGTTGGACCCAGGCGTCTCGGGCCAAAGGCCCCATACCGAACACCAGCGCGGCGGCGCTCAACCCGGTCAGCTTCACGAAGGTCCGGCGATCTATCGTCCCCAGCGACCCCAGGGGCCCGACTCGCCGCTTCTCCCAGTTGCCACGGATGCCCGCTGCTTCTCCTCCGTGCCTCGTGTGCCGCTCGAGAACCTGGCGCCATCAAGGTAACAGCGAGAGTGAAAAGTTGTGTTTTAACCGGGTAAAACCCCCGTAAACTTTGGGTTTCTGCTTTTCACAAACTTTTCACAGCCCCTCGTGCGGCGAGCAGGATCGGCGCCCTCGCGAGAGGTTCAGAGGCTCAGCCGACCAGGATGCGGGTGAGCCGGAGGTGGACGCCCTCGTCCTCGTCGGTGACGTAGAAAAAGCGGCCGTCGTCGGTGATCGTTATCCCTTCGACGCGCGGCAGGGTCGGGAACTCGCGCACGAACTCGGCTTCGAGGGAGCCGGAGTGCCGGTCCGGCGGGAGGGTGCAGCGGAAGTGGGTCGCTATCGTATCTCTGCCGCCGGGGTAGTCTTGCGTGAGGACGCTCTGTCCTTCTCTGCTGTCTACGTTGCCGGTAACGAGGTGCAGTTCGTCGCCGACGATGGCGAGGTCGCGGACTCCGGCCATCTCGCCGTTTCGTCCTACGGCGTCCACGACCCAGAAGCCCTCGACCTCCGGCAGCCGGTCTCCGGGCTCGAAGAGGCGTTCGATGCCTTCGAGTTCGACGAGGATCGGCCGTCCGTCGGCGGCTACGGGGAAACGCAGCCCGAGTAGGAGCGAGCCGTCGGCGCGGAACGCCGCGCCCTCGAAGTTGAGGGGTAAGTCGTCGTCGTGTACGAGACCCTCCCACTTCTTTCTCTTCTCCGCACCGCGGCGGCGCGTATCCTCTATATACGCTTCGTAAGACTTTGGACCTAGCGGGATCGTCTGTGGACCGCTGGCCTTCAGGGCGTCGTTTATAAGGCGGTGCAACACGAAGCTCCTACGGGAGACCTCTACCTCCACGGCCGGCTCCCTGGTCGCGTGTGTGACCTCGGACTCCCGGAATCGGGCTACAAAAGCCCTCTTGGGCTGCAGGGGGCCACGCTTGCTACCGAAGTGGGAACCCAGCATATACACCCAGCCGTCGTGGCGCATGATCGCCTCGGCGTCCTCTGTCCTCGCGTCGTCGCCCGTTGGGATCGCGTACAGGCGGTCTATCTCCCAGCCCTCTTCGAGCGTGGCGCCGCGCCTATGCCCGATAATCGCAACACAGTCGTGGATCTCGCCCTCGTCGAGCACCGCCCACAACGCGAACTCCCACCCGTGCGCCTCCAGCAGCGCGTCGTTCTCGACCGCGAGCAGCCCCGACGCCTCGTTCGGGTGCAGGTTCAGGCTTAGCTGGTGGAGCCCATCCTCGCCGGTACTCGCCATCCGTCGCCTCCCCTCGGCCTAGCCAGAGCCAGGCACCAGGATATACCAGGGCCGGATCAGAACTCTAGGGGTAACCCTTTCAGGCCGCGCAGCACCATGCCCGGGCGCCAGGTCAGCGATTCGGGCGAGTCCGCGAGACGTAGCTCGGGCATCCGGCGCAGGAGCGTGTTGATGGCGATCTGACCTTCCATCCGCGCGAGTGGGGCGCCGAGACAGAAGTGGATGCCCTTGCCGAACGCGAGGTGCTTGTTGTCCGCGCGGGTGATGTCCAGCGCGTCGGGGTCCGCGAACCGTTCCGGGTCGTGGTCGGCGGATGCGATCACGACCAATACCATCTCGCCTCTCGGGATGACCGTCCCGCCAATCCGTACGTCCTCTCTGGCGAAGCGTTCGGTCGAGGTCTCCACCGGACCATCGTAACGCAGCAGCTCTTCGATGGCGGGTTTGATGAGCGAGGGGTCTTCTCTCAGTCTCTGGAGCTGGTCGGGATGTTGCAGCAACGCCAGCATTCCGTTGCCGATGAGGTTGACGGTGGTCTCGTGCCCGGCGACCAGCAACAAGAACACCATGCCGAGCAACTCGTCTTCGCTTAGCTTGTCGCCGGCTTCCTCCGCTCGCACCAGCCCGCTGATCAGGTCGTCCTTCGGGTTCTTGCGTTTCTCCTCGAACATCGCGCGCAGGTAGTCAGTGAAGGCCTGCATGTGGGGTAGGAGGATCTTCTCCATGTACTCCTGCGTCGTGTCCCCCGAGACGGCGGCGTTCGACCACTCGCGGAACTTGTTCCGATCTTCCGCGGAGACGCCGAGCAGCTCGGCGATCACGGTGATTGGCAGCGGGAAGGCATAATCGTCGATGAGGTCCATCTTCCCCCCTTCCTGCACCGCATCCAGCAGCGCGTCGGCGATCGCCTGGACGCGCGGACGCATACGCTCGATCAAGCGGGGCGTGAACGCCTTCTGGACCAGCGAACGCAACCGCTCGTGATCGGGCGGGTCCGTGTCGAGCATGTTCCTGGCGAGGGGCTTCATCACCTCCGGTATCGGCGGTATCTGGGCGAGCTGTTCCGGGGTCACGGCGTTGCGCCAATCCTTCACGAAACGCTCGTCCTTTAGAACGGCCGACACGTCTTCGTAGCGAGTAACCAGCCACACGCCCCGACCGTCGGGCAACGCCACGCGATGGACCGGGGCCTCGGAGCGCAGCCCGGCGTAAGCGGGATAGGGGTTCGCTTTGAATTCGGGATTGAATAGATCTACCCGCGGTGTCTGCGTCAAGATTTTCTCCTTCCCCCGCTCACCTTCGGCGGGTAGTCCGCAACTCTTCGTCCTAACCAGTCAGAGACAACTACGGACGACGCGCAGCTATGGTTTCCGGAACGCCGCACGAGGCAAACCGAGCGCCGGCCGGCTAGGGGTGCGAAGCGAAGTAGCCGTCCAGCTCGTCCAACAGCCGTTGCTTTCTCTCCGCGTCGAGGAACGAGGCCCTGAACGAGTTCTTTGTCAGCTGGTAGACGTCGTCGCGGGAGAGGTGGAGCCCTTCCTGGACAGCCTCGAAGTTCTCGTCCATGTAGCCGCCGAAGTATGCCGGGTCGTCCGAGTTTACGGTTACGCGCAGGCCGAGATCCAGCATCCGCTTCAGGTTGTGGTCCTGGATGGAATCGAAGACGCGCAGCTTGACGTTGGAGAGCGGGCACACGGTCAGGGGTATCTGCTCTTCTCTTAGCCTCTCTACGAGCTTCGGGTCCTCCACGCAACGGACGCCGTGGTCTATCCTGGACACCTTCAGGTCGTCGAGGGCCTGCCAGATGTACTCCGGCGGCCCTTCTTCGCCGGCGTGCGCGACCGTCAGGAAGCCGTGCTCTCGCGCTTGGTCGAAGACGGCCTTGAAGTCTCGCGGCGGGTGTCCCACCTCGGAGGAGTCCAGGCCGACTGCTACGATACGGTCCCCGAACGGCAGCGCAGTGCGAAAGGTCTCCATCGCCTCCTCCGCGCTGAGGTGACGCAGGAAACACATGATCAACTCCGAGGAGATACCTAGCTGCTGTTCGCCGTCGACGAGAGCGCGGTGTATGCCCGAGACGACCGCCTCGAACGGTACCCCTCTGTCGGTGTGGGCCTGCGGGTCGAAGAATATCTCCGTGTGGCGCACGTTCTGCTCCGAGACCTTTTGCAGGTAGGCCCGGGTCAGGTCGTAGAAGTCTTGCTCGTGGAGGAGCACCTGCATGCCTTCGTAGTAGAGGTCCAAAAAGGATTGGAGATCTCCGAAGTCGTAGGCCCGGCGCGCCACTTCGGCGGAGGCGTACCGGAGGGAGACGCCGTTGCGTTCGGCGAGCTCGAACATCATCTCGGGTTCCAGCGAGCCCTCGATATGGATGTGCAGCTCCGCCTTCGGCATCCCCTGGATAAAAGACTTCGAAGTCTCGGGGCTCAAGCTCATCTCCCGCTCCTTTCCCCTCCGTTACTCGGCGACATTTTGCCAGAAGGCTCCCGGATGGCGCGCCACTATCCCAAAGCGTCTCTCTGTTCGAAGATGAGGTTCAGGAGCTCCTCGCCGAAGTCCGAGGCGGTGCTCACGTCGCCGCGTTCGATCTCGACGTTGTTCAGGTACTGGAGCCGGAGGACGTCGCCGTTCAGGAGCTCGGGCAGTATCCCTCCGAAGAAGAACCCCAACTCCTCCAACCGTCCTCCGCAGGCTCGCGTGGCCGGGTGAGAGAGCGGCAGGTCCACGTAGATCACGTCCAGGCGGTGCAGGCATAGCTCCCGCAGCCGCGCCCGCACCAGCTCCAGCAGATCCTCCCCCGGCTCGAGCACCCGTACGAAAGCGAGGTTGTGGTCCCGGCGCACGCGCAGGTCCACGCGCGAAGAAGCCGGTACCACTATTTCAGAACCCGAGACCTCCACGACCTTGCGCCGCAGCCCGTTGTGCTCGACGACGCGTTGGACGACGTCCCGGTAGCGCTCGGGCGGGTGGATTTCCCGCTCCGGCTCCTCGTTGATGCGCATGTGGAACAGGGCGACGGAACCGCGCCTGCCGGCCCTGTCTTCTCCGATGTCCTTGTAAGCGACGGAGGGCGGTATGTAGCCGAGCAGGAACCCGGTCTCTCTAGCACCGAGGTGGAGGTTACCTCTCTGGCTGTAGGGATGGACCGCGGTCGCCTCGCTGTAGAGACCGTACATGCCGCTCTTCTTGCACTGCTCCGCCATAAAAGTCTTCATCTTGGGGAACAGGTGGTGCCCCCGAAAACGCGGGTCCACGACCGCCTGCCCAGCCTCCCCCACCGGCGAGTCGGGGCGTTCGACCATCACGGCCAGATGGCCCACGAACTCGTCCTCGGGGGTCACCACCACGCAGGAGCGCATGAGACCGCTCTCTTGCAACTCCCGGATGCGGTCCGGGTAGTAGATGTCGTCCCAGTCGTAGCTGTAGCCGTAGGACCTGTAGACGGCGCGCGAGAGAAGCGGCGTCTCCTCGGGACGCATAGTACGGATTTCTAGCGGCACATCTCCGGAAGCCGCGGGCGCCTCAGTGGTCTCGCGGTGTTCCTCCCCTGAGAGCCCCTCTCGCACGCCAACCCGAGACAACTCCTTGACCAGCTCTACCCGGTTGCCTCCCCTACCCAGGTTGACGAAGCGGACCTCGTCCGCGAAGGAGTGGCGCAGCATCTCGCCGAGCACGGGGTCGCCGCTCTCGAAGCGCTCGTAGTCGAAGGGCAGCCCCCGATCCTCGACGGCGACCACCACTTGCCCGGGCCGGCGAACGAGGAGCACGTCGTAGCGTCCGTCCTCACCCGTCTTGAACGCGTGCTCGATGACGTTGTGGCAGATCACCTCGACGATCCGGTCCAGGTGCTCGGCGTCTTCGTCCTTCAACCCGAGCAGGCGAGCCGTCTCTCTCACAAAACCGACGACGGGCGGCACGAACCCGGCGTCAGCGGAGACCGTGACGCGAGCGACCGGTTCCTCGAGAACCTGCGCCTCGTTCTCATTCGTCATAAAAGCGTCTCCCCACAGTGGTTGTTTGGATCCTCGTCCTTTGTGTTCAGGTCCGTCCTGCATCCGCCATACGAGCGGCGAGGGCCCGTATGTGGCGGTCGTCGGTGCCGCAGCAGCCGCCGAGTACGCGCAGCCCGAAGTCCTGGTGCAGCGACCACATCTCGGTGGCGAAGAGGTCCGGGTCGTCGCCTTCGGGGTGATCTAGTCGGACGAGTTCCTGGGGGCTCAAAGGGGAGGCGTTGGCTTTGAACTCGTTCAGGCGGCGGGCGACGAGGTCCGAGAACACGGCCTCGCCCCGCAGGGCCGTGGCGACGATGGAGGGGTGGACGCAGCTGATCGAGTAGAAGAGCGGCGCCGGCAAAGCCGCGGCGTCTATGCGCTCGATGGCCGCGTGGAGCGAGGTACCGTCGAGCACCCGCCCGTCCCGCTCGAGCACGAAGCTGACCACGTACGGTAACCCGGTAGCGCCCATCGCCATCGCCACGCCGAGGGCCTCCTCGACCGCGGGAAAGGTCGGCGCGTACAGAAAGTCCACGCCCGACTGCGCGAGCGCCGCCGCCTGGAGGGCGTGGTACTCTCGGGCCTCCCCCGGGCGGTAGGCGTCCCCGCTCGGTCCTATCATCCCGGCGACGTAGATCGGCCGGTGGTCCGATTGGGCCCGGATCTGCCGGTGCATAGCCGCGGCGTCGGCGTTCAGGCGCCGCACCACCTCGGGACCGCCGAGCCCCGCCCGCCGGACGAAGTTCAAGCTCGCCCGGAAGGTCGGGGTGCCGATGATCACCGGCAGGCCGAACGAGCGGGCGGCGGCGACGTAGCTCTCGTAGATCCGGCGAAGCACCGGCCCGCCAATCGGGTCTTTGACCAATCCGGCCACCTGGACGTACGGGGGAGCGGGACGTCCGTCTCGAACATGATGCGCGTCTCGATCCCGCCGTCGGTCAGGATCGAGGCGCCGTCCTGGATCTCCGCCTCGAGCTCGCTCATAGGACCCAGTCTACAGACAGCATGCGCCACTAGCGACCCTTCTCCCCGCCCCCGTTCACTAATGGAGGAGGTACGCGCCTCGGCCGAGGAACTCGCGGGTATCTACCACCAGCAGATGGACTATCGCCAGGATGACCACGAGCACGAGAAGGCGGTATACCCAGACCCTGGCCCACTCCTGGGAGGCCAACAGCGTGGCCGCGTACGCCCCGACGGCGCTCCCGATCGCCAGCGGTATACCCGCGATCCAGTCGACCTCGCCGGCTTCGCCGAAGATGAGCAGGCTTTGCAGACCGACGACGAGCAGTACGAAGGCCTTTATAGCGTTCCCGTGCCGCAGGTCGCAGCCCGTGAGAAAGACCAGCGCGGCGAGCAGGAAGAAGCCCGAGCCGAGGACGACCAGACCCGCGTAGACGCCGATGACGAAGTAAGCGGTCGCCTGCCCCGGACCGAAGGATCTAAGCGTCCCTTCTCTTCCCCGGAGCCAGCGCCCCGGCTCTAAGAGAAGCAGCCCGAGGACGAAGAGAAGACCCGCGGTAACGACGCCGTCCAGAACCGCCTCGTCGAGCTCGACGGCGACAAACGAACCCACGATAGTGCCCAACCCCACGAGAGCGGCTATCCAGCCACCCTTCCGCCAGTCGACAAGGCCCTGGCGATAGAAGCCGACGGTCCCCACGAGCCCGAGCGCGACGACGCTCAACCGGTTCGTGCCGTTGGCCACGTGCTCGGGCAGGCCCAGAGACTCGAGCGCGGGCAGCGTGACGGCCGAACCGTTGCTCGCCAGGGTGCTGATGAAGCCGCCTAACAGGCCCGCCACGGCGGCGAGGAGCGCCTCCAGCCATCCCACGAAACTCCGTCCCTTCCGTGATTCGAACAGTTTCGGCCCCTACTCGAGGAGTAGATCGGGGCGTTCGCCCCTTCCTCGACGAACTCCTCGGCGACGGCCTTTCCGATCCTCTGCTCCCGGCCGTCACGAGGGCTACCTTACCGCTCAGCCCAGATCCAAGCCCCCTACTCTCCCCGACCACGCACGTTCGCGAGCCTCACCTCGGTGCTGCCTCGATGCTTCGCTGAAGCACGCCCATCTAGAAAGCAATGCTCCCGGTATGCGTGTCTTCCCTTTCCACCGAGGGACATCTTACCCGACCTCCGGCGACGCCACCAGCTGCTAGAGGAACGCCCACGCGACCGCAAGGCGCCGCATTCGGGACATTGTCCCGGTCCGTAGCAGGACGAATTACCTATGGACGATGGGCAGGTTCGAGGTCAAGATATGTACCAGAAGACAACGACCCGAAGGAGGAAAGAAATGAAGAAGTTAATGGTTATAGCGGCGATGCTGGCGATGATGATGATAGTAGCCGCACCGGCGGTGGCCGAGATCGACCAGGAGAACGAGCAGGAGGCCGAGAGCGGGGACGTCGACCAGTCGTTCGAGGTCTCCGGCTCCGGTGACAACTCCAACCAGTGCGCCGGAATCCAGGGTGTCTCGAACACCGGCAACGCGCAGAACCAGATCGACCTGATCCAGTTCGTCTCCGACGCGGACGACTTCGAGTTCGACGAGGTCGGCTCCGACATCGACGTGAGCCCCGAGTCTTCGACGTCGTGCGACCAGCAGGTCAACCAGGCCGCTTCCGCCTCCGGCTAAGGACGAAGACTTCTCCAAACGGAACGTCACTGCAAGGGCCAGGGCTTAGAAGTCCTGGCCTTTCCTCATCCTGAGACCAGGCGCCCGAGGCGCCTTTTGAGGTGATCCGTGCCTCCCCGGCGCAAGCCCTGTGGGAACGACGCGAAGAAGGTGTTCCGAGCCCGGGGTATCATGCTACCGTTAGCGACATACAAGCCGGGTTGGAGGAGGCAGGAGGACGCCGATGAAACCAGAGACACGCCCGACGGCGAACGAGATAAAGTCGATGCTCGGCCTGGAGCGGCATCCTACGTGTGGCTTCGTCGCCGAGACCTACCGGAGCTCCTTACGAATACCGGAAGGGGCGCTGCCCCATGCTTACGAGAGCGCCCGACCCTATGCTTCGGCGCTCTACTTCCTCGTCACCCCGGACGCCCGGATCATCATGCACCGCATACGCCCCGATCAGCTCTACCATCACTACCTGGGCGACCCTTTAGAGGTCCTGATGCTCTACCCCGACGGCAGCGGCGCCATCGTCACCGTGGGACCCGACCTCAGAGCGGGTATGCGCCCGCAACTGCTCGTACCGGCAAACACCTTCCACGCGTCGCACCTGTTGCCCGGGGCGGCCGGTTACGCCCTGCTCGCCAGCACGGAGTGGCCCGGCGTCGAGCCCCCAGACGTCGAGCAAGGGGACATCGACGCCCTGGCGGGAGCCTACCCGGGCTTGCGCGAAGAGATACGCGCGTTTGCGGGGTGACGGCGCCGAAGACGGCGTGCTCGCTCGCGGTGTAGAAGAGATTTGAGGCATCCCGGGCCGGCGAAACAGGACTCGACGATCGCCCCCGGTCTCTCCCTTGGACCGGATCCCGTGCCTCGTACGAAAACTACTCTGGCGTTAGTGTCGAGCGTCGGTCGTTGAGCTACCGGGCTTGCTCCGCGGGTCGCTGTCCGTCCGCCAGCCCGGCTCGCGCTCGACCCGTGTATTGGGAGTAGACCAGCAGGGCTATGAGGAGCAGCGGGCCTATGATGTCCATGTAGAACACGACCCCCGCGTTTCCGGGGTTGTAGTTGCCCTCCGCCGCCATCTCCCTGACGTGGATAGCGGCGGCGCCCAAGAGCCAGACGGACGTCGCGATCACGGCGGCGGTCCAGAAGTTGCCCCGTATCCAGTAAGACAGTATCCCCAACGTGCCGATGGCGAGGTTCGCCACCCCCACCTCTGTCTGGAACGGGTTGCCCGCGGGCCAGCCGATAGAAGCTGCTACCTCGTCGGCGGCGAACACGTGCCCCGAGAAAGCGTAGAGCCCCCCGAGCCCGGTGTTTATTACGAGGAGCCAGATCAGCAATATCTCCGCTACCCGTCCACCCGTCCGCGGCTGCTTGTCGCGGTAGATATGCACGCCCGCGACGACGAAGCTGAGAACGAAGAGGATGATAAAGACGGTCACTCTACACCTTGCCTTTCACGATCCTGCTATTAGTGTCACTCAACTATACCCTCGTAGCAGGACGCCGGGCAACGCGCACGAGAGGTTTTTTAGGCACTCTGTCAAATCTTTTACCTTGCGAGGGCCTGCTTTGCGTAGGGCAAGCTCTGTACAATTCCTGGCGGCGGGGAGAGTGACAGAGACACGCACGAAACTTTCTATGGGGTGATCTCATCTCGACTTTAACCATTACGCCGCATAGCAAACCGTTTCGGTCAGGCGTTCAACGAACGCCCGTGGGACTTTTACCGTGTCCGCTTGCTGGAGCGACCCGCGAAAAGTCTCGTGCACCCACAAC
>Ga0136614_10001499_pt1 | contig 13785 bp, 11 predicted proteins | sample AntDrymUQ2792106_2_FD_106643 | JGI IMG/M metagenome (GOLD analysis project Ga0136614, IMG submission 106643) | Polar desert sand microbial communities from Dry Valleys, Antarctica - metaG UQ279 (21.06) | ecosystem: Environmental > Terrestrial > Soil > Desert | place: Antarctica: Dry Valley...
ATCGTCTTGTTCCTCGTGCTCGGCGGCGGCGGCGGCAGCAGCAGCAGCGCAGTCGACGAGCAGGTCGCCGCGAGCGCCACTCCGGGCGCCGGCGCGACGCCCACGCAGACCGCCGCCGCGCCGCAGGTCGCCGACACGATCCCGCTCAGGGCCGGCGGCGGCGCGGCCAAGGGGACGATGACCGTCTTCGTGCAGGGCGACCGGCTGCTGTTCGAGTTGGTCGCGCAGGGCTTGGCGCCGAGCGGCACGACCTCCGCGCACGCGGTCTGGCTCACCGGCCCCGGCGACAAGGCCCGGCGGCTCGGCTTCGCCACCGTGGGCGAGGACGGCAAGCTCGGCATCCAGGGACCGAGCGAGAAGGACCTGACCGCCTTTCCCCGGCTCTACGCCACGTACGCCGACGTCGTCGTCTCGCGGGAGTCCAGCCAGGACACCAAGCGGCCCGGCAAGGTCGTCCTCAGGGGCAAGCTGCCCAGGGGCCGCTGACGCTCACCGCCGCTCGCCTGCGGAGCTCGCGCGCGCGAGCTCCGCGCGGGGGGTCACTCGCCGTCGTAGGAGACCAGCGCGTGCACGTCGTAGCCCCCGAGCTTGGCGCGCCCGTCGAGGAACGCAAGCTCGACGAGAAACGCGCAGCCGACCACGGTCCCGCCGAGCCGCTGGATCAGCTCGGCCAGGGCGCGCGCGGTGCCGCCGGTGGCGAGCAGGTCGTCGTGGATCAGCACGCGGGCGCCGTGCGCGAGCGCGTCCGCGTGCATCTCCAGCGCGTCGATCCCGTACTCGAGGATGTACTCGGCGGTCACGACCTCGGCGGGCAGCTTGCCGGGCTTGCGGGCGGGCACGAACCCGGCGCCCAGCTCGCGCGCGATCGCCGCGCCCAGGATGAACCCGCGCGCCTCGGCCGCCACCACGAACTCGACGCCGCGCGGGCCCGCCCATTCGGCGATCCCCGCGACCGTGGCGTCCAGCGCGTGCGGGTCGAGCAGCAGCGGCGTGATGTCCTTGAAGACGATCCCCGGCTTGGGGAAGTCCGGGATGTCGCGGATCAGCGCCCGCAGGTCGGCTGGCGGGCTCACCGCGCGATCCGCCGGAGGTCGCGCACGAGCAGGAGGTGCTTGAGGTGGGATGCGACGGCAGCGAGGTTCTCCAGGGCCTCCACCGCCTCCTTGCGACGCTCCGGATTGCGGGAGCGCAGCGCGGGGGCGAGGATCTGCTGCAGCAGCGCGGATTCGCGCTCGGCCGAGGTCTTGAACACACGCAGGTTGCGGCCCGCCACGCCGTAGCGCGACAGCTCGGAGACCGCTCGGACGATCTCGCGCTCGGTCTCGTCGTAGTACTTCGTGCCCGAGCGTGGATCGCCCTTGACGATCGCGTAGTCCTCGAGCTCGGCGATCAGGCGCGGGTCGGCGCCCGTGTCCTCCACGACGTCCTCGAGCGAGTACATCGCCCCCCGCTGCGCGATCGAGAACGTCAGCCGCCGCAGCGCCGCGCCGGGCCGCGCGTCGGGCGTGGCCTGCGTGCCGTCGGACGGCGCCGCCTGCGTCACCTCGGGCTGGGAGCGTCCCGCGGCCAGCTCCTGGCGGATCACCCGCAGCGGGAGGAACTCGTCGCGCTGCAGGCGCAGGATCGTGCGCAAGCGCGTGACGTCGGTGGCGGAGTACAGGCGGTAGCCGCCGGGCGTGCGCCGCGGGGCGAGCAGCTTCTGGTCCTCCAGGTAGCGGATCTTGGAGATCGAGATGTCGGGGAACTCCTGCGAGAGCGCCTTGCAGACCGCCCCGATCGTCAGCGACTTGCCGCTGCCCTGGGGGGGACCCACCGGCGCCGCGCGTGGATCCGCGGGCGCGACCGGCAGATCCGGCGGAGGCGCCGTGCCGTCAGCATGTGCAGCGGGATCGGCATCGCGCTCGGCCACCGGCCCGATCACCGGGCGAGGTAGGTCAGCTTGTACTTGCCGATCTGCAGCTCATCGCCCTCCGCGAGCTTGTGCGACTCGATCCGGCGGCGGTTCACGTACGTGCCGTTGAGCGAGCCGGAGTCGTCGAGGAACCACGCGCCGGAACGCCGCACGAGCACGGCATGGTCGCGCGAGACCGTCACGTCGTCGAGGAAGACCTCGGCCTCCGGCGAGCGCCCGATCGTCATGTGCTCGCCGTGCAGCGGAAACGACTGGCCGACGCGGCCGCCGCCCGAGCGGATGACCAGAGCACCGCTGTGGGCCGCGACGTCGCCGACGTCGACGGGACGCAGCTCGCCCGTCGCCTCGTCGATCACGTAGGTCGCGGTCGTCACATCGTCCTTGCGCTCCTCGGCGCCGATGTAGGCGCCGCACTTGGGACAGTAGTTGGCGCCTTCGCCGACGACGAAACCGCACTCCGGGCAGTGGCGCGCCACGAGGCGCTAGGACTCGTCGCCGCCCGACGCCCGGCCGGCGAGGATGTCCGTGAGGCGCTGCACGTCGGCGCCGGAGATCACGTCCTCACCGCCTTCGTGCTTCTTGCGCAGCCGGTTGACGAGCTCGGCGCGGAGGATGTCGATCTTGCCGTGCAGGATCCGCCGGCGGTAGGACACCTCCTGCTCCTCGTCCGTGAGCTGCTGGATCAGGTCCTTGAGCTCCTGGTCGGACAGCGAGCCAAGGTCTGGGAAGGTGTCCATCATGACGTCGCGGTCCTCTCCTGGGTCTCAGAGCGGCAAGCATAGCGATGCTCAAGCTCACGTCGAGGGTCGGGCGCGATACTGCCGCAGCCCGTCCCGAACGTACTGCGCCGCGGACGCGAGCACCAGGGCGAGGCCGAGGTACAGGGACGCATACGCCAGCCACTCCACGCCGGCCATCGCGAAGAACAGCGCGCTCATGACCGGCCATACGCCCGCGCGGCCGAGCCAGTTGACCTTCAACTCCACCCCGTGGTGCTGGCCGAAGCGCACGAGCGCCATCACGACCAGCTCGCGCAGCGCGAGCACCCCCAGCCCCCAGCGTGGGAGCAGCTCGAAGTGCCAGCAGACGATCACGCCCGACAGCACGAGCATGCGGTCCACGAGCGGGTCCAGCAGCGTGCCCAGGCGCGAGTACTGGCCGGTCAGCCGCGCGCTGATCCCGTCGAGATAGTCGGTCCAGCCGATCACCGCGAACACGATCAGCGGGAGGGCGTCGGTGCCGCCGTCGGACGCGAGCGCCAGGGCCAGGAAGAGCGGGATCAGCGCCAGCCGGATGAAGCCGATCGCGTTCGGGATCGTCCACGGGTTCCATGGCTGGCCCGGCAACGTCTGCGGGGGCGGGGGGCCGGAGCGGTCCAGGCCCGCCAGCCGCCGGAAGGTGAGCTTCCCGCGCTCTAGGGGAGACTGCGCCACAGGTCCGCCGCCGCGTCCGCGGCACCGTCGAGGGGCACGCTGCGCTGCTCGCGCGCGCGCCGCACCTGCGCTTCGATCTCCCCCGCCTCCAGCGTTCGCCGCCCGACCGTGAGCCGCAACGGCACGCCCAGGAGCTCGGCGTCGGCGAACTTGGCGCCCGGGCCGAGGTCGCGGTCGTCGTAGAGCACGTCGAGGCCGGCCTCGCGCAGCTCGCCGTACAGGCGCTCGGCCAGCGCGCGCTCCTCCGTGCCGTCCCTGCCCAGGCCGACGAGCTCCACGTCGAACGGGGCGATCGAGCGCGGCCAGGCGATCCCGTGCTCGTCGGCGAACTGCTCGACGGCGGCCGCCGCGATGCGCGCGGGACCGAGCCCGTAGCAGCCCATCCAGATCAGCTGCTCGGAGCCGGCCTCGTCCAGGTAGGTGGCGCCGAGCGGCTCGGAGAAGCGCGTCCCGAGCTTGAAGATGTTGCCCGCCTCGATCGCGGGTTCGATCCGGATCGCGTGGCCGCCCACGGTGTCGCCGGCCTCGACGGTGCGGATGTCGACGCGCTCGTGGGCGAAGTCGCGGCCGGGCTCGACGCCGCGCAGGTGCGCGTCCGGACGGTTGGCGCCGGTCACGTAGCCACCCGGCGCGACCCCCTCGTCGAGCAGGATCGGCACGCCGGCGCCGACCGGCCCGATGTAGCCCGCGGGCCCGATGCGGTCCTCGAACTCCGCCGCCTGCGCGGGCCGGAACTCGGCGCCGAGCGCGTTGCGCAGCTTGATGTCGTTGACGCGGTGGTCGCCGCGCAGCATCACGAGCTTGAGCTCGCCCCCGGCGATCACCGGATAGGCCTTGAGCAGCGCGCCGGCCGGAACGCCCAGCTCACCCGCCACCGCCGCTACCGTGACGAGGCCCGGCGTCTCGGCCGGCTCGGGCGCCGGTAGTGCAGGCGGGAGCTCGACCGGCTGCGGCTGGGCGCTGGCGATCTCCACGTTGGCCGCGTAGCCGGGCGCGAGCGCCACCTCGTCCTCGCCGGCCGGGCACGGCGCCATGAACTCGTGTGCACCAAACCCGCCCATCATCCCGACGTCGGACTCGACGCTGTACCACTCCAGGCCCAGCCGGTCGAAGATGCGGTTGTAGGCCCCCACGTGCTTCTCGTAGCTCGCGTCGAGGCCCTCGCGGTCGCGATCGAACGTGTAGGAGTCCTTCATGATGAACTCGCGCGTGCGCAGCACCGCGGCGCGCGGGCGCGGCTCGTCGCGCTCCTTGGTCTGGAAGTGGTAGAGGATCAGCGGCAGGTCGCGGTAGGAGCGCACGATGCTCGCCACGTGGAACGTGATGTTCTCCTCGTGGGTCATGGCCAGCACCAGGTCGGCGCCCTTGCGATCCTTCAGCTTGAGCAGCTCGGGAATCGCGTAGCGGCCGCTGCGCTGCCAGAGCTCGGCCGGATGCAGCACCGGCATCAGCAGCTCCTGCCCGCCGATCGCGTCCATCTCCTCCCGGATGATCTGCACGATCCGCCGGTGCACGCGCCAGCCGGCCGGCATCCACGTCCACAGACCGGCGCCGACCTGGCGGATCATGCCGGCCCGGACGAGCAGCTTGTGCGAGAGCGCCTCCGCGTCGGCGGGGGCCTGCTTCTCGGTCGGGAGGAGGTAGCCGGACAGTCGGGTCATGCGGGCGCAGAGCCTAGTGGTTCCTCCGGTAGGTTCGTGCTCGCTTGGGCGGGATGCAGGCGGATGCCTGGCAAGGGCGCAGGAAGGGCACAGTGGCAGAGCCACGGGCCCTTCCGAGGACGCCGCCAGGCGCCGGCTGCGCCCGTCCAAGCGAGTGCGAACCTGCCGGAGGGACCACTGGTGATACAACCCAGGCACCCGATTCGAGGAGACTTGCATGGCCTACGAAGTCCCACCGCTCCCCTACGCCTACGAGGCGCTCGAGCCGCACATCGACGCGGACACGATGCGCTTTCATCACGACAAGCACCACCAGGCCTACGTGGACAAGGCGAACGCGGCGCTCGCGGGCACCGAGCTCGACGGCAAGCCGATCGAGGACGTGCTCGCGGACTTGAACCAGGTCCCCGATGCCAAGCGGGGCGCTGTGCGCAACAACGGCGGCGGCCACTACAACCACACGCTGTTCTGGGAGTCGATGAGCCCCGACGGCGGCGGCGAGCCCGACGGCGCGCTGCGCGAGGCGATCGACTCCGCCTTCGGCTCCTTCGAGGACTTCAAGGCCAAGGTCAAGGAGACGGGCGTCAACCAGTTCGGCTCCGGCTGGTCCTGGCTGGTGCACGACGGCAGCGGGCTCGCGATCGTCGGCACGGCGAACCAGGACACGCCGCTTTCGGACGGCCAGACGCCGCTCGTGGGCGTCGACGTGTGGGAGCACGCGTACTACCTGAAGTACCAGAACAAGCGCCCGGACTACATCGACGCGTGGTGGAGCACCGTCGATTGGGGCAAGGTCGCGGAGCGCTACAGCGCCGTCGCGGGCTGATCAGGCCGCCCGGAGGACGCCGCGGGGCGCAACTTCGCCCGCCCCGCGGCGTCTCTCTTAGATGCACGTGCGATCGACGCGCCTGATCCCGGCCGCCCTCGCGGCGGCGCTTTGCTGCGCGCCGGCGGCGCACGCGTCGACGACCCAGGAGTCGCTCGTCGAGGACGAGCTCCAGATGCTCCAGGCGGGGCCCGTCGCCCGCGAGCGCGCGCTCGACGACGTCGTGGCGCTCGGGGCCGATGGCGTGCGCGCGCTGGTCCCCTGGCGCGACATCGCCCCCGCGCCGACCGCGCGTGCGCGCCCCGCGGGCTTCGATCCCGCCGACCCGTCCGCGTATCCCGCGGCGCGCTGGGACCGGCTCGACGATCTCGTGCGCGGCGTGCGTGCGCGCGGGCTCGCGCTGCTGCTCTCGCCCTCCACGCCGATCCCCGCGTGGGCGTCGCGCTGCGGCGGCTCGGTGCGCAAGCGGAGCCTGTGCAGACCCCGCGCGCGCCAGTACGGCGCGTTCCTGCGCGCGCTCGGCGCGCGCTACTCGGGCGCCTACGCCGACGAGAACCAGCGCCGCGGCGTGCTCCCGCGCGTCGCGCGCTGGTCGTTCTCCAACGAGCCCAACCAGCCCGGCTGGCTGCGGCCGCAGTTCGCCCGCCGGCGCGGTGTCGCCTATCCGGCCGCGGCGGTGACCTACCGCGCCATGGTGCGCGCGGGCCTCCGCGGGCTGCGGGCCACCGGGCACGGCGCCGACCAGACGCTGCTGGGCGAGACGAGCCCGATCGGGCGCCTGACCGGGCGGCTCGCCACCCGCCCGGTCCCGCCGGCGGCGTTCATCCGGACGCTGCTGTGCATCGACGCAGCCGGGCGCGCGCTGCGCGGGCGCGCCGCCAGGCGCGCCGGCTGCCGGCGCTTCGCGCCGCTGCGGGTCACGGGCTTCGCGCACCATCCCTACACGCGGGGCGGCTCCAAGCCGCCGCTGACGCGCGGCGAGCCCGCGACGGAGATCACGATCTCCTCGAAGGGGCGCCTGACGCGGCTGCTCGACGCGGGCGGGAGGCATCGCCGGATCCCCGCCGGCTTGCCGATCCACTACACCGAGTACGGCTTCCAAACCAACCCGCCCGACCTCCTGTTCGGCGTCCCGCCCGCCCGCCAGGCCGAGTACATGAACCAGTCCGACTGGATCGCCTACCGCGATCCGCGCATCCGGACCGTGGGGCAGTACAAGCTCGTCGACGACACGGTGGTCTCGAGCTTCCAGTCGGGCCTGCGGTCCCGGGACGGGATCGCCAAGCCCGCCTACGACGCCTACCGGCTGCCGTTGTGGATCACGCGCAAGGGGGCGGCGCGGCTGCGCGTCTACGGTCAGGTCCGGCCGCTGGCCGCCGGCGCGCGCGCGCGGGTGGAGCTGCAGAACGCGGCATTCGGCGGCGAGTTCCGCACGGTCGCGACGATCGCCGTGCGCTCGGTCAACGGCACGTTCCTGACGACCGTTCCGCGTCGCGAGGGCCGCTGGCGGTTGCGCTGGACGCCGCCGGCCGGTGAGCCGCTGCTGTCGCGCGCAGCGGTCCCGGTGGCCCGCTGAGCGGCGTGCGGCGCTCAGTCGGCCTCGCGCTCGCGCTGGTTGCGGTGGCGGCACCGGCGCCCGCCTCCGCCGCCACGCGCGCGGAGCTGACCGGCTTCGCCGACCGCGCTGCCACGGTTTGGGCCGATCGCCAGGACCGCGACGGGTTCTTCCTGGATCCGCGCACGGGCCGGCGCACGGAGGGCTACGGCAACGTGATGACGGGCTACGCGCTGCTGCGCGCCGGCGAGCGCCGCCGCGACGCCCGCCTGGTCGCCGCCGGGGTGCGCGGGATCGGCACCGCGCTCGACGAGCCGCCGGTCGCGCGCGGCGTGTTCGACCTGCTGAGCATGGCGACCGCGTACAACTTCGCCCGCGCCCGCTTGACGAGCGATCCCTCGTTCAGGGCCGCGCGCCCGCGCTGGGAGGCCTACCTGCTCCAGACCAGGCGGCCGAACATCGAGAACGAGGTGCGCGACTGCATCGTCTCCCCCGCCTGCTTCCACAACCACGAGGCGGTCGGCGCGGCCGCCGATCTCGAAGCGCTGGCGACGGGCCTGGCGTCGGGCCGGCCGGGCGCCCGGCTCGCCGACCGCGCGGCGCTGCGGCGGGCGGCGCGGTTCGAGGTCGGCGTGGTGGCGCCCACGTTCGCGCAGGGCGACGCCGCGTGGGCCGGCGCGCCGGACGGGGATGCCACCGGCCAGGGCGTGGGAGAGGACCTCGCACTGCTCTCGGACTCGGGCAACTGGCCGCTCGCCTACCATGCGCTCTCCACCGCGATGCTCGGCCGCTCGGTCGAGCTGCTCGGCGACGAGGCCCCGGACGCTGCACGCGCCGCGCTGCGACGGACGGCCGGAGCGCTCGCCGCGCTGATGGCGCCGGACGGCACGGTCGCCTACATCGGCAAGCGCCAGGAGAGCCTGTGGTCGCTCGCCGCGACGGTCGCGGCGGCCGAGCTCGCGCTCGCCGGCGCCGACGCCGGCGAGGCCGCGCGCTCGCGCTACCGGGCCGCCGCCGACCGCGCGCTGGCGCGGATCCGCGCCCGCTACCCGCTGACCCCCCGGGGCCTGCCGATCGTGCCGCGCAGCGGGGCCGACGCGTTCGCGCCCGACGGCGTGGACGGCGACCCGATGACGTTCAACGGGCTTGCGCTGTTCCTGCTCGACCTCGCCGCCGACGCAGCGCCCGAGCACGAGGACGGCGACGCGCCGGCGCTGCCCGCCGACCGCGACGGCGCGTTCGTCGAGCGCGCGCAGAACGGCTTCGCCGCCGTACGCCGCGCGAACGTCTGGTTCGCGGTCCACCGGCGCGATCCCCCACGCGACCTGCGCAACGACTTCGGCGTGCTCGCCGCGAAGTGGCGCGCGCCGTCGGGCGGCTGGGTCGACCTCGTGCGGCCGCGGCCGATGGCGTTCGACGAGGCCGAGACCGCGGGACCGGTGGTCGAGCGAGACGGGCAGCGGCTGACGCCGGTCGGCGACTCGATCGCGCTCGAGCACGGCGGCGCCGTGGTCGTACGCGGACAGCTCGGCGATGAGCCGACCACGTTCCGCTTCACGCCGGCCGGCCGCGGGGTGCGCATGACCTTCTGGGCGCGGGCGGGCGACGTGGTGACCTACTCCGCCTACCTCCCCGCGGAGGAGGCGCAGGTGAGCGACGGCTCGGTCTCCGACCGCGCCGCCACCGTGTCAGCGACTCCGCGGCCGGCGTCGATCGCGCTCGAGCGCGGCTTCGCGTCGTGCTGTGACGCCCGGATGGTGGCCGCGCGCATGCGCATCCCGGTGTCGACCGATCGGACCGTCACGATCGCGATGGCTGCGCGCCCGGACGCCCGCGCGCCGGCGCCGATCGTCCCGGCGGCGACCGGCGGCGGCGGGCTGCCCTGGTGGGCCGCGGCGGCCGCCATGCTCACCGCCGTCGCCGCCCTTGCCGTCGCCGTACTGGCCCGCCGCCGCGCGGTCGCGCGCCGCGGGCGCCGCCGCCGTAGGACGCGGCGCTGACGCCCGAAGCAGCGCGAGGCCGCACCGCCGGCAGACCCAGCCGGGGCGCGCCCAGCGCGACGGCGCGCCGCCGGCGGCCCCAGATCGCTCCGGAGCCGCCGGCCGGGCGCGCTGCGCTCAGCCCCGGCGTGCCTGCCTGCGCAGGATCGCGCGCCGAGTCTTGATTACGTGCTTCGCACGCCTGGTCGCGGCGCGCACCTCGGCGGCCGGGTCCTGCTCTCCTCCCATGAACGCACTGGCCGGCTGGGCGACCATGAACGCGTAGGCGAGCTCGCCCGCCGGCAGCTCGGGCCGGCTGTCGGCCTGCCACGGGATCACCGCCCGCAGCGACTGCCACGCGGCCGTCGGCGCCGCACCGAAGCTCCGCGTCGGTTTCTGCGCCGCACGGACGTTCATCCAGAACGTCGCCGAGAGCGCCTCCTGGGCGACCAGGCGGAACGCGTTGTCGGTGGCGAGCCTCGCCCGCGCCACCTTCTGGCGGGTGAAGTTCTCCATGTCCTCGACGTTGCGGACCAGCGCGTTGCCCTGCGCCGGGATCGGGTTGGCGAGCTGCTGGACCTCCGCCATCAGGTCGGAGATCGCATAGCTGTCCGCTTGCGGCGCCGCCTTGCTCAACACGTCACCCGACAGCACATCCGACGGCGCGATCACCGTGAAGAACGTGTCCGGCATGCGCATGTCGCGCTGCACCGAGCCGGCGATCGTCTGTGCGAGGGCGATCGTGAACGCTTCCATGTCGTTGGCCCACGGCATCGCGACGAAGTTGGAGTTCGACATGATGTAGCCCCGCTTGCCGCCGCTGTTGACGTAGTACTGCTTCAGCCACGGCGTGTCCAGCTCCCAGGAGTCGCTCGGCTTGGCGCCGGGGACGACCGCCGGGTTGTGGTCCGACGAGTTGATCTGGATCAGCATGTTCTTCTTCAGCTGGGCCCACTCCTGGCACGCCGCGCCGTTGCGCTGGTTGTAGTCGCGGAAGCTCAGCGGGTCCTGGATGATGCGCTTGCCGTCCGCGTCCGGCTCGAGCTCGAAGAGATAGCTCCCCCGGACGAGGTTCAGAAGCCGCTTGGCCTGCCAGTTCTGGTACGGGAACGGGCGCGCGTTCTGCGGCACGGCCGCGAGCGGCGTCACGCTCGAGTTCAGCCCGAGCATGCTCATCGAGAACGTCAGGTCCGACCAGTCGAGCAGCCGCTTGGAATCGTGCACCAGCAGCGCCGCCTGTCCGGCCGAGTAGGCGTTCGTGCTCGTCAGCGCCGCGTCGTCGGCCGCGAAGGGCGCGAGCGGCGCCAAGCCGGCGAGCGCGAGCGCCTGGGCGGCCGGCATGCGCTGGCCGTTGTGGTACGCCTGGCCGGTCCCGACCATCGTCGCGCCGACGTTCGCCATCATCGGCAGGTCACCCTCGCCCGGCGACCCACGCGACTGGACGACGGGAGAGATGTTCTTGTTGAGCAGGTCGAGCAGCATCTGGGTCAGCGGGGGCGACGCCGCCTCGTAGACCATCGTGTTCGCCCGCACGGCCATCATCGCGCGGACGATCTCCTCGTCGGCGACCTCCGGCCCGATGCCCCACGTGACGCCGTCCTTGAACGTGGCGAGCTGCCGCGCGAGCAGGCGCGGCCTGTTCTCGGCCGAGAGTGGGTCACCCTCGAAGATCACGCTCTCGCGGCCGGATCCCGGGGCGCGGTTGAACCAGTAGATCGGGATGTTCTGGCGGGCGCCCTCCAGCAGCAGCTCGTAGGCGTCGTGCGAACGCTCGCGCGCTGCCGGGGCGAGCTGGACCTTCGCACCGTGGCGGGCGATCGCCACCACGTCGTCGATCGTCATGCTCTTGCCGTCGAGCGTGATGGTCCGGCCAGCTTGGGACGGGACGATCGGATTATAGGCCGATGCCGTGGCTGTGACACCTCCGCCGAGGGCAAGACTCACCCCCACGGTGGCACACAGCATCCTCGTGCGTCTCACGATGCTCTGACTCCTCATTAGTAAGCGTTGAGTGATGCCAGGGGCACGCCGGTCGGCCCGTTCAAGGCCGCGCCTCAGCGCGTCGGTGGCGGCGAAGGATCCCGCTCTAGGAGCGGGATCTGAAGCATGCAGCAAGCGGCGGAAGCTGTGCCATGCCCGACCCCTTCACAGTAAATGAGAGAAAAACAAACCAGCGCGAACGCGCCAACGGCGGCGACGCTAGCACCCTGAACATATTGGTGCAACACATTTGTCCACGACCGAGACGAACCCCTTCCTCGGCGCATCGAACCGAATTGTGGTCACGAGTCAGAACGATGCGATGACGGTCGCGCCGTGGCGAGCGAAGCCGCTCATCGCCGCCAGCTCCGCGCCGGCCTGCTCGAGCCCGACGGTCGCGCCGACCAGCCGCGACGGCGCGAGCCGGCCCGCCGCGATGGCGTCCAGCAGGGTCGGGTAGTGCCGGACCGCCATGCCGTGGACGCCCACCAGCTCGAGCTCGTGGGAGATGACGCGGCTCATCGGCACCGGGACGCTGCGCTCGCCCGCCAGCAGGAGCCCGACCTGCACGTGGCGCCCGCGCTTGCGCAGCGAGCCGACCGACGTAGCGCACGTCGCGGCGCTGCCGAGCGCGTCGAGCGAGACCTGCGCGCCGCCGCCGGTCGCCTCGAGCACCGCGGCCGCCGGGTCGCCGTCGCGCGCGTCGAGCGTCACCTCGGCGCCCAGATCGCGGGCCAGCGCGAGCTTGGCCGCGTCGATGTCGACGGCGGCCACGCGCGCGCGCGCCGCCACGGCGACCATCACCGCGGAGAGCCCGACGCCGCCGCAGCCGTGCACCGCGACCCAGTCGCCCTCTGCCGGGCGGCCGTGGACGCAGACGGCGGCGAACGCGGTCATGAAGCGGCAGCCGAGCGCGGCGGCCTCGACGAAGCCGAGCGCCGCGGGCAGGCGCACGAGGTTGAGATCGGCACGCGGCAGCGCGACGTAGCGCGCGAACGAGCCCCAGCCGGTAAAGCCGGGCTGGTAGTCGTCGTCGCAGAGCTGCGTCTCGCCCGCCCGGCACGGCCCGCAGCGCCCGCAGCCGAGGCAGAACGGCACCGTGACCCGCGCGCCCTGCCAGTCGCCGCGCGCGTCGGGCCCGGTCGCCACGACGGTGCCGGCCAGCTCGTGGCCGGGCACGTGCGGCGGCGAGACGCCGGGATCGTGCCCCATCCAGGCGTGCCAGTCCGAGCGGCAGATCCCGGTCGCGCCGACCTCCAGCACCACGCCGTCGCGCGGCGGCGCCGGGTCGGCGACCTCCTCCACGCCGAGCGGCCCGCCGTACTCGTGGAAGACCGCGGCGCGCATGGCGAACCCGAAGAGTGCCTGGCACCGTCTAGGCGCGGGTGAAGCGCCGGCCGTCGGTCGGCGAGGCGTCCTCGTCGAGCGAGACGCGCTCTGTGAGTGCGGCGTCGATCGCGTCCGCGTCGGCGCGGGCGCCCTCGGCTTCGAGCTTGGCGAGCCGCTCGGGGGTCAGCTCGCCGGCGTTCTCCTCCTCGATGCGCTCCAGCCACGCCGCGCCGGCGGCCTGCTCGGCTGCGTCGACGTCGATCCGCTTGGTCTCCGTGTACTTGTCGATCTCCTTGAACAGCTCGTCGACGAGCTGCTCCTGCGGGACCTTCCGGACAGCCTTGCCGCGCGAGAAGATCAGGCCCTCGTTCTTGGCGCCCGTGATCCCGAAGTCGGCATGCGAGGCCTCGCCGATCCCGTTGACCGCGCAGCCCAGGACGGCGACCTCGACCGGGTCGGCGTACGCCTCCAGGCGCTTCTCGATGTCGGCCACGACGGTGTCCATGTCGAACTGCAGCCGTCCGCAGGTCGGGCAGGCGATCAGGACGGGCCCCCGCTCGCGCAGCTTGAGCGCCTTGAGGATCTCCCAGGCGACCTTGACCTCCTCCTCGGCGTGGAACGTCGAGAGCGAGATGCGGATCGTGTCGCCGATGCCGTCGGCCAGCAGCGTCCCGAGCCCGACCGCGCTCTTGAGCGAGCCCGACCACTTCGTGCCCGCCTCGGTGATGCCGAGGTGCAGCGGGTACGGGACCCGCTCGGACAGCAGCCGGTTGGCGGCGATCGTATTGGGCACGTTGGTGGACTTGATCGAGACCTTGAAGTCGGTGAACCGCAGGCGCTCCATCAACTGCACGAACTCGACGCCGGCGGCCACGAGCGCCTCGACGGAGTTCTCGCGCTCGAGCGCGTGCAGGTGCTTGGGCAGCGAGCCGGAGTTGACGCCGATGCGCATCGGCACGCCGGCGGCGGTCGCGCGCTCGGCGACCTCGGCGACCTTGTCGGGGCCCCCGATGTTGCCCGGGTTCAGCCGCACGCAGTGCGCGCCGGCGTCGATCGCCTTGAGCGCCAGCGTGTAGTTGAAGTGGATGTCGGCGATGATCGGGATCGGCG
>Ga0136614_10001500_pt1 | contig 13780 bp, 13 predicted proteins | sample AntDrymUQ2792106_2_FD_106643 | JGI IMG/M metagenome (GOLD analysis project Ga0136614, IMG submission 106643) | Polar desert sand microbial communities from Dry Valleys, Antarctica - metaG UQ279 (21.06) | ecosystem: Environmental > Terrestrial > Soil > Desert | place: Antarctica: Dry Valley...
CTTCCGCCAGCTGACAGCGGCTAAGCTCGCGGTGCGCATGTCGCACGACGCTGACAAGCTCATCCGCCAGCTCTCGCTCGTCGCCTTCCTCATGGCCGAGCGGCGTCCGCTGACGGCCAGGGACGTCAAGTCGAACGTCGAGGGCTACAGCGAGATGTCGGACGAGGCATTCGCACGCCGCTTCTACTCAGATCGCGCGGAGCTGACCGCTCTCGGCGTGCCGCTCCAGTCCCAGCGCGACGAGTTCACCGGCGAGGAGCTCTACACGCTCCGCTCGGAGCACTACTTCCTCGACCGTCTGGAGCTCGACGACGGCGAGCTAGCAGCGCTCCAGACGGCTCTGTACTACCTCGAGGGGAAATTCGCATACGCCGAGCCGTTCCGGCTAGCTCTGCAGAACCTCGCCCTCGGCCGCTCAGGATTCTCGGAGCCGCCTACCGACACAGCGGAACGCGTCCGTGTGAGCGCCCCTGACTACTCGCCCGAGCTCGCGGGTCGGTTGTCGAAGCTCGAGTCCGCGATCTCGAAGCAGCGCACGGTCCGTTTCGGCTACTGGGGCCCGAAGCGCTCACGTCCAGGCGAACGCGTCATGAATCCGTATGCGCTCCGCTTGGACGACGGAAACTGGTATGTGATCGGCCAAGACCTCGATCGTGCCACCGTGCGCACGTTCAAGGTGTCCCGAATCCGCGGCGACATTCGCTTCGCCACCAGGCGAGAGCGCGACTTCCGCGTTCCTGCGGACTTCGACGTGGAGCAGCACCGTGTACCCCGACCCTGGCAGATCGGGGAGGTGGTCGGGACTGCACGGATCGCGGTCTCCGAAGACACCTCGTGGTGGGTGGAGCGCACGCTCTCCGACGCCGGCTCGGTCGAGGACGGCGTCTTCGAGACCGAGTTCGCAAACGTCGATCTGCTCGCGGGGTGGGTGCTCCGCCAGAACGGCCGCGCGGTTGTCCTCGAGCCCGAGGAGCTCAGAGACGCCGTCGCCGACGGGCTCACCGCCCTAGTGAAATCGCACGGAGGCGCTGCGCCCGTGCCGGCCGGGGCGAAGCGCAGGGACCCGCGACATCCGCTTCCCGAGCGCCCTGTGGGCCCGGTCGCGCCCGAACGCTTCGGTGTCCTCCAAGCGTTGCTTTATCAACTTCTGGCGGCCTGCGGCGAGGAACGGGCCGCCGTGCTGGACGCAGCCGAGCTCGCCGGTCGCATCTCCATCCCACTCGAGGAGCTTCAGGATCATCTCTCGCTCCTCAACCTCGTGAACTTTGGCGGAGGGTGCTACGCGGTGTACGCAATGCACGACGGCGACGTTGTGAGAGTCGACAAGGAGTTGTATGGCGACGTGTTCCGGAGGCCGCCGAAGCTGACCCCTCTCGAGGCGCGTGCAATTCGCCTCGCCATCGAGTACGTCGGCCCGACGATCGCCGCCGACGCCCACACCCAGCTCAAGCGCGTGCGCCGCAAGCTCGAGGAGACGTTCGGACGCTTCGATCTCGCAGCGACGCCCGAGCCGCGCGTGGCACTAGACGAGGAGGCGCTCGTGAAAGTGCTGAGCGAGGCCTCCGAGAAGCGCCGCGTGGTCGAGATCGAGTATCTGAAAGAAGGAAACGAAAGTCCGTCGATGCGCCAGGTCGAGCCGTACACGATCGAGCGCGAGCTACCGGTGTGGCGCGTGCACACGTGGGATCGAACGGTCGACGCCGCGCGTACGTTTCGACTCGACCGGATGCGCTCAGCACGGCTCACGGATGAGCGCTTCGAGCCTCGTGAGGGATTCGATCCGTCCTATCTCACGAATCCGCGCGTCGCGCGGCTGCACCATTCGCCGGTCATCGCGCGCTGGAAGCTCGAGCGGGGAGCGCGTCCTCTGACAGACGGGTCGGCGGTAGCTGACGTGCCGTACAAGACCGAGGAATGGCTCTTGTCGGAGGTGCTGGCCGACCGTGGTGAGACGATCGTGCTCGAGCCTCAGCGGCTACGAGATGCCGTGGCAAAGCGCGCTCGTCGCCTCCAGCGCGACTCGAGCCGGGTTCCGACGCGCGGCTGATCCTCACAAGAGTGCGCCGAAACGATGCCGACATCGGCATCGAGGGCACTCTCGTCCGACGGTGCGCGCTATGGTTGTCTTAATCGACAACAAGGAGCGCGAATGGACGAGATCCGATCTTCTCATTCGAGGCTGATCCGCGCCTCGGGCGTGATCGCAGGTGCTTTGGCCGGCATCGTCACGGTCGTCCTCGCCGGCACAGCTCTCGCGCATCGCATCGTTCAACCCGCGGCACAGCCGCTGCTGGAGGCGACCCATCTTCCCCCGCTGCTCACGACCCGCGGCGAGACGAACGAGCTGCGCTATGACGTCTACTGTGCGCGTTCGGAGGCGGAGGTCGACACACCCTGCACCGCGGACGGCACAGTGTTTGCGAGGGTCGGCGACACTGGCATGTTCCAGGAGATCGCGGTGCGCGAGGAACGAGGCGCGTCGAAGGGACGCTACGTTGCGCGTCTCCCGGAGTCCATCGCCCAGGCTTCGACGGGCTTCTCGTACTACGCGGTATTCCGGAGCAACGAGACCGGCATGGCCGCCACGCTTCCCGCGGGAGGCTCGGCGGCTCCTCAGCGGAGCCTGCCTCTCGGGAGGAGCATCGAGGTCGCGCTCGGCGCACATAGCTTCGGCAGGGAGCGCGAAGCCGTCGCGCGCGTCGCTGAAGCCGCCTGGGGCGCCGGTCCGGCGGAAGCAGGCCTCGAGCAGGGTCGAAACCTGACGCCGATCGGCGGCTCGGCGTTCGACATTGAAGAGGACGGCACGGTGGTCGTTCTGGATGAGGCGAACAAGCGTCTGCTTCGCTGGCGCGAAAGCGGAGAGATGCCCGAGGCTGTGCCCCTCGCGATCAACGGGACACAGGCGGACATGTCGATCGGCAAGGACGGCACGGTCTACGTCCTCGAAACGGCCGGCATACACACGGGGAGCTGTTGCTGCGCAGCTTCAACCGCGACGGAGCTGGCAAGACGGCGAGCGCGGTGGCCGAGAGGCCGTCGCAGGTTCGCGTCGGCCCGGAGGGTCCGGTAGTGCTGCAAAGCTCCTCCGCGCAGTGGATGCCGGCGGCACGAGAAGGGCGACCCGTCGGCGTCTCCGGGCAGATCAGTGCGGCTGAGTCCGGCCGGCCGTTGCCCGACGGCAGGAACATCGTGATCCTGCGCAACGGCAACGAGGTGCGCGTTGCGCTGGTCGCGAGCACGGGAGTTCAGCGGGCATGGCTCGTGACGAGCGAGACGCCCCTCGCCGAGGTTCAGCTCGCCGAGCCGCATGGCACCGGAGTCGTGTTGGTGACGCGTGTCTTCACCGACGACCGGGACGAGTTCGTCGTTCTCGTCTTGGATCGGCGTGGAATCGTCAGGCGTTTCTCGTTGGACTCTGCGGACTGGGCGGAGACGGCTCCGCTCTCGCGCTTCCGCGTCCGCGGGTCGTTCCTCTATCAGCTCGGCTCGACGCCGGCCGGTCTGTTCGTCGACCGCTTCGACTTGGAGGTGGAGTGATGTCGTACGTCTGGAAGTTTCTCGTCGCATTCGTGGTCGCCTTCTCCCTGGCGGGTGCCGGCACCGCGGGCGCCTACCACACGCAATGGGTCGCTCAGAACTGCAACTACGCCGCCCCCACGCCCACGTCGTACATCACCCGCGATGGATCGATCACCGTCGCTTTGTACGCGCGGAACGAGGGGTATCAGTGGGCTGGCGGTTGCTGGAACGACAATGATGTCGACGACTCTCCGGGAGATCCGAAGTCCGATCCCAACACGGGCGGTGAAGGTGCTGACTGCTCGGGATTTACGTTCAAGGTCTGGCGCGAAGCGTTGGACGAGAGCAGCACGGCGTTTCATCAATGGTGGAGGCTCCGATACATCCACGGGCCGTACACCGCGCAGCGATTCAAGAACGGGGACGGGGCTCCCAACTATCCCCTGTCCAAATCGGCCGCGATCAAAATGGACGCCTATGCAAGCGCCACTCATATGGGGATGATCTACGTCACGAATCCGGACGGCACCGACCAGATCATCGAGGCATTGGGAGAGTCGTATGGCACCAACATCTGGACAAGGGCGTATCGAGGCAATTCGAGCTACAGCGCCGTGCGTCGCCTCGGCTGGAGCCAGTCGTAACGGCTCCCGGGAGCGGTGCGGATTGACGCCGCGCCGCTCCCGCGTCGTGCTCACCGCACTCGTGTCCTCGATCGCCTTCTCGGCTGGGTGCGCGGGCGGTGATTCTTCTCCCGATCGCTTGATGGATGGTTCGAAGGCAGACAAGCCTCCAATCAGACTGGAGGGCGTCGACGGACCATCCGTGCTGACGAGGGTGTGGGTGGTGCAGCCATCGGCGCGCGGACAGAAGACAAGATCGGCGTCCTGCCTCGACCACGGACGCGGGAGCGAACGCCCAAACGGGCCGTCAGTTGAAAGAGTCGGCGTCAACTCGGAGACAGTGACGTTCGAGGAAGCGTCGAGTGGCGCGATCTTCGGCTGCGACAACAGCCCCGGCCCTCGAGAAGAGAATCGTCGTTGGTGCGGCAGTGCCTACGGCCGGCTATACGGTGGACGACTTCGCGATCCTCGTTTAGACATCCTCTGCGGCACCACGGAAGAACCGGTTGGGTTCGTCTGGGTGCACCCGGCACCCGAGGCACGCTACGTCTCAGTTGAGCAGCCTGGCTACGTCGAGGTTTACGAGACCGCGGCGCAACTTCCGGTCCGGGTTGCCACTATTAGCGGAGTCGAGTACGAACGCTTTCGGGCGAAGTTCGATCTTCGCGAGCACGATTCTCGCGGAAAGCTTATTCGAGAATACGAGCTCGAGGCGTTTGTGGCTGGCTAGGCATCGACAGGTAGTGCGATCGTGAATGTGGCACCCAGACCTAGAACGGACTCAACGGTCAGCGAACCCCCGTGCGCCTCGGCAATTGCGCGAGCGACAGCTAGGCCGAGGCCCGATCCCTGACCTTCGATGTCTAGTCGCACTCCTGTCTCGAAGATCCGTTCGCGCTCGTCGACCGGAACGCCGGGTCCGCTGTCGGCGACGGCAAGGAGAATCGCAACGTCCGCTTGCCGCACGCTGACCACGACTTCAGCGCCTGAGTCCGAGTACCTTTCTGCGTTTGAGACGAGGTTGTCCAACGCCTGACGCATGCGCACCGGATCGACCGTTACGAGTGGCAAGCCTGAGGTGACGTCCGCTCGCACGTTTCCACCGCCGAGCACGGCGGCCGCCACGCTCTCCTCGACCAGCCGGCCGATGTCGAAGACTTCCGGTCGTATCGATGCGACAGCTGCATCGCGGACCAGACGCTCGATTCCGCGACACGCGGCGATGGCGAGCTCGGCGAGCGGGCGACGCGCGGAGGTCTCGACTCGGCCCCCTTTGCACGTCTCTGCGATGGCCGCAAGCGCAGCGACGGGGCTCCGGAGTTCGTGAACGAGAATGGCCAGACGATCCCCGCCTGGATCGGTCATACGGATCGCTCGGCGTGCCGCAGGAGCGCCCATTCCGCCGCGTCCCGCAACACGGGATCGTCGCTGCTGGCGTAGTGCTCGACAATCGGTACGAGCTCGGGACTTCCCGAGTTGCCTGCGACGAGGAGCGCGTTTCTCCTCAGCCAGCGGGGATCGTTGCGCGGGACATAGAGGCGATCCAACTCGGCCACGAGCTCGTCTCCGTCTCGCTCGAGCCACTCCCTGAGCGAGATTGTGGGAGTCGATTGGACCGCCCGTGTGAGATCCTCGCGCCTTCGCTCGACTCCGCGGTTCCATGGACAGACGTCCTGACAGATGTCGCAGCCGTAGACGGTGTCCCCGAGCTCTGCACGGTACGGCTCGGGAATCGCGGACGGAGCCTGCGTCCAGTAGGAGAGGCACTTTGTCGCATCGAGCACGCCCGGCTCGTCGAGGGCGCCCGTAGGGCACGCGTCGATGCAGAGCCGGCAGGAGCCACAATCGAGCTCGAGCGGCGTAGTCGCCTCGATCTCGACGTCCGTCACGAGCGTTCCGAGAACGACCCAGGATCCGAACCGCCGGGTGATCGCCATTGTGTTCTTGCCGTAGAAAGCGACTCCGGCGCGGACGGCGGCTTCGCGATCGACGTGGTCGTTGGAGTCGACGAGAACGCGATACGCGCCTCCGAGGCGCCTGCCGAGCTCGTCGAGAGCGTCGCGCAACTCTGCGTACGTGTCACGCCAGGTGTAGCGTGAGAGTCGTCCCTCGTCGGCGCCAGGCTCGGGACCAGGCTCGTAATAGCAGAGTGCCGCGGAGACGACGCTTCTCGCCCCTTCCACGAGCACTTCTGGATGACACGAGATCTCCGGCCGCGCCATCGTGAAGCGCAAGTCCGCAAAGAGCCCACGTTCCTTGCGCTCGCGGATGTGCTCCTCGGTGTCCTCGTACGGGGCGACCGCAGCTGCGCCGAGGACGTCCAATCCGAGGTCCGCGGCCAGCCGAGTCAGCTCGGCGGCAGTCATGAGAGGATTCTGCCTCGTGCAGGCTGTTCGCATTCACGAAGACGGAGGACCCGAGGTTCTCCGCTACGAGGAGGCTCCCGATCCCGAGCCCCAAGCTGGTGAGGTCCTGGTGGCGCTTCGCGCAGCCGGGCTGAACCACCTGGACGTCTGGATTCGAAAGGGCCTCCCTTCCGTTCCCAAGCCGCGCATCTTGGGCGCAGACGGGACGGGAGTGGTCGCAGGTCTCGGCCACGGCGTCGAGGGCTTCGAGGTCGGCGATCGCGTCGTTGTGAATCCGGGCATCGTCCACGACGGTCGCATCACCGTCATTGGCGAGCACACCGACGGGACCTATTGCGAGCTGAAGGCGATTCCCGCCGCACAGCTTTATCCGCTCGCCGAGCAGCTCTCGTTCGAGGAGGGCGCGGCGTTCCCCCTCGTGTTCGAGACGGCCTACCGCATGCTGGTGACCAAGGCCGCGCTGCAAGAGGGCGAGTGGGTGCTGATCTGGGGTATCGGTGGAGGCGTTGCGCTCGCGGCGCTGGAGCTCTGCCGTGCGCTCGGCGCGCGGACGATCGTCACATCCTCGAGCCATGACAAGCTCGAACGCGCGCGCGGCCTCGGAGCAGACGTCGCCGTACACCACTCGGACGAGGACGTGGTCGAAGCCGTCAAGGAGGCAACGGGCGGCGCAGGCGCAGCTGTGGTCGTCGAGACAGTCGGTGAGGCGACGTGGGAACGCTCCCTTGCCGCTGCAGGACGCGACGGGCGCGTTGTCGTCTGCGGCGCGACCTCGGGCCACAGCCCTCCCGCGCGCCTCTACCGACTGTGGTGGAAGCAACTCGTCATCTACGGATCGACGATGGGGACGCCGGCCGACTTCGAGGGCGCCTATGAGCTCATCCGCCAAGGACGGGCGCGAATCCACGTCGACGGCGTGTTCCCGCTGGCCGACGCCGCGAAGGCCCACGAGCGCCTCGAGTCGGGAGCGCAGTTCGGGAAAGTCGTTCTGCGAATCCCGGGATAGAACCTGTGATGCGGAACAGCAGACCTGCCGCCGCCAAGCGGTCCGCGCGAGCGGATTTCGAGCATGCGCCAACTGATGCGGCCGCGAAGCGGACGCCTTCAGGGGACTTCGCGCGATTGGAATTCGCGCTAGTGGATTCCGATCTTGCGCCGGCCCGCGGCCGCGAAGCGGACGCCTTCAGGGATCTTCGCGCGGTCGAATCCGCGCGAGCGGATTTCGAGCTTGCGCCAAACGAGTCAGCCGAAGCCGAGGATGAACTTCGCGTCGTCCGACATACGGTCGGGCGTCCACGGCGGATCGAAGGTGAGCTCAACCTCTGCCTCGTCCACACCGGGCACGGACCGGGCTGCATCGAGGATGCCGTCGGCGATCATGGCTCCCGCGGGACACCCCATCGACGTGAGGCTGTACAGCACCTTGACCTTCCCGGCGTCGACCTCCACGTCGTACATCAAGCCGAGCTCGACGATGTCCATGCCGAGCTCCGGGTCCTCGACCTGGTGCAGGGCTTCGACCACGTCGTCACGAGTTACCACGGGGGCAAGTGTAGCCGCGAGCCGTAAGAACTCGTTTCACATGACGCTTCGTCGACGGGGTTCGCTCGGTGGTGCGAGGGCAAGGACGCAGGGAGCGCGCCCCCGTTGACACGTATGCGCGCGACCGAGGATGCCGCATCGCACCGCCGTGCGTGGGTGCTCAGAAGCTTCATGTGAAGCGCGTTTTACGGCGTCACCTGTCTCGCCTTCACCCGCACCCCTCGCTACGCCGTGCCGACGAGCTGGTCTGCGCGTCGCAGCACGAGATCCATGACGTCGCCGATCGCCTTGTCGAGCGAATCGTTGACGATGACAGGAACGTCGTGGCGACGCGCTCTCTCCACGAGGTAGTCCTGGATCTGCCGGATCTGCGGCAACCCGTCCAAGTACTTCTCGAGTGGACGAAGGCCCTCGGTCGCGTAGTCACGCACCCAGAAATGGCCACGATGCAGGTTCTCGTCCTCGATCGCGACCACGCATTGGACGACGAACGCCCCTGGGAACTCGGTCGCGATCATCCCGGGCACGAGATGGACACCCTCGAGGACGAGCGACCAGTGCTCCGTCGCCGCCCGCTCGAGCGCCGCTTGGACGCCGACGACGACATTTCTCGTCTGGTCGAGGAAGCCGAGGATCGCGGCATCGCCCGACTCCTCTTCCTCGGCGCGTGTCAACGCGAGGCGCGCCTCGAAGCTGGAGTAGTGAACTGACGGCATGAACTCCTCGGAGAACAACGCGCGCATGGTCTGACGGATGAAGTCGGTCGACGTCACACGGGTTATCCCGAGCCTGTGCGCCGCCTCCGTGGCGATGGTCGACTTTCCCGTCCCGGTCGCACCTCCCACGAGCAGGAGCAAAGGCTGCTCGAGCTGCTGGAGCGCGCTCAACCGCTTGAGACGACCGACCGTGATCGCGGCGTGCTCGTTACCGATCACATCGGCGGCGAGCTCGCCGAGCCGGTCGAGATCGAGGGTCGAGACCCCACGCTCGGCGAGGTCACGATCGGCGCGATGCGCGATGAGGTAGGAGCGCTCGGGGTCGAGCCCGGTGACGACCAGCGCACGGGCCATGAGCCCCTTCGAGAACGGAATCTCGTCGCCCAGCGGCAATGGTGTGACGTGACGGCGTTCGCTCATAGAGCTCGTTCCACGTCGACGCTTCGTCGCCGGAGTGCGCTAAACCCCAGAAAGTGCTGCGCACTTTCTGGGGTCCCCGAAAACCTCGGTAGTGCGAGGCAAGAACGCAGGGAGCGCCCATATGAGTCATATGGGCGCGACTGCCGGGGCCTCGAGAAAGTGCGCCAGCACTCTTTGGGGTAGGGCTGAGGACGCCGCATCGCGCCGCCGAGCGCGACCCGGCGACACAAGGCTTCGACGTGAAACGAGCTCATAACCCTATTCGTGACATTTCCAGCACTATCTCGTCAAGGTCCGGATGACCGGGGAGTGGTTCGACATCGTTGGCCGCGAGCACGACCTCAATCTCGTTCGCGGAGCCGAACTCGGCCACGACATCGACCGCTGCGGCCTTCAACTCGACCAGGAACACATCTGCAGCGGTCGCTTCGAGCTCTCCCTGAAGCGCAGAACGGTCCGCGAGGTTGCCCGAGACATGGACGACATATGCGCCATGCTCGGCCTCGAGATGCTCCGCGATCACGTCATGCACTCCAGGCGGCGCAGTGCAGAAATACGCCACCTTCCGCTCGCGTACGCTCGTCATGGGCCGCGGCCGGAGCACCGTCGGGACGACGTCGACCTTCGAGGGAACGACGGTCTTCACCGCTTCGTACGTTCGCTCCCATTCCGATCCGGCCTCTGCCATGGTCACGACCACGACGTCGGCGAGGAGCAGCCGGAAAGCGTTCAGGTACCCCGCTGCGACGGCAGGACTTTGGTGCCCGCCGACGACCGCAATCGTCCGGTCCGTGGCGATCGGGGGCAGCGCTGCGCCACTGCCGTCGAAGACGACGAGATCGGGGGCGAGATCAGCCGCGACGCGCGCGCCTTCGAGGACGTTCGACGTGAAGACCGCTCCCGCGAGACCGCCGCCACAGCGTCTGCAGCCCACCGTCTCGACGCCCGCTAGAGCAGCCGTCTCGAGATGGTCGGACGCCGCATGGCGTCCTGCTCGCGAGAGCGCGAGCAGCGCTTCGACCGTAGGCGGCACGGTGATCGTCTCGGGCTCGGGAGGCCCTCCTCTCCCCATGGCAACGACGACAATGCGGCTCTCCTTCGCGAGCCGCCGTGCGACGTGCCCCGTCACCGCAGTCTTCCCGACACGCTTGCCCGTGCCGACGATCGCGATCGAGGGAAGGTCGAATGGCGCAAACGCGGGCGGCTCGAGCCGGAAATCCGCGCCGATGTAGGGAACTCCTTTGGTCAGGACGCGGCTGGCGAGCGTGAAGCGCTCGACGGGGCCGAGGACCGGCTCGTCGGAGAGATCGACGACGATCTCGGGCTGATACCCGGCGAACGCCGCGTCGATGTCCTCGGCGAGCGGTACTCCATAGCTCTCCTCACCGCGAAGCTTCTCCATGCCTCCGACGAGAACCGCAGCCACGAAGTCATAGGGGAGCTCGGCGAGCGCATCGCGGACGACGGGCGGATAGTGCTCGCCGTCGACAATCGCGAGAGCTCTCACGTCTTGGCGGTGATCTCGTCCTCGATCGCGCCCGTGAACTTCGCGTACTCGAGCGTGTCGAGCGAGAACGAGACGAGCTTGACCTCGCCGTGGAAGGGATGCCGGCGCCAGATGTCGACCTTGCGGTCGGCGATCTCGATGACGTTGTAACAGGGCCTCGTGTTCCCGCGCAGACGGAGCGACGAGACCGTTCCGGCATTCACGACGAAGAGATCCTCGAGCCGCCAGACGTAGGGCACATGCTTGTGCCCGGAGAGTACGAGGCGCACTCCCGATCGCTGCAGGCATTCGATCGCATCGCCCGCGTCGTAGACGACGTTCCGCTCCCTCCCGGTGCCAGGCACTGGCAGCAGATGATGGTGAAGAACGAAGATCTTCAAATCGGACGCCTCTTGTGAGAACTGCTCCTCGATCCAGAGATACCGGCCCCTTCCGATCTGTCCGTGGTCGAGATCCGGCTCGCTCGAGTCGACCGCGACGATGGCCACGCCGTCTTTTCGGAGCACCGAGTTACGCTCGCCGAACATCTCCTCGAAGTGCACGTACCCCACATTGCGGGAGTCGTGGTTCCCTGGCACGACGACGATCGACTGGCAGTCGAGGCGATCCATGTACTCGCGAGCGGTGAGGTACTCGTGCCGAAATCCGAAGGTGGTGAGGTCCCCCGAGCACACGACGACGTCAGGCTTCAGCTCGTTGATCTCGCCGATCGCGCGTTCCAGCAAGCTGACCTCGAAGTACGGACCGCCGCAGTGAAGATCGGAGATCTGGGCGATGCGAAAGGCGCCTGCCGAGCTCGACATGGCCGCAGTGTAAGCGAGCTCCATCTGGGGGAGCGGCGTCCGAGGTGGTTGGTACCGTGGCCAAGGTGCCGGTTGAAAGTCCCGTTTTCCAGGCATATTGTGGGTCTGAGCCTCCGCGCTTCGCAAATCGTAGCGAGCTCGAGTGCGCCAAGATCCTCGACTACTACGGCATCCGCTGGGACTACGAGCCGCACTCGTTCGTCCTCGAACGCGACGACGAGGGCCGCGTCGTAAGCGCCTTCAGGCCGGACTTCTACCTTCCGGACCAGGACCTCTTCATCGAAGTCACTGTGATGAAGCAGTCACTCGTGACACGCAAGAATCGAAAGCTCCGCGAGCTTCGGCGGCTGTACCCGGAGGTCCGCGTGAAGCTCTTCTACAAACGCGACATCGAGCGCCTGGCACAACGCTATCGACTGCGACTCGCGTCGTAATGTCGGCGGCCCCATCCGAGAGCGGCGAGGTCGGCGCCGTCTATCTGACACGCCACCAGATCGCTGTGCGCGTCGCGGAGCTCGGAGAGGAGATCGCCCAGGATTACGAGGGGCTCAATCCGATTCTGATCGCGCCTCTCAAGTCGAGCGTCGTCTTCCTCGCCGACCTCACGCGCGCGCTCCCCATCCCGCACACACTCGACCTCGTGGAGCTGGCCGCGTACACCGGCGCCGACGACGGTGGCGTGCGTCTGCTGAAGGACGTGGATTCGCCCCTCGAGGATCGCCACGTTCTCATCGTCGAGGACGTCATCGACACGGGGCTGACCCTGCACTTCCTCTGCAGAACGCTGGCTCTTCGCAGTCCCGCGAGCCTCGCAGCGGTGACGCTCCTCGATCGCCCGTACAGGCGGCTCGTCGACGAACTTCCCCTCCGCTACATCGGCTTCACCGTCCCCGACGACCTCTTCGCCGGCTACGGTCTCGGTCTGGACGAACGCTGGCGCGCATATCCGGACCTGCACAGCGTCATCCCGGGTGAGATCTCGGCCGCGCACATCGAGGCTGCGTAGGGCGAGCCTCGCCCTCGCCCTCGGTCGCCGGTGGAGCATGGAGGACGAGGCAAGCCTCACCGTGCCGTCAACCCATCATCGCAACATCGGTTCGGTTGTCGAGCTGGAGGTGTTGTGGTGGCGAGGAAGCGGAGGGAGTACTCGGCGCGGGAGCGCCGGGAGCTGTGGGAGCGCTGGAAGCGGGGTGAGTCGATCAGTGATATCGGCCGGGCGCTCGATCGAGCGCCCGGCACCATCCACTGCACGATCCGCCAGTCCGGCGGCGTGGCTCCGGCCGAGCGGCGGCGGAGCCCCCTCGCGCTGACGCTCCCGGAGCGAGAAGAGATCTCGCGCGGCGTCGCCGCCGGCGACTCGGCGAGAAGGATCGCGGCACGTCTCGGCCGCTCTCCCTCGACGGTCGCGCGTGAGCTCGACCGGCACGGCGGCAGAGGCAGCTACCGTGCCGCCGACGCCGACCGCCGCGCCTGGGAGCGCACGCGGCGGCCGCAACGCAGCAAGCTCGCCCGCAATCCGGCTCTGCGCGACCTCGTCGCCGCCAAGCTCGAAGAGGATTGGTCGCCCGCGCAGATCGCCGGCTGGCTCAGGATCGAGTTTCCGCAGGATCAGACTATGCGGGTGTCGCACGAGACGATCTACCTGACGCTCTTCGTCCAGGCGCGCGGAGCGTTGAAGCGCGAGCTCGTCGCGCACCTGCGCCGCTCCCGGTCGATCCGCCGGCCGCGCGCCCGCCATGGCAACCGCGGCCAGGGCCAGATCGTCGACGCGGTCTCGATCAGAGAGCGGCCCGCCGAGGCGGCCGACCGGGCGATCCCCGGCCACTGGGAAGGCGACTTGCTCGCCGGCGCCGCCAACAGTCACGTGGCGACGCTCGTCGAGCGATACTCGCGCTTCCTGCTGCTCGTCGCCGTCGCCGGCAAAGACACCCGCTCGGTCACGAGCGCGCTCAGCAGCCAGATCCGTCTGCTCCCGCAACAGCTGCGCGCCTCGCTCACCTGGGACCGCGGCATGGAGATGGCCGAGCACGCCCGCTTCACGGTCGCGACCGACATCCGGGTCTACTTCTGCGATCCGCAGAGCCCCTGGCAGCGCGGCTCGAACGAAAACACCAACGGCCTCTTGCGCCAGTACCTGCCCAAAGGCACGGACCTCTCGAAGCTCACGCAGCCTCAGCTCGACGCCATCGCCGCGAAGCTCAACACGAGGCCGCGAGAGACGCTCGGCTTCAAGACTCCAGCAGCTACCCTCGAGGCAGCGTTGCGCTGACGGGTTGAGAGCGCC
>Ga0136614_10001501_pt1 | contig 13774 bp, 14 predicted proteins | sample AntDrymUQ2792106_2_FD_106643 | JGI IMG/M metagenome (GOLD analysis project Ga0136614, IMG submission 106643) | Polar desert sand microbial communities from Dry Valleys, Antarctica - metaG UQ279 (21.06) | ecosystem: Environmental > Terrestrial > Soil > Desert | place: Antarctica: Dry Valley...
CGTGACGCGCGTCCCGGTCGGGACGCGCGTCACGTTCGGAGCCGCCACTTTGATCCTTCCGGTCCTCCGCAAGCCGATCTCCGGATGAGGCGCGCGCTCGTCCTCGTCGCGGCGATTGCCATCGCCGTGCCGGCCGCGTCTGCGCGTCCGGAGCGCCCTGCCCAGACCCCCGGTGTCACAGCCACGACCATCCTCCTCGGCGGCACCGTTCCGCTGAGCGGTCCGGCCGCCGCGTTCGGCGCGCTCGCGCCGGGGGCGAAGGCGTACTTCGACTACGTGAACGCGCGCGGAGGCGTGAACGGACGCAGGATCACGTACAAGTACGTGGACGACGGCTACGAGCCGGCGCGCACTGTTCAGGCGACTCGCGAGCTCGTCCAGCAGGACGGCGTCCTGGCGCTCTTCGGCTCGGTCGGCACGGAGAACAACCTCGCGGTGAGGGCCTTCCTCAACCAGCTCAAAGTGCCGCAGCTCTTCGTCGGCGACGGCTCGTCGCAGATCGCGAGCCCGAAGCGCTATCCGTGGACGATGGGCTTTCTCCCGAGCTACGTCGGGGAGGGCGCGATCTACGGCCGCAATCTCGCGCGCACGAGGCCGAAGGCGCGGATCGCGGTGCTGGTCGAGTCGAGCGCGCTCGGGAAGGACTTGCTCGCCGGCCTTCGTCGGGGCCTCGGCGGGAAGGGCAAGATCGTCGCTGTCGAGGGCCACTCGCCGATCGACCCCGACGTCGCCTCGCAGATCGCCTCGCTCCGCAGCTCGCGCGCCGACACGCTGATGCTGTTCTCGACGCCGCAGTACGTGATCCAGTCGTTCATCGCCGCGAACAAGCTCGGTTGGCGCCCGCAGATCTTCGTCAACTCGATCTCGATCGAGCCGACGGTGATGCGTACGGCGACGCTGAGCACGAGCAAGCGCGTTACCGAGGGCGCGATCAGCATGGCGTGGTTGAAGGACCCGACGAACCCGCGTTGGGCAAAGGATCGCGGTGTCCTCCTCTACCGCCAGATCATGCGCCGCCACTATCCGGAGGGCAGACTCACCGACGTCTACAACTACGCCGGAATGGCATTCGCGTTCACGATGGTGGACGCACTCAGGCACGCGGGGCGCAATCTCACGCGGGCGTCGCTCCTCCGGGCGGCGACGCACCTGAACGAGACCGATAATCCTTTTCTGCTCCCCGGCGTCGCCGTAAACACGTCTCCGGCCGGCTACTACCCGATTACGAAGGCGCAGCTGTACCGGTACCGAGACGGCCTCTGGCAGCCGTTCAGCGGCTTGCTCGGCGCTCGCGGCTAACCCCTGGCGGCCCGACCGTAGGCATGTCTCCGCCGGACCCGACCGGGGTCTGAACCCTGGACATGGCCTCCAGATACAGAGCCCGAGCCGGGGTGACGGCCGACCGCATGGCTGGTGAGGTGTAAAGCTTCCGTCAGGGGCGTTTACAATGCTCCGGCGGGCGACAGAGATCGCTAACAGGCTCGCACTTCGGGCGTCACAAACAGACGCCCAACTCTCGAAAGGACTGTGCACATGAAGAATCTCTCTCGGCTCGGCCTCGTCGTGCTCGCGAGCGTCGCTGCGCTCGTCGTTAGCGCCAGCGCGCTTGCGGCGTTCACGTCGCCGAAGCTGACCGTTACGAGCACGAACCAGACTCCGGGCCAGGCCGGCTCCGTCACCATCCGCGCGGAGCAGGTCAAGGAGGACGACGCCCCGTTCAGGCTAACGATCTACGTGCCGCTGGGATACGCGACTCAGCTCGCCGTGGCGGATCAAACGCAGATTGGCACGGTCGTGGCTCAGGCGCAGGCCAACGCAATCTCGCCCGATGCGATTCTCGAGCTCACGGGCCCGATCAGGATCGACACGACTTTCACGGCCACGGAGTATCCGGCCGCGGCCGCTTGCTTGACGGGCACAGGCGTGACGAGCCCGGTTGTCTTCCGGCTGGAGCTGACCGCGGCCGGGCAGACACTGATCGTGCCCATGTACGTCGCGCCGATCGCATCCGGCCCAGAGGCCGCGTTCGCCTCGGCAAAGCTGATCACCTGCCTGCCTTCGCCCTACGTTCCCCAGGCGGCGGGCGGGGCGGCGTTCGGCGCGAAGCTGATCAATGCCAACCTCACGTTCCCGACGGTCTTCACGAACCCGACCTCGACCGGTGAACTTCGCTGGCGCTCGATCTGGACCCCGTACACGGTCGGCACGCAGGCACCGAACGCGGCGGCGACGGTCGAGTCAGACGCGCTCGCCCCATCCCAGGCGCGGCTGACGGTCCGAGCCGGGACGTACAACAAGAGGACGAAGCGACTCGCGGTCTCGGGCTCGCTGACCCGAGGCGGAGCGGGTGGTCCGGGCACGGTCAACGTCATCGTCAACGGCAAGCGTCTCGCCAGAGTGCAGGCGGGCGCGAACGGCTCGTTCCGGGCGTCGCTTCGCATCACCAAGAAGGGCAGGTACACCCTGCGCGCGACCGCGTCGGCCCAGGCAAGCGAGACCACCGGCTGCACGGCGGTCTTCCCGGGCGTCAACTGTCTCCGGACGACCCAGGCCGGTTTCTCGGCCGTGAGCGCACTGGTGCGCTTCCGCGTCAGGTAGACACTCGAACCGACTGCTGAATGAGACCAGGGCTCGCGTCGGGAGCCCTGGTCGTTTTGATCTCCCGGTCAAGAGCCAGGGCCGTCTGCGCCGTAGGAGCCCGTGCTCGTCTTGCGTCAGCCCGAGAACGAGTCGATCGCCGCTCGGTGACCGGACGAGCGGGCCAGCCTGCCGTCGGTCGTGACGAGCGGAGCATCGAGCGCCTCTGCGAGCGCGACATACGACGCGTCGTAAGCCGACAGGCTCTTGCGGAGCGTCCAGACGCGCTCGAGCAGCCCCGCGGCCGGATAGCGCACGAACGGGATCTCGCGCAGGTCGTCGAGTGCCCGCCGACCAAGAGCCGGCGTCGCCTGGCCAGAGAGCGTCACTCTCCTGATTGCCGACGCGACCTCGAAATCCAGTAGATGCGGCACGTGCAGCGCGTCTTGTCCGCCGATTCGCTCAGCAACCCATTCGCCCCGGGGGCCGAGCTCGAGCAAGAAATCCGTTACCGCGGAGGCATCAACGACGATCACGAAGCTCGCGCTCGCGTCGGATGATCTCGGCGGGGCGTTTCTTCATCCGGATCAATTTACGACCGCGAACGCGCTCGACCATCTCCTCGAGCGTGGGCGTCTCTGCGCTGCGACGCACCTCGGCCAGCAGATACTCGGACAGCGACATCCCGGCCTTGGCCGCGCGCGCCTTCAGGGTGCGATGAAGATCCTCCGGCACGTTGCGAATCTGGATGTGTGGCATGCGTTTCACCATATCACATGCAAAATGCATGTCCTGAGACGTGGGTCTGAAAGCTCCCTTCCCATCCGCTCGACCGGTCGTTTCGGACGGACGCGCGGGCAAAGCCCGCCCGTCCTGAAGCTAGGCACCGCAAGCGTTGCCTAGGCGGACTCGTCCGACCGGGACCATTCGTGCCATGAGCCCACGTAGTTGCGCGCGGCGTATCCCGCCGCCCGCAGCAGCTCCGTCGCCGTCGCAGAGCGTTGTCCTGAGTGGCAGTACGCGACGACCTCGGCGCCCTCGGGCAAACCGATGAGCTTGCGAATCTCGGCAGGTGGGCGCCCGAGCAACTCGGACAGCGGCACATTGCGCGCGCCCGGAATGTGACCCTGGCGCGGGTCGCACGGGTAGCCGGCCTCCCCGCTGAACTCCTCGCCGGTGCGTACGTCGAGCAACGCGACGTCGCCGAGGCGACGCTCGAGCTCCTCGCGCATCATCTCCATCGCGCGAGAACCACAAGCGTGGCGTTGGAGCGCTCGGGCTGGTCGAGGAGAAGCACGACCCTCATCCCCGTTCGATTCGCGTCGCCCCCGCGATGTCCGGCGCGTCCGTGTAGCCGTGCTCGGCGCCGTGAATCCCGATCACGCGCCCCAGCTCCGCCAGCGTCCGCTCCGGCGGCGGGACGTCCGCGGGCGAGGCCCCGTGAACGGCGGCAGCGCGCACCGCGACCGGCTCGGCGCCAGTCAATCGCGAGACCACGGTCGGGTTCGCCGCCAGCGCGACGACGTCCCCCGGCGGCAAGGGGCCGAAGTACTCCTGGACGGAGAGATACTCGTCGACGATGCCACCGCGGTCGAACAGGACGAAACGCACGACCGCGCCTTGCTCGATCCCGATCGCGAGGACGACGGCGCCCATTCGATCCGAGAGCTCGCGGCCGAGGCGCCGCAGCTGCGTCGGATCGCGGTCGCAGACCTCGTCGTAGACCGCGATCCAGCCGCCGCGTGGCGGCGCGACGATGCTTCCCTGCGACCGGCCCGGCAGCCGTGGCACGAACTGACGAACGGCGCGCTCGACAGCCGGGAGGTCATCCGACTGGACGTGGATCGAGCCGAAGCTCCGCCCTTCCGGGCGTTCCTCGAGCACTCGATCCAGTTCGGCGACGAGCTCGAGCTGGTGTTCCTTGAAGCCGAGCCCGGCGTACAGGGCCCTCGCGGCGCCGTTCTCGATTCCGGTCTCGAGCGTGACGAACTGGGCGCCGCGCTCACGCATCGCCCCGCTGAACTCCCGGATCAATGCGGTCGCGATCCCGCGGCGCCGCGACCCCGGTTCGACCCAGAGATCGGTGAGCCAGGCGACGAGCCGGCGACGAAAGAAGCCGTACGCGAAGCCGACCGGCGTGCCGTCTTCCTCCGCGATCACGGCGACGCCTTCCTGGAGCGCCCGCGCGATGTCCTTCTGAGCGTCCTCCTCGGCATCGGTCGCCCACGGCGGCAGCGGACCGTCCGCGAACACGCGCCACAGCTCGAGCAGCGTCTCCTGGTCTGCCTCAGACGCCCGACGCAGCTGCATACAGACCGGTAAGCAAGTAGTGGGCGGTCAAGTTCTCGAAGGGGTGGAAGCGTTCGGCGAAGGCGCGAAGGTCGGGCACGTCACCATAGAACGTCGCAACCGCCTTGCGCAGGCCGAGGTCACCTGCGGGCCAGGCACGCGGGCGAGCCAGATGCCGGGCGAGGAACCAGTCGGCCGTCCACTCGCCGAGACCGCGGAGGGCGGTGAGCCGGTGTTTGACTTCCTCGTCGCTGAGACTCGCGAGACCGTTCAGATCGAGCTCCGAGCGGGAAAGGCCGAGCACGTACTCGGCCTTGCGGCGCGAGAATCCGAGCGCGACGAGCTCCTCCTCGCCGGCAGCGGCGAGCCGCTCGGCTGTCGGAAAGGAGACTGCGTGTGTGCCACGCTCGCCGAATCGCTCGATCAGCCTCGTCCGGATCGCGAACGCCGCGTGGAGCGAGACCTGCTGGGCGGTGATCGAGGTGACCAGGGACTCGAACGGGTTCGGCGCGAGCGGTGGGCGCAGGCCGCGGAGCCGGGTGGACAGGTCGGCCAGAACCGGATCATGACCGGCGAAGTCGTAAAAAGGGCCGAGGTCGAAGGGAAGGCCGAGGAGCAGCCGAACGACACGGGCGATCTCGTCGTCGAGCGGCTCGACGTCGACACCGCCCGGCGCGGCGACGATTCGCACTTCGCGGCCGGCCACGACCCGGTGCAGACCGTCCTCGACCCAGAGATTCGCGAGGTCAGGCCCGTACGCACGGAAGCGCCGCGTCGACAGCTCGAAGTCATACGGCTCGGGGATCGAAAGAGGCGGCAAGAGCAAGAAGCTAGCGGCGGTTCCCTGCGGCCGGGGGTTCCCGCCGCTAGCGGCGGCTGTCTTGCATGGTCGGAGAGTGAGTCGGACTCGTAAGGCGCGCCGCAGAGCTTCGTAAACTTCCTGTTAGGTCGATCGCGCCGCCGGCGCGAGCTCAGGCCGTGCAGCCAGGACGAGCATCGCGTGGCTCCACGTCAGCGGCACGACCCAGGCCGGGCGGCCGTCGCGCGTAGCCTGCTCGGGCAGCAAGCCGACGGAGGTCTGCCGCCGGACGGCGTACTCGAGCGCCCGCCGGTGCCCGGCGTCGTCGCCCACCAGGCGGTGCCAGAGCCCGAGCCAGAGGGTCGCGAGGATCCACGGGTTTCCGCCCGCGTACGTATCGCCCTCGAAGCGCATCACCCCGCCGTCCGCAAGCTGCAGCGCGCGCTCGATCGCCTCGACGGTCGCGCGCATGCGCGCCGAGCTCGGGTCGACGGCGCCGAACGGCCAGGCGAGCCCGAGCAGCGAGACATCCACCCGCGCGTCGACCGGATCGACGCTCCGTACCGTGCGATTGGGGTACGGCAGCCCAGAGTCGAACGCGGGCGGGACGGGCTCACCGAGGCGATCCGAGCGCCCGCGCCAGCGCGAGCGAAGGTAGCGCCCGTCGGACTCGCTCCACAGATGCGTCTCGATCCCCGTCGAGACCCGTCGAGCGGCGGCGGCGTAACGCTCGGCGCGGGCGGGCTCCAGGCGTGCGGCCAAGGCAGCGGCGGCGCGCAGTCCGCCGCAGACCGCGGCGGCCGAGAAGGCGTGCTGGCCCTCGCCCTCCTCCCAGAGGTCGGTGCTCGCTCGCGGCAGACCGGTGTCCGGGTCGAGGAAGGCGCAGAGGAAGTCGGCGGCGCGGCGGGCGGGCGGCCACAGCTCCCGCTCGAGCTCGGGATCGGCGAGCTCCCGGCACGCTGCCTCGAACGCGAACAGAACGGCTCCCGTCTCGTCGATCTGGTGTGGGCTCCAGCAGGGCGCAAGCGAGCCGTCCGTCCAGTGGCGCTGCAACCACAGCCCCTCCGGCGCCTGCGTTCGGACGAGCCAGCGCAACGCTCGACGAGCGAGATCCTCGCGGCCGCCGGCGAGGAACGCGAGGACGATGAACGCGAGGTCGCGTCCCCAGACGAAGCCGTAGCCGCCGCAGTTGACGAAGTCGGGGTCGAGCTCAGGCGCCGCGATCACGCCGCCCGTCTCGCGGTCGGCGAGCAGATCGAAGACGAGGAGCGACCGGCGATAGAGCGGCTCGAGGCCGTCGGGCCCGGCCTGCGGCTCCGGCGCCCCTGCGAGCCGCTCGGCGTCATGGCCCGTGCGGCGCGCGAGCAGTTCCTCGAAGCCGGCGCGAAGCGGAGCGTCGAGGCGCGCGAGCGCCTCCTCCGGGGACGACCCGAAGGCGCACACGAGGCTCGCCTCCCCGGCGAGCTCGCACGCCACGGCGCCTTCGACGCTCCGGTGCGCGACCGCCTCGCCTTCGAGCTCGGCGTCGGCCGCGTCCTCGAGCACCGAGTACGTCTCTCCGCGACGGCTGCGGCCGCACGTCGCCTCGCCCGCGGGAGACATGGCGAGCGCGAGCGCGCGGTCACGGCGGTAGAAGACCACCGCACCGCGCTCGGCGACGACGTAGGCCCCGACTCCGCGGGCCTTCTCGTCGAGCTCGGGCCGGCAGTAGGCGACGAGGCGGAGCGAAGCCCCCTCAGCGCGGACGCGGCGGACGAGCACGGGCTCGTCAGGCAATACGAGATCGGTGATCTCCAGCTCGAGGGAGCCGCCGCGTGCGACCGTCCTCAACACCGACGCGTCCTCGAAGTAATTCTGCTCGTGCTCGAACGGCGCCTCGTCGAGCCAATGCGTCGTGCCGTCGACTGCGACGCCGATCCGGAGCTCGCCGAGATGCTGGCCCCAGTCGACGTTCGGCCAGAACAGCCGCTCGAGCTCGCCGCGGCCGGAGAGGGTTGCGAGCAGCGAGCCGTTGCCGACGATCGCGGCCGGCAGGTGCTCGATCCGGCGGCCCGTTGCGTCGGGTACGCCGGCCGGTCGGGGTTCGACGGCGGCCATCAGTCGAGAGCCCGGGTCACGTAGGTCGGTCAAGCCGGCGGCAGGGTACCCGAGCGGTCTACGGGCTCTTAGGGCGCATACGAGCGCGGCGCTAGAAGTCGCGCGAGCTGATCGCCACGCGTCGCCAACCGTCGACTCGCCAGCTGCCGTCCTCGAGAACGAGCTGAAGGTGGAAGGCGCGGGCACCGGCGTCGGGAGCCGCAAGACCGACCGCCATCGGAATCTCGGGCCGCCCGTTTCGGCCGAGCACGATCAGCCCGCCCTCACGGCGACTGATCACGTAGATGGCCTGCGGCACGCTCGGATCCGGGCTCGCGTCGGCAATCGCAACGGGCGCGTAGCGGGTCACGAAAGGCTTGATCGGCGGCCTCCCATTCGCCCAAGCGCGTTTCGTAGCGAGCGAGCGCAGCCGCTTGCTGCTCAGACCGAAGCCGCACGCCGGGTTCCTCCGGAGCACCACCTCGGTGATGAACAACGCGGTCGTGTTCCAGGCCGCGTCGAAGGAGCGGCCCTGCGGCACAGCGTGGGGGCACACAAGTCCTGCGCCCGCCGAAGCCGGGCCCGGCGCCGGCGCCGCGGACTCGCGCACTCGCTCATCGCCAAGCAGCGCGCCCAAACCGGCCGCGGTCGCGACCGCGCTCACGAAGGCGACGAGCGCCCACAGGAGCAGCGAGCGAAGCCGGTACACCTTCACGGAGGCTACATCGGCAAGCTGCCGGCGCCACATGATCCTCCGTCGAACTCACAACGTGCGGACAGCTTCCTCCGTCTCGGCGTCGAACACGTGCAGCTTCTCGCGCGGGATCGAAAAAACGCTCTCTTCGCCGGGCGTCAAGCGCTGGTCAACCGGAATTTTGGCAAGGAGCTCGTGTTCGCGCGTCCTCAGGTGGACGAGCTGCTCGTCGCCGAGGTACTCGACCACCTCGACGGTGGCATGGAACGTGGCGCCCCCCACCTGTCCATCACCGAGCTGAACATGCTCCGGACGGAAGCCTGCCAGCCGGCCCTCGCCGCCGAGGCCTTCGACGACCCCGGCCGGGACGAGGTTCATCGCCGGCGAGCCGATGAAGCTGGCCACGAAGACGTTGCGCGGATTCGTGTACAGCTCCTGGGGTGTGCCGATCTGCTGGAGCAATCCGAGCCGCATGACCGCGATCCGGTCACCCATGGTCATCGCCTCGACCTGGTCGTGCGTGACGTAGATCGTCGTCGTCTTCAGCCGCTGCTGCAGCTTCAGGATCTCCGCGCGGGTCGCAACGCGCAGGGCCGCGTCGAGATTCGAGAGCGGCTCGTCCATCAGGAAGGCCGCTGGCTCACGCACGATCGCCCGTCCGAGCGCGACCCGCTGGCGCTGGCCGCCCGAGAGCTGCTTCGGCTTGCGCTTGATCAGGGCGTCCATGTCGAGAATCTCGGCGGCCCGCCGCACGCGCTCGTCGATCTCCTTCTTCGGCACTTTGTGGTTACGCAGGCCGAAGGCCAGGTTGTCGTACACGGTCATGTGCGGGTAGAGCGCGTACGACTGGAACACCATCGCCACATCGCGGTCTCCTGGCGCGAGGTTGTTGACGACACGCTCGCCGATCAGGATCCGCCCCTCGGTGACGTCCTCGAGCCCGGCGAGCATCCGGAGGGCCGTCGTCTTCCCGCAGCCGGATGGACCGACCAGGACGAGAAACTCGCCGTCCGCGATCTCGAGCTGGAGGTCGTCGACGGCGGTGGTGTCGCCGAAACGCTTGGATACATGCTCGAACGTCACTTTGGCCATCAGGCGTGCGCCTCCCGGAGTGGGCTCGGCGGCAGTGCGAAGTGCGCTGCGGCGAGGAACGAGTACGCAATCGTCAAGGTGAGGAAGGGTACGAGGGCGGCCACCACGCCGGCCAGGTTTACGATCAGCAGCGCGAGACCGAGCACGATTGCCTCGAGCGGTCGCCTCAGCAAGCTCACAGCGGCGTGTCGACAGACAACCCGCAGGGGCGTCGAGCGCTCGAACACCGCCAGCGGCCAGAGGACGAGCTGAAGAACACCGAAGAGGCAGAGCACATAGAGAACGAGGATGGCCAGCGTCAGGCCCAGAGGGCCGGAGCGTGCGTAGAAGGCAAGGGCGAAGACTCCGGCGGCGATCACTCCGCCCGCGAGCACGTCGAGCGCGAGGCCGCGGCGCCAGTGAAGGCGCACACCGTCGATCGCGTCGCGGAGCCGAAGCTCCTCCGTCTGCGCGAGCGTGACCGCGCAGTGCATGAAGCCGAGCGCGAGCGGCCCGACGACGACGGCCAGCACGATTACGGGCGGCGCCCAGAGGGCTGCGCCGGCGATCGCGAGGGCGACCGCGGAAAGCGCGCCGTTCAAGATCACGAGTCTCCACGACTGCTGGTAGAGGTCGCGGAGCGCGGCTCGCAAGGCGGAACCGACCGTCATCCCTTCACACCGGCCGCAGCGACGCCGGCGACGAAGTAGCGCTGGAAGACGACGAAGATCGCCGCCACCGGCAGGATCGCAAGCACGCTCGCGGCCATTAGTTCGGGCCACTGCGTGTTGTAGACGCCGACGAACGTCGAGATCCCGACGGTGAGCGGGTACTTGGCTTCGTCTTGGAGAATGATCAAGGCCCAGAAGAACTCGTTCCACGTGCCCTGGAACTGGAGGATCGTGACGGCGGCGAGCGCAGGCCCTGCGAGCGGCAGCATCACCTTCCAGTACGTCTTGAAGTAGCCGGCCCCGTCGAGCTTCGCCGCCTCCTCGTAGTCCTTCGGAATCGTCAGGAAGTACTGCCTCATCAGGAAAAGGTTCGTCGCAGTGACGAGGTTGATGAGGACAAAACCCTGGTAGGTGCCGATCAGGTTCCAGCCAGTGAGCGGGAAGTCGATCAGCGTCAAGAAGACCGGGACGAGGCGGAGCTGGTCGGGGATCATCAGGGTCGCCAGGACGAGCATGAAGAGCACCTCGCGGCCCGGGAAGCGAAGCCGCGCGAAGGCGTACCCGCCGATCGAGGCAAGCACCAGGTTGAACAGGGTCACGGACACGGCGATGATCGCGCTGTTCAGCATGTAGCGGCCGAAGTTGAATGAGGTGAGCGCGTCTCGGTAGGCACTCAAGTCCGGATCGTCCGGCAGGAGGTCGAAGCCCTGGACGCTCTCCTGGAGCGACTTCAGCGAGGTCGAGACGCTCCAGAAAAAGGGCGTGAAGAAGAGCAGCGCGATCCCGATCAGCAGGGTGTAGACGACGACCTGTCGGATCCTCTCGGCGCGAGGCCGCCCGGGCACGGGGCGGGAGGGCTCTCCCCCGGCGGCGACGGGAGCGCCGGTGGCGAGCTCCTCGACGGCCGCGACGTAGGGCGGCGGGGTTTCGCGGCCGGTCGCCATCAGGTCACCTCCGCCTTGCCGAACAGCAGTCGCTGGATCGCCGTCACCGTGAAGATGAGCACGAAGAGCGCGACCCCGACTGTCGCCCCGTAGCCGAAATCGACATCCTGAATCGCGATCTGGTACAGGTAGAGAACGCCCGTCAGGGTCGAGTACGCCGGCCCGCCAGCGCCGCCCGAGACGATGAACGCCTGGTCGAAGACCTTCAGCGCGCCGATCACCGAGACGACGGCGACGAAGAAATGGCCCGGCTTGAGCAGCGGGAAGGTGATCTTCCAGAACGTCCGCCAGCGTCCAGCCCCGTCGATCGCCGCCGCCTCGTACACGTCGGTCGGGATCGCCTGCAGCGGGGCGAGGTAGAAGAGCATCATCGTGCCCGATGTCGTCCAGGCGTTCAGACCCATGATCGACTCGAGCGCGGTGTCGGAGTCGTTGAACCAGGGCTGGTTCAGCCCGAGCGCGGCATTGAGCAGCCCGTCCGCGTTCAGGATGTAGATCGCGATCGCGGTGATGGCGGCCGAGGAAGCGAGCGACGGGAAGTAGTACGCGGCCCGGAAGAACGTGCGGCCGCGCAGGCCTGAATGGACGATCACGGCCAGAAAGAGACCGAGCGCCATCTGCGCTGGGACGACGCCGACGGTGTAGTAGATCGTTCTGCGGATCGCACGCCAGAAGAGGTCGTCCTCGATCAAGAACCGGTAGTTGGCGAGCCCGACCGACGCTTCCTTGCCGAGGATGCCCCAGTCGTGGAAGCTGATGTAGACGGCGTAGACGATCGGGTAGATGAAGAAGAAGGCGAAGACGACCATCGGCACGAGCACGAACCCGTAGCCGACGAGCGCCTCGCGCAGCTTCGCGCTGCGGAGGCTTCCAGCCGTCTCGGCCGCTGCGACTGCGGCCACGCTCACCTCCCCGTTCGGCGGAGGCCCCCGCGCGCCGGGCAAGACGCGCGGAGGCCTCCGATTCGGGCTAGCGGCCTCGTTTCAGCGTCCGCTGAGCTTCGGTCTGAATCTTGTTCAGCATGACGTCGATCGACTGCTTGCCCTCGAGCGCCGCCGTGAGCTCGTTGCCCGCGACCGTCATCACCTTCGCGAAGCCCGGCGCAAACTGCCAAGGCCGCGCGTGCGGGGCGGCCTGGAGGAACGCCTGCCGGCCGGGTACCGCTTTGACGTCGGTGCGCGACGGAAGCGCAAGGCCCTTCGACGTCCAGGTCGTCATGCCCTCCTTGCCCGTCAGGTACGTGAGGAGCGTCCAGGCAGCCGCCTTCTGCTTCGAGTCCCTGGCGATCGAGTAGGAGACCGTGAAGGCGAGATTCCCCTGCGACTTGTTCCGGATCATCGCGTTGTTCGTGTAGCGCACGTTGGGAAAGTCCGTCGCCATGAACGGAACGACCCAGTTGCCTTCGAAGATGATCGCTGCCTTCTCCTTCCCGAGTGCCTCGCCGCACCAGCCGACTCCGAGCTGGGCGGGCGTTCCGGCGAGACCGCCCTGGATGAGACCGAGATAGAAGCTGGCAGTCTGATTGTTGGCCGCCGAGTTGACGACCGCCTTCTTCTTGTCCGTGCTCAGGAAGGCGCCGTTGTTCTGGTACACGAACGCGAGCAGACGATCCCAACCGGGGCTGAGGCAGATCGGCCTGCCGCCCGGCACGGCGTTCGTCGAGCGAAGCCGTTGTGCGGCCGTGCGCAGGTCGTTCCAGTTCTGCGGCGCTCGCACGCCCCCCTTCGACAGCATCTCGTTGTTCGTCTGCATCCCGAGCGGCGACCAGTCCTTCGGGAACCCGTACGTCTCACCGCCGGACTGGAATGCGCTCAGCAGTCGCGGGTAGAACGGCTTCGTACGGAAGCCGTACCGGTTGACGTAGCCGTTCAGCGGCTCGATTAGACGCTGCCTGATCCAGTCGGGCGCCACGTTCGAGTCGACGTAGAAGACGTCCGGCGGCTTGCGGGCCGCGAACTGCGCCAGCATCGACTCCGCATACGGGTCGAGCGCCCGGCGCCTGACGTTGATGTTCGGGTACTTCTTCTCGAAACCCGCGATCACCTGCTTCAGAAGATCCGTCTCGACCGGCGAGGACGACCAGTGCGCAAAGATGAGGTTCCCCGAGACCTCCGACGCGGCGGGCGCCTTACCGTCGGGTCGCGCCTGACCGGCCCCTGCCCCGGCGATGGCGACGACGAAGAGAACCGCGGTGAGCGCGGCTCCGAATGTAAGCCGGCGATTGCTCATACGAACCCCTTTCCTTCGCGGCGAGTCGGGTGAGGATCCCGACCATGACCAAGCCCAGCGGCGGGACGTCGGAGCCGGCCCGCCAGCCGACCCCCTGCTCGCCACCTGCGCCGAGTAAATACCTTGCCTGGCCGGATTTCAATCCTGCTCGAGTGCTCGCGCCACTGCGAGGAGGTCCTCGAACGGCTCGTACGCGACTCCCTCGCCGTCGAGATAGCGAGCAAGGCCGTCACGCGCGAAGACGCGGTCGGCTGCGAGCGCGGCGCATCGATCCGAGACGCCGTCGCCCACGTACACGATCGGCCCGGACGGGAGCGACCCGCGTTTGCAGGCCTCGTCGCACGTCACGCAGGCGGCCTCGTCGCGGAAACGCGCGCGCCAGCCCTCCAGTCGCGGGTCGCTCCCGTCCGGGCCGATCGTGTAC
>Ga0136614_10001502_pt1 | contig 13774 bp, 15 predicted proteins | sample AntDrymUQ2792106_2_FD_106643 | JGI IMG/M metagenome (GOLD analysis project Ga0136614, IMG submission 106643) | Polar desert sand microbial communities from Dry Valleys, Antarctica - metaG UQ279 (21.06) | ecosystem: Environmental > Terrestrial > Soil > Desert | place: Antarctica: Dry Valley...
ATCATCTTCAGCCGGCTCGGCACACCCCACGTCGGCACTTCCACCGCCTTCAGCTTCAACATGCCTGACGGGATGTGCCCGGAGTGCGAAGGCCTCGGCCGGAAGTCGACCATCGACATCGGCCAGCTTGTCAACACCGAGCTCTCGCTGAACGAGGGCGCCATCACCGTCCCCGGTTTCACCCCAGACACCTGGTACGTGAAGACCTTCGCCGAGTCCGGACTCGTGGATCCCGACGCCAAGTTGAAGGACTACAGCTCAGCCCAGTGGCAGGACCTGATGCATAAGCCAGCCACCAAGATGCGCATCGGCGGCATCAACCTGACCTATGAGGGTCTCGCGGTGAAGGTCCAGCGGCTCTTCCTCTCGAAGGACGTGGAGTCGATGCAGCCAAGCATCCGCGCGTTCGTGGATCGGGCGGTCACATTCACCACCTGCCCGGCATGCGCCGGCACGAGGCTGAACCCGGCCGCCCTCTCAGCGACCATCGAGGGCAAGAACATCGCCCAGTGCGCCGCGCTGCAGATCAGTCATCTGGCCGACTTCGTGCGTGGTATCGAGGATGCATCCGTAGGCCCCCTGGCGGCCACGCTGCGCGATACGCTCGAATCCTTGGTGGAGGTAGGCCTGGGCTATCTCAGTCTGGATCGCGAGTCCGGCACCCTGTCTGGCGGCGAGGCGCAACGCGTGAAGATGGTGCGCCACCTCGGCTCCAGCCTGACCGATGTCACCTACGTCTTCGATGAACCGACCGTCGGCCTCCATCCGCACGACATCGAGCGGATGAACGGACTCCTGCTTCGCTTGCGCGACAAGGGCAACACGGTCCTCGTCGTCGAGCACAAGCCGGAGACGATCGCTATCGCCGACCACGTGGTCGACCTGGGACCGGGCGCCGGCCCGAACGGCGGTCGGGTCTGCTTCGCCGGGGACGTGGCCGGGCTGCGCGACTCCGACACCCTGACGGGGCGCCATCTCGACCACCGAGCCGACCTTCGCGAGCGCGTCCGACGACCGACCGGCCGACTCACCATCAGCGGCGCGTCCTTACACAATCTGCAGGACGTGAGCGTCGACATCCCGCTTGGCGTCATGACCGTGGTGACCGGCGTCGCCGGGTCGGGCAAGAGCTCCCTCATCCATGGCTCGCTTGCCCGACGCCAGGATGTCGTCGTGGTCGACCAGTCGGCCATCCGTGGATCCCGCCGCAGCAACCCCGCTACCTACACCGGTCTGCTCGACCCCATCCGGACCGCCTTCGCCAAGGCCAACGGGGTCAAAGCGGCGCTCTTCAGCGCGAACTCCGAGGGCGCCTGCCCGAACTGCAACGGCCTCGGCCTCATCTACACCGACCTGGCCATGATGGCCGGCGTAGCGACCGTCTGCGAGCAGTGCGAGGGCAAGCGATTCACGCCCCAGGTGCTGACCTACAAGCTGAACGGCAAGGACATCAGCGAGGTGCTCGCGATGTCGGTCACCGAGGCCCGGCAGTTCTTCACCAGCGGACCGGCCCGCGCCATCCTGGACCGCCTCTCCGACGTCGGGCTGGGCTACCTCAGCCTTGGCCAGCCGCTGACCACACTGTCGGGTGGCGAGCGCCAACGGCTGAAGCTGGCCATCCGCATGGCCGACAAGTCAGCGACCTACGTGCTGGACGAGCCGACCAGCGGTCTCCACCTGGCTGATGTGGACCACCTCCTCGACCTGCTGGACCGGTTGGTCGACGGCGGCAACACCGTCATCGTCATCGCTCATCACCAGGCGCTGATGGCACGGGCTGACTGGCTCATCGACCTGGGGCCCGGTGCCGGCCGGGACGGCGGACGAGTGGTCTTCATCGGCACACCGGCCGACCTCGTCGCCCGTGGCCAGACGCTCACCGCCGAGGCCCTGCGCAAGTACCTCACCTCGGCGCCCCCGCCGACCGCTTCCCTCGACCCCCTCAGCGCTCCCCGATGAGTCGATCGATCAGATCGTGCAGCGCCGCTTCCACCTCGCCGTGCGGTGTGCCCTCAGCACGCAGGTGTCGATGCAGATCAGCCGACAGGGCGCCGAGCAGGCACGCCGCGAGCACACGCGGTCGTTCCCATCCGCCCGCGGATAGCAGCAGTTGCACATGCCACATCCAGCCGGCGTAGACCCCGGTGCGGTAACGCGCCCCGGGCGACGCGGTCTCGCTCATCACCACCAGGTCGAGGTTACGGTCGAGATAGCTCAGATAGGCGTCGGCGAAGGCGTGTAGCCGTGCGGCCGGGGAGGCGCCAGGTCCCAGCGGCGGGGGGCCGCCCAGGATCGCGTCCTGGAGGTCGCGCTCGCGGTCATCCAGGATGGCGATGCCGAGCCCGGACTTGTCCCCGAAGCGTCTGTATAGCGTGCCTTTGCCCACGCCGGCGGCGCGCGCGATGTCGTCCATCGACACATGATCGATCCCGCGCTCGGCGAACAGTCCCTCAGCCGCCGCTAGCAGCAGGCTTCGATTGCGCGCGGCGTCGGCCCGCTCGCGAGGTGGCTCACCGAACATCCGCTGCCCTTTCAACTTGACGAATGGACTGTAGTCCGTTTATGGTGCCCAAGTCAACCGGACTGCGGTCCTATTAAGGCACGAAAGGGCAGAGATCGAATGGAGATACGAGTCGCCGTGGTGTTCCACACGGGCTACGGAAAGACGGGCAGCCTGGCCCGCGCGGTGGCGACGGGCGTCGAGTCGGTCAAGGGCGCGTCGGTCGACCTGGTCGACGTGGTCAGCATCGACGATGCGGGATGGGCGGCATTGGATGCCGCAGATGCGATCATCTTCGGCTCGCCGACCTATTTCGGCTCGATCTCGGCTGGGATGAAGACGTTCCTGGAGGCAACGGTCGACCGGTGGATCGATGGCCCGCGCTGGAAGGACAAGCTCGCCGCCGGTTTCACCAACTCGAAGACGATGGCCGGTGACAAGCTGAACACCCTGTTCGACCTGGTCCTCTTCTGCGCGCAGCACGGCATGCTTTGGGTCGGGCTCGATCTATACCCCAGCGGGCACACGAGCGACCGACGGCGATCGGACCTGTACACCTATCCTGCCGGGCGACCAACTCAGCCCGACTATGAGGAAAACGGGTCCACCGATCTCAACCGCATCGGGAGTTGGCTCGGTGCGATGGCTCAAGCCGACTCGGATCAGGGGCCGGAGGTGGCACCGCCGCCGAGTGACCTGGCGACAGGCGAGCACCTCGGGCGCCGGGTTGCCGAACTGGCCATCGTCTTCGCGCGCGGCTACGCTGGGGCCGACGGGCTGATGCAAGAGCGGCCCACGGCCGCTGTTCTACATCGATGAAGATGACGCGATGATCGTTCGTACCTGGCGAGGCTGGACTCGACCCGATGTCGCGGCCAGCTACGCCAGCTATGTCCGTGAGACCGGCCTTCGTTCATACGCCAGCACGCCCGGCAATCTGGCTTCCGCGATCCTTACTCGAGAGGATGGTGGCAGGACGGAGTTCCTGGTCATCTCCTTCTGGGAGTCGCTCGCGTCGATAGAGGCGTTCGCCGGCTCGGACGTGTCACGCGCCGTGTTCTATCCGGAAGACGACGCGTACCTCATCGACCGGGACCGGCACGTGAACCACTATGAGGCGGACGAGGTATCGGATCTAACCGACCGCCTGCGTGGACGGTCATGACGATGTGGCGGCAGCGATGGACGCATCGCGGGCGAGGGCGCCCGCATCGACGACGCACGTAGCGCCACGTCCGGCGAGTTCGCTGAAGGTCTTGTTGATGTCGTCGACGTTCAGGGAGATGCCGGTGTCACCTGGCTTACGGTCCGAGATGCCAGGCGGCTCGAGCGCGAGCTCGGCGTCCCCGCCCATGGCAGCAACCGCGAGCCATCGATAGTCCTCGCTTACCGGAGCATCTGCGCGCGTCTCCCAACCTAGCGTATCGACGTAGAAGTCCAGAGCTGCGTCTTGGTCGGCGACGACGCTGGCCGAGTGGACCTTGGTGTCATCGGGCTGCTCATCACTGGTTAAACGTTCCTGTAGGTGACCAGCTTAGTCGCGGGTGCAGGGTCGAGCGCACGGCGTCGGCGCTGGATGACGGCCACCTCGACGAGACCGTCGCGGCCGCTGTGCATGGACGCGGTCCCGTCGAGGACGATGACCGCTCACCAGATGGTTCGCGGCGTGACCCATCCCACCGAGACCCGCAGCTTTCGCCTCGCGGCGGCCGGTTCTGGGCGACATGGCGGGCGCTTTGGTGCGTCGGAGCAGGCGTAGTCCGGTCGATCGGCGCCCATGGCGAATCGAACGACCGCCCGCTCAGAGGCTTAGCGGTGGGATGGGTCACCGGACGCACCAGCGGCCGGCAAAGCGACGGCGAGCGGCGGGCAAAGGAAACGCCGCCGGGTGGGCAGCCCCGGCGGCGTGAGTGGGAGTCGGAGTGCCGGCCTCGGCCATGCTGGGCCGGCCTCGGCCGGCGATGTCTAGCGGTTGCGGGCCAGAAAGGCCGTCACGTCTTCCACGCGGAAGCGACGATCGCCCCGCTTGCAGACGCGATAGAAAGGGAGCTCCCCCCGGTCGCCCAGCCGTTTCACCGTATTGACATGCAGGTGGAGTAATTCAGCGACCTCACTCGCGGTGAGCATGGGGCCGAGCTCGTTGACTGCCATCGATGTCATGGCGGGATGTTCACCTCTTGATGCGCTCGGTTCATGGACGGCTGCTCGGATACATGGCGGGATCGAGTGCCGACCGGACCGGTGCGGGCAAGAGAGATGCGTTCGTCCGGGCTGACGAGTCGCATGGTGGCGTCTGGTGGGGATGGGCCGGAAGCCGTACTTCGGTAACCACGTCGCGGTACGGAGGGTGTTGCGCTCTGTCGACGGTCCATCGTTGCTGGACACGAGCGCTCCGCTGATGTACTACCTCCATGTTGGCGATGCCAGCCGGTCCTGAGCATCGCACCTTCGGATAGATGGGAGGTCCAGATGGCCAGATCCCTTCCGGACATTCCGCCGCTCAAGGTGGTCAAGCAGATCTTCCCTGGTGCCACCCTGCGCTGTGGCGATGCGTCCCTAACGGAGCTGCTGCGACAGGCGTCGCGCGGTCTCATCGACATACCGACGGCTGGCCCACGGGCCAAGTTGAAGTTCTTCGATGAGATCCGGGAGCGGGGCGGCATCCCTCGAGACGGAGGATCGCAGCTCAGCGGCCTCGAAGCCGCCTTCGAGTCGTACGCGCCGGACTTCCGAAAGCTGGGCCTGAGTCCGCCGCGCATGCGCAAGCTCAATCCCGGCTCGTGGGACGATGATCTGGTCCCGTGGTTGCGCAAGGGCCCGGAGCACCTGGCCTTGTTCGGTGAGGTCTACGGGACATTCAATTGGCTGATCAGGGGCCGGACAGACATCCTATCGGGCCAGCCCGGCCTGCGCATGGACCACTGGACGGGCCTCAAGGGCAGCCGCGAAGGTCGCCGCTTCCAGCAGTCCGATCCGCTCGCGGACGGCCGGCGCCAGGGCATAGCCAAGGGCCCACAGGACATCCCGATGCGCACGCTGCGCCTGTCGGCAGGGGCGTGGGACAAGGTCGATTCCAGAGCCATCGGGCGCGGCCTGGTCGTCGCGGGTCTGGTGCGGGCGGCGCATCGACTGGACGAGGAGCCTGTGCCGATCCCGGAACCCACCCCCCTCCCCGAGCCGACGGATGATGCCGACGATGCCTGCCGTGACGTGCGCCGGGAGCTGAGACGACTGACCACCCGCCACGAGTCACTGGTCGAAAGACATGCCGCACTGCGCGATGAGAACGAGGCGTTCGAGGCCGAGCTCGTGGAGTGGCGCGACTGGGCCGAGAGCCATCCCGACGATCCGACCGAGACGGGCGCAGAGCCCGCCGACCTGACCGGCGTCGATCCGGACTGACGTGCGGCTTGTAGCGGGACGCCGTCGAGCGGGCCCTGGGCTGATCGGGGTCACTTCCGTTGGCAGATGTGGCGTCCCCGGCAGGGTTCGAACCTGCGACCCGCGGTTTAGAAGACCGCCGCTCTGTCCACTGAGCTACGGGGACGTGGCTCAATCTTAGGCGGGCCCGCGTCACGGCTCGCCCTGCGTCCGCTCACATCCGCCTGTGGTGTGACCGACGTGTGGTCTTATGTCGCGGTCATCGGCGATCGTCCGCCAGTCCCATCGGACCGCGCCGTGAACAGGATGCCGTGGATATGATCAGATCGATCGCCGTCGTAGCCGCCAGCTTCGCCGTGGCCACCGGGCTGATGGCCGTGACAGGTCACGCCGTCGATGCCGATACCGCGCCCAACGGCACCATCGCCTACTCAGCATGGGACGAGGATCTGGCCTACGACATCTACTCGGTCGACCCGGCAGACGCGGCCGCCCCGCCGGTGAGACTGACCGTCGACGGCCGATACAACGCCGACCCAGACTGGTCTCCCGACGGATCCAAGATCGTCTATGACGGCTGGGCGACGTTCGGCGGGCCGCGCATCCAGGTCATGGATGCCGACCCCCTGACGGCCGACCACACGGTCCTCAGCGAGCCATGCGCGGACGAGTTCGACTGTTATGGAGACTTCCAACCGGCATGGTCGCCCGATGGGACACGCATCGCCTTCGTCTCGTCGCGACCGAACGCTGACGGCAGTGCCGACTGGGGATACGAGATCTATGTGATGGATGCCTGGGTGAGATGGGCCCCTTGGCCGGCGCGACTCGCCTCACGACCGACTCGGCCGACGAGTCCGGATGGAGCCCCGCTGACTCGCAGGTCACATGGTCGCCCGATGGGACCCGGTTGGCCTTCCTATCGTCCGGCCGCGGCACCGAGCGGGACGCGTGCGACCTGTGGGTCATGGATGCCGTTGATTTCGACGGGGACGGCTTCGGGGACGGCTTGCAGCGACTGACATCCGATGAGAGCTTCAACTGCGATCCCTTCGAGGACGTGAGTCCGCAGTGGTCGCCTGATTCGGAGCTCATCGCCTTTACCAGCGTCCGCTCGGGCTACTTCGACATCTGGGTCCTGAGCGCTGCCGATCCGACCGATATCCGGAATGTGACCCGAACCCCGGAGGACTACGAGGATCAACCGAGCTGGTCGCCAGACGGAACGCAGATCGTCTTCCGCAGTTCCGTATCGGGTGCCTACGAGTTCTATGCCCTGCCTGTCCCGCCTCCGCCGGCCACAGCAGCCACGGGCCATCGAGGTGTCGATGCCCTGGCCAGGCCGACCCCCACCCAGCTCACCTTCGACGGCGATGACAAGCAGCATGCCGATTGGGGCGCCCAGGCCGGCTCAAGGCCGGCCGCCGTTGCGGTCACCGTCACCAAGAAGGGCACGGGCTTCGTGTCCGCCCCCGTGCCTCACATCACGTGCGGTCGCGACTGTGGCGGCACGGTCGTGTCGGGCACGACCGTCCAGCTGAAAGCCACCCCGCGCGCCGGCTACCGGTTCAAGGAGTGGGCCGGTGGTTGCGCAGGTACGCGGCGGCGATGCACGATCCAGATGGATGGCTCGACCACGGTCGTGGCCCGCTTCGTGCGGCTCAGATAGCGCTGGACGCCCGCCTCGGAGGAGTCGTCGGAGCAGTCGACCTGGGCGTCTATACTCGCCCGCGATGCAGCAGATGTACCACCCTGACGACCTGGCGGCGATGGACCCGCTTGTCCTGATGAAGAATCTCGACCATGTGCGGATGACCAGCCGACGCCTCAGCTACGTCCTTCAGCAACAGGTCCACCTGTACGTGCCGGAGGCCAACCAGGTGCGGACAGAGATCGATCGTTACGTCGAGGCCGAACGGCAGATAGAGACGGAGTTAGCGAGGCGCCGGATCCGAGCGTAGATCGGGTGCCGGGTGCCGAGTGGCGATCCCTGCGCCGAGTGGCGGTCCCGGCGCCGAGTGGCGAACCCTGCGTCGAGTGGCGATCCCCGCGTCAGGTCGCGGCCTCAGGCTGGTTCGACGCTGAGACCTTCCTGGACGATGCGGCGCGACAGGGCGGCGAGTCCGCCCAGGTCGGTCAGGGCGAAGCTGATGCCCATCTCCGATAGTTGCTCATAGGCCATGCCTCTGAAGGCGCCGCGGGCAGCCGCCACGCACATCACATCGTACAAGCGCGGCCAGTCTTCTCCGCTCCGCTCATGACAGAAACGGATGAACCCCTCGACCGACGGGGGCTCATCGGCGACGGCCTCCTTGACGGACCCCTGCACCCCTCCAAGATAGGCCGACCCGCGACCCACAGACTCTATCGACACCCTCTCCCACCTTCGTTATCAGGCACTCTCGACCGTACCTGGATGACCTCGCCATAGTAGGCCGCGGAGCGATCCTCAGGGGTCGATACCGTCCACAGATCCATCCACAGATCCATCCACAGGCGCCGATCGGATCCGTGTGACACCGAGTCCCGGGCCGCCTGTCAGCTGCCAGCGCTTGTCGCTACCCAACTCGAGGCCACCGAATGGGTCCTTGGCCAGCAGCAGGTTGCCGTCCAGATCGACCCACTCGGCCAGCGATGCGACGGAGGCGCTGGCCGCCATGCCCACGCTCGTCTCGACCATGCAGCCGATCATCGAGCGGAAGCCAAGTTCCCTGGCACGCTCAAGCATGCGCAGCGCAGGGCCGACCCCGCCGCACTTCATCAGCTTCACGTTGACCGCCGCGACCACGCCCACCAGGGCATCCAGGTCATCCGTCGTCTCGACGCTCTCATCGGCCATGATGGGCAGGTTGGTGCGCTCCTGGAGCCAGGCCAGCTGATCCAGCCGGTGCGCCGGGAACGGCTGTTCGATCAACTCGACACCCAGTGCCACGAGCTCGGGCAGCATCGCCGCGGCGCCTTCTGGCTGCCACCCGGTATTGGCATCGACGCGGATCGGACCGTCATATGCCTCCCGAACGCGGCGCAGGGTCTCCATATCGGCAGGTCCGCCCACCTTTATCTTGAGCGCTGGAAACGACGCCGCACGAGCTGCCCTTTGGGCGACGTCGGCTGGGTCGTCGATGCCGATGGAGAAGTCGGTCGGAGGAGCGACCGCGGACGTACCCAACAGCTCGAACACCGGGATGCTCGCCCGCCTGGCTAGCAGGTCATGCAACGCGATGTCCAGGGCCGCCTTGGCCGCCCAGTTCCGACCTATCGCGGACTCCATCGCGCCATCCGCCGTCATGAGCCAGCGGCGCGCACCGGCGGTGGCCAGTGGTGGCTCGCCTGCCTCTTCCACGGCAGCCGCAAGGATGGGCAGGACGGCCACGACCGTCTCGGCCGTCTCGCCGTAGTAAGCGCCGGGCGCCGCCTCGCCCAGACCGTGGTGGTCACCCCACGTCACTTCCACGATCACGCTCGTCGCGACATCCTCGGGATGCTCGCGGGCGATCCTGAACGGGTCGCGCAGAGCCATCGTGAGGACCTCGCTGCGCACCTCCATCAGCGCAGCATCTCGGTGAGCGCCTCCATCAGTCGCGCGCCACCGTAGCGGACAGGATCGTCTGTGGTCAGGCCCGTCTCCTGGCCGACCCTGGCGATCGCTGCCCGCGACTGCGGCTCGGTCAGCTCATGCGTGTCGAGCGCCACGGCAGCCACGCGTGACGGTCGAACCAGGGCAGCCACCTCCTCATGGAGCCTGATGAACGGGACCAGCGGCTTCAGGCCCGGTCCCGCGCGACCCTCCCAGCCATGGTGCTCGATGCGGCCCGGCTGGTGGGCCAGGATCATCGCGTCAGGCGTTGCCCCATGGAGCAGCCCCAGCGTGACCGCCGAGTAGGCCGGGTGGTCGAGGGAGCCCTGGCCCTCGACGAAGATCCAATCGCCCATCCGCTCGGCTCGTTCGACAAGCCACTCGACGGTGCCGGCCAGGAAGTCGCTGACCAGGCGATCGACCGGCGCGCCCCAGCCTTCGATCATGATGCCGGTCTGGCCCGTGGCCACGAAGACCGCCCTCAGGCCGGCCTGCGCAGCGGCGCGCCGCAGCTCCAGTGCGACGCTCATCTTGCCGATGGCGCAGTCGGTCCCCACGGTGAGGATCACTTTCGTTCCGGCGCGGTGCTGGCGACCGGAGGAGACCCCCTGGAAGTCGGGCGGCTTGCGATGATCGACCAACTCCACGCCGACGGTGCGGGCAGCGGTCGCGAACTCCGGGTCGTCGCTGATGAACTCGTGGAGTCCGGAGACCACATCCAGGCCAGCGTCGATGGCGGACAGTATCGTGCGGCGCCAATCGGGCGGTATCCGTCCACCCTGGGGAGCGATGCCGATGAGCAGTGTGTCCGGCCGGCGGGCTAGCGCGTCCGCCAGGTCGGCCACGATGGGGATCTCGTAGGCGTCGCCCAACCACTCGCGCACGCTGCGGCCGGCCTGCCTGGAGTCGAGCACGGCGACCACCTCATCGCGGCCGTACCGGATGACGCCCATGGCCGTCTTGCTGGCGAGCCCGCCGAAGGCACCTTCCGACAAGACCACGTATCGACGGCGTCGCGGCAGCTCATCGGTCACTAGCCGCGAGTGTAGGGGCGGCGAACGCCACCTGACCTGCGGCGCCGCGACCACGATTCGGCTGACCTTCCTCTCAGGGTCCTCCGTTCGCAGCCATAGCCTGCGGAGCATGCAGCGTCACGCTCTCGGCCGTGTCGAGCTCGCCGCCCGGCGCAAAGAAGCCCCGCATCAGCGCCGCCTCCTGCGCTCGTGTGTCTTCGCCGATGGCTGGGTTCAAGAAGACGCTCTTGCCTGCCTCGCCGATGTCCTCCACGAGACGCTCGTAGCGGTAGTACACGAGCGCCTCAGGGTCGATCGCGACGCGCCCATAACCCTGGAAGAAGAGCGACTCCTCTCTCGCGCGGACCTCCCGAGCGATCCTTGAGCCGATGACGAAGAGCAGATCGCGCTCCCGAGGTGCGATCATGGGTCCATCCCAATCGACGTAGTACAGCCGGCCGTCCTCAGTCACCAGGATGTTCTCGGAGTGGATATCGGCGTGGCACAACACCAGCTCGAACCGTCGCTCGCGGAGGTCCGCTGCTAGCGCCTCTGCCCGGCCCAGGATGCCCCGGATGCGGGTGGCGTTCTGGCGCCAGAACGCCGCGAACCTGGCCGCCACCGGACCTCCGACCACGTCGCCCTCGACGAGGGCAAGCACATCTAGGACCAGTCGGGCCGACGGCAGGGTGAAAGTCTCGACCGCCAACAGGTCGTGGAAGCGCTCGCTCAGTCCGCTGTCGTGGATGGATCGGAGGGCGGATCCGAACCCGCGCCATTGGTCATCGGTGAGGCCGACCACGGTCGCGTTCGTGCCGGCCACGAACGGGAAGACGACCACGCTCCGATCGTCCAGACCAGCCCACAGTACGCCATCACGGGTCCGCAGCGGAGCCAGGACACCCGTCACACCGGCATCCAGCAGAGCGCGCGGAACGCGCAGGGCGGGTTCGTTCAGCAGACCGAACCGCATCTTGAGGAGATAGTCGCCGTCGGCGGCGCTGGCCTGGTATGTCGCGGCCTGGGGGTCATAGCTCGGGATGAACCGAAGCGCCCGCAAGCGCAGTCCATAGGAATCCGACAAGCATGCCGAGATGCGGCCGATATCGAGAGCGGGGTCTTCAAGCATCACACGGCAGCGGGTCCACGGTCGGCTGTCGCGCTTTCATCCGAGGTGGTCGTACCCCTCCATGAATCGACCAGACGGTGCACCCGAGTGATGGCCGCTCCCAGGCTCCCATCGATGTTAGCCTCCCATCGATCGGCGGTGCTGCACACCGGCCGCCGATCCCTTGGAGCGCCATGGATCCAATGACACTCGCCTTCATCAGCGTGGCCATCGCCATCGTCGTCGTGCCTGGAATTCACGGAGATCCTCGTTCGTGCGGGCAGCGTGCTTCAACGACCGAGGCCCCGGCGCGCCATCCGCCTGATAGCGACACCGTGGTGGTGGGCCTCGGCCTCAGGGTAGCCACCTCCCCGTCATGAGTGCGAGCAGCCTTGTCCCAGCGATGTCGAGCCGCGCTGGATGGTCGGCCGAGGTGGTCGCCGACTTGGACACATCTCGTAGCGTCTCGCCTTCAGGTGCTCGAAGTCACCGGCGGCTTCGGGTCCGGTCGTCCAGCACCGGCGACATCCCGGGCGTTGCGCATCCCGCCCGTGTCATCCAATCCCCATGCGACGATGCGTTCGGGATGGATCCGGATCGACGGTTGCGCGCCCTCGATGACCTCGGCCCGACCACGGACCTCGATCCCGCGCGGCGAGAACGGCGGCAGCACATCGTCGATCACGATCGCCGCTCGACCGCTGCGGATGACGTCACGCCACTTCTTCGTACCCGCCAGGTCGCGGCCATGGGTATCGATGGCATCCGTGTTGCCGTCAAGCCTGTACATCCCGATAGGCATGACGTGCGGGGTACCATCGGCGCCTACGGTGGCCAGGCGGGCCATCGGATGGTCGTTTTGGAGATATGCCCGTTCGGCGTCGGTAAAGGCGCTCATCGCCTCGACCTCCTTCGCTGCGATGCTAGATCGGTTAGGCGCCTTATATTAGGCACCGAAGCAATCACCTGTCAAAGGGGGGCCGCGCCGTGGAGTTCGAAGCGGCCGATGCGCTGAACCGCGCCATCCGAGTGATCGGTCGCAAGCACCGTGCACGCGCTGCCGAGCTTCTGAGAGAGCTCGGTCTGAACCCTGGCCAGGAGATCGTGTTGCTGGAGCTCGACGCACATGGGCCCGGGACCCAGATCCAGCTGGCCATCGGTTGCGAGTGCGAGCCTCCCACGCTCACCCAGCTGGCTCAGAAGCTGGAGGCGGCCGGGCTGACCGCGCGGCAGCCCTCGCCGACAGACGCGCGCGCCACCATCGTCAGCCTGACCGAGCAGGGTCTGGCGCTCATCGGCCCGCTCAAGGAGCGCTGGGTGCGCCTCGCCAACGCGACAGTCGCCGGCCTGACGAAGACGGACCCGGCCGCCCTGCGCGAGGTCACCACGGATCTGGCCCGACGGATCTGGCCCGACGGATCTGGCCCGCAGCCTATCGTCGGGCGGAGCTCGCCAGCAGCCCGATCCTCCAAAGCGACCTGAGCTAGGGTGAGGAGAAGCGACGAACTCCCAGGGTCCTGTCACACCGCGCATCCTGATCACCGATCTGGTGATGGGGGAGTCACCCCGTTGGCACCAGGACCGTCTCTGGTTGTCTGACTGGGGCGCCCAGGAGATCCTTGCCTTCGACCTCGCGGGCGAGCGCAGCGTGATGGTCCGGATGGCGTCCCTTCCGTTCTCCATCGACTGGCTCCCCGATGGGCGCCTGCTCATCGTCTCAGGTGGCGATCGGCTGCTGCTGCGCAGGGAGCCGGACGGGTCGTTGGTGACCCATGCCGACCTGACCGGCATGTCTGAGCATCCCTTGAACGAGATCGTCGTGGACGGTCGCGGCAATGCCTATGTCAACGGCATCGGCTTCGACTTTCCGGAGGGCGAGGTCGGCCCGGGGTTCATCGCGCTGGTCAGTCCTGGCGGCGCTGCGCGCCAGGTAGCCGATGAAGTCGAGTTCCCCAATGGCATGGTCGTGACACCGGACAACTCGGCCTTGATCGTGGCTGAGTCATACGGCCACAGACTCACCTCGTTCGACATCGCCGCGGATGGCGGCCTATCGAACCGGCGGGTGTGGGCCGACCTGGGTGACGGCGTGCCAGACGGCATCTGCCTCGACGCTGAGGGCGCTGTCTGGTACGCGGATGTCCCCAACCGGCGCTGCGTGCGCGTGCGCGAGGGTGGTGAGGTGTTGCAGACGA
>Ga0136614_10001503_pt1 | contig 13773 bp, 15 predicted proteins | sample AntDrymUQ2792106_2_FD_106643 | JGI IMG/M metagenome (GOLD analysis project Ga0136614, IMG submission 106643) | Polar desert sand microbial communities from Dry Valleys, Antarctica - metaG UQ279 (21.06) | ecosystem: Environmental > Terrestrial > Soil > Desert | place: Antarctica: Dry Valley...
AGCAGCTTGCCCGGCAGCGTCGTCCCTCCTCCCGTGCCGGCGAGACGCGAAACGCGGCCCGCCACCCGTGAGGCGGCGATCCCCGCGGCGAGCGGTAGACGAGGGCGCATCGCGCCTGAGCGTAACTCGAACGGGCGTCAGGGCCTCCAACGCGCTCCAGCGCCCCAACGAGTGACCGGCGCCTCACCCAATGGGGTGATACATCGCAGCCGGCCGACGCCGCTCGCCCGTACTTGCAATAGGACGAATCTGCTCTATCCTTCTTGCCATGGCTCGACGGCCCGCACGCGAGCTGCTCGAGTCACTCGACCGAGACGCTCTCGCCCAGTTCCAGGCTGGAATCCGCAAGCGCTACAGCGACGAGGACATCGTCCACCAGCTCCAGGCAAGCGCAGAGCGACTGGGGCGCTCGCCCTCGATGCGCGAGTTCGCCGCCGACGCAGAAACCACCGTCCATCCGCAGACGGTGATCGAGCACTTCGGAAGCTGGAATGCGGCCAAGCGGGCCGCCGGGCTGGTGCCGCGCAGGTTTGCCACCCGTGAGGAGCTCCTGCTGCTGCTGCGCGAGCTGGGGGAGAGGATCGAACGGACTCCGACCGCACGCGACCTCGACGAGCACCGGGGCTCGATGCCCTCGAAATCGCTTTACTGGCACACCTTCGGCTCATTGACGAGCGCCCTCCGCGAGGCAGGCTTCGACGTTCCGGTCGGGGAGGAACGCCTGGAGCGCGCCATCGACCAGGGCTGCACGGTGGCGATCGGTCTTGGCCGCCTACCGAAGTTCCAGGAGTGGGGGGTGGCCCGCAAGGCGGACGAGTCGCTGATGACCGAGTGGCAGATCTACCGGATGTTCGACGTCAGGCGCGGCGCCTGGTCGACGTTCCAGTTCTTGATTCGCGAGCGGCTGCTCGAGGACGGTTACGACATCGCCCCCGACGGCCGTGTGTCCCGGAAGCCGGTTAGAGCGAAGCCAGCGCGGTCAACAGGCGAAGGCAGGACTCGCGCTCGCCCGGTGCGCGCACGGCGGGGAGGGGCTGCTCGGTAAAGCCCCGGTCGGGCCGGAAACGTTCCTTCCGCCTTGCCCGCCCGCCCTCCAGCGTGAGGAGCGTGCCCTCCTCGAGCTCGCGCTTTCGCAACTCGAGCCGGAGGAACTGCTCGCAGACCTCGAGTGCCCGCTCGGTGGACGCGAAGAACGTGCCCTCGCGCGACTCGCCAAGCCAGAGCGGACGGCCGACACCGCGTGCAAGAGAGATCACGCCCGGAACGCGCTCGTCCACCCAGGCGCTGGCCATCGAGCCATGAAGTTGTTCGAGAGTCTCCTTGCGAGCGCCGAACGCCTCCACCAGGGCGAAGATCGCCTCGGTGTCGACCGACATCGACGGCTCGTGGCGTTCGAACCCGTGGTGCTCGAAGATCTCCTCGTCGTTGAGGATGATCCCGTTGTGAATCCCGACGACTTGTCCGTGCCGAACGGGGTGGTTGTTAGCGGTGACGGTGGGGTGGCCCTTCGTGTAGTCGCGGACGTGGATGAGCGCCTCGACGGCTTCGTCCGGCACCGTCAGCTCGGTGAGGAGCGCGCTCGCGCCCGCGCGGCGCTTGTGCACGTGCACGGAGCCGCCGGGCGATCGGTGTGCGTAGCCGACGGCGTCAGCGCCGCGTTCGGCGATACCTGCGAGAAGCGCCTGCGCCGCGAGCGTCCGGTCGATCCGGGCGTTGGGCTTCAGGTTGTATCCGGCAATACCACACATAAGGACTCTCTATCAGCTGATCAGGACCCCACTTTCGTGGGACGCCTCCGGTTCCCTTCGGTTAGCTCTCCGGATGCCGCCTCCCTCAAACGGGGGAACCCGGATGAGGAAGAGGGCGCCGATATACCGGACGTGGAGCCGCAGCCCCTTGCCGAGCCGACCGTCCAGGAACCTCCGGGGCCTCGCCTGAAGGTGCTCCCCGGCGCGGGCGAGCTCGACGTCCCGGACGTCCAGGAGCGCGAGGAGCCGGCAGGGAAAACCGAGGACGGCACACTGCTTCAGGACCCCCTCAAGCTGTACATACGCCAAATCGGCGATGGCCCGCTGCTCACCGCCGAGCAGGAGCGCGAGCTGGCTCGCCGCAAGGATGCGGGCGACGAGGCGGCCAAGCGTCAGCTGATCGAGTCCAATCTGCGCCTCGTCATGTCGATCACCCGCAACTACACGAAGACCGGCGTGCCGCTTCTGGATCTCATCCAGGAGGGGAACCTCGGACTGATCCGCGCGGTCGAGAAGTTCGACTGGAAGCTCGGCTTCAAGCTTTCGACCTACGCGACCTGGTGGATTCGCCAGGCCGTCTCCCGTGCGCTTGCCGACCAAGGCCGGACGATCCGGCTCCCGGTTCACGTCGCGGAGCAGGTACGCAAGGTTCTTCGCGCCCGCCGAGTCGTGACCCAGAAGTTCAATCGCGACCCGACGGTGGAGGAGATCGCCAAGGAAAGCGGCTTCACCGTCGAGCGCGTGCGCGAGCTCTTCGACCTCGTGGAGGATCCCGTCAGCCTCGAGACTTCGGTCGGCGACGGCGAGAGCCTCTTCGGCGACCTGATCGAGGATACGAAGTCGGATCAACCCGACGCCGCGACCGCCAAGCAGCTCCGCTCGGTCGAGCTCGCCGAGGCGATGCTGCGGCTCAATCCCCGCATGCGCCGCGTCGTTGCGATGAGATTCGGTCTCGACGGCCACATCCCGAAGACACTCGAGGAAGTGGGTACGGATCTGGGGATCACCCGGGAGCGTGTCCGCCAGCTTGAGTCGCGCGCCCTTCGCGAGCTGCGCTCAGTCGCCCCGGGCCTCCAGTTCTACCTGGAGCCCTAGGCTCTCCGAGTCGCTAGCCGACCCGCTCGATGTCGTGCAGGCGCGACAGGCGCTTGAGGGCGTGGCCTTCGATCTGCCTGACCCGTTCGCGCGTCAGGTCGAGTGTGCGCCCGATCTCCTCGAGCGTCCTGGGCTCGGAGTTGTCGAGCCCGTAGCGGAGAACGAGGACCGCACGCTCGCGTTCGTTGAGCGACCCGAGGGCCTGGGCGAGCGCCTGGCTGCGGAGCGAGACCTCGACCTCTTCGTCGGGCTGCGGCTGCCCGCAGGCGACGAAGTCTCCGAAGACGGCGTCCTCGGTTTCGCCGACCGGCTGATCGAGGCTGGTCGACGCGTGGGCCGCCGCCTTGACCTCGCGCGCCTGCTCGATGGGGAGGCTCGCTTCTTCGGCGATCTCATCGAGGGTCGGCTCACGGCCGAGCTGGGTCCAGAGGATGCGCTCCGCCTTGTTGAGCTTCTGGAGCCGTTCGACGATGTGCACGGGCATCCGGATCGTCCTCGCCTTGTCGGCGAGCGCGCGAGCAACCGCCTGGCGGATCCACCAGGTCGCGTACGTCGAGAACTTGAATCCGCGGCGCCAGTCGAACTTCTCCACCGCGCGAATCAGGCCCAGCGTCCCCTCCTGAATCAGATCGAGGAACGGCAGACCCTGATTGCGGTAGTTCTTGGCGATCGAGACGACGAGGCGAAGATTGGACTGGATCATCCGCTGCTTGGCCTGCATGTCGCCCCGCTCGATCCGCTTGGCGAGCTCGACCTCCTGGGCCGCGGTCAGCAGTGCATGCCGACCGGCCTCGCGGAGAAAGAGCTGCAACGCATCTGTCGTTGTCTCGACGAAGACCGGCTGCGGCGCGGGCTCAGGAGCGCGCTCCGGCGCCTTTTCCTCTTCGGGGGTCACGTCGATCCCGCGCTGCTCGAGCTCTCGCTGGAGCGCTTCCAGCTCCAGCTCATCGAGCTCCAGGGGCTCGAGCACTTCGGCAAGCTCAGCCTGTCGAACCGTACCGGCCTGCTCGGCCGTTTCGAGCAGTTGTCGCAAGTCCTCGCTGCCGAGGACCGTCTCGATCTCAGCCGTCGTCATCCGTTGGCTCTCTTTCCCCGTGTTTGGCGACGCGAAACGGGTGCTGCGCGAAGTCTTCTCCGAGGCGGGCGAGTCTATACCCGATCCGAGGCGCCCGCTGAAACCGCCACGCTCGATAACAGGTGTTATGTCAAGTTGCAAGCGAGCTGCCTCCCCAGGCGTAGCCTTGCTCCGGCGCTCTCGACCCTCCCACCTCCGGGCCGCATCGCATTCCGCCGGCGGCGGCGGGAGAAGTTATCCACAGGCCGGACGGAAGAACTGTGGAAATGTGGAGAACTAATTCGTTTGCAAATAGCGACAACTTGCGTCCACAGGGAGCTTGCAAGTCCTCCGGTCGGCCCCTAGTCTCCCCACTGCGTCGAGCACGGAACGCAAGTAGGTCGAGGCTGATCCTGAGGGTCGTAGCCGGAAGGCGAAAGTCACCAGGATCAGTGGACGAAAGCGAAACCGGCTCGGCGAATGATCTGGCGTCGAGGAGCTCTCGGGTTCCTAGGCGCCAGATCCTTTTTCTTTCCCTTTTCACGGTGTCACAGGCTGGATTGTCTGCTCTGCGACTGTGGAAAACTGAATTGTTTGCAAATAGCGGGAAGTTGTCTCCGTGGGGTCTTGCATCGGCCGCCGACCGGCCCTATTGTCCCCCTTGCGTCGAGCACGGAACGCAAGTAGGTCGAGGCTGATCCTGAGGGTCGTAGCCGGAAGGCGAAAGTCACCAGGATCAGTGGACGAAAGCGAAACCGGCTCGGCGAACGATCTGGCGTCGAGGAGCTCTCGGGTTCCTAGGCGCCAGATCTTTTTTCGTGGTCCGACCGCCCGCGTGGCCACCTGATCCCTCGGTAGGATCGGCGCGTGATCCACCTGCGGCAGCCGAGCATCGATCGAGGCGTGACGTCGTTCCTGTGGGCCTTCGGGCTCGGCCTCTACCTCTGGCTCGGGATGTTGGCCCTCGGCGTCTCCGGCGCGACGGCATTCATCTTCAGCGTGCTCGCCTCCGGCGCGATCTTCCTCTACGTCCGCCTCTTCGGCGGAGACGATGTTCGGCGAGTTCCGTCTGCTGAGTCGAGCAGAACCCGAGCGGGCAGCCGGTGATCTCCAGCCAGTGCGCCGACCAGGCGCCGTGCGAGCTCCCCGCCGAGCGCCTGCTCGAGGCGGTCGCGGGCGAGCGGCCGAGTGCTGCCACGGGAGGTCACGCGGGAGCAGTGGTCGAGGAGTCGGCCGACGGCTCTTTCGTGATCGGGCGGCAGAGTGTTCACGGCACTCTCTCTATCGTCGTGCCGCCTTGGCCGTCCCATCCCTAGCGTGAGTGAAGGGCCTCAGTACTCGATCAGGGAGTACAGCGGATAGCCGGCCAGCCGCTCCCGGCCGCCGAGAAACGTCAACTCGATGATGAAGTTGACGCCGACGACGACCGCGCCCAGCTGCTCCACGAGACCGCCGATCGCCTCGACCGTGCCGCCGGTCGCAAGCACGTCGTCGTGGATCACGACTCGCGAGCCCTCGCCGATCGCCTTCGCGTTCAGCTCGAGCGCGTTCTGGCCGTACTCGAGCGCGTAAGTCGCGCTGACCGTCTCAGGAGGAAGCTTGCCCGGCCTCCTGGCCGGCACGAAGCCACACGGGATCTCTTTCGCGATCGCGGCGCCCAGGATGAAGCCGCGCGCCTCCGCACCGAGAACGACATCGGGCTTCAGCTCTCGTGACCAGTCCGCGAGTGACGTAACGGTCTGGGCGAGGGCTTCGGGGTCACGCAGGAGCGGGCTGACGTCCTTGAAGCCGACGCCGGGCTCCGGCCAGTCCGGAACCTCGCGAACGCGTGTTCTGAGGTCGATCGCCATCAGGGAGCGGCAACCTTACGCAGCGCGCGCCAGAAAAGGAGCTGCGAGAGCTCCTGGGCCAGCTCGGCGAGCAGCTGCAGATCCTCTATACCACTCTGTCGCCGCTCCGGCTTGCGGGATCGCAGCGCCGGCGAGACGATCGTCTCGAGCAATCCGGCCTCCCGCTCGGACGCAGACCTGAACGAGCGCAGGTGCCGCGCATCGATGCCGAAGCGGGCGAGCTTCGCGCAGGCCGCGGCGATGTCGGCCTCCACCTCCCGATAGACGCGCTCGCCGCCGTCCCTTCTCGACTCCAAGAGCCCGTACTCCTCGAGCTCGCGCGCGACCGCCGGCGTCAGCCCGGCGCGCTCGCACAGCACGGCAAGATCGATTTCTTCCTCCGCCCCGTCGAAGCCCGAACGGCGCCGGCGACCCTTGCCGACGGTCGCGGCGAGCTCCTGGCGGATCACACGCAACGGCAGAAATTCGTCGCGCTGGAGCCGCAGAATCGTCTGGAGGCGGTCGACGTCCTCCTCCCCGAAGAGGCGGTAACGGCCTGCCGTCCGCCGAGGCGCGAGCAGTCCTTGATCCTCGAGATAGCGAATCTTCGAGATCGAGATGTCAGGAAACTCCTCGCGGAGCAGGCGGCACACGGCCCCGATCGTGAGGGGTCGCTCCTGAGCCTGGTCGACGGCAGTCGCGGTCATTTCCTCAGGAACGTCAGCCGGTACTTGCCGACCTGGACCTCGTCACCGTCCACGAGCGGCGATGAGTCGATCCGGCGTTTGTTCACGAAGGTTCCGTTGAGGCTGCCCTGGTCCTCGATCACGAAGGCACCATCCTTCCGAAGCAAGACTGCATGCGTCCGAGAAACCGTGACGTCGTCGAGGAAGATGTCGCAGTCGGGCGAGCGTCCGACCGTCGTCCGCTCCTCCTGTGGAACGAAGTGCTCGCCGGCGCGCCCTCCGCCCGAGCGCACGACGAGCGCCGGGCCCTCCATCCCGAGATCCTCGAGGGGCGAGTGGTCGTCGAGCTCCTCGGGAGTGAACGCCATGGTCGCGTCGGCACCGCTCGGGTCGCGAACGAGCGCCGCTCCGCACTTGGAGCAGAAGTTCGCGGCCTCCGGGTTCTGGAAGCCGCACTCAGGGCAGTAGACGTGCGACAAGCGCCTACGCCTCGCCGGGTGGGGCGGCTTTGCCGGCCAGGATCGCCGCGAGCTTGTGGACGTCCACCTCGCTCAAGGGTCCCTCTCCCCCGCCTTCTTGCTTCTGGAGCCGGGCGACGAGCTCCGCACGAAGGATGTCGATCTTGCCGTGCAGCAAGCGGCGGCGGTACGAGACGTCTCGCTCCTGGTGTTGAAGCTCGTCGATGAGCGACTTCAGCTCGGCGTCGGGCAGTGATGCGAGATCAGGCAGAGGCTCCATGCAGGCCTTTCGGTCGGTGGGTCAGTAAAGCAGTCGCGCGCGAAAGGGTCAACCTCAACTTGAGCGTTCGTCGTCAGGCACGCGCCTCTTCGCCCTGCTGCAGGACGTCCTCGACGAGCTTCCGAAACTCTTGCTCGAGCTCGGCAGAGGCCTCGTCACTGTCCCCCTCGGCGTACACGTGGACGAGCGGCTCGTCTGGGTCGGGAAGGACTTGCGCCCAGCCCCGGTCGTCGAAGACCTTGATCCCGTCCTGCAGATCGACTTCGCGGTCCTTCAGCCGCTCCGTGAGAACCCGCATGACCAGACCTTTCTGCGCCCAGGGGCATGGCACCTGCCTGTGCACGACACGCGAAAGCGGTAGCTCCGAGACGAGCTCCGAGAGCGGACGGTTGACCGGCGCCAGGAGCTCCAGGAGCTTGCAGAGGCTCGCGATCGCGTCGTAGGCCGGAAGGAACTCCGGAAAAACGTAGCCTCCACCCACGGCACCGGCGAAGATCACCCCGTCACCGGCCGCAGCCTTCGTCAGCTCCGGCAGCGAAGCAGGAGTTCGGATCACCTCGAGACCGCTGCCCTCGACGATCCGCTCCACCTGGCTCGTGACCGTCACGGGAAACGCGAGCTTGCCGCGCCTTCCGTTGCTGCCGATCAGCCGCAGGTAGAGCAGCAGCGCCTGCTCGACCGGGATCTCGCGAGCCTTGTCATCGATCAGGTAGAGCCTCTCCGCGGCCCGGTCGAAGACGACCCCGAGATCCGCGCCCACGGCGCCGACCAACCGCTTCGTCTGGCCGACGAGCCCCCGGAGCGTGGCTGTCTCGCCGGCCGGCAGGTCGGGCGTGAAGGCATGGGCGGCGACGGACTCGACGCCCAGCGGGCCGAGAACGAGCGGTAGAACGAAGGACGCGGCCGAGTAGCCGTAGTCCACGACGATGCGGAAGCCGCGCGGGCGGATCGCGTCGACGTCGAGGCTCGCCAGCAGATCGTCGGCGTAGCCTTCCCTCGCGCGGGCCGGATAGCTGATTCCCCCGACGTCGGGCGCGGCCACGAGGCGAAGCTCTTGACGGGTGAAATGCTTCTCGATCTCCTTCTGGAAACCCGACGAGGCCTCGATGCCGGGATCCTCGAAGAACTGGATCTTCACGACTTCGGGATCGGCGGCGCTCAGGCCGACATGGAAGCCGGCCTCGTACCCATGGCTCTTCAGGAGGTGCCGCGCGACGGCAGCCGGTAGGACGCGGAGATCGGCCACGTTGATCCCTGTCGAGTTGAGGCCCGAGATCATCGCGCGTTTGATCATCCGGCACGCTGGCGCAGACTCCCGGCTCGCGACGACCCGTGCGCCGCGCTTCAATGCGGTTCCCATCGCGGCAGCCAACCGGAGCGCCGTGTCCGGCGTCAGGTCGACGTTCACGAGGCCGCTGATGCCTCCCTGCGAGAAGATCTGCGGCGTTGCGCGGGACTCGAAGACGAGATTGTCGAACACCTGCGAGCCCGACTCGACCTCCTTGAACGGGAAGATCCGGACCCCCGGCATGATCACGCTCTCGGCGCCGATCGTCACCTCGTCTCCGATCGCGACGTCCTCGTGGATCCGGACGTGGGAGCGAATGTCGCAATTGCGTCCGACGATCGCGTTCTCGATCAAGCCACTGCGCCCGACGTGGGTCGAGGCGTCGATGACGGAGGCGACGGTGCGCGCTCGCTCGCGCAACGTGACGCTCGAGGAGAGCACCGAGTACGGGCCGACCGTCGCATCTGCGCCGATCCGGCAGTAATTCCCGAGATACGCAGGGCCCTCGATACGGTCGATATCGTCGATCTCGACCCCTTCGCCGAGCCAGACGTTGCCGCGCAGGCGGACACCGGGGATCTTGAGGTCGACGTGGCCGTCGAGCGCGTCGAAGTTCGCCTGGCGGTACTGGCTCAGATTTCCGATGTCCTGCCAATAGCCCTCGACGACGTGTCCGTAGACGGGCCGGCCCATCTCCAGCAGAAGCGGAAACAGCTCCTTCGAGAAGTCGTACGGGCGGTCCGTCGGCACGTGGTTCAACACCTCGGGCTCGAGCACGTACACCCCCGTGTTGATCGTGTCTGAGAAGACCTGGCTCCAGGATGGCTTCTCGAGGAAGCGCTCCACGCGGCCCTCGCTGTCGGTCACGACGATCCCGAACTCCAGAGGATTCTCGACGGACTTGAGCGCGATCGTCACCGCCGACTCCTTCTCCTTGTGGAACCGGACGATGTCTGTCAAGTCGAAGTCGCACAACGCATCGCCTGAAATGACGACGAACGTCCCATCGAGCCGGTCGCTCGCATGGCGAACCGAGCCCGCGGTTCCGAGCGGCGACTCTTCGACCGAATACTCGACGTTGAGCCCGAGCGACTCCCCGTTTCCGAAGTAGCTTCTGATTGCCTGCGGGAGGAACGCGACCGTGACGATCACGTCCTCGAAGCCATGCTCACGAAGAAGCTCGATGATGTGTTCCATGCAGGGCTTGCCGACGATCGGCACCATCGGCTTCGGCTGATTCGAGGTCAGCGGACGGAGACGAGTCCCTTCCCCGCCGGCCATGACGACGGCCTTCACGGCCGGCTCCTGAGCGCGCCGGAAACGTACGCGGCGCCTGCAAGGAGGGAGAGCGCGAGCCCGATCCAGAAGAGCACGAGGGGCAGATCCGTTCCCTCGCGGGTGGCGAGCATCAGGCCGAGGGACAGGTAGAGGAGCCAGGTCGCCGACTTGCCGACGAAACTCACCGAAAGGTCGTATCCGCGGGGCACCACGAGCTTGTACCCCCCGATCAGCACGAGGTCACGCACGAGAATCAGCACGAGCGCCGGCCAGGGAAGGCGGCCGTGGAGAAAGAGCCCGATGACAGCCGTGTCGATCATCAGCCGGTCGGCAAGGGGGTCGGCGACCGTCCCGAAGCGCGATTCGACCTGCCAGCGGCGCGCGAGCCAACCGTCGACCTGGTCCGTGACACCGGCCGCTGCGAAGAGTAGAGCGGCGGGCCAACTGTGGCCGCCCTCCGCGGTCGCAAGAAGGACGACGAAGACCGGGATCGCGGCGAATCGCGCGATCGTCAGCGCGTTCGGGATCTGTGCCAGGCGAAGCGGGACGACTCGTTCGGCCATCCCGAGCAAGGATAGTGCCCCGTTGTTCCACGCAAAGCCCCGCGGCTTTGGAGAATGACCTCACGAATGATCCTTCCTGGTTTCGTCAACGCGCACTGTCACGCCTTCCAGCGGGGGCTACGTGGCCGACGTACCGGCGGCGATTTCTGGGTCTGGCGTGACGCGATGATCGCCGAGGCCGAGCGCCAGACGCCGGAGCTCGTTCTCGAGCGCTACACCGACACATACCGCGAGCTTCGCGCCGCCGGGTACACCGCGGTCGGTGAGTTCCATTACCTCGGGCTCGCGGAGGCCAACGCGGCCGCCCGGGCAGCGAAGAGAGCCGGCATCGAGATCACCCTTCTCCTGGGCGCCTATGCGCGCGGGGGAAGCGAGCGGTTCCGGCAGTCCTCGCCGGCCGAGTACATCGACCAGGTCGCGGAGCTTCGCGCGGCCGGGATCCGGGTCGGGTGCGCCCCTCACTCCGTCAGGGCGTGCCCGCCGGACTGGCTCGAGGAGATCGGCCGCTATGCAGAGAGTGAAGGGCTTGTCCTCCACGTACATGCCGACGAGCAGCCGCGTGAGGTCGAGGAATGTCTCGCCGAGCACGGCGTGCGTCCGATCGAGCTCCTGGCGCAGAGTGGCTGCCTCGGCCCGAGAACGACGGTCGTCCACGCGACTCACGCCGACGACAGGGAGCTCGACCTCCTCGCCGAGGCCGGTGGTCGCGTATGTCTGTGCCCGACGACCGAGGCGAACCTCGGTGACGGCTTCGCGCCCTTCGAGCGGCTCCGCGAACGAGGAATCGGCATCTGCATCGGCTCCGACTCGAACATCCGCATCGACCCGCTCGAGGAGCTCCGCGAACTCGAGACGTCCGCGCGCCGCCTCTCACTGAGGCGCGACTTCTGCGACGCGGGAACGCTCCTGTGCTTCGGCGCAGACGAAGGGGCGGCAGCACTCGCCCTGAACTCCTGGCCAGACATCTCGGTCGATCTGGGCCACCGGTCGCTTGCGGGCGTCGCGTCGGAGGATGTGCTGGACGCGCTCGTCTTCGGCTGCGGCGCCGACGTCCTCCGCGAGAGCTACTAGCGGACGCGAACCTGAGCGGCGCCGAGCAGGAAGCCGCGCTTCGTCGCCTGGAACAGCACTCGACTGCCCTTTGTCTTCGGACGGAAGCGGAAGACGACCTGGCCCCTGCGGTTCGTGGCCCGCCAGCGGGGCTTCAGGCCCGAGCCGAGCCCCCGCACCTTCGCGCCGGCGATGCTGGCCGGCATTCCCGAAGGCGTCGAGCGCCCGGACGCGCCAGTAGTAGGTGTTGTCTCGAAGCAGCGAGGTCGGTGAGTGCGAGCTCGCGAGGATCGGCGCCGTGCAACAGACCTCGATCCGACGGAGAAGTCGGCGGTCGGGTTCACCTCGAGCTCGTACTTCGCCGCGCCGGCGACAGCGTTCCAGGAGAAGAACGGGTCGTAGACCTCTTGATCCGCGAAAAGGTCTTCTACCCCGGCAGGTGCTCGTCGGCCAGGTCCACGTAAAGGAGGCAACCGGCGACGGGACGCCGCGATGGCCCTGCGCGTCGACCGGAACGACCCCCCAGTAGTACGTCCCCGGGGGAAGGAGCAGCGCGCGCGGGGCGTATGCCGTACCGCTCGTCTCCACGCTCTGCTGGCCGCCGACGGCAGACCCGAGCAGCGGATCGCTCGCGATCGAGACGAGGTACTTGGCGGCGTGCGGCACCGACGCCCACTTGAGGACAAGGGGGCTCTGCGGGTGGCTGACGACCGCTCCGTGGGCCGGCGCCTGCAAGGCGGGCGCCAGAGTCCACCCCTTGCGCAGCTGCCAGGGAGCGGCCCACGGGGAGACCGAGCCGTCCGCGGTCACGGCGCGGACGCGCCAGTGGTACGTCCCGTTCGGCACGGTCTTCTTCAGCGTCGCGCGAGCGTTCCGCGTGAGAACTGATCCTCCCCACGCCCGAGAACGGGAGAGTTGAAGCCGGCGTCGGCCGCGAACTGGAACTCGTACCGCGCAGCGCCGGCAACGGCTGACCACGCGAAGGCCGGAAGCGCCTGGGCGGCGGCGCCCGAAGCGGGTGAGAGCAACGTCGGTGTACGCGCCGAGCACGGGGCGTGGCGCTGCCTAGCACATCCCTCGCCTGAGGGGATCGGACAATCAATTAACTCATCCGCGCTCCAGGTTTTGCCACGCTGGCCGATATTCTGTGTAATCCTAGATAAAACTATGCGATACTCAGTTTGGAAACTTAGCGCGGCGGCGGGCGGTGTCCCGGGCCGAAACACACGGCGGCCAGAGGGTCGGCGGCGCATTGCGGCGCCCGTGACGGCCCTCGTGCCGTTTCTCCCGGCGCGCTCGGCGTCCCTGGGCAACGACGGGAGCCGGCTTCCCCTGAACAGGGATCTCACCGCGGAGCGTCAGAGCTCTCTGCCCTGTGGGAACTCTGGTCTTGAATCTGTGGAACGCCCGTGACACCTTGCCTGAAAGGCCATTTGTGCGGAGGGAACGGGTGAATCGAGTGCCACGGCGTCTTGTGATCGTGGCCGCTGCCCTGGTCGTTACGGGTTCCGCGGCTGCCGGTGCTTCTGGGTTGAGGGTGATCAGTCGTGAGTCGGCGACCGGCGATCACGCGACGGTGATTGCGAGCGGTCGTGCGACGCGGCCGACTGCTCTCTATGTCCGCATTACCTCTCGGCCACGGCAGAAGGTCTCGGGGCGCTGGACTGTCATGTGCAGCAGGGGATCGGGCGGGGGCTCGAAGAGTGGCTCGTTCAGGGGCCGGTCGCCGATTCAGCGGCGGATGCAGCTTCCTATGGCTCGGCCGGACGATTGCACGTTGGGCGCGAGCGGAAGCCTCAATCGGTCGGGTCGAATCGTCGTGACTCTCTTGAAGCGCTCGTCCTGAGGACTGCCTTCAACGTCATGGCTTTCCGAAAGCAGGCGGGGCAGAGTGAGTAACGAGAACGAAGGGCCGACTTGGATGGCAGCGATCAACGCCATGGCCGGCGTGATCGTTGTGGTCGTCGCACTGATCGTGTTGAGCAGCATGACCGCCTACCTGGTCAGTGCGGTCAACGGCGACGAGGCGAAGTTGGCGATCGCAACCACGGCGCTCGGCGTGATCGGAGCAGTCACGGGAGCCTTCTTCGGCGTGAAAAGCGCGACCGACTCGAGACGAGATGCTCAGAACCAGACGGAGCAGACACAGGACAGGCTGAACAGGGTCCTTCACGCGACCGACAGCGACGATGGCGCGGTTCGGGAGGCGCTCAGAAGCTAAGCCCCAAGCCCTGGCGGCCGGTGAAGGCCAGTAAGAGGCCAAGCTCCGAGCTGGACTCAATCGGGGCGCCGAGATTTGAACTCGGGACCTCTAGTCCCCCAGACTGCTTAAACGGAAGAGCGGCGACTGTCAGGAGTGGCCGCTATGTGCCGTGTTTGCAGGCACTTCGCCCGTCCGTACCGCCGCTTTCAGCTTGGCTACTGGGACCCGTTTTCTGTCGGAT
>Ga0136614_10001504_pt1 | contig 13771 bp, 16 predicted proteins | sample AntDrymUQ2792106_2_FD_106643 | JGI IMG/M metagenome (GOLD analysis project Ga0136614, IMG submission 106643) | Polar desert sand microbial communities from Dry Valleys, Antarctica - metaG UQ279 (21.06) | ecosystem: Environmental > Terrestrial > Soil > Desert | place: Antarctica: Dry Valley...
GAAGTGCTCGAAGACGTTCGGGATGTGGAACGGAAGGCCGATTTTCGCGGGCAGCTCGCCGAGCAGCGCGGGGATGCCGATCAGCCCGGCCAGCACCGTGCCCACCGCCAGCACCTGCAGGGGAACGGTCATCGAGGCGGGCGACTCGTGGACGTGGGCGTCCTGCTCGTCGGTCCCGCGGAACGCGCCGCTGAACGTCCGGTGATACAGCCGGAACATGTAGAAGGCGGTCAGCCCCGCGACCACGAACCCGATCGCCCACACGATGCGCCCGTAGCCGCCGATCTTGAACGCCGACCACAGGATCTCGTCCTTGGAGAAGAAGCCGGCGAGGGGCGGGATCCCGGCGATGGCGAAGCAGGCGATCAGCATCGTCCGGTGCGTCCAGGGCATGCGGGTGCGCAGGCCGCCCATGTGCCGCATGTCCTGCTCGCCCGACACCCCGTGGATGACCGACCCCGCGCCCAGGAACAGCAGCGCCTTGAAGAACGCGTGCGTCATCAGGTGGAATACGGCCGCGCCAAAGGCCCCGACGCCGCAGGCCAGGAACATGTAGCCGAGCTGGCTGACCGTCGAGTACGCCAGCACGCGCTTGATGTCGTTCTGCACGAGCGCGATCGAGGCGGCCATGATCGCCGTGAGCGCGCCGATCACCGCGACCACGAGCATTGCCTTGGGAGCGTGCGAGTAGATGGCCGACGACCGGGCGACCATGTAGACCCCCGCGGTGACCATGGTGGCGGCGTGGATGAGCGCGGAGACCGGCGTCGGGCCTTCCATCGCGTCGGGCAGCCAGACGTAGAGGGGGATCTGCGCGCTCTTGCCGCAGGCGCCCACGAACAGGAACAGGCCGATCATGGTCAAGGCGCCCGACCATGCCCAATCCACGGGCATACGGGCGGCGGCTTCGGTCACCGTCCGGAAGTCCAGGGTGCCGAAGGTCATGAAGATGAGGAACATGCCGAGGACGAAGCCGGCATCGCCGATGCGATTGACGATGAAGGCCTTCTTGCCCGCGTCGGACGCGCTCTTGCGGTCGAACCAGAACCCGATGAGCAGGTACGAGCAGAGGCCGACCCCTTCCCAGCCCACGAACATCATCAGGTAGTTCGCGCCCAGGACGAGGGTCAGCATCGCGAACATGAACAGGTTCAGGTACGACATGTAGCGGGCGTAGCCGGGGTCATGGCTCATGTACCCGGTGGAGTACACGTGGATCCAGAACCCGACGAAAGTCACGACCAGCAGCATCACCGAGGACAGCGGATCGACCTGGTAGGCCCAATCGACGATGACGGGTGCGGTCCCGGTCGCGGTCTCCGCGGCGCCCCCCGGCAGCCATGTCCAGAGCGTCTCCACCAGCGTGTGTCCGGGCGCGTCATGGGCCTGCCAGACCGCGTAGACCGAGACCAGGAACGAGAGCAGCACCGTCCCGCAAGCGATGATGCCGATGAATGCGGGCGGCGGGCCTTGCGATGCCCCGTGGTCGGCGGCGTGCGCGGTGCCGGCATCGTGGCCGGCCCCGTGCCCGGGGGCGTACGCAGGATCGTGGCCGCGGGCCACTGCGTGGTCCCCGACGCTCGCGTGCGCGGGAGGGTCCCCGTGCGCACCGGGTCCTGCCGTGACGGGCCACTTCCCGATACCCGGGCCCGGGAGGCCCAGGCGGCGCCGCATCATGCGCACGCCGAACCCGAAGTTCAGGACGAACCCCAGCAGCGGAAGCAGGGGGATCAGGAAGAGGAATCGGGTCATGAAGCCGGCCGGATCTTATGGAGCGGCCAGCGCGGCGTCAAGTATTGCTGGGGGGTGCTCTCGCACCCCCCAGACCCCCCCGCGCACTGCGCGACGTGAATTCGCTCCGTGCGCGAGCCTGGGGCTCGTGTCCTTTTGCCGAGGTTGTCCGGGGTTGGGCCCGGCTCTCAGTCCTCGGTGATGGTCATGTCGTGGACGTCTTTGCGCTCCGTTGCCATCGAGACCAGCAGGGCCTTGAGACTTTCCAGCGATTCGTCGGTGAGAGTGCCGAGGTCGCCGCGGATGGCGTCGATCTGGTCCCATTCGCGATCCGCGTCCTTTTCGCCCGCCGCGATCTTGCCCGTCGAGCGGACCATGTAGCGCACCGCCAGGCCCACGCTGCGTGCGAGGATGTACAGGCGCAGGCGGAAGCGCTCGGACGTCGTGACGAGGAAGTGATGGAGGACCTGGTTCAGGTAGGCGAGGCCCCGGAGCCCGCCGAGCTGAAATTGCTGGGGACGCAGCGGCGCTACGGGCGCCATGGCGGACACCATTCGCGAGAAGGTCGCCATGGCCGCCAACAGTTTCAGGAGGTTGGGCGCGAAGTGCTCGATGATGCGGAACCCCGCGTCCAGCAGGTCCTTCGCGTCCTCCAGCGATCCCAGCTCGCGGAAGGAGACCGCCTCGTCGTAGGTCGCGTTCATCAGCTCGAGGTCGGTCTTGAACTGGGTTTCCATCGAGGTGTACATGCGCCGGCCCTTCGGGGTCAGCACGAGCTCCCAGTCCCTGCGCACGTGACTCTCGTTGCGCCGGCCGAGGAGAAACAGGACCGCGAGGCCGCCCAGGACGGCGCCGCCGAAGACGAGCCAGGTATCGGTGGGCACGCGACTACCCTCGGCGGCGACCGATGAGGCGGCCAACCCGCGTGCCCGCGTCGCCCCCGGCGGGCCGCCAGACGACGTACGCCCAGTAGGCCAGGAGCAGGCCGTAGGCGACGGGCGCGGAGCGATTGAAAATCCAGCCGCGCTCCCACCCGAGAACGGCAATTGTCCGTTGCGCGACCGAGTACACCAGCAAGTAGGGCACCAATCCGATCAGGATGGCCTTGTGGAGGGAATTGAGAGGTAGATGGTACCAGAGGCAGAATCCGCCCAACGCGATGAAGACCCATACGGTGAAGTCGTTGACCTGGGGGTGAAGGCGTCCGACCACCGCGACATAGTCGGTTCCCCTGGAGAGCGAGCCCCAGAGGAGCGCTGCCAAACCGGCGAGAACCAGGAGCATGGCGCGACCGGCGGCCATGTACGCGGAGGGAAAGGCCCGGAAGATCCGCACGAGCAACTCCAGGGCGACCGCGAGCTTCAGGAAATTGTGAACGTTCTCCTTGAAGATCCAGAAGAAGCCCTGGCGCCAGAAGCGCTCCGGCCACAGCAGCATGAGCAGGTCCGAGATCCACACCGAGACCAGGTAGGCAACGAAGCTCCAGCACGACGCGGCTCTCCGGCGCACGAACAGGCCGCCGAGGATGACGCCGATGAGGGTCACGACGGCGGCCGTCAGGACTCGGCTCGCGAGCGACATGGGTGAATCTACCCCGGCCGCAGTCTAAGCCCCGCGCGACACAGCGGACGGCGTCGGGGGGCTGCCGGCGGAGAGATGTTCTACGCGCCGACCGGGGTCGACGGCAGGGGGCCCGAAGCGCGGGCCGCTGTCCCGATCCGCGGCAACGACGCCGTGGTGGGCATCCTCTACGTCGACAGCACGGAGCCCCATTTCCTCGACGCCGGGGATTGCCAACGCCTCGTAAAGTTCAACGGCATCACCGCCCGCGCGTTGACCGCGCCCGTGACCTCGGTCGCGGAACGGCCACGGGGCTGGGAGCGCTACCTCGAGCGCACCAGCGTCGACGACATGGAGCGCGAGAGGCTGCTGCTCCTGCTCGAGCGCAACGAGTGGAACATCGCGCGGGTCGCGCGCCTCATGCAGGTGACCCGGCGGACTGTCTACCTGCGGCTCGCGCGGTACGGCGTGCCGCGCGAGCGCGTCCGCAAGGGACGGCCCGCCATCGCACGATAGTTCCACAGGGGGCGGCGCGAGGAACCTGTTCACTCGGCTTTTGCGTTGGCGGGGTCTCAGGTGGCCGAGCACGTCCTGGGCCGCGGCCGCGCGAAGCCGAATTCACTTCGGCGTAGCGCGCGGGGGGTCTGGGGGGCGCGGCGCAGCGCCCCCCAGCTCACTGATGCTCGGTGTCTCCGGCCGCAATCTGAAGGGCGTGCGCGAGCACCGGCACCAGGGCCCGCAGACCCTCGCGCACGGCGGCCGGGCTTCCGGGCAGGTTCACGACCAGGCAGCGGCCGACAAGGCCGGCCGCGCCCCGGGACAGGCACGCGGAGGGCGTGCTGTTCCGTCCCTCCGCCCGCAGCATCTCCGCGACGCCGGGCACCTCGCGGTCGATGACGTCCCGGGTCGCCTCGGGGGTGACGTCACGCGGCGCCAGCCCGGTGCCGCCGGTCGTGATCACAAAGGCCGCCCGCGCGGCAGCTTCCCGGATGCGGGCGGCGATGAAGGGACGGGAGTCCGGGACCACCAGGGGCTCCCCCACCGCGAACCCCGCTTCGCGGAGGAGCCGGCAGGCCTCGGGCCCGGATTCGTCGCGGCGGACGCCGCGCGCGGCGGAGTCGCTGACGGTGATGACCACGCCCTCGATATCGTTTGACATGAGCTGCCGTTGACGCTCGCCACCGAAGGGGACACTCTAGTGTGATGCGCTTCGCCCGCATGATACCGGAGACGACGTGACGCCGCTCCTGATCGCCGCCCTGCTCAGCCAGGAGGCGTCCCCGCCGACCGCGCCGGAAGCGCGGACCGTCCTGTTCTCCGTCGTCGACAGCAAGGGCCAGCCGGTGCGGACGCTCGGCCCCGAGGACGTGGCGGTGCAGGAGAACGGCGTCGCGCGCTCGCTCGAGCGGCTGCAGCTGGACCAGAGGCCGCTCGCCATCGCCGTGGTGCTCGACACCAGCGTCACCATGGCTCCGCACTACCGGCTGTACCTGGTGGACGCGGTGCTCCAGTTCCTGCTGCGATTGCCGGAGGGCACGCGATACACGGTGTGGACGACCGGCGATCGGCCCACCCGGGTGTACGAATGGGGTGACAACCGCGCGGCAGCGGCCCGGGCGCTGCGACGCGTGATCCCCCAGGGCGGGAATACGCTGCTCGACGCCATGATCGAGGCCTCGCGCGATCTCAAGGATCGTGAGGATGCCCGCAGCGCCATGGTGGTGGTCACCGGGATGGGGATCGGGTTCACGGGCTACGATCGCCGGCACGTCGTGGACGAAGTGCAGAAGCATCCCATCACCGTCCTCGCGATCGAGGTCGACGAGGATGGCGCGCCCGCGGGCCTCGGATCCAGCGATCACGTGACGGGCGTGGACTACGACTACGTGCTGGCCACCCTGGCCAAGAGCTCGGGCGGAGCGCGGGAAACCGTTCTCTCCGCGATGGGGATCGAGCGTGCCCTCCGGGGGATCGCCGCCCAACTGACTTCCCAGTACCGCCTCACCTACGCGAGCGCGGCCACGGGACGGGATGCGAAGGTCGAGGTCACGGTGGCTCTTCCCGGCGTCAAGGTCCGCATGGGCGCTCCCCGGCGTTGAATTTCCGCTTTCCCGCCGTCCTCGCCATGGTCGCCGCGTTGGCTCTCCCCGCAATCGCGCAGACGCCGCGGCCGACTCCCCGCCCCCCGGTGTTCGAGGCCGGCATCGAGGTCATCAACCTCAACGTCAGCATCACCGACGCCCGCGGCCAGTACGTGAGCGGGCTCGCCCGCGAGGACTTCGCGGTGTTCGAGGACGGCATCAAGCAGGACCTCTCGATCTTTGCCCACGAGAACCTGCCCATCTCCATGGTCCTGATGGTCGATACGTCGGCCTCCATGGACGACAAGCTGCCCATGGCACGGGCCGCCGGCAAGCGCTTCGTGCGCACGCTGCGGCCGCAGGACCTCGCGCAGGTCATGCAGTTCAACGACCGGGCCACCGTGCTGCAGGACTTCACCGCCGACCATGCCGCCCTCGAGGACGCCTTTGAGCGAACGGAAGCGAGCGGGCCCACCGCGCTGCACAACGCGCTGTACGTCGCGCTCAAGGACCTGGCCAAGCAGAAGTCGGCTCGCGAGCTGCGCCGGCGGGCGCTGGTCCTGCTCTCCGACGGCGAGGACACGGCCTCGCTGGTGAGCGACGACCAGGTTCTGGAGCTGGCCCGCAAGACCGAGATCAACATCTACGCCATCAGCCTGCGCAGCAAGACGGTGTCGGACCGGAACCGGCTGAAGTTCAGCCAGGCTGCGCACCTGGTGACCGCGCTCACCCAGGACACCGGCGGCCAGGCGCACTTCCCCAACTCGCTCTCGGAGCTGGAGGCGGTCTACGACCGCATCGCGGAGGAGCTGCGAACGCAGTACAGCCTCGGCTTCGTCTCGAGCAACAAGCGCTCCGACGGCAAGTGGCGCCGGATCGTCGTGCGCGTGCCGGCGCGTGAAGACCTGAAGGTCCGCCACAAGCTCGGGTACTACGGGGTGCCGGCCGCGCGCTAGGCTAGCGGTGCTCGTGGGTCGGAAGCGGATTCACTAGGCCGTCTGGCGGACCCTGGCGGCCTCGGCCACGAGCCGCGCGCGTAGCAAGGCGAGGACCGCCCGCTCCTCGCGGCGGAGCCGGAGAGAATCGATTTCGCTCCCTGCGGCCGCGGCCATTCCCGCGTGCAGCGTGCCGTCGAGGTAGGCATCGAGCACCGCTGGGTGCACGTAGGACTTGCGGGCGATGGCGGGGGTATTGCCCAGGCGCTCGGCCACCGATTCGACCGCGGCGACCACCTGTCTCTTGGCCTGCGCCTTCGTAGCCGCCGCGCCCCACTTCTCGAGCGCGACCGCGGCTCGCACCGTACCCGCCCAGGTGCGGAAGTCCTTGGCGGTGAAATCGCGCCCGGTGATCTGGCGCAGGTAGGCGTTCACGTCGTCGGAGTTGACACCGCGGCGGCGGCCCTTCCCGTCCAGGTACTGGAACAGCGAAGGGCCCGGCAGGGCGCGGCACTCCTCGACGATGGCGGCCAGACGCCGGTCGCGGACCTTGACGACGTGGTCCTTGCGGCTCTTGCCGCGGAAACGGAATTCGACGAGGGAGCCGGAAACCGAGACGTGCCCGTTGCGCAGCGTGGTCAGGCCGAACGAGCGGTTCTGCCGCGCGTACTCCTCGTTGCCAACGCGGATGAGGGTCGTCTCCAGCAATCGAACGAGCGCGGCCAGCACCTTCTCGCTCGGCAAGCCAGGGGCCCCGAGGTCCCGCGCCACCTTCCCCCGGACGCGCGGCAGGGTGCGCGCAAACGCGAGCATGCGATCGAACTTTGCCGCGTCCCGCACCTGGCGGAAGCGTGCGTGATAACGGTACTGCTTGCGTCCCTTGGCGTCGCGGCCGGTGGCCTGGATGTGGCCGCGGTCGCTGGGGGCGATCCACACGTCGCGCCACGCCGGTGGGATGGCCAGCGCGCGGATACGGGAGGTGACGTCCGCATCATGGACGGTGCGCCCGTCGGCCCCTATGTACCGCCAGCCCTTCCCCGCGCGCTGGCGGCGGATACCCGCCCCTCCCTCCTCCACATAGGCCAGGCCGGCCGCGATGGCCGCCCCGCGCGGCTCACGGATCCGCGAGACATGGCTCCGGGGTTGAATCGGAATGGCCATCGCACGTCCGGCCCCTGCAACTCAGGTGCCAGCCTGAACGCCCCGCAGCCCATCGCGGATCAGCTGCGAGGGCCGCGCCGCTTTCGCCGTCGCGGCCCTCGTCTGCTGCATCCGCGCTCAATGACTACTTATTCCACCCAGACGCGGACGGTCGCATCGTCGTCGTCGATCTCGACCAGGGGCTGTCCGGCCTCCAGGGTGGCCAGGATCTCGCCGAGCCGAATCACCTTCTCGCTGCGGCCGTCGCGCCGGTCGCCACGCCATCGGTCCCGCCGGGCGTGACGGCCGATGTCGATCGGAAAGTCGTCGCCGAGCGCGCGCACGAGCGCGATCGGGAGGTTGACGTTCACGCGCGCCCTCTTCGTTCCCTTCTCCGTGATCCGCACCTTGAACCAGCGCAGCTCACGACCGCCCGTCCGTGGACGGGCGTCGTTCCGGCTCTCCCACGAGTCTTTTTCATCGTCGACGCGGGGAGTGGGCGATGCCTCCTGCCGGACCGCCCGCTTCACCACCGCGAGGTCGTCCTCCGCGCTCGCGGCGATCACGGTCCCCATCGCCGTCGCCACCACTGCCGCCACCGCCGCCGCTACCACCGAACGCACCGCCATCGCCCTCATGACTCCTCCTCTCATTCGGTCCAGATCCGGATCCGCTCGCCCTCGTCGCCCTCGATGTCGATGACGTCGGTGGGGCCCATGTCGCGCAACTTCTGCCAGAAGTTCTCCGCGTCGTAGCCTTCGCTGCGGAGCTCGCGCAGCGCCTCGTCGGGCAGGCTCTTGAAGACCAGCTCGGCCAGCGCGAAGGGCATGGTGACCGAGACCTTGGGCGACGCGGCGCCCCTCTCGGTGATGCGCACCTTGATCCAGCCCGCCTTGCGCGCGGTCCGTGTCGTCGCGCCGGCCGCACGGTCGTCGGAAACGTCGGTCAAGGCCGTGCGATCCACCCGTAGCAGGGCCAGCTTGGCCCGCTCGACGAGATCCCGGTCCTTCTCGGTCTTCACGATCTCGCGCAGCACGGGGACCGCGGGTCGCGCCATCTCCGCACCCAGCGTGGCGACCTGCAGCGCCGCGTAGTAACGCACGGTGCGGCTCTGGTCGGCAAGGGCGGCCTCGAGGATCGGCGCGTGCTGCTTCTGCCCCGCCTTGTACAGCCGGGCCGCGATGCCGACCTGGGTCGTGCGCGATTCCTCGACCAGGGCTTTGTCCGCCGGGCGGGCGGCCAGGAAGGACGCGTGCTCGCGTAGCGCGCGCTCCGGCTCGCCCAGCTTCTCGCTGCAGCGCGCGATCCAGTAGAGCGCGGCCGTGGACTCCGCCCCCCGGGCCGAGGCGCGCACGGCTTCCCAGGCCCGCCGCGCCTCCACGTACTTCCCGTCGAAGAACAGCGCCTTGGCCGAGCGCTGGCGCTCCGCCACCGTGGGCGGCGCGGCCGGCGCGGGCGGCGCCGTGAGCACGGACAAGCCGATCACGGCTCCGACGCGCGCGAGGAAGAGACGACTCATCCCGCGAGCTCCAGGGTCATCAATTCCATCTTCATCAACAGGCGCTCGCGCTCGACGTGGCGATGGATGGCCTCGACGTCGCGGCGGCGCGCGCAGTTCTCGAGCGAGGCCACCTCGCGCAGGACCTTCTCCACGTCGTCGAGCACCGGGCCGGCCGTGAGCGCGGCCGAGCCGTCGAGGTCCAGCCGGGCACGGCGCGCCAGGAGCTCCCGGCTGCGGCGCGTCTCGTCGCCCATGTCGACGTGCTGGGTCTTGCGGTCGCAGCGGCGCGGCGCGCCGGATACCGTCACCAGCACGTCCTGCGCCTCGTCCAGGTACCGCGCCGTCCGCTCGCGGGCCATGGTCCTCTCCATGCGGTCCAGCGCTTCGTCGGAGACCGCGATCTCCGTCGTCGCGACGGCGAGGGGGCTCGGCACGGGCGGCGGGGCGACGGGACGGGACACGATCGTCGCCGCCACCACCGCGGCGGCGGTGACGAGGCCCGCGGCCCAGGCGCCGCGTCGCGCACGCGGCGCAGGCGCGGCGACGGCGGCGGAATCCAGGCGCGCGTGAACCCGCGCCCGCAGCCATTCCACCGCGACCGGCGGCTCAGCCACGCGGGCCTCGTCGGCGCCGGCCCGCGCCATGGTGGAGCGCAGCGCCGCCAGATCGGCCGCGCACGCCGCGCAGGAAGCGGCGTGACGCTCGGCGGCCGCCCGCTCCTCCGCGGAAAGCGCGCCCGCGGCCAGGAGGCTGACGTCCCGCCGCCACCGGCCGTGGAACCACTTCACGCCCGCACTCCTTCCAGCGTCTCGCGCAGGCGGCGCACCGCGCGGTGCAGCGCGCTCTTCACCGTCCCGAGGTTCATCTGCAGGCTGTCCGCGATCTCCTCCAGCGTCATCTCTTCGCAGTGCCGCAGCACGAAGACCGCGCGCTGGCGATCGGGCAGGCCGAGGAGTGCCACCTGGATGCGCTCCCCGATCTCGCGCCCCAGCACCCGGCGGTCGGGCGCCGCCTCATCCACCGCCAGCGTCGTCGAATGATCGCCCTCGGCCAGCGGCTCCTCGGCCGTCCGGCGGCGCCGGACGCGGCGGTACTGGTCGATCGACTGGTTGACCGCGATGCGGACCAGCCACGGGCCGACCTCGGCCCGCGCGTCCCAGCGTGACGCGTTCTGGAAAGCCTTCACGAAGGTCTCCTGCACGGCGTCCAGCGCGAGGTCGGGGTCACGCAGGTACCCGAGCGCGATGCGGTACAGCCGACGGTGGTGCCGATCCATGAGCGGGTCGAGCGCGTCCTTGTCCCCCGCCGCCAGTCGCGACATCAGCTCCCGGTCCGAGGGCTCCATGCCGGCGGCATTGGACCACGGCGCCACCCCTGGGACCCGTCCCTACTTCAGCCACACCAGGACCTGCTCGCCGTCCTCCTCGTCCACCTCGACGAGGGTCCCCAGGCCGGCCTTCTCGATGTCTTCCACGCGGATGCGGCGCTTCAGCACCCGCCGGACGTGCTCGGCATCGTCGTCGTCGAGGTCGATGTCGATGTCCAGGTCGTCCCGGTCCAGGTGATGCTCGAACTTCTTGACCAGCCAGATGGGCAGGCTGACACGGATCAACTGCTTCTCGTCGGGCTCGTAGACGAGAACGTTGACCTCGCGGGCGCGGCCGGGCTGGCCCGCGTAGCGCCCCGCCTCCACCCGGGCCTGCTGGAAGATCGGCCGCGGGTCCGCCACCTTCGTGATCTGGACCAGGCAGCCCGTCTCCAGGAAAGCCGCGACAGCCACCATCAGGATCGCCGAACGCCGCATCACGCCCTCCTGCCGCCCGGGTTATCGGCGGCCTCGAGTCGATAACGCTCGGGGCGGGCCCAAGGTTCCCCCGATCGGTGTTTCCGGCTAGGATCCCCCCTTGCACAACTGACTGAGGGATAGAAGCTTGGACACCCGCCGCGACCCCATGCTGGACTATGCCGTCAAGGATACCTGGCGGATCTTCCGCATCATGGGGGAGTTCGTCGAGGGGTTCGAGACCCTGTCCCAGATCGAGGGGGTCGCGATCTTCGGGTCCGCCCGCAGCGCCCCCGGCAGCGTGGACTACCAGAACGCGGAAGAGATGGGGCGGGCCCTGGCCAAGTCCGGGTATGCCGTCATCACCGGGGGCGGCCCCGGGGACATGGAGGCGGCCAACAAGGGCGCGCTCGAGGCGGGAGGAGAATCAGTCGGCCTCGCCATCGAGCTGCCGTACGAGCTGAAGCCCAACCCCTACCTCACCCGGACCCTGTCCTTCCGGTATTTCTTCGTCCGCAAGGTCATGTTCGTGAAGTACAGCCGGGCCTTCGTGATCCTGCCCGGGGGCTTCGGCACCCTCGACGAGCTGTTCGAGGCCGTGACCCTCATCCAGACCCGCAAGGTGAAGCCGTTCCCGGTGATCCTGGCCGGGGAGCCGGCGTACTGGGACGGCCTCATCGACTGGCTGCGCAAGACCGTCGTCCCCCGCGGCAAGGTGCGCGAGGACGAGCTGCAGATCCTGCAGCGCGCGCGCACGCCGAAGGAAGTGCTGAGCATCCTGAAGAAGCAGGCCCGCAAGGCGCCCGCCGACCGGACGGGACAGAGCCGGGCGGGCAAGGAGATCCCGTGACCTACACCGTGACCCTGATCCCCGGCGACGGCATCGGCCCCGAGGTATCGGCGGCCGCCGTCCGCGTCCTCACCGCCACCGGGATCGACTTCGAGTTCGAGACCGAGAACGCCGGCGCCGAGGCCATGGGCCGCGAAGGCGTGGCCCTGCCCCCCCGCGTCCTGGAGTCCATCCGCAAGAACAAGCTGGCCCTGAAGGGGCCCACGGGCACCCCGATTGGCACCGGCCATCGCTCGGTGAACGTCGAGCTCCGGAAGACCCTCGACCTCTACGCCAACGTGCGGCCGGTGCGCACGCTCCCCGGCGTGAAGAGCCGGTACGACAACGTCGACATCGTGATCTTCCGCGAGAACACCGAGGACCTCTACAGCGGCCTGGAGCACGTGGTGGTACCGGGGGTGGTGGAGTCGATCAAGATCATCACGGAAAAGGCGTCGACGCGCATCGCGAAGTACGCCTTTGCCTATGCCCGCGCCCACGGCCGCAAGCGCATCACCGCGGTGCACAAGGCCAACATCATGAAGCTGTCGGACGGGTTGTTCCTCGACTGCTGCCGCAAGGTGGCCGAGGAGTACAAGGACGTCACCTACGACGAGATGATCGTGGACAACTGCTGCATGCAGCTCGTGCTGGATCCCACCCGCTTCGACTCGCTCCTCCTCGAGAACCTGTACGGCGACATCGTCTCCGACCTCTGCGCCGGGTTCATCGGCGGGCTGGGCATGGCCCCCGGCGCCAACATCGGGGAGACCACGGCCGTTTTCGAGGCCGTCCACGGCACCGCGCCCGACATCGCGGGCAAGAACAAGGCGAACCCCATGGCCCTCATCCTGTCCTCGGCCATGCTGCTCGACCACATCGGCGAGAACGATGCCGCCGGGCGCGTGCGCCAAGCGGTGAACGCGGTGCTGCGCGAGGGCAAGAAGCTCACCGGAGACCTCGGCGGCACCGCGGGCACCACCGAGATCGCGGAGGCGATCGCCGGAAAGCTTTAGCTATTTCTTGACGATCGCGCCGATCAGCCAGTTCACGACCATGAGCACCAGGCTGCCGATGAGGGCGGGGACGAAGCCCGCGATCGAGTAGCCGGGGATGATCGCCGACGCCACCCAGAGCAGGATGGCGTTCAGGATGAAGTAGAAGAGGCCGAGGGTCACGATCAGCAGCGGCAGCGAGAGCAGCATGGCCAGCGGCTTCACGATCAGGTTGAACACCCCCAGGATCACCCCCGCGACCAGCAGCGTCAGCAGGTCGCCCTTGAAGAGGATGCCGGGGACGATCGTGGTCGCCAGCAGGGCCAGGGCGTTTCCGACCAGCGCGAACAGGATTCTCATTTCGCCTCCTCCACCATCCGATACCCCGCGGGCGCCTCGAAGACCCCCGCGTCCTGGACGCCGATCCTGACTCGGGTCACCGTGGCCACCGTCTCATGGATTTCCCCCATCACCGTAACCCGGGAACGCGACTGCAGGGGAAAGCCGGGCAACCCGCGGATCTCCCCGAGGAACGGCCCGAGGGAATCAGCGGCGCCGGACCATTCCAGGAAACCGGCAAAGGTCTCGATGCCGACGGGCAGCGCGGATGTCACCCACAGGTCCATCACCATGGTGCCGCCGGTGATGCGGAACCCGCGGCACTTGTAGCCCGCCACCGTCCGTTCGCCGGGCAACGGCTTCGTGACCACGCGCGCGTTGTGGGCGCCCATGAGCTCGCCCGCCATGGCGGAATCCATCTGCCCGCGCGTGCGCAGGCGATCGGCATCCAGGACCGTGACCGTTCGTTGCGCGGGATCCACCCGGTACGCTTTGCCGCGATCGAGGCGCAGGATCAGGGCGGGAGCGGACGCGACCCCGCCCGCCTCCATCCGCATCCGCTGCCCGCCGTACCAGACGCGAGAGACGACGCCCTCCCCCGAGGGACGGCCGTCCTTGTAGGCGACCGTCGTCTGCTCGAAGTAGACGTCGGTCACGGGTTTGGGCTCCGGGGGGGCGGGCGCGCTCGAGGCGACCGCGGCGAGCAGTATGGCGCTGGTCGTGATCATGTCGCGGCGATGATATCAACCCGCGACCCTTAGAATGGGATCGTGATCCTCGTGCTCCTCGCCGCACTGTCCATGGCTCAGGCGGTGCCGCCGCCGGCTTCTCCGCCCGTCCTGCGCGAGATCGTCCTCGAGGGCGTGAGCCACTTCGA
>Ga0136614_10001506_pt1 | contig 13755 bp, 12 predicted proteins | sample AntDrymUQ2792106_2_FD_106643 | JGI IMG/M metagenome (GOLD analysis project Ga0136614, IMG submission 106643) | Polar desert sand microbial communities from Dry Valleys, Antarctica - metaG UQ279 (21.06) | ecosystem: Environmental > Terrestrial > Soil > Desert | place: Antarctica: Dry Valley...
ATCCAGTACTTCGCTCCGCTCTACGCCTATCTAACCGTGATCCTGTTCTGGCGGTGACCGCGCTGTATTGAAGCGACTTCAGCCTCCGCGGGGCGATCGATCCGGGCTTTAAGCAAGCGCAGCAAAAGGCCGAAGACATGACCGCATCCACGATCCATCGCAGCACGTCAAGGAATCCCTTGACCCGCAGGCGCCGTCCAGACATGACAGCGCACATAATAGCTCGCGGGCGGCGCGGCATAGAAGTCGGAGCGGGCTAAACGGAGATGGAGGCGGTCTTGAGCGGACGATATGTGCAATATGGTTGCGGCCTCAGCGCCCCCGAAGGGTGGAACAATTTCGACGCATCGCCGCGTCTTCGTCTCGAGCGTCTGCCTGGAGTGGGCGCGTTGGCCGACGCTTTGGGGTTCCGGTTGTTTCCCCGCAATATCGGTTTCGGCGACATCGTCGCCGGATTGCCCTTGCCCGATGGTTCGGTCGACGCGATCTACGCAAGTCATGTTCTCGAGCATCTCGCCCGGCAGGACATTTCGCGTGCGCTCGCGAACACCTTCCGGCTGCTGCGCCCGGGCGGCGTCTTCCGCATGATCGTCCCCGATCTCGCGTCGCGGGCGGAACGTTACTTGCGCGATCGGGCCGCGGGCCGGCACGGGGCCGCCGATGCTTTCATGGAGGCGTGCAATGTCGGCGCGACGAAGCGGCCGAAAGGCCCTGTCGGATTGCTTCGCTCGTTGTTCGGTCACAGCGGCCATTTGTGGATGTATGATCGCGAATTGATCGCCGATCTTCTCCAGCAAGCCGGTTTCGTCGACGTCCGTCCCTGCGAGTTCCATGACAGTGGCGATCCCATATTCGATTTGGTCGAGGATCGCGGGCGTTTCTTCGATGACGGCGAACCCGAGGCCGCCATGCAGGCGCGGCGGCCGAACGCGCCGGGTGCGGCCTCGGCATGATTGCGGTCACAATTTTCGACGAGGCCTCGCGCCCATGACTCGAATCGCTTTCTCGTGGAACGGCCTCCCGCAATACGCCGCCCGGCTCATTCGTGGAGCCGTGGACCGGCTGGGCGAGGACTGCGATGTCATCGGCTCGCGGCCAAGCGTCCCGATCGAGGGCATGGAAGGGGTTTTGAATTGCCCGATTTTCTGGGTCGACTTTGCGCGGCCTGTAACATGGTCACAGCTGGGGCTCGAGGTTCCCGAAATTTTTGTGCAGTCGGGATGGGGATATCCAGCGTATAATTCGCTCGGCGCCGAGGTGAGGAAGCTCGGCGGCCGTGTGATCGGGCTCAGCGACAATAATTGGCGCGGGGATTTTCGACAGAGGGTCGTTGGCGCGATCGCCTTTCGCCTCCTGCATCGGAGACGTTTCGACGCGATGATCGTGCCCGGCCAGCAGGGGCAAAAGCTGATGCGCTGGTTCGGAATGCCCAAGGATCGGGTGCGCAGCGGCATGTATGGAGCGGATCCCGCCCTCTTCAATGGCGGCAGCAGTCTGCCGTTGCGGCCAAAGACCTTTCTCTTCGTGGGTCAGTTCATCGCGCGCAAGGACGTTTTGGGGCTGGCGCACGCCTTCATTCGTTTCGCCAGCTCGCGTCCAGGATGGACACTGCGGCTATGCGGAAGCGGCGAACAAAGGGATTTGATCCCTGCGCACGAAAGCATCCTCGTCGAGGATTTCGTGCAACCGGAGCAATTGGCCGAACGGTTCCGCCAGGCGAGATTCCTCGTGTTGCCGTCGTTGTCGGAGGCCTGGGGGTTGGTCGTGCATGAAGGAGCGTCCTGCGGCTGCGGACTCGTGTTGAGCAATCGCATCGGCAGCGCGGACGATCTCGCGACGGCGGTCAATGGAGTGCTCTTCGAGGCGGGGAACGCGGACGATCTCCTGCGCGCCTTGCATGAAGCGGCCGATTTCGCCGACGCCCGCTTGGTCGCCGCAGAAGCGGAGTCCCGCAGGCTCGCCAGTCCATTTGGCCCGGACAGGTTCGGTCGCGAAGTCGAGGGCTTGATCCGTGATTTCTCTCAGGACGCGCGAGGCCAAGCGCGCCCAATGCCAGAAGTCGAATAAGGAAATGTGGGATGTTCAAGTCTCTTCTGGTCAGGCTGTTCGGATTCCAGGCCACTCTGCATCACGGCGACGCGCTCGTCTGGGATCGCTGGCGGTGGATAATGCGCCGGCTTCGCGTCACGCATAACGATGATCGCCTGATGGACGTTGGATGCGGCTCGGGCGCCTTCACGATCGGCACGGCCAGGCGCGGCTATCGGGCCCTGGGTTTGAGCTGGGACGAACGCAATCAGGCCGTCGCGCAGGAGCGCGCAGCGCTCTGCAGCGCGAAGAACGCGACCTTCGAAATCTGCGACGTTCGTAAACTGAACGAGCGAACCGAATGGATCGGCGCGTTCGACATCCTCTTGTGTTGCGAGAACATCGAGCATATCCTCGACGATTTCCTGCTCATGAAATCCATGGCGGCCTGCCTGAAGCCAGGGGGCCGGCTCTTGTTGACGACGCCGCACCTTCACAGAATTCCGCAGAATTTCATGGATTATGGGCCGTTTCCCGGTTTCGAGGACGGCCGCCATGTGCGCGCCGGCTACAATCGGGCGATGCTCGCCGAATTATGCGCGCACTCCGGCCTGACGATCGAGGAAATCAGTTACATTTCCGGGCCGATCAGCCAGTTGAACGCCTGGCTCTTGTGGCAGATCGGCGATCGCAGTCATCCGCTCGTCGGCTGGGCGGTGGTGCTGTTGCTGCGTCCGCTGCCGCCGCTGTTCGACCAGCTGCTGATGCGGCTGTTCGGTTTCGCGCCGTTCTGCATCGGGCTGGAGGCCTATAAGCCGCGCCACTCCAGCGCGCCCTCGCCGGAGAAGCCGCTTGGCGCGTCCTGAGGCGGGAGCAATGCTGGCCATATTCGTCGATGGCTTCGTGAGGGGCGGCGGACGCAGCGCCGCCGTGCTTCGCACCGCGTTCGTCTCGATGCTGGCGCGCGGTTTCTCGATCGTTTCGTCTCTGGTGACGGTTCCGATCGTCCTCCATCATCTGGGCGCCGAACGGTACGGCGTATGGATGGCGGCGATTGCACTCGCGACCTGGTTCATGATAGCCGACGGCGGAATCACCAAGAGTTTGATCGCGCAAGTGGCGCAGGCCCATGGCGCGGACGACCGAACACGGATCCGTATCCTCGTGGGATCGGCGATAGCCATGACGGTCGCCTTTACCCTTCTGTTTTTCGTGGCGGTCCTGATTGGCGTCCGATTGGTGGATTGGACCTGGGTCTTCAATCTGTCGGACCCCGCGCTGGGACGTGAAGCGGGGAGCGCCGTCACCATCATCTGCGCCTGTTACGCGTTGGCTTTTCCAGCGACGGTGGTGCGGGAAACGCGCCTTGGACTCTTGCAGGGCGGCGCCGTCAACACCTGGGATTTGGGTGGCTCCATGCTGGGCTTCGCTGGGCTCGTCACGGTCGTGTCTCTCGGATATGGCCTGGAGCTCATTGCTGCGGTCTGGTCCGGGGCGCCGGCACTCGCAAGGACCGTAGGCGCGCTGGTGTTTCTTTGGGGCGAGGGCCGCGATATCGTGCCGTCGTGGCGCGATGTGCGGCCTGCAGTATGCCGCTCCCTGTTGGGCGGCGGCAGCGTCTTCATGATCTATACGCTCGCCCTGGCGCTGTCCGTTCAGTCGGATCAGATTTTGATCGCCCGTTTTCTCGGAGCCGAGGCGGTCGCCGATTACTCGGTGGTTCAACGGCTGTTCAATCAGCCGCCGGTTCTCGTAACCCTGTTTCTCGCGGCGCAGTGGCCGGCCTATGGCGAAGCGCTCGGACGCGGCGACTTCGACTGGATCAGGCGGCACTTCAGGCAGACGTTAATTGGCTTCATGATCGTCGGGACGATTCTATGCGGACTCTTGGGGTACTTCTGCCAGGATATTCTTCGCGTCTGGGTCGGCGGGGCGATCGTCGCGTCGCCGACGCTCGTCACAGCGATGGCCATCTACGGCGTCGTCGCCATCATCGCCAGTGTCTTTTCGTTCTTCTTCATGTCGTTGCAGCTCTATCGGCCACTCATTTTCGCGCAAGTCGCGATGACGGCAATAAACCTGCCGCTCACCATCTTTCTGCTCCCGCGTATCGGCAGCCCGGGCGCGATCATCGGCACGACCGCCGGTTATCTGTTCGCTCTGGTCTTGCCAGGATTCGTAATGCTAAGACACATCCTCACGGATTTGCCAACCCTCAAGGCACGAGTTCCGGCGGCAAGCGATGCGCCCGCCAAAGCGTCGCCGGCACGTCCACGACCAGCAGCATGACCAACGACACAGCCGGCTCGAAACAGACTCAAGCACAATATTATGCGAGCACGGGAGCGCATTACGATCGGCTCCACGTCGATCCAAAGGACGAGCACGCGAAGGCGCTCGGCTGGCTCGCCGCGCTTATCGAGCAATATGCGTTCCAAAGCGTATTGGACGTCGGCTCGGGAACCGGTCGCGCGCTCCTCTATTTGAAGGATCGGCCCGGTCTCGAGCTGAAGGGAGTCGAGCCGTCACAAGCTATGCGCGAGATTGGTTATTCCAAGGGCTTGACCGAGAGCCAACTCATGGCTGGAGATGCGTTATCGCTCGCATTCGCGGACGATTCCGTTGACATCGTTTGCTCCTTCGGGGTATTGCACCACATTGAAGACCATCGGCGCGCAGTCTCTGAAATGCGCAGGGTTGCTCGCAGGGCGGTTTTTATTTCTGACGCCAATAATTTTGGGCAAGGGAGTTTTGTAAATCGAACCACAAAGCAGATAATAAACATGTTTGGTCTTTGGAAAGTCTTTGACTATGTTCGGACTGGTTTTAAAGGCTATCATTATAGCGAGGGAGATGGGGTTTTTTATTCGTATTCGATGTACGAAGACGTTCCAATTTTGAGGTTGAAATTTCCGGATGTCTATTACATGAGCACGAGGCCGAGCGGCTCGAACCTTTACCGATCCGCACAAACCCTGGCTATGTTCGCGACGCGCGACGATCTCCGGTAAGCAACGCCGCCCGGGACGCGCAAGCGAATGCCTGCTACAAAGGCGGGAAGGTGCGCATATGAGTCGGTTGCAATATCTCCTTCGAAGCCCCCTACGATTCAACGATCCGGCGTCGTGGACCTGTCCCAATTGCGGTTCGGCGGCCGGGCGCGAAGTTGACCGAAAATTCTTTGTGACGAGGCTGATTCGCTGCGACGATTGCCGTCTGATGTTCCGCGCGCCGACCGATACGGAAGAATTCAGCAAGGCATTTTACAATCTCCATTACCAAGAGGGGACGGCCATGATTTGCCCCTCCGATGAGGAGCTGGCCGCCTTGACGGCGGCGAATTTCGCCGGTTCGGAGCGAGACTTCTCGCGTTACGTGGGCTTCCTAAAACGACATGGCGTCGATCAGGGGGCCAGGGTTTTCGACTTCGGCTGTTCGTGGGGTTACGGAAGTTATCAATTCTCTCGCGCGGGTTACGACGTTCAATCCTACGAGCTTGCCGAGCATCGGCTCAACTATGGCGTCGCGAAACTCGGCGTTCGCCATATCGATGAACCCTTCGCGATCAAAGAGGGGCATCCTCTCCACAATGGCTTCGATTGTTTCTTCTCGGCCCATGTGCTCGAACATGTGCCGGCGCCCTCGAAGGTCTTCGATCTGGCGTGGAGATGCTTGCGGCCGGGCGGCGTCTTCGTCGCCGTGGCGCCAAACGGAACAACGGCATTTCGCGAGCGATTGCCGCAATCCTGGCGCAATATGTGGGGCGGGGTGCATCCAAATTTTCTCGACGACGTCTTCTACGACGCCCATTTTTCCAGATCGCGCCGGTTGTACGAGTCGCCGAGCGGCGGCGATGCGTCCGCGGATTACGAATTGGGTTTCGTCGCCTTCAAGGAGCCGGAACAGAGCGGATTTTGAAGGCGGAATGCAATTCGCGAGAGCTGAGCGGCGAACGGGTCAGAACGAGTGGAATTCTTCTGCGAGAACATGTTTCTTGCCGAGAATTCCGATGTCGTGGATGTTCTGCTGGTCGTCGATGTGTTTGAGCATGTTCCTGATTACATGGGCTTCGTGTCGAAATGCAGATCAATGGGGACATTTAAGGTCTATCATATTCCGCTCGACATTCATGTCTCTTCTGTTTTGCGAAACACATTTGATCGCACCAGGCAGGATATTGGGCACCTTCACTCGTTTACGGCGTCTTCCGCGATTGCGACATTGAGGGACACCGGGCATGAGATCGTGGATCAATTCTACACTGATGGGGCATCCGGCCTTTTCAGGCAGCACCCATCCATCAAGAGGGCAATGGCCAATATTCCCCGCCGCTTGTTGTCGAAGTTCAGTGTGCCGTTCACGGCCAGATTGTTGGGCGGCTACTCGCTCCTTGTCCTCGCGAAATAGCGCGTAGGCTTGTGGCTCCGAATGGGGACTTCTTGCGAAAGAACAAGAATGACAGAGCGGCGCGTCATGGTGATCCAGCAAGGCGCGCGGCGGAATTTCATTTATGCCCGACAACTTGAAGCTGCTGGATTGCTGCATTCTCTTGTGACTGACGCCACCTGGCCGGAAGGGCAAGTCGTGTTATGGGCTCAATTGGCGGCGCGCTTTTCACCTCATATCGCCGGAGCGGTGGCGCGCCGCACCGTCGTGGGAGTGCCGAGCGCTCGGCTGCGCTCCAGCCTGTTTCCAGGTCTTGCTTCTGTATCGAAAGCATTAATGCATGAGGAAAGGGCGTTCGCTCTGATCGACGAGGCGCTTGCATGGCCCAATCGCATGCGTGGACTCTGCGGCGCCGACATCATCGTGAACTATCAAGGCAATGGCGGATCGTTCTTGTCCTATGCCAAACAACGTGGCGCCCATGTGGTGACCGATTTTATCATTACCCCCAAGCATCGTGATATCGAGAGCCGTGAACGAGCTATCTGGCCTGGCTGGGAAAAGGACGACACCTCCAAGTCGGATCGCGCCTTCTACCGCAAACGAATGAGCCGCCTCGTCGCCCTTTCCGATCTCTATCTCTGCCCCTCGCAGGCCGTGTGCTCGAACATGTGCCGGCGCCGTCGAAGGTCTTCGATCTGGCATGGAGATGCCTGCGGCCGAACGGCGTATTCATCGCCGTGACTCCGAATGGCTCGTCCGCCTACCGTGAGCGATTTCCGCAATCTTGGCGCAATATGTGGGGCGGCGTCCACCCGAATTTTCTCGACAACGTCTTTTACGACGCCCATTTTGCGAGATCGCGCCACCTGTACGAGTCGCCGAGCGGCAGCGACGCATGGGCGGATTATGAATTGGGTTGTGTCGCCTTCAAGGATCCCGAACAAGGCGGGTTTTGAGCACGGGATCTTCGCACGACGCATCCTCCGGCGGCACGAATTCTAAACGGTCGAACGAGAAGCGAGCAAATATCATGACTGAACCAGCAACGGGACATCCAAGGGCCGCCGGGCATTACGATGCAGCGTATTTCCAGTGGCAGCAAGAGTCAGGCCGGTTAGGGGGCTGGGCCAATGTCGATAAGTATCGCAATTCGATCGAACCTACGTCGAAGGTTCTGGATTTCGGCTGCGGCGGCGGATTTCTGCTCGCCAATCTTGAATGCGCGGAGCGTTTCGCCGTCGAACCCAACGTCACGGCGCGCGAGACCGCGACGCGCAATGGCGTGCGCGCATTCGCCAGCGCAGCGGAGGCGATTGAGGCGATCGGCCCCGAAAGCATCGACGTCATCATTTCCGACAATGCGCTGGAACATGCGCTCGAGCCCTGGCAAGAGCTGCGGGCACTGAAGCCGCTATTGAAGCGCGGCGGCCGGCTTCACATCGTGGTTCCCTGCGAGAATATCAGTTGGAGCTATAAGGAGGACGACATCAATCAGCACGTCTATTCCTGGAGCCCGCAGAGCATCGGTAACCTTCTCAAGGCGGCGGGTTACGAAGTCGAATATTCGCGGCCGTATATCCACAAATGGCCGCCCAGGATAGCCTATGCCCTCCCGCGACTCGGACGGCCTGTGTTCAATTTTTGTTGTCGTATTTGGGGCCATATCGATCGCCGCTGGTTCCAGATCGAGGTGATGGCCAAGAGACCAATGAGCGAACATGGCTGATCGGCGTGTCATGATGATCCAGCAGGGCGCGCGGCGAAACTTTATCTATGCGCGGCAACTGGAAGCCGCAAATCTGCTGCATTCTCTCGTGACCGATGCCGCTTGGCCGCAGGGTGGCACTGCCCTGTGTAGGCGACTCGCCGAGCGATTCGTGCCGCGTCTTCGTGGATCTATCGAACGCCGCACCGTCCAGGGATTACCCGACGCCCGCTTGCGCGCCAGCCTGTTGCCGAACTTCGCTTCAGCATCGAAATTGTTCATGCACGAGGAGCGCGCCTTCGCTCTGATCGACGAAGCTCTCGCTTGGCCCAATCGGCTGCGCGGTCTCGGCGGCGCCGACATCGTCTTGAATTATCACGGCAATGGCGGTTCATTCTTGTCGTACGCAAAACGACTTGGAGCGAGCATCGTTACCGATTTCGTGGTCACTCCGAAATATCTCGAGATCGAGCGCCGGGAGCGCCTGCTTTGGCCCGGCTGGGAAAATGAAAAAAGTTCTCGATCGGTCATTGAATTCTACCGCAAACGAATGAGCCGCCTGGTCGCCCTTTCCGATCTCTATCTCTGCCCCTCGCAGGCCGTGGCGCGCGACCTTTCGGACTTGCCGGGCTTCGACGCCGCGCGCGTGCGCATCCTGCCTTATGGCGCTAGCGATGTCTTGTTGCGCGAGGCCCGCCCCGAGCCTGGGCGGGTGTTGTTCGCCGGCGCCGCGGGCCTGCGCAAGGGCATTCCCTATCTCGCGGAGGCGGCGCGCATATTGAAGCATAGGCGAATGCATGTCGAAATCGCCGTCGCCGGTTCTGTCTCGCCAATGGTCCGCGCCCGGCCCGAGGTTTGCGATCTGACTTTTCTCGGCGTCCTCGATCGCGAACGCATGGCGGATGAGTTCGCGCGGGCCGATGTGTTTTGCCTTCCCTCGCTCGCCGAGGGATCGGCCGCATCCATATACGAAGCGTTGGCGAACGGTGTGCCGGTCATCACCACCGAGGCGAGCGGATCGGTCGTGCGCGACGGCGTCGAAGGTTTCATCGTCCCCGAGCGCGACGGCGAGGCTATCGCCGACAGCATCTGGTGGATCCTCGTGAACCGGCCATTGCGGGCCTCCATGTCGGCGGCGGCGCTGGCCGCGGCAAGTCGTTATAGCGACGAGGCCTGCGGGCGCGAATTCATCGGCGTCATCGAGACTTTGTCGAGGACACGCCGTTAACAAGCCCCCGCAAAAATATGCTAGCATAGATGTATGCTGATACACAGGAAACATCGTGTGCTTGTTGTATTTACTCTCATTTTTGTCGCGAGTTTGCAATTTACCATTCCTTCAACCGCATCTTCAAGCGCAGAAGCACGAGATGCTCAACAAAAGAAAGCACTCTCACCCCCGGATCCTGTTAGAATATATGCCACACTGGGCGATGTGTCAGATGTTCAAGCATTGACAATGATCGGACAACTTGCGGCGCAAGGTGAAATAAAGCCGAAAACCGTAGCGCGCTTCACAAGAAATCTCAAGGTTGATATGGAAGGGGAAGACATTCGCGAACTCCAGAAATTCTTGAATACCCATGGATTTATTGTCGACGCAAATGGCCCCGGATCTCCCGGAAATGAAACAGCATATTTCGGCAAGGCTACTCTCCGCGCTCTCATCAAATTCCAGGAAGCGTATCGAAGTGAAATCCTCGTCCCTGCAGGGCTCTCGGCAGGTTCCGGATCCTTCGGACCATGGACCATGAAGAAAATTCTCGCTATTCTCTTTGCAGAAGAGAAAGCAGTGTGCTCGGACACGAACGAGCCCTTCATCTGCCCTGCAATACCGCCGGTTCCCGCGTGCAAGCTCGGTGTCGATCGTACCGAAAGTTTTAGAGGAGCTGATGGGACGGCGAATGACTACAGGTTTATCCCTGCCTTAGGGCTTGTGGTGCTTACAACTCCTCCGCCCGTGACCGTTGGCACACTCACCGCTCTCCCATCACTGGCGAGGGGCAACATCACACTCAAATGGGGTGATGCGGATGTGCCTGGCAGAACGACTAGCATTGAACGATGGATCGATGGTGCAACACCAACACAAATAACGACCGTCGCAAACACATCGCAATATGTGGATAGCACCGCAGAAATCAACCGTATCTACTACTATCGCGTCTCAAGTGGTGCCAACACATCCAACACGCCGACGGCAGTGATCTCGGACACGAACAAGCCCTTCATCTGCCCTGCAACACCGCCGGTTCCCGCGAGCAAGCTCGGTGTCGATCGTACCGAAAGTTTTAGAGGAGCTGATGGGACGGAGGTAGGGTTCACTATCCGTGCGCCCGTTCCAAAGTCGATGAAAGTCGATGTGCCATCATGCGATACTACAGTTAGCTGTAGCGATTACATCAACGTCAAAAATGCGATTGCGCAGGTTATTGCTGCTGGTGGCGGTACTGTGCAGCTCGCGGCCGGAGACTATTATCTTCGCCCCCCGCCAGACACCCCAGAGTGGCTGTCTGCCATCGTTATTAGCTACGCGAGTGATTTCATTCTCGCTGGCGCTGGGCTCAGCAGCGACGGAATACCGCTCACTCATCTATATAGCGATCCTGCCCCTGGCAAAAAACTCGCAGCTATAGGCGTCCATACAGGGAATCGCGTTCTCATCAAAGATCTCTCAGTTGACTTTGCCCCCACCTTTGCCTTCCCCGGTGTCATCACGGATGCAGGAACGACAGAGCAACGTTTTACGATAACAGATGATCCAGCATATTATATTCCTGACACAGCCAATCCGCCGAAACTTGGTCTCTTCGTCGGGTACAACTTTGTAAATCGAGCGTACATCCATAAGTCGAGAAATAGGGCAATGGTCCCGGCGACCTTCAATCCGCAGTTTTCTCAAGACGGTAAGTATTTTTACTCATGGCCTGGACAGTGGTTTCCAAACAGGATGACAGCTGTTGGTATTATGTCCACGGGAGGAGCTGTGCACGTGGCATATAGCAATGATACATCAATCGAAAATGTCCATGTATACGGTGCGGGCGGTCCCGGGATCATAGTTAGCGATACAGGCAAAAATATCCGCCTGTCCAATGTAAAAATCATTCCCAAGCCCAACTCCCTGCTTAAGGCAGGGGAAAAACCGCGGTTCATATCTATTTGGGGAGATTCCGATTCCAACAATCACCATGGCGGTCTCCTCATAGAGAATGCCGAATTTGCGATGATTGATGATGACTTTTGGAATGTCAAGGGACCCTCTCGGCAACTTTCAGAAGTTCAGAGTACCACAGGTGTACGATTTGCGGGTGGCTATACGCCTACGAGCGTACGTGTTGGTAATGAGCTGTCTTTCATCGATCCCGAAACGTTGGCGCCGATAGGCAAGCCTGCAAGCATTACCTCCTACGCGTTAGATCCCGCTACTGGGATCAACACGGTGCAGTTCACGCCAGCGATGCCTGAACTACAAGACTACATAGAACGCCCTGCAGCAGAGCTTCCAATCTACGTGATGCCGAAGTATTCAAGTAACCAATTTATTATCCGCAACGGTTGTTTTCGTGATTCAGCCGGCGGCAGGATTCTAGTACAGGGCGGCGATGGGCTTATTGAAAATAATGTCATTGCAAACAGCGGCTCCCAAGGCATTGATCTGGCTGGGTACCCAGTTGTTTGGAAAGAAGGTCCCGGCGCTCATAATGTAATCGTACGAAACAACAAGCTGATTGGCACCGGCGTTGGGTATTACCAGGAAACCGATGCAAGAACCGGACAGGTATCTGGCGGGGCATCCGGCCTTTTGGGTGCACAAGTGATGTTGAGTGCGATTGCAACGCATGGGTTTTATTCACAAGCGTGGCCGATTCATGCGATTGAGATTACCGACAACTTCTTCTCGAATTCATTGGGCCTTGCCGTACTGATTTCTTCCGCACATGGGGTTAAGGTGCAGAACAACGTCATAGTTGATGCCAATGCGGCGCCAAGTACACCCGGTTTCAATGCCGCGTATTGTGGCGCAAACTCTCATGGTTATGCTTTAGATGGAAGTTTTCAGCCATGGTGCATGGCCAAGGTCGCGGCGCAGGGTTCCGTAATGGTGACGCATTCTGAAGATGTGGTCCTCACTGGCAATACATTCCTCGGCACAAGCCAGGGAATATTCATAGACCCATCTTCGACAAGCGCAATCATGCAATAGACCTCTTTCAAGTGATTGTATTAAAATATCTTCCACTTTTTTGTACACGTTGTAGGCGTTCGCTTTGCTTGCCCCATAGATATGTCCGAGACTGAAGTACGTTCGATGTTCTCGCAGGTATTCGAGCGACAGGAAAGCCAATTACCACTTTGCTAAAAGTAAAGAACACGTCATCTTGCGTAGGATAGGCGTCAAGGCGATCGGGTGAAAGGTTCCCTCATCCTGAGGAGGCCCCGCAGGGGCCGTTTCGAAGGACGAGGGAACCGCAAATCGCGTATTCTACTCTCGCCTCGTGCTTCGAGACGGGGCTTCGCCGCCTCCTCAGCATGAGGGGGAGGATGCGGCCTTTCACCCGATAGCGTAGGATAGGCGTCGGTCAGGCTGGTCACGACCATGCGTTTGGGTGTAGATCTATAACTGATGTTAACATTATCACGTAAGTGCTCGAGTGCACTGGATTTGTATATTTCTCCTCCCTGCTGTAAAGTGGGCGCCAGTGACAATTAGCCGGTGAGGGGCTCTGCGGAGAGCGGGGCTGGGAGAGGCTCTGGGCGGGGGCGAGCGGACAGAGTACCAAGGGATTAGGGAGTAGATCCCCCTCTGAGCTTAGAATCAATGAGTTAGGCGAGGGGTCGGTCGTTGTATATGACAATGTTGTCGGGGGCTAGGTGGGTGAAGGGGCAGGAGACCTGTGAGCGGTTCGAGGCGGCGCTACGCACAGAGGAGACGGTGCCCCCGGAAGCCGTCACGGTGGCCATCTCGCTCGATGGGGTGATGGTCCCGATGAAGGACGGGGGGCGCACACAGAAGCGCCAGGACGCCAAGGCGCAAGGCAAGCACACTTGCGGTCCGGCGCTACCGAGAAGTGGGCTGTGGGACGTTGAGTTTCTATGACGCGGAGGGAGAACGACTGTACCACCGTGCGGTTCGCGCGCATGCCGGAGAAGCACAAGGCCACGCTCAAGGATACGCTCAGCGAAGAGCTAGCGGCGTGCTCGAGCAGCGCCCGATCTCACCTTGGTCAAGCTCGCCGATGGGGCGAAGGACAACTGGAGCTACCTCGGTGCGGCCCTCCCCCATGGTATCGAGACCCTCGATTTCTATCATGCCTGCGAGCACCTGAAGGCCGCCTTCGATGCGGCGTATGGGGAGAACAGCGCGAAGTCGAAGGCCCAGTTCCAGAAGTTCCGCCGTCTTCTGCGCGATGACCACGATGGCGTCGAGAAGGTCATGCGGGCGCTCTGCCATCTCAGAGACACCCACCCGCGCAAGAGAAAGCTCCCGACCGAGCTTGCTTACCCGTCACCGCATGCGCTATGCGAAGGCGCAAGCGCAGAACCTCCCCATTGGTTCAGGGGTCGTGGAAGCCGCGTGCAAGACACTCGCGACCCAACGGATGAAACGCTCGGGGATGCGTTGGCGGCAG
>Ga0136614_10001507_pt1 | contig 13754 bp, 14 predicted proteins | sample AntDrymUQ2792106_2_FD_106643 | JGI IMG/M metagenome (GOLD analysis project Ga0136614, IMG submission 106643) | Polar desert sand microbial communities from Dry Valleys, Antarctica - metaG UQ279 (21.06) | ecosystem: Environmental > Terrestrial > Soil > Desert | place: Antarctica: Dry Valley...
ATGACGACGCGCGCGCGCTCGTCGGCCACCCGCTCAGATCCCCCGTGCCGTCTCGAGCCAGTCGTCGAAGCGTGTATCCGCCATCGTGGTAGAGAGTCGGTCGAAGTGCTTCGTCGCATACTCCACGTAGTCGATGTCGAGCGTCGACAGACCCTGTTGGACGACGCCCCACATCGCCTCGCGGAAGTCGGACATGATCCGCATCAAATTCAGGCGAGCGCGGTGCGCGTCGGTCGGTTCACCGAAGTACAGCACGAGCAGCCGCTCCTGCGCATCGTCGGACAGAGCGTTGTTGATCGAGAGGTTCCCCAGATCGAAGAACGGGTCACCCATGCCGGCGTACTCGTGGTCCACGACCCAGACGTGGCCGTCGCGCAGGAGGAAGTTCGCCTCGAGCAGGTCGTTGTGGCACGGTCGGAGCGGCATCGGGTCGCTCGCGAACGCGGCCTCGATCCGGGACGCCTTCTCGTGGGCCGGGTCGAACGCGTCGGGAACCACGACGCCCCGATCCTCGGAGATGCGCCGGTAGTCCTCCACGATCCGGAACGGGTCGAAGGACCACGAGAGTGCCGGTCCGGCATGGATCGCCTTGATCGCATCGACCACGCGAGCGAGGATCTCATCGCGCTCGAGGTCACCCTCGGAGAGCGGCTCGGCGTCGATCCATCGCGTGACGAGGCAGCCGAGGTCTGGGAGGTACACGAAGACCTCGGCACCCACCCCGGCCTCGGCCGCCGCCCGTGCGGAGTCCTGCTCGGCGGTGCGGTCGATCCCGAGAAGTTCGGTGTCCTTGCCGGCGAGCCTCAGGAAGAACGACTCGCCGTCGGCCCTCACCCGGAAGTTTCGGTTGGTCCGGCCTTCGGCGATCGGGACGATCGCGAGCGGTTCCGCCGCCCACGACGGGATCGCGCGGATCGCGGCGTCGAGCGCGGGATAGGTGGAAGTGTCACGTGACATCACGGCCGAACGCTAGCACCGCAGGCCATACGGAGTTTCAGCGAGTACGGACGAGGGAACAAAGAACCGAGATGAGCGTCGTGTCGCTCCCTTTGGGCGAGCATCCAGGGCGATCCCGTGTTCATGCGCCGAGTGAACGGTTGGCTCACCATCTTCTGGATCCTGATGATCCCGCTATCGATCCTCACCGGGTGGATCGACAGCGTCACCTACGTCGCAGCTCTGTCCCTATGGGCGCTCGTCTCCGGGCATTGGTCGGCATGGCAGGCGGCACGGGTCGAGGTCGAACAGGCCAGAGAGCTCGAGGAGAGGGAGAAGGAAGATCTCCCCGGAGAGATCGTGGAGCGGGTGGTCGAGGAGACCGAGGTCCAGCCCGAACGCAGCGGGTCGCATTCCTCGGCCTGATCCGTTCCGCTTTCGACGGATGAGCCGGCGCCGGATTCTGGCGAGGGGCCTCGAGGGATGGACGCGGGGGACGGGCGACCCCTCGTCGGGGAACGACTCCATTGGGGGTGATCGTATCTAGTCCCCACTGCATGGGCCATCGCCCGTACGGGGGTTGACACTCCCAGGCCGAGCGCCGACACTGATTCGACCATGAAGAGCGCGAGGACCATCCCGAGCAGCGTCCTCGTACTTATTCGCTAGGCGCGGCCGGGCCTAAGAGGCCCGCGTCCCGCGCCGATACCCTCGCTACGCGGGGGTTTTTTTCTGCCCCGGTCCGTGAGCACGAACGAAGAGGAGGAGCACCTGATGCGCTACGAGTTCGAGAAGGACGGCGCCACCATCGCCAGCGTGCTGTGGGAGGGGCCGGGCCAGGTCAGCGTCGAGACGAACGATCCGGGCACGAGGGCAGCGGTCGACGGCTACCTGTCTTCCGAGGTCACGTACCTGAGCGGCTTCGGCGGCGAGGATCTGCAGAGTCGGAGGCGTGACTGGACGCCGTGGGAGTTCGAGCGTGCATGTCGCAACCTGGCTCGCCGCCTCGGCTCGACCGTGAAACGGGTCCAGACCGGCCCGGTCGAGGATCCCGAGCGGGAAGCGGTCGCGGGATGAAGGTCGGCATCCGATGAAGGTCACTGGCGCCCAGGCGCTGTTCAAAGCCCTCGAGGGCGAGGGCGTCGACATCATGTTCGGGATCCCCGGCGGCGCGATCCTGCCCGCCTACGATCCACTCCTCGACTCCTCCGTCCGCCACGTGCTCTGTCGCCACGAGCAGGGCGCCGGTCATGCGGCGGAGGGCTACGCATGGGCGACCGGCAAGGTCGGCGTCGCGATGGCAACCTCTGGCCCCGGCGGCTGCAACCTCGTGACGGCCCTGGCCGACGCGAAGATGGACTCGGTCCCGCTCGTCGCGATCACGGGTCAGGTCCCCACCCCGGTGGTCGGCAACGACGCCTTCCAGGAGGCCGACATCACCGGGATCACGATGCCGGTCACCAAGCACAACTTCCTCGTGACGGACCCCGGTGAGGTCGCGGAGACGATCCGCGAGGCGTTCCACATCGCGAGGACCGGCCGTCCCGGCCCCGTCCTCGTGGACCTGCCGAAGGACGTCCTCGTGAACGAGACCACGTGGCGCTGGCCCGACCGCGTCGACCTCCCCGGCTACAAGCCGACGACCAAGGGCAACATGCGCCAGGTCGTCGAGGCCACCAAGCTGATCATGGAGGCGAAGCGGCCCGTCCTCTACGTCGGCGGCGGCGTCATCAAGGCGAACGCCACCGAGGAGCTCTTCGAGCTCGCGACGACCGGCCACCTCCCCGTCGTCACGACGCTGATGGCGCGCGGCGCTTTCCCCGACGCCCACGAGCTCTGCCTCGGGATGCCGGGGATGCACGGCGTCTATACCGCGGTGACGGCGATGCAGAAGGCCGACCTGCTTGTCGCGGTCGGCGCTCGGTTCGACGATCGCGTGACCGGCAAGCTCTCGGCGTTCGCTCCCGACGCGAAGATCGTGCACATCGACATCGATCCGGCGGAGATCGGGAAGAACCGCGTCGCCGACGTGCCCATCGTCGGCGACTGCAAGGATGTGACCGCGAAGCTGGTCGCGGAGCTCACCCGCCGTCAGGACGAGTCCGGCATCCCGGACCGGAGCGCCTGGCTCGCGCAGCTCGCCGAGTGGCAAGCCCAGCATCCGCTGCGTTACGACCAGCAGGACGACGGCCCCTTGAAGCCGCAGTACGCGATCGAGCGGCTGCGCGCTCACTCGGACGGCGACACGATCGTCGTGGCGGGTGTCGGCCAGCACCAGATGTGGGCGTCGCAGTTCTGGTCCTTCGAGAAGCCCAGGACATGGATCAACTCGGGTGGCCTCGGCACCATGGGGTTCGCGGTACCGGCAGCGCTCGGGGCGGCGGCCGGACAGCCCGACCGGCGCGTCATCGCGATCGACGGCGACGGCTGCTTCCAGATGACCTCGCAAGAGCTCGCCACCTCGACCACCGAGAAGATCCCGTTCATCACGGCGATCATCAACAACGCGAACCTCGGCATGGTCCGCCAGTGGCAGGAGCTCTTCTACGAGGAGCGGTACTCCCAGGTGCACCTCGGCTACGACGTGCCCGACTACGTGAAGCTCGCCGAGGCCTACGGCGCCGTCGGCCTCCGAGCGGAGCGTCCCGAGGACGTCGACACGGTGATCGAGAAGGCGCTCTCGGTGGACGACCGCAGCGTGGTGATCGACTTTCGCTGCGACGACATGGAGATGTGCTTCCCGATGGTGCCGGCCGGCGCGTCGAACGACGACATCATCACCGGCCCGGAGGGTCTCCGGCCCCAGGCCGACCCGGCGGAGGCACCGATCGCATGAGCCTGCACACGCTCTCGGTCCTGGTCGAGGACAAGCCCGGGGTCCTGACACGGGTGGCGGGACTGTTCTCCGCACGTGGGTTCAACATCGACTCCCTCGCGGTCGGCCCGACCGAGACCGAGGGGCTCTCGCGGATGACGGTCGTCGTGAACGTCGAGTCCAAGTCCCTTGAGCAGGTCACGAAGCAGCTGAACAAGCTGATCAACGTGATCAAGATCCTCGAGCACGAGCCCGGGACGGCCGTGGAGCGGGAGCTGATGCTCGCGAAGGTGCGCGCGAAGGGCGACGCGAGGGCGCGGATCATGGAGATCGCGGAGGTGTTCCGGGTGAGCATCGTGGACGTGACGAAGACGACGCTCACCGTCGAGGCATCCGGCAAGCCGGAGAAGCTCGAAGCGCTTCGCGAGCTGCTGTCCGAGTACGGGATCGTGGAGCTGTCGCGGACGGGCCGGATCGCACTCGCCCGTGGCGACCGCGGGATCAGGGAGAAGGGCGGGCTCCGGGTCGCGAAGGCAGCGGGGGCCGAGGACGCGTCGGACTGGGACGGCGGCGGCGTGTAGCGGTCGCGCAAAGGCCCGCAACAGGAGACTTCGGACACCGCGAAAGGGACGCAGATGGCGACGATCTACCACGAGCAGGACACCGACGTATCCGCGCTGGCGGGCCAGAAGATCGCGGTCCTCGGGTTCGGGTCGCAGGGCCACGCGCACGCGCGGAACCTGAAGGACTCGGGACACGACGTGCGCGTGGGCCTGCGACCCGGCTCGTCGAGCCGCACGAAGGCCGAGGAGGCAGGGCTCCGGGTGCTCGACATCGGTGACGCCGTGGCTGAAGCGGACGTCGTGATGGTGCTGCTCCCGGACACTTCCCACGGGAAGGTCTACGCCGAGGAGGTCGCCCCCCACCTGCACGCCGGCGACATGTTGATGTTCGCGCACGGCTTCTCGATCCATTTCGGCACGGTCAAGCCCCCGGCCGAGGTCGACGTGACGATGATCGCGCCCAAGGGGCCGGGCCACCTGGTGCGCCGGACCTACGAGGAGGGCAACGGGACCCCGGCGCTCGTCGCGGTGCAGCAGGACGCGACCGGCAAGGCCTTGCAGCGGGCGCTCGCCTACGGCGCCGGCATCGGCGCGGCTCGCGCCGGCATCATCGAGACCACCTTCAAGGAGGAGACCGAGACCGATCTCTTCGGCGAGCAGATGGTGCTCTGCGGCGGGATCTCCGAGCTGATCCGCTCCGGGTTCGACACCCTGGTCGAGGCCGGCTATCAGCCGGAGATCGCGTACTTCGAGTGCCTGCACGAGATGAAGCTGATCGTCGACCTGATCTACGAGGGCGGACTCTCGTGGATGCGGTACTCGATCTCGGACACCGCGGAGTGGGGCGACTACACGAGCGGCCCTCGCGTCGTGGACGAGCGGACGCGCGAGACGATGCACCGAGTGCTGTCGGAGATCCAGGACGGGACGTTCGCGAAGCGCTGGATCGCGGAGGCGGACGGTGGCTTCGACGAGTTCCTGGCGAAACGGCGCGAGGCGCGCTCGTCCCAGATCGAGGACGTGGGGCGTGAGCTCCGCAAGATGATGCCGTGGCTGCGGAGCGAAGAGAAGGTGCCGCCGTCATGAGCGACCCCGATGTAGTCCGGTTCTTCGACACCACCCTGCGGGACGGGGAGCAGGCTCCCGGCATCGCGCTCACCAAGGACGAGAAGGTCGAGATCGCCGAGCAGCTCGCTCGCCTCCACGTGGACATCCTGGAGGCGGGGTTCGCGATCTCCTCGGACGGCGAGTTCGACGCCGTGCGTGAGATCGCGACCAGCGTGAAGGGACCGGTCATCGCCTCGCTCGCTCGCGTGGTTCCCGGCGACATCGAGCGCGCGGCGGCGGCCCTGAAGGGCGCCGACCGTTTCCGGATCCACGTGTTCATCTCGACCTCGCAGATCCACATGGAGGACATGCTCCGGATGTCGCGGCAGCAGGTGCTGGACGCGATCGAAGAGGGCACGCGTCTCGCCGCCGGATACACGGACGACGTCGAGTTCAGCGCTCAGGACGCGACGCGGACGGAGCTCGACTACCTGCTCGCGTGCTTCGACGTGGCGGTCAAGGCCGGCGCGACGACGATCAATGTGCCCGACACGGTCGGGTACGCGACGCCGGCGGAGTTCGGCGAGCTCGTCCGGATCGTCCGAGAGCGCACCCCGGATCACGTGATCATCTCCACCCACTGCCACAACGACCTGGGCCTCGCGGTCGCCAACTCCCTCGCGGGGGTCGAGAACGGGGCGCGCCAGGTCGAGGTGGCGGTCAACGGGATCGGCGAGCGAGCCGGCAACTGCTCGCTCGAGGAGATCGCGATGATCGTGCGGACGCGCGGAGAGTCCCTCGGTGTGCAGCACGGGCTGCATCTGAAGGAGATCGTGAGGACCTCACGGCTCGTGTCCTCGCTCACCGGCTACTCCGTGCAGCCGAACAAAGCGGTCGTCGGCGCGAGCGCGTTCGCGCACGAGAGCGGCATCCATCAGCACGGCGTGCTGGCCAACCGGGCGACCTACGAGATCATGGATCCGATCGAGATCGGCCTCGAGGGCAACCAGATCGTCCTCGGCAAGCACTCGGGGCGGCACGCGTTCGCCGACGCGCTCGAGAAGGTCGGCATCTCGGTCGACCCCGATCACATGAACCGGGCGTTCGCGCGCTTCAAGGAGCTCGCCGACCGGAAGATCCAGATCACGGACCAGGACCTCGCGGCGATCGTGATGGAGGAGGTCGGCAGCGGGAAGGAGGATCTTCTCGTCCTCGAGTCCCTCGCCTCCGCCGGCGGCACCCACCTCGCGCCGACGGCGACGGTCCGGCTCCGCAAGGGCGACGTGGTGATCGAGGAGTCCGCGATGGGTGACGGGATGATCGACGCCGCCTGCGGCGCGATCCAGCGCGCGGCGGGTGTCGAGGCGACGCTGATCACGTTCAACGTCTCGAGCGTCACCGGGGGTTCCGATGCCTTAGGAGACGTCGTGGTGCAGCTCGAGATCGACGGGCGGCACGTGACCGGCCGAGGTGTCGCGACCGACGTGGTTGAGGCGAGCGCCCGGGCGTACCTGGCCGCGATCAACCGGGCGGCGGCGTTCGCGGCGACGGCGGGCGGAACCGACACGATGGAGACCGCCAGAAGCGAGAACGAGGTCACACCGTGAGTGCCACGGTCGCCACGGAGACACGGCCCGAGCGACTCGACGCAGGTCCGCGTCCGTACAGGATCGGCGTGATCCGGGGCGACGGAACGGGACCCGAGGTGATCGCGGAGGCCCTGAAGGTCCTCGAGTCTGTCCGCGAGGGATTCGAGGTGGAGCTGATCGACTTCGACCTCGGCGCCGAGCGGTACCTGCGAACGGGGGAGACCCTCCCGGATGCGGACCTCGAGGCCCTCGGGGAGACCCACGCGATCCTGCTCGGGGCCGTGGGCGACCCCCGCGTGCCGCCGGGCATCCTCGAGCGCGACCTCCTGCTGCGGATCCGTTTCGAGCTCGACCAGTTCGTGAACCTCCGTCCGGTGATCCGGTACCCGGGTGTGCAGACGCTGGTGCCGTCTCATACCGACGACGACGTGAACATGGTCGTGGTCCGCGAGAACTCCGAAGGGCTCTACAGCGGGGTCGGCGGGTTCCACCGCAAGGCCACGCGTCACGAGGTCGCGGTCCAGTCCTCCGTCAACACGCGCCACGGCGTCGAGCGGATCGTGCGGTACTCGTTCGACCTCGCGATGCAGCCGGGCAGGCGCCGGAAGCTGACGCTCGTCCACAAGACCAACGTGCTGACGTTCGCGGGCGACCTGTACCAGCGGGTGGTCAACGAGGTCGCGGCCGAGTATCCGGACGTCATGACCGACTACGTGCACGTCGACGCGGCCTGCATCTACTTCCTCGACGACCCGTCGCGGTTCGACGTGATCGTCACCGACAACATGTTCGGCGACATCATCACGGACCTCGGCGCGATGATCCAGGGCGGGATGGGCATCGCGGCGGGGGGGAACATCAACCCGATCGGCGTATCGATGTTCGAGCCGATCGGCGGGACCGCCCCGTCGGAGACCGGCAAGGGCACGATCAACCCGCTCGCGGCGATCGGCGCCACCGGGATGCTGCTGTCGCAGCTCGGCGAGGGCGGCGCGGCGGCGCGTGTCGACGCCGGGATCCGATCCGCCTGCACCAAGCTCGCGTCGATGCGTGCAGGCGAGATGGGCTACTCGACCGGCGAGGTCGGCGACCTCGTCCTCGAGGCGGCCGCGGGATGACCCGCTCCGCAACCGCCGGCCGCGGCCCGAAGGTCGAGCTCTACGACACGACCCTGCGCGACGGCGCCCAGGCACCGGGCCTGTCGTACTCGGTCGAGGACCGCATGAGGATCCTCCACAAGCTCGACCAGCTGGGTCTGCCGTACATCGAGGGCGGCTGGCCCGGCGCCAACCCTCGCGACACTGAGTTCTTCCGTCTGGCCACCAAGGAGAAGCTCGCCCACGCCGAGCTCGTCGCCTTCGGGATGACCCGGCGGGCGGGGGAGAAGGCGGAGGAGAGCGCCATCCTTCGTGATCTCCTCGACGCAGGCACCGAGACCGTGTGCTTCGTCGGCAAGAGCTGGGACGTGCACGTCGAGAAGGCGCTTCGGACCGATCTCGACGAGGGCGTCGCGATGGTCCGCGACACGGTCAGGCATCTCCACGGCCAGGGGCGCCGGGTGTTCTTCGACGCCGAGCACTTCTTCGACGGCTACCTGGGGAACAGTGACTTCGCCTTCCGGGTGCTGGAGGCCGCCGCCGAGGAAGGAGCCGAGCGGCTGGTGCTCTGCGATACGAACGGCGGCACGCTTCCCTCGGAGGTCGCGCGGATCATCGGCGAGGTCCGGGAACGCGTGGACAACATCCCGCTCGGGATCCACACACACAACGACACGGGGTGCGCGGTCGCCTCCGCGCTCGCGGCCGTCGAAGCCGGCGTCCTGCAGGTCCAGGGCGTGGTGAACGGCTACGGCGAGCGGACCGGCAATGCCGACATCGTGCCGATCGCGGCCAATCTCATCTTGAAGATGGACGCCGATTGCCTCCCCGAGGGCGCCGTCGAACATCTGACGGAGCTGGCGCACTACGTCGCCGAGGTGGCCAACGTCGCCCCCGACTCGCGCCAGCCCTACGCCGGCCGATTCGCCTTCACCCACAAGGCCGGGCTGCACGCCAGCGGCGTCGCCCGGTTCAGCGAGGCGTACGAGCACGTCGCGCCGGCCGCCGTCGGCAACAGGCGTGGCGTGGTCGCCTCCGACCTCGGCGGCGCCGCGACACTGAAGATGAAGGCGACCGAGTTCGAGCTCGACGTCGCCGATACCGCCGTGCCGGCGATCCTCGACGAGCTGAAGGAACGCGAGGCGCGCGGCTACACCTTCGAGCTCGCGGACGCCTCGCTCGAGCTCTTGATGCGTCGTGGGTCGGGATGGACGCAGCCGTTCTTCGAGATCGACAGCTACCGAGTGCACGTCGAGGAACGGATCGGCGACGGCGAGTCGCCGCTCGCGGAGGCCACCGTCAAGGTGCGCACGAAGGGCTCGCGGCACATCGAATCGGCCGAAGGCCATGGCCCCGTCGGTGCCCTCGACGACGCGTTGCGCAAGGCGCTCACGAACGACTACCCGGAGCTCCGGCAGATCGAGCTCGAGGACTACCGCGTGCGCGTCCTGGCTGAGACGCACGGAACCGGCGCCGTGGTCCGTGTGCTGATCGATTCGTCCAACGGCGAACGATCGTGGACCACGGTCGGCGTGAGCGAGAACATCATCGAGGCGTCGTGGGAAGCGCTCACCGACGCCTATCTGTTCGGCTTGCTTCATCCCCGGGCCGCGGTCGAGTCGTAGCCTGGCTCGATGGAGACGCGCTCGATCGGTGCGATCCCCGTGCCGTTGGCCGGCGTCGGCTGCAACAACTTCGGTCGGCGGATCGACGAGGATCGAACCCGCAAGGTCGTGGACGCGGCCTTCGAGGTGGGCGCCACGCTCTTCGACACCGCCGACCTCTACGGCGACGGGTACTCCGAGGAGTTCCTCGGCAAGGCGCTGGGACGGCGTCGCGACGAGTCGGTGATCGTCTCGAAGTTCGGGATGCGGACGCCGCCGGACGGCCTGAGCGGTGGCGACCCCGTGTGGGTGGTGCGGGCGTGCGAGGACAGCCTCACCCGCCTCGGGACCGACCGGATCGACGTCTACCTGATCCACACGCCTGACGACTCCACGCCGATCGCCGACACACTCGCGGCGATGTCCCGCCTCGTCGACGAGGGGAAGGTTCGCGAGATCGGCTGTTCGAACTTCTCCGCCGAGCAGCTGGACGAAGCGGAGGAGGCGGCGAAGGAGAAGGGCGTCCGCCGGCTCGTCACGGTGCAGAACGAGTACAGCCTGCTCGCGCGCGAAGCGCGCGAGGAGGTGCTTCCGGCCTGTCGCCGCCTGGGCCTCAGCTTCATGCCGTACTTCCCGCTCGCGTCGGGTCTGCTGACCGGGAAATACCGGCGAGGTCAACCCCCGCCGCCGGGCACCCGGATGGCGGGCCGTGACGGTTGGGCTGAGTTCCTGACCGACGAGCGGTTCGACGTCGTCGAGCGGCTGACCGCGTTCGCGAAGGAGCACGGTCGCACGATCCTCGAGCTCGCGATGTCCTGGCTGGCGTCGCAGCCGGAGATCGCGACCGTGATCGCCGGCGCGACCAGCCCCGACCAGCTCCGTGAGAACGCGGAGGCGGTCGAGGCCTGGCGGCTCGGCGCCGACGAGTTCGCCGAGATCGATGACCTGCTGAGCGATGAGGGGTCTCGTCGATGAGCGAGCTGGTGGTGAACACGAACCTGACGCTCGACGGCGTGATGCAGTCACCGGCCGCCCCCGACGAGGACCGCCGCGGCGAGTTCGAGCGTGGCGGATGGGCGGCGCCCTACTTCGATCAGGTCATGGGCGACGTGGCGGCCGGGGGGGTGGCCAAGGACGGGGCCATGCTGTTCGGTCGCCGAACCTACGAGCAGTTCGCCTCCTTCTGGCCCACGCAGCCGGACGACAACCCCTTCGCCGCGGTGCTGAACAACCGCCAGAAGTACGTGGCATCCAGGACGCTCGAGGAGCCGCTCCCGTGGAGCAACTCCACCCTCCTCCGGGGTGACGCGATGGAAGCCGTAGCCGAGCTCAAGGAGCAGCCGGACAACGATCTCGTGGTGCTCGGCAGCGGGGAGCTGGTCCAGTCCTTGATGCGGGCCAACCTCGTCGACGAGTACGTGCTCCTGATCCATCCGTTGGTGCTGGGAACGGGACGACGCCTCTTCAGCGACGGGGGTTCTTCTGCCGATCTCCGCCTCGTCGATACGAAGACGACGACGACCGGTGTGGTGATCGCGACGTACCAGCCGGTCGAACCGACGACGGGATGAAGCCGGCGACCGCCCTCGTTCGCACCGCAAGGCCGGAGGACGCGCGGCCGGTCGCAGAGGTGCACGTGGCGTCGTGGCGGCACACCTATCGAGGACTGTTGCCCGACGACTACCTCGAGCGCCTGTCGGTCGACGATCGCGAGGCGATGTGGCTGGGTGCGTTCGTCGATCCTGAGCCGAAGAGCGGCGCGTTCGTCGCCGAGGTCGATGGCCGGATCGTGGGGTTCGCGTCGTTCGGCCCGAGCCGGGACGAGGACGTCCCGGAGCGGACGGGCGAGGTCCCGGCGATCTACGTCCATCCGGCGGTGCTCGCCACCGGCGTGGGCCGCGAGCTCTTCGAGGCCGCGACGCTCGCTCTGCGGGACGCGGGTTTCGCCACGGCGACCCTGTGGGTGCTCGAAGCGAACGTGCTCGCCCGCCGCTTCTACGAGAAGGCCGGCTGGCGATGGGACGGCTCGGTCGGCACGCACATGTTCGACTGCGCGAACGAGCCGGTGGTCCGCTACTCGATCGACATCTAGAGCGAGGCGGGCTTCCAGTCCTCCCGCCGCACCGCCATCACGAGCTCGTCGCGCCGGGCACCGTCGTACCACGTGTGATCGCGCAGGCGGCCTTCTTCGACGAAGCCGGCCTTCCGGTAGGCGCCGACCGCGCGTTCGTCATCGGCCAGGACCCGCAGCGAGATCTTGGCGAGGTTGAGCTGCGAGAAGCCGTACTCGACCAACGTCCGGACGGCGTCTTGCCCGTGGCCTCGCCCCCAGTAAGGCTTGCCGATCCTGATCCCGACGTCCGCCCGCTGGTGGTAGTGGTCGATCTCGTGCAGGCCGCACATGCCGATCGTCTCGGCCTCCACGTCGATCGCGAACCACGCGGAATCGGTGTGGCGTTCCTCGTTCCATCGCCGGTCGCGTGCCTCGATCTCCTCGAGCGAGACGGGGAGCGGAGTATCGGTGTGGGAGAGCGCGCGGACCTCGATCGTCTGGACGAGCTCGTAGAGACGTTCGCGATCCCACGCCTGGATCGGACGCAGCACGACGCGATCGCCCTCGAGCATGGGCGGAGCCTACGCGAACCCTCCGCGAGACATTCATGACTCCTTCACACCGCGGCGCGAGTCTGATGCCAGGGATGGGAGGGACCCATCCGGCAAGGAGGTTCGAGATGCGACGCGGGTTCGGATTGGGCGCCGCGATCCTGGTGGTCCTGCTACTGGTGGGGGTCGGGATCGGCGCCCAACTGGGGCGTGAGCGACGGGATCGACCAGAGCGGCAAGGCCGTCGAGGTCGTTCGGTATGTGGGCGGCCACGGCGGTTTCGGGTTCTTCCCGTTCTTCCTGTTCTTCCCGCTGATCTTCCTGGCGCTATTCGCCTTCAAGGGGGCGATGTGGCGCCGCCACGGCGACCACGGCCACGCCGGCCACGGTCGCTGGGAGCATGGGTTCGAGGACTGGCACCGCCAGCAGCACGAGGCCAAGGAAGAGGGAAGGATCGGCGGGGAGAGCGCCGGTGGCGAACCGGCCTGACAGGCTCCGGCGCGTGAGCCAGGCTTGACCATCGGTCGGGCCTGGCTCACGCATTGTTCCCCAGAGTGACGGGTCGTACCCGCATCACCCATAGTTGGGACGTGGGAGTGGCGCTCCTGGCGGTGGTGTTCGCCCTCGGACTCCAGGTCCTCCGCGTGCTCTTCCCGATCGTCTTCGAGCTGTTCGAGGAGACGGGGTACGCTCGGATCGGGATCCTGACGGTGGCGATCATCAGCCTCGGACCTCTCCTCGCTCCGATCCTGCGCCGATCTCTGGGGGATCGTCGCGCCGTCTTCATCACGGTCGCGATGTTGGCGACGGGGCGCGTCGCTCTTCAGCTCGTGGGGACGATCCCGCTCTGGCTCGCAGCACTGACGACGGTCTTCGCGCTGATGGCCATGCTCGTCATCGTGCTCGCTGTCGGGCAACCTCCCGCTGTGGTCCAAGGACTCCTACTCGGTTTCGCGCTCGACGTTGCCCTTCAGGGTGCCTTCCGCACGTGGGACCCGGTATGGCAGGAGGGAGCGCTCCCGTTCCTCGTCGCTTTCATGTCCGGCGCGGCGGCGCCGATCCTGGCGTGGCGCACACCCCCCACGGACACCACACCCGTGTCACCGCTCGGCCTGATCGCCCTCGGACCGTTCCTCTTCCTGCACGCGACCTACCTACAAAATCCTGCGCTGGTGGCCTCCCGGTCAGGGACGGGGCTCGCCACGGCCGTGGCCGTGATCATGATCGTCGACGCTGTCACGATCGCGGCTGTTGGCGCCCTCGACCGATGGCGAGGCATCCTCCTTGTGGGCGTGGGCTTGCTGGGTGTCATCGGGCTCCGAGTCGAACCCGGGCCTGGGATCTTGTTCCCCATCGCCCTCGCCGCGTGCGGCTCCGCCGCGACGCTTGTACTGGCCCTCAGGCCGGAGACGCGTCCCGGCGCGCTCCAGGAGATGCTCGCTGACGCCGGCGGAGCTGCGTTGTTCGCGCTCCTCGTGATCGGCTACCAGAAGGACCGG
>Ga0136614_10001510_pt1 | contig 13751 bp, 11 predicted proteins | sample AntDrymUQ2792106_2_FD_106643 | JGI IMG/M metagenome (GOLD analysis project Ga0136614, IMG submission 106643) | Polar desert sand microbial communities from Dry Valleys, Antarctica - metaG UQ279 (21.06) | ecosystem: Environmental > Terrestrial > Soil > Desert | place: Antarctica: Dry Valley...
ATCAGTTGATCATCCTCCTGGACGGCGGCACCGGTGAGGAGACGATACGGCAGTCACGAGCCAAGTGACCGTTCGACACGGCCCAGGTCAAGCGCGCGATCTTCTTTTCCGCATCCCTCAGCCTCTTCGCGCGACAATCCCCTTCTTTTTCGCCATTTTTCCAACTCTGACTCTGCCCATTTGCGCCGTATCTCCTCTGGACGTCGTTTCCACACGAGTGGTGGCGGAGGGGGCGGGGGTCGGTTTCGGATCTCTTCCAACCGTATTCTTCGCTTTTCTTCCCGTCGGGCCTGGACCTTGCCCCACAACTTGCGCTCTTCCTCTTGGCGTTCCCTCCCGATCTTTTTCTGCGCCTCCTGGATCTCCGCTTGCCTCTTGGCCTCTTCTTGCTGCGTTCGAAGCACTTCTTCCTCGCGCTGGCGGGCCTGCTTAGCGCGCTGCTCCGTTTCTTCCCATCTCTGTTTCTCCTGCTCAGCTTCGGCTGATCGCTGAATGCGCTTCTTGTCAATACTTCTCTTCACACGCTCGGCTTCCGCGTCCGCGTGACATTTCTCATAGATCTCCTGGTGCCAAACACCAAGTCCTGCGAGATGGTGGTGTCAGAATGCCCTTGCGGGTTTGAGTTGATCGATCGGTTTGCCCTCCAGCGAGGGAAGTGCGTCACATGCTAGAGGATAGACGGGCGGCGCAAAACTCATCTCGTCGATCCCCTTATCCGTGCAGGGGCAGATGCGCTGGTAATTGGATCCGCCAACTTTGACCAAGCCGACTCGCATAGCGCGCGGCCAGGTTCCGAGCTAATAGAGGGCGTTCCCAGAGCAGCGCATCCGTGAAAGCTCCCAAGGGTCGGGCCCGTACCGCTTATCGACCGATCTTCGCAAGCGTGTGCATGTCGGCGCGTAAAGCCGGGTATGTGCGTCGGTAGACACCGTACAGCTCCTCGTACACTGCAGATGTTGCCGGGTCCGGTTCCACCCGCGATTCGACAGGGTTCCAGTCGCTCGTGTCCACCTCGCATGCGTCTGCGGCCATTCTGGCGTCTCCGTATGATGCGCCGATGGTGATGGTCGGAAGGTCCTGTGCCATCCCGGTGACGTCGCTCAGGATTTGTGTCCAGAGATTGCCGCGCGTGCCGCCACCCACCGCCACCAGTCGCCTAGGAGTCGCACCTGCCTCGGTCATCGCTTCGAAGTTGTGCCTGACCCCGTACGAGACTCCTTCCAGGGTCGAGCGGTACAGTTGTCCGCGGCCATGACCGAGCGTGAGTCCGAGCCAGCAGCCACGCGCATGAGGGTCGAAGAGCGGTGTGCGTTCGCCCGCGAAGTACGGTAGTAGCACTAAGCCATCGCTCCCGGCACCGACTTCTGCGGCCTCTCTTACCAGCGTGTCGATCTCCACACTGGTGAGCTCGGCCAGCCAGGTCGTCACCAGACCGGAGGTCGCCATCCCCGCCGCAATGGAGAAAGTGTCCTCGGAGCGACCCGATGCCGCCCACAGTCCCGCATGCACCAAGGGCCGCGCCACCGTCTGGATGAGGAATAGGGTCGAGCCGTACATCACCATCGTGTCACCCACGTCTCGGCATCCCGCGCTGTAGGCCTCTGCCATCGCGTCGATCGTGCCCGCAATCACGGGCGTGCCCGCGCCGAGGCCTGTTTCGGTTGCTGCCGAGGGCAGCACGTCCCCGACCACCTCACCGGGCCACACGAGACGGGGCCGATCGAGGGTGGAGCCGATCGTGCGCCACGCCTCGAGCCACCAGCCCATTGCCGTCAGGTCGTACAGGGGGTCCGACGTGCTCGCGGAGTAGTGGTCGATGACGTATTCGCCGGTGAGACGGCCGACCAGATAGTTCGAGGCACAATACCAGCGGCGAGCCTTCTGCCACACCCCGGCGGCGTGGCGCGCGACCCAAAGCAGCTTGGGTCCGACTGCCTGTGTCGTCAGTTGGTTTCCCGTTCGCTCGAGCACCTGATCTGCACCGAGCAAGGCGGTCAACTCTTCGATCTCGTCGCCGGCGCGGCTGTCGATGCCGTAAAGAATCGCCGGGCGCAGGGGCCGTCCGTCGGAGTCCGCAAGCAGCGCGCACGGTCCGATGCCGCTGATGCCCACGGCGAGGATGCGATCCGCCGGCACGGTGACCGACACTTCCAGCACCAGTGCTTTCAGGTCCTCCCACCACGTGGCGTCGGCATCGTGCTCGAACCAGCCTGGATGCGGTGAGGATGTCGGGTGCGGTCGGCTCGCCGACGCGATGATGGCGCCGCGCTCGTCTACGACGACTGCCTTGCTGCTCCCGGTGCCGATATCGATGCCGAGAAACATCACTCGCGCCTTCCGATCAGAGCACCTTCGCCCATGCCGGTCCGGCTCACGGACGTTCTTTCGAGGCGCTCGCCGTACGCGGCGATCGTGAGCATCGCTCCCTTCCGCCGGATCGCGGGTGAGGCGACACCGAGTGTGGCCACGAGCTCCTTATGCCTCGACGTGGCCATGAGGAACAGCCGGCAGAGGCTCTCATGCCGCCTGCCCAGTGCGCATGTGGCGTCTCCTTGCTGCCCGGCAACCTGATTCAAATGCTCTGATGGTAGCGCCCGTGGGCATCATGGTACCGTACAAGTACTGTGCTGATTCGCGTGCTGCGTCTCAGCTAAGATGTCGGGGAGACTCGGTTGGCGAGCCGATTACCTGGTGGGCAAGCTTCGTTAGCTCGGGCTCCAGTGCAACGAACGTGCAGAAAGGAGCGCTCCGGGGTGCAGTCCCCTCTGGGTGATGCGACCCAGGACCTGCTGGGAGTGTGCCGAGAGTTGTCCAGCATCGCCGCCCCTTCGGGTAACGAAGACCGCCTCACCGGCGCGCTCACCGACCATCTGAGCGTGGCCGGGCTCGAGCCGATCGTCGACCGGCTGGCCCAGGTGGCCGTCATGTTCGGTCCCGAGCGCGTCGAGGGACCGGTTGTCATGGTCAGTGCCCACCTAGACGAGCTCGGCCTCACCGTTCGCGGCGTGGACGCGGACGGCATGCTGCGCGTGCACCGTCTCGGGGGCATCCCAGAGCGGGTGCTGCCGGGGGTACGACTGCTCGTACACACGCGGGGCGGAGATCTTCCGGCGGTGGTGGGGGTCGAGAGTCATCACCTCACTCCGGCGGAGGACAAGTACGTTGCCCGACCGGCAACCGAACTCTACGTCGACATCGGAACCTCGAACCGGGCGGAGGCTGAGTCCGCCGGCGTCCGCGTTGGCGACCCGGTGACTTATCAGCCCTGTTGGGATGATCTGTGCGGCGGCCGGTTCTCCGGCAAGTCGCTTGACGACCGATTGGGAGTGGCCGCGCTCCTCGCGTACATCGACCGGCTCGTCGCGGACGCGCCCCCCCTCAGACTCATCGTCGCCTTTAGTGCCCAGGAGGAGTTCAGCGTGCGGGGGATCCTGTCCCTCGTGACGAAGTTCTCTCCCGACATTGTCGTCAACGTCGACATTACGCCGGCGACGGACGTCCCCGATCTCGTCGGTCAAGGCGTGGTCCAACTGGGCGGCGGCCCGGCATTGTCCCGGCTCTCGTTTCACGGCCGTGGAACTCTCGGCGGTCTCATCCCGCATCCGGCGCTCGTCCGCGCCGTCGAAGAAGCGGCGATCGATGCATCGGTGCCGCTCCAGCACAACGCAATGGTCGGGGTCATCACCGATGCCGCCTTCGTTCCCATGGCAAGCGCGGACGGGATCGCGGTCGTGGGTATCGAGATTCCCGTTCGCTACACGCACTCGCCGGTAGAGACGGCACAGCTGTCGGATGTCGCGGCGTGCGCCGATCTGCTCACCGCCATAACTCCCCGTCTAGTCGGGATCGATTTGGCCCGTGGAAATGCACAGATCGCAAGTGGAGGACTCGCGTGACCGTGTGCGACGAGCTGTTCGGCAAGCCCAAGGCCATCGTTGCGATGGCGCACTTTCCGCCGATGCCGGGGCAGCCACTCCACGACCAACGCGGCGGCGTCCAGGCACTCCTCGATGCGGTCGGCCGTGACGTCGAGATCCTGGCAAGAAGCGGAGTCGATGCGGTCTTGTTCTGCAACGAGGGGGACCGGCCCTATCGAACGAGGGTGGGCCCGGAGGTGCCCGCCGTAATGGCAGCCGTTATTACGGAGGTCAAGCGGGAGCTGTCCGTTCCCTTTGGTGTCGACGTACTGTGGGACCCACAGTCGGCCATCGCTCTCGCTCATGCAGTCGGGGCGCGCTTCGTCCGCGAGGTATTCACCGGAGCCTACGCCGGCGACTTCGGGCTGTGGAACACCAACCCCGCGGAGAGCCTGTCGTATCGTCGGCAGATCGGTGCCGATGGGGTGAAACTGTTCTTCAACGTGACGGCCGAGTTCGCCTCCCCCATCGCATCGCGGCCCATCGGGCTCACAGTCCAGTCCGCGGTGTTGAGTTCGCTCGCAGACGCAGTCTGCATATCCGGCGGCGTCACAGGCAGCGGCGTGGACGTCGGTCAGCTCCGGCAGGCGAAGGAGGCAGCAGGCGAGGACGCGGCCGTCATCTCAAACACGGGCGTGCGCCCGGAGACAGTCGCCGAGATGCTGCGCGTGGCGGACGGTTGCATCGTCGGCACGTCGCTCAAGCGTGACGGCGACACGTGGAACGAGGTCGACGAAACCCGTGTCGAGCTTCTCCTCGACGCCGCCGTGGAGAGTGGCCTCTGGGAGCCAACCCCCTCGGTATTCGGAACTGAGAACGCCACGCCGCCAGGGCTGGGGAAGTGAAGGAGGTGGTAACCAAGGGGGCGTCGGTCGGGGGAGAATGGCATCTCGCAATCTGATGTGCAGCTCTGCCAGGTGTGCGCCGCCGGCGCCGGACTGGTGAAAGTCACGCATAGTGCCAAGGGGGATCTCATGCACAAGATGAAAGTCGGCGTTGCACTTGTCGGACTGGTGGTCGCGCTCGCCTGCGGCGGGTCGGGCGACCAGGCGACCGGCCCATCCGAGGACCTGAAACCAGAGGACATGAAAATCGTCACCGTGGTCAAGCTCCTCGGTGTCGGCTGGTTCGATCGCATGGAGGAAGGCATCAAGGAGTTCGCCCAGGAAACCGGTGTCGACGCGACGATGACCGGCGCCGACGACGCAAGCCCGGAGAAGCAGCTCAAGATCATTCAGGACCTGATCGCGCAGCAGCCGACGGCCATCACGGTTGTGCCGAACTCGCCGGAAGCGCTGGAAGGCGTGCTCAAGCAGGCGATGGACGCCGGGGTCATCGTCGTCACTCACGAGGCCAGCACCCAACAGAACACCAACCTAGACATCGAGGCGTTCGACAACGCCGCCTACGGCGCCCATATTATGGACAACCTCGCCAAGTGCATGGGCGGCAGCGGCGAGTACGCCGCGTTCGTTGGACAACTTACGGCCCAGAGCCACGTGGAGTGGGTGGAGGGCGCCTATAACCAGGCGAACAAGAAGTACTCCGGCATCCAGCGGATCGGCGACCCAATCGAGGGGCTCGAGGACGCCAACGTCGCCTATCAGAAGACCAAGGAGCTGCTCTCAAAATACCCCGACATCAAGGGCTTCGAGGGCAGCGCAGCAACCGACGTAGCGGGCATCGGCCGCGCCATCCAGGAGGCTGGTCTCCAGGATGAGACTTGCGTGATGGGCACGAGCATCCCTTCCATCGCCGGCAAGTTCCTCAAGGACGGTTCCGTCGACAGGATCTTCTTTTGGGATCCCGCGCTCGCAGGAAAGGCGCAGGACGAGCTGGCGGTGATGCTCGCGCAGGGCAAGAAGATCGAGCCCGGCCTGAACCTGAAGCTCACCGGCTACGAGGATCTGCAGCCGATCAGCGGCAGCCCGCACGGCTTCCACGGCTCGGCTTGGATCGACGTGGACAAAAGCAACGCGTCGAAGTATCCCTTCTGACGATTCATGCAATCTTGCGCCCCGACGAGGGTGGGCGACTCTCTCCCCCTCGTTCGGGGGGCACGAGCGAAAGACGCCCATGGGTTCGCCTGAGCCCCTGTTAGTGGCGAGCGGCATCTCCAAGCACTTTGGGGGTGTCGCGGCGCTTGCCGACGTGTCACTGGAGGTTAGGGGGGGCGAGGTCCACTGTGTCGTGGGGGAGAACGGTTCCGGCAAGTCGACGCTGATCAAGGTGATCAGCGGAGTCATCTCCCCGGACGCCGGCGCCATCACCGTGGGAGACCAGTCCTTCACCCACCTGACCCCTCGTCAGGCGATCTCTCTGGGGATCGAGGTGATCTTCCAGGACTTCTCGGTGTTCCCGAACCTCACCGTGGCGGAGAACATCGCGATGGCGACCTACATCGCCGAAGGTCGTCGGACGGTCGTCCCCCAGGCTCTGCGAAACATCGCCGCAGAGGCGCTCTCGGAGATCGGTGTCCGGCTTGACCTCGAGGCCCGGGCGGAGGACCTGTCGGTCGCCGATAAGCAGCTGACAGCGATCTGCCGAGCGCTCGCCCAAGACGCCCGCGTCATCTTCATGGACGAGCCCACCACCGCTCTGACCTGGCGGGAGGTGGACGCCCTATTCCATGTGGTCGAGTCGCTCAAGGAGCGGGGCGTTGCACTCGTCTTCGTGAGCCACAAGATCGAAGAGGTTCTGCGTATCTCCCAGCGCATCACGGTTCTTCGCAACGGCGTCGTGACGGTCACCGGAGATGTCGCCGACTTCGACCGCGCCGCCATCGTCCGAGCGATGACAGGTCGGTCGATCGCCGACTCCAGTCCCTCGCCATCCGTGCATGAGGACGTGCCCCCGCTGCTCGAAGTGCAAGGGCTGTGCTTGAAAGGCTACTTCAAGGACATCTCGTTCTCGGTTCGTCCGGGGGAGATCCTCGGAGTGACAGGCCTGCTCGGCTCAGGCCGCACCGAGATCGCGGAGGCGCTCTTCGGCGTCACGCCTCCCGACCAGGGCGGAGTGAGTGTCGAGGGCAAGTCGGTGCCCCTTCGGTCGATTCGCGACGCCATGGCGGCTGGGATCGGGTACGTGCCGGGAGACCGGCTGACTCAGGGTGTCTTCCTCGACCAGTCGATCGCGCGCAACATCATCGCCGGCAGTATTCAGCGATTGGTGGGGCGCCTGAATCTCCTGCGACGCTCAGCCGCCGACGAGACGGTCACAAGTAGCGCGGCGGAGCTACGCATCAAGATGCCGTCGCCCGAGGCCCCCGTTAGCAGCCTGTCCGGCGGCAACCAGCAGCGAGTGGTCTTGGCGAAATGGCTGGCGCGCAACCCGCACGTACTCATCCTCAACAGTCCAACCGTCGGCGTCGATGTCGGTTCCAAGCATGAGATCCTCGAGATGCTTCGCGCAAAGAGCCGCGAGGGAATGGGCATCATCGTTATCTCCGACGATGTGCCCGAGTTGGTCGCCGTCTGCCACCGCGTTCTTGTCGTACGACAGGGTCGCATTACCGACGAGCTCGTGGGCGACCGTCTCACCGAGGAGGTCATTCTGAAGGAGTTGGCCGCATGAGCCGTCTCTCGTCTACCTTGCGCAGGCCGCCGCTCGCCCGGCTGCGCGGCGGCAACAATGAGGGTGTGCTGGTGCTGTTGATCGCTATGCTGTCGGTTGCAGTCGGCCTCGTGACACCATCATTCTGGAGCCTGGGCACAGTGCTCAACGTGTCGACGAACTCTCTGACGAATTTGGTGTTCGCCATGGGAGTGCTCATCGTTATCATATCCGGCGGTATCGATGTGTCGTTCGCCGCGATCGGCATATTTGCCGGATACGCCGTCATCGTCCTCGCCAACAAGACCGGTTTCGGTGCGCCGGCCGCCTGGGTCGGATTCGGGATCGCGGCCGTTATCGGTCTCGGGCTCGGAATGCTCAACGCGGCCGCCATTGCCGGGCTGCGGCTGCCCACATTGATCGTGACGCTCGGCACGCAGGGCATCATCCGCGGAGCGCTCCTGTTTTACATCGGTTCCAAGGTGATCCCCAACTATCCTCCCGGGCTTGACCAGCTGTCCACGAACTACCTGGTTACGGCTCAGGGAGCGGCGGCTCAGGGAGCAGGGGTGACGCGGCTGAGCGTCTTGATCATTCCCGCCATCTTGATCTGTGTGCTCGTCAGTCTGCTACTTCGTTACACCGTGGTGGGCCGAGGCATCTATGCGATCGGAGGCGACGCCGAGTCCGCCCGTCGCACCGGATTCCCAGTTGTCGGCATCCAGGTCATCATCTATGCTTTGGCGGGGGTCCTCGCGGGCATCGCTGGGATGATGCACGTTACTCAAGTGCGCCTTGCCAACCCCTACGAGTTGGTGGGCGACGAGCTGGATGTCATCGCCGCCGTCGTCCTCGGCGGTGCCTCCATCTTCGGCGGCAAGGGCTCCGTCGCCGGAACGGTGCTCGGCGTCGTGCTCATCGCGCTGATCAAGAGCTCGCTGATCCTCCTGGGCGTGCCCAGTTCCTGGCAGCGAGCCGCGGTCGGGCTCCTGCTCCTCATCGGTGTGACGGCACAGGCATTGAGCGCCGGCGGCCCGCGACGACGTGTGGATCTGCTAGCGGAGAGCGCGCCATGAGCGACATGGCCGTGCGGGTTGTCCGCCGGATGTCGGCCGAGCGCAGCCTGGTGCGCCTCGCCGTTCTCACTCTGGCCGTGCTAATCGTCTTCTCGTTGGTCAGCAGTACCTATTTCACGGTCATCAACTTCCAGTCGATGGGCTTCCAGGTCGCCGAGGTGGGATTGTTGAGCCTCGCCGTGATGTTGGCCATGTTCACCGGCGGGATCGACCTGTCCATCATCTCGGTGGCAAACGTCGCGGCTATCGTCACCGCTCAGCTATTGAAGAGCACCAACGCTGCAACGGCGGAACCAGCTCAGGCTTTGGCGATGACGGTGGGGTTCATCCTGGCCGGCGTTTTGGCGGGAACGGCGTGCGGTGTTCTCAACGGGCTGCTCATCACACGGCTACGGATCACGCCGATCCTTGCGACCCTAGGTACGCTCCAGCTGCTGAACGGTCTTGCCATCATCTGGACGGGTGGCGAAGCCGTTTACGGCATGCCCACCGTGTTCCTCAACATCGGTATCGCCAGCATTGGGCAGATCCCTGTGCCGGTGATTGTCCTCTTTGCGGCAGCCGTAGGAACCGCGGTGTTCGTCAACCGCACCGGCATCGGTCTGCGATTGAGGCTGATCGGTGCCAATCCCACCGCCGCGAGGTACTCCGGCCTGGACAACGACCGCGTGTTGATGATCACCTATGTCGCGAGCGCCTTTCTATCCTCGCTCGCAGGCATTATCATCGCGGCGCGTTCCGCCAGCGCCAACGCGGACTACGGCGTTTCATACCTACTCTTGGCGATCGTCATCGTGGTTCTCGGAGGAGTGAATCCGATGGGCGGTTACGGCACTGTCACCGGCGTCGTCCTCGCCGCTTTCGTACTTCAAATGGTGTCCAGCGGTTTCAACACCGTCGGCTTCAGTTCCTTCACCTACCAGATCGCGCAGGGGGCGATTCTCATCGGTGTCTTGGGCTTGAACGCGTTGGCCCGGCGCTACTATTCGGAGGGCCGCCCAACGCTATTGAAGCGACGGAGCCGCACCGAGCCGGCGACCCCTCAACCGCCCGGAAGGGAAGCGTGATGAAGAAGCTCATCAACAATCCTGACAGATTCGTCGATGAGATGCTCGAAGGTCTGCTGTTGGCGCACCCCGATCTCCTGCGGTCGGCGACCGACGACAACCGAGCGCTCGTCCGGGCCGACGCGCCCTTGCAAGGCAAGGTCGGTATCGTTACCGGTGGGGGTTCGGGCCATCTCCCCGTTTTCCTTGGCTACGTCGGCCTAGGGCTGTGCACCGGTGTGGCGATCGGAGGAGTCTTCTCCTCACCATCGCCGGATCAGATGTTAGCGGCCACCCGAGCGTCGTCTGGTGGTGCCGGAGTGCTGTACCTCTACGGGAACTACGGGGGAGATGTGCTCAACTTCGACCTCGCCGGCGACTTGGCAGAGGCCGAGGACATCCCCACCCGCACCGTCCTTGTGACCGACGATGTTGCCTCTGCGCCGCCTGATCAGGCGGCGCACCGTCGCGGCATCGCAGGCCTGTTTTTCGCCTACAAGTGTGCCGGTGCGGCGGCCGAGCGTGGCGACTCGTTGGACGAGGTGGTGGATGTGGCTGTGGCGGCTGTCGCCGGCACGCGCAGCATGGGTGTTGGTTTGTCGCCAACGATCCTGCCGAGCGCCGGCAAGCCCACGTTCGAGCTAGGCGAGGGCGAGATGGAGGTCGGCATCGGCATCCATGGGGAGCCGGGTGTCCACCGCGGCCCCGTGGAGTCGGCCGATGCCGTCACCGAGCGCCTGACCGGCGCCATTGTCGACGACTTGAAGCTGCACTCTGGGGACCGAGTGGCGGTGCTCGTGAACGGGATGGGCGCGACGCCGCTGGAGGAGCTGTACATCATGTACCGACGCGCCTGGCAGCTCTTCCGTGACCTCGGTGTTGAGGTGCACCGCTCATATGTCGGTGAGTTCGCCACGAGCCTCGAAATGGCCGGTGCATCTATATCGGTGATCCGGTTGGAGGACGGCCTCACCGAGCTTCTCGATGCTCCGGCACAGTCGCCCTTCTTTCTCCAGTGAAAGGCGACGCGCTCGTCGGGTTGCTCGACGCCGCCCTGGAACGGCTCGGTGCCGGCCGTGACGAGCTGCGCGACCTCGACGCCGCGCTCGGTGACGGCGACCTCGGGATCACCGTGGAGAAGGGCTGCGACGCGGTGCGCGCCAAGCTGGCGGAGCTGGCGGAGCCGGCACCGGCACAGGTAATCCGCGCGGCGGGCGCCGCTTTCGCCGGCGCCAACCCTTCGACCATGGCCGCCCTCGTCGGCGGCGGACTGCTAGCCGGTGCGAAGGCCATTGCCGACACTCCCGACCTCACGCGCGAGGACGCCGTCCGTCTCGCGCGGGCAATTGCCGACAGCATCACCATGAAGGGAAAGGCCGAACTCGGCGACAAGACGATGCTGGATGCCTTGGCCCCCTCTGTGGAGGTTCTGGAGAACTCGGACGGGGACGACTCCGAGGTACTGGCCGCCATGGTGGAGGCTGCCCGGAGAGCGGTGGATGAGACGGCGCCCCTCCAGTCGCGGCGCGGGCGTGCGTCGTGGATCGGCGAGCGTAGCAGGGGTCATCCCGACCCCGGAGCCACTGCCTACCTCCGACTTCTCGAGGCCCTGGCGGAGCAGTGGGGCAGAAGGGAAGTCTATTGACCGGCCTGGCACTCTCCTGTTCGGATGAAGGGTGCACATATTGAGTTCCGTCATGCGGCTGCCTCATAATACTCGTGGACAAGCCTCCCAGCACATCGCGCCGACCTATCCTTGCGATCGCGGCGGGCGGGGTGGTCTCATGGTTGCCGTGCTCGGGGGAAGGTCGAGTCCACGGTGAGGGAGCTCCCGGTTGTAATGGCGGATGTAGGTGGTGAGGACGCGGTCGAGGTGACGGCAGGACACAATTCAACACCCAATCCAGGCACTCGACTCTGACGGTTCTAATCCAGCGCTCGCAGACGGCGTTGGCACGAGGTGCCTGGATGGGAGTGCAGATGATGTGGATACCTTCGGCCGCGATGATCTCGTCGAAGCTGCCGCAGAACTTCTTGTCCCGGTCATGGATGTCAGACCTGACGGGTTCTGCTCGGTCGTCGAGGTTGAAAGTCAAGTTTCGCGCCTGCTGGACCACCCAAGCTCGCTCGGGGTTGGTCGTGCAACCGGCAACGCAGACTCGCCTGGTGGCGAGTTCGATGAATACCAACACGGTAGATCGTGCTCCTCGCCGACCAAGACCGCTCGCTATGGGACACAACAGATCACCAAGGGGCGTGCCGTGCTCGACCGGGCTCTGGCCCTGCACGGCCGCAGACGAAGAGACGGTGGGGCGGCGGCCAGGCGTCTGGCCAGATCGACGATTACTTCAGCCGACCCGTTCTTCTTGCCCACTTCTCGATTTCCGGCCGCAACCAAAGCCGACAGCGACCGCTATCGCTCGTGACAATGGGGCGGGGCATATCGGAGTAACGACGCTGGTATGTGCTCACACTCTCTGCGTGACCAAGGCTGAGAAGATCGGCTACGGCGTGAGCATCGATCAGATCCTCAGTTCGAACTCTAGGGCTCATACCAGTAGTCTATCTAGCTTGACAAGTGTCGGAGTCACCTGCTAGAGTCAAGGTACCAAGACAAGATCGAAGGAATGGCCCCGGCGGTGCGGATACACCCCGGGGCCCGGCCGAGACCTAATAAGGAGGTCCCGACATGGCACAGCCTACGGGCGCGGGCAACCTGCTCGCGGCTACCACCTCTCCTTCCCCCGCGGAACCCGTCAGCCCTTGCCTGGTGCTCGGCCTCGTTCTCAAGCAGCTCAAGCGGGTCGGGCTCAGCTACCAATGCGTCGAGAAGATGGCCGAGCTCATGGCCCGCTTCACGATCTACGTCGACAAGGGCCACGGCCTTCGCTCGGTCGCCGAGATCGCCGAGGAACACGCCGAGGGTTTCGTGTTCGCTCCGAGCGCGTTCGGGTCGGAGCGGCGGCGCCCAAGCGTGGCGACCATGCATCTACGCCGCTCCGCCCTACGCCTCTACTTCCGCACCGCCCGGCAGCTGGGGCTGTGCACCGGCGACCCGACGCTGGACCTTGCGCTGCCGGCGCGCTCGTCGCTTCACATGCGACCGCTCACCGACGACGAGGTCGCTCTGTGCCGCAGCTTCTCTGTGAGCAGCCTCACCGAGACACGACGGCCGGCGGCGTGGGCGCTGGCAGAGGCCACGGCGCGGACCTCGGAGATACCCCTCATCCGGGTCCGAGACGTCGACGTAGAACGGGGCAGGGTATGGCTGTGGGGTTCGACCAAAGCCGAGCCTCGCTGGGGAGGCTTGAACGAGTGGGGCCGCAAGCATCTCGCTCGCCGGGTTGAGCGAGTGCAGAGCAAAGGCCCGGATGTGCTGCTCGTCTATGACGGTGCTTGCGACGACAAGGTGGCCCAGATTTCGTCGTGCATCGCCATCGGCGACATTCTGCGCATGGCCGGCCTAGGCAAGGAGCCCGATGTCCGCCCGCACTCGGTGGTGGCGTGGGCCGGACGAAGGGTCCTCTCCGAAAGCGGTCGCATCGAAGCGGTGGCCAAGACCCTGGGGGCGCGAAGCCTGGATCGGGCAGCGTCACTGATCGGTTGGGACTGGCGAGAAGAGGGAGAGTTGGGCGCCCTTTCCTAGATGGCGACGGCTCCCACCGGCGTCTCTCGGCTTCAGGCGCTCGAGGCGATCCTGCTGAACCCCGAGCTCTACCAACTTGCTGAGGAGATTCCCTTTCCCGCTCGCGAGCGCGGCGGCAGGACGCGCGCCTATCCCAACTTCGCCTATCTCTTCTACGAGGCTCTGATCAGCGTCTACCGGAGCGCCAGGCAGGTGGAGGCCGAGCTCTCCCATGAGGTGGTGTGGCGCTTCGCCCGGCGGATGGTGCGCAAGGTGTTCCCGGACGACCACGAGATGCGCCTGCCGACAAAGCCCATGCGGCGGCATCACTACCTCTACATCCGCAACCGCTACCTCACCGATCCCGCAGTACTGAAGAGGATCGCGGTTCTGCACCGAGAGACTTCCTGCAAACAGGCGCGCGAGCTGGGATTGGTCGATCCCGAAGGTCCGGGGTCGTTCACCCATCCCCACCTCTCACGGATGCTCTACGCGGACGGCAAGGTCATCACTCCCTTGTTCAAAGGCCGCTTGG
>Ga0136614_10001511_pt1 | contig 13750 bp, 12 predicted proteins | sample AntDrymUQ2792106_2_FD_106643 | JGI IMG/M metagenome (GOLD analysis project Ga0136614, IMG submission 106643) | Polar desert sand microbial communities from Dry Valleys, Antarctica - metaG UQ279 (21.06) | ecosystem: Environmental > Terrestrial > Soil > Desert | place: Antarctica: Dry Valley...
GTATTGAAAGTAATGTATTTTCTGACGGACTCCGGGCGGGCGGAATGGCATTCGTCGAAACTCTACCCCAGCGCACGGCGGAAGGCGTAAGCGGTCAGCACCGCCCATCGCTCCGATCCCCAAAAACAGTATTCGCCAACCGGAGAGCGCGAACAAGCGCGAACTGTGTAGCAGCGGAGGAAAGGCAGCTGGATTGTTGTACTGAACATAAAGAATTTTCGGCATAAAGCTACTGTGCGCGTCAACGGTTTCGCCGCATTTTTTTAGACTCTGCTTTCATCATTCCCCGTCGAGACTTATCCCGTCCTCCTTCGCCCACTGTAGCAGTTGCCGCGCGCGATCAAGGTAGGTGTGCCCGCCTTCGACAACAAAGCGGTAGCTCGCATCCGCGATGCGCCGCCGTGCCGTTTCGTTCTTGAGGTAGAAAACGATCTTATCGCGCGCCTCCTCAATCGAGCCGTAGCACTCGACGGTTTCGCCCTCCGTGAAGTGACTTAGAATGGCCGGGGTGCGCGTCACTAATGAGAACGCGCGGCAAGCCGGTTGCTCAAAGGCGCGCATATTAGGCCCCGGCCATCCGACAGCGTCAATAATATTAAGCATAATACGACTGCTCGCGCACACGGTGGCGAACTCTGCACCAAGTGCCGTGCGCCCCGCCCAGTGCGCTCGCACGGGCGAGCCGGGGCGTGTGTGCGTCCGCCAGTAATCGCTGCCGTAAACCCGCAAATCGAAAACAGCAAGTTGTTCTAGCAATTCTTCACGTTGTGGTCGCCAGATGCCGATGAACGCCACATCGTGACGCTTGCTCGCTTTACCGTTCGCCGCGTCAACCGGGCGATGATAGTCAGTGTCGGCAGCAAATGGCAGGTAATGAACGCGTGTGGCGCCGAGCCGCTCAAAGGCATCGACCCACGCGGGCGAGCCGACCGCCGTTCGATCAAAGAAGGGTAAACAATGAATGCGGTCGGCGGTAAGGTTGTGCGGCGTGTCCGGGAACACGCAGTAGATCAGAATGTCTGGGGCGAGCGCCTTAATCTGCGCAAGTGTGCCGCCGCGCACGCCTTCCGTAGTGATAATAAGTAGCAATGCAGGACGCAACTCGTCGCACATCTGAATCAAATCCAAATTCGCTTTGCGCAACCAAGGCTCGACATGCACCAAGCGGCTGAAAATCCTGCCGAAGCGGCTTCCTCGCGCGTTCTTTTCAAGGGACTCTGCCGGATTCCAAAACTGCACCCTCCAATTAAGCCGGTTGAAGGCACGCGCGTAGGAACTTTCCAACGTGCTTGCGCCGCTCGCGCCGACGATCAACACAGAGTTCGTCATGCGGCGGCGCTCCTCATTTTCCCGACGTGTCGGGCGAGTAATTCATCAGTATCTTCTATGTCGCCGCCCGTCCCGTCAATAGCTTGCAACTCATAACCTAATTCCTTCAAAAATTGACAACACTGACGCTGAACTTCGCGCCCATGAGTTGCGAGCAAGATCGTCGGACGCGCATTCATGAGAACGGACTGAGCACCAGAGAGCGCCGACATTTCGGCTCCCTCGATGTCTATTTTGATGCAATCCGGCATCGGGAGATCGCTTCGCGCCACAAGTACGTCGAGCGCGACAGTCCTGACCCGCAATTTACCGTCGGATGAGAGAGAACCTTCCGTGCTGTGGGAGCTTTCGTCGAAAGTCGCCGTGCCGCAGCTTTCTGACACTGCCGCCTCGATGACCGTGACATTCTCTACGTGATTGAGTCGCAGATGCTCTTTAAGATGGATGAGATTTCGCGGCACGGGTTCAAAAGCGTAAACCTTGCCTGTTGCCCCGACGAGTTCGGCAGCCAGCAACGTATAGAAACCGACGTGCGCCCCGACGTCAAAAACAACGTCGCCGGTGACGACTTCTCGCTCAAACACCTGCTGCTTCTCAAATTCATAACTGCCCAGCCAGCAGCCGTGCGTGCTAGAGCCCACGATCCACCTCTTCCCACGCAACCGGCCTTGCACGATGCGAATGCGCGCCTGCGCCGGAATGAGCCGAAGCGGCAGACGAACAATCTTGCCGAACAACTTCTGATTTGATATGCCTGAAAGATTCATGCTCGGTGGTTCTCTATGCGTTGACAGCGCGGCGGGCGGTTGTCACTTGATGATATGCCTGCGCAATACCTTCAGCAGCCCGCTCAACCGTGTAGTTCCCCATCTTTATACGGCAGCTTTCGCGCGCCTGTACATCGCCGACAAGTTTCAGGGCGCGTTGCAACGCTTGCGCCAAGTCCGCCGCCGAGCCGCTTTTGAAGAATTCTCCGGTAATGCCCGCTTCAATAAGGTCTGGGGCGCAGCCGACGGCATCGGAAACTACGCACGGCAGTCCATGATGCAAAGCATCATTTACCACCAGCCCCCATGTTTCGGAGTAACGACTTGGGAGCGACAGCAAATCCGCGGCGTGATAGTAAGGGCTGAGTTGCGTCTGGTTCCTAAATCCTACAAAGCAAACCTTCACGGCAGGAGAGCTTTGCGCGCGTTCGTGTAATTCTTCTTTCAAGTCTCCGCCGCCGAGAAAGACAGCGACAGTATTGTCACGAATCGGCGGAGGCAGCTTCTTGATCGCCTCTAAGAGCAAATCCGGGCCTTTTCTCGCGCTGAGTTTCCCGGAAAAGAGAACAACACTCTGCTCTTCCGTAACTCCGAGGCTTTCACGGGTCGCCTGTCGAAGACGGGAGCGCGCCTTCTCATCTAACTCGAACGGCTCGGTGTCCACGCAGTAAGGTGAGAAGATCAGCTTCTCGTCTGCGCAGCCCAAGCGTTTGTAGTGGAGGTAGGAACGTTGACCGATGTAAAGCAGTTTGCTGCATCTCTGATAAAGCGTATGCAAGGACTGATCTCTTGACCATTGCTTAACGCGCCCACGCGGTAGAGCATGGTCGGTTGTTTCAGCACGGAAGAGAATCGGGTAACGCTCTCGCCACGCCCTGTAGAAAGCCGATTTATAAAATCCTAAGTTGTAACCCCCGATAAGGACAGATGCGGGCGCGAGCTGTCGTAAAGCCTCTTTCAATCCTTTCGCAGTCACCTCTTCATAGCAACTTGCGCCGCCTTCAGACGCCCGCGAAAGGAAAAGCGAAGTGTAACCGGAGAGCAAGTTCGTATCCCACGCAAAGCTCGCTTGGAACTCACGATCTCGGTATCCCGAAACACTGAAATCCGAGCCGTAAATTACTGTTACCGGCACCTGCAGTTGCGTTTGCAACACGCGGTAAACAGGAGCGTGATACTGAATCGGGTGAGTCTCAATAACAGCAAGCATCGTCTTAAGCGTTACACACCGGAGAATACCATGTTGAACTTCTCACGTTCAGCTCTTAGATCGCGCAAAGCAGACCAAGAGCCGAAGTTTTCATACCGGACTTAGATCACGGCATAATCGCTTTGATGTTCCGCACCAGCAACTCCGGCCACATCTCTGCTGCCCCCGTAACGCTGCCCTCAAACAAGGTGCGGTTAATATTAAGGGATCGAACCGGCGCGTGAGTTGGCGGGCGGTGATCGGGATGAAGGATGACCGGAGCGTCCGAGAGGAACGCCCCCCAGTAACTAAATGTGCTGGCGCGCGAGGTGATTACGATTCTGCTTTTGGACAATAACAGGAGATCGACTATGTCTGAGTTCTCGCCGGAACGATATGCGTTCGGCATATTTAATAACTCATTTAACTCATCGTCGCTACCATCCGAGAAGATGGTGACCGGCAACTCTACGGAATGCAGCGCCCGGATCGAGTCGATCAAATTTTTGAAATAGTTCAGCGGTGTGCGCGTCAGACCACTCTGCGAGATGTCTTCCCCCGGCCGCAACTCCCGGAAGTCGCCTCTGCGAACGTGCACGCCGATAACGGGACGTCTCAAATTAGAAAGTTTCTCATAATGCTTTTGAGACAGCATGTGGTAAAGACCTTCCCTAATAAAGTCTCTATGATCTTTAATGCCATAAAAATAATCCGACCAATGCGGCGTTTCCCTAAAAACGTACAAACTGCGCGATGCCTTATGTTGCTCCGACGACAACGGCGCGATGTCCGGCTCGATAACCCAATTATAGGTTCGTATAAATATCAGCTTCTCAAACAAGCTGATGGTATTTAAATTTTTGAAATAATTGAGGTATAACCGCTTGCTTCTTTCGCGCCGCAGAAATGGCCCGACGCGGGCTTGACTCCACCCCGATACTAGTAAGGGCAAGTTGTTTAAATGAGCGAACACCAAAGCACGCGCCCAGACCAGCAGCATATTGCCCAAACCCGTTTTCGGTAGCCGAGCGTAACAGTAAGATAAAGCTTTCGGTCGTATCATGCTTGATGCTCGGAAGGTTTCCAAGAACGAAAGCAGGCGATGGGATCGTCAAATTTCGAGTAACATCTCAGCCGATTAAAACTCAACCGGAGGTAAAGTCAAAAACACACGGATCGAGCAGTTCTAAACCGGCAAAGAAATTGACGGCTTGTTCATAAGCTGAACGTCGGCGCGCATTAAACTTTAACGAATCATGCCTAATGGGAACGCTACAGATAATTGTTCCACCAGGCGCAACCACCCTTATTACGCTCGCACATTGTAGCCATACAATAAGCACAGCTATTCACTGCCGGACGGCATACAGGTAACCTGTAGTGTCTGCCCACGCAGGCTCTCCTATGATCGTAAATCCCTTTTTTGTGAGGAACTCGGCGAGCTTCTCAGGCACATGCGAAGCATCAAACTTATGCCATTCCATAGCGATCTTCTTAATGGATTTCAGTACATGATCCGGAGCGTAAAACAGGATGTCATATTCTGCCCCCTCACAATCCATCTTGAGAAAATCACACGAGCCGATTTTATTCTCCCGAAAAATCTCCTCTAATGTCACGGCACCTACCGTCTCTCTTTGCTCGCCTCCCATTTGAAATATGCTGGTGTCCTTCGGTTCAGTGTCGTTGGAGTACAATAGTTCAAGCGCGTCCGAGTTTTTCCAAACCGCTTCTTTAAATACTTGAACGTTCTTCTGGTTGTTTCTACGCACGTTCTCGCTAAGGAGATTGAAGTGCATGGAGCACGGCTCGTAAGCATAAACTCTTCCCTCACCGACCAGACGCGCTGCTTTGAGCGTGAAGAGACCTATATTGGCGCCTATGTCAATCACGGTATCGCCCTTTTTAAGCTTAAACAAGGGATCGCCGTCATACAGTGACCAAGGGAAAACTTCCAAATAAACCTGAAACAGACCTGTTGATCCTGGGTGCAGCGAAAATGCCAAGCCGTCGCGCAACTTCAACTCGTTGCATTTAAGCTTAACTCCGAACTTTGTGCGCAATCGGTCCGTTATTACTTCAGACCAATTCTCCAAACTGCGAACGGACTGCCGCCACCACGCGATTTCCCTGCCGGCGCTCCGCACTCTGAAGAACGCGCTATCCTTTAATCTTTTGATATTCACAGCACTAAGACTCCCGAACGGGACGCACCATCCTTCCGAGCCGCCGCGCCGCTTTCCAACCGATGACACGCGTGAGAGATTTGAAAATCTTGCCCCCCTCTGGCTTATGGGTTATCCCCCCGAGCAATTTAATCTTGCTTTCCGCTTGCCGCACCAATTCCGGCGCCGCCGGATAAATCCAATACACGAAATTCTGGAGAACTGTCGCACACGCGCGCCGCGTGCGGGGACTATCCTCCCTCGCCAACAGATGTTCAACGCAAAGTTCGCGGCACTTGTAAGCCGACTCTATTGCAGCGTTAGAGTATGAGTTGCTCAAGCTAGTGCGGACGCCAGAACGGTAAAAACAAAGCGCTCCATGACAGAACCGAACGCCATCGCTTGCTAAGACTACGCGCGCAAAATACTCACCATCGTCATGTAAGGTTAACGCCTCATTCCACGGCCCCGCGCGTTCGGCAATCGAACGCGGCACAATCCACGCGGCGGGAATCATCATACCTCCGCCCTGCATTTCACATACCAGCCACTCTACTGGCGACATGTCATTCCACAGCGGTTGCTGAATGAACCTCGCTTCCGATGTTGTGGTGCAGAATCTCGCCCACGCGCCTGCGGCAACGGCACTCGACCCCCAGTCGGCAAATACCTTCATCTGTGTTTCGATCTTATCGGGAGCTAGCAGGTCGTCGGCATCAAGGAATTGAATGAAATCGCCCTGTGCTTCTCTTAAGGCTATGTTTCTCGCCGCGCTTGCACCTCGATTTGTCTGTTCGATAACTTTAATGTTGCTTGACCTGATCCTTTTAGCAATTGTTAGCGTGTCGTCCGTTGAGCCATCGTCAACTATTATAATCTCTTTTTTCAGCCAAGTTTGAGTGAGGACTGACTGCAAAGTTTCGCCGAGCCACGGCGCGGCATTATAAGCAGGAATTAGAATTGAAACTAAAGGTTTCACGGCTCAATATTCAAACGCCGTTCTAAGAAAACAAACGTAGCAAAGCTGTTACCCGCTGAAATGCATTAGAACTTTAACGCTTAACGAGAAGCTAACAGAAGCCATTATCATTTCCCCAAGCTATATTCTTCTTTATACAGGGCACACCGGATAAGTGACTGTGCGAGAACTGAAAGTTTCCTATACCAACTTACAGCACATCATTAAGCCTTAACCTAACGCAAGCTAACAGTCACCGTTTCGTACTTTAACCAATCCATGTTTCTCATAATTAAACTTGCGCCCGCGCTCCGCTAAATGTTGCTTATAGAAATACACTCCACATACCACATCAATTTCCCAACTGGGCACGCCTTCGTCGCGCCGCATGTCACGCCTGTTCCTCAAACGCTTGTACATCAATCGCAACATTGCTTTAGCCAAACGCAAGCGGGGGAAGCGTATAAGTTGATGTTCCCAATGATACGCAACATAGGCCCATGACATTGCAGCCCTCCTTGAACGCTCAAAGAAGCCATCGCGCGACAACCGCGACTCATCGAAATGATGTTCAACGCATACATCCAGCGCGCAACCGAGACGGTACCCGGCTGCAACAATCTGGCGCGTAAAGAGCGTATCGTCCTCAAACCCCAAAGCGCCGGGGCCGAGTTCGGTGTCAAAACCCGGCACTTTTTCAAGTACCTTTTTCGAGAAGGCCATATTTGCACCGATCATGCCTTCGGGAGCATCAACGTTTATATACTCCGAAGAACCCATCCACCATCGGTGGCCTTTTTCCATCCATGAACGTTCTAAGTGTGGCGCTATTTTTACTCCACCTACAATTGCATCAGCTTCGCCCTGCAGGATCGGCGCGCACATGCCTTCAATCCAGTTGTGCGGCAATCTTACGTCATCGTCGGTGAATAGAATTACCTCTCCCCGCGCCGCCGCGAGAGCCGCGTTACGGGCGTAGCACTGCCCACGCCTCGGCTCATAGATGTAGCAGACCGCCATGTTCGTCATCTCGCATGAACGAACAACTTCAGCCGTACAATCCTCCGAAGCATTATCAACCACAATCAACTCACAACTCATGCCTTCAGGCACGCGCAGGCGGACTAAAGACTCCAGCGTCTGCCGCAAGCTCTTGTCGTGATTGTGTGTGCAGATGATAACTGTAACGTCCATAATTCAGCGTGTACAACACCGGACTCACGGCTCAGCCCCCTTTGTTCTCCTCAGTAATGCGCGTGGCAGAAAAGTCGCGGCACAAAGCTGGTCTTATAAATTATTGTAGAACGGTTGTAATAATTCAAAAAAGCTTTCAACGAACTTCTCACGGCTGAAGTCTTGCGCGCGGCGGCGTGCGGCTAGTGACATTCGCTCTCTTAGTTGCTCGTCACGGGCCACCGTCAACGTATATTCCTTCAACTCGTCCAGCGTATCCCACAGGAAGCCACTTACACCGTGCTGCACGATCTCTCTCTGACCGCCTCTATTGATAACAATCGGCACGCAACCCGCAGCCATCGCCTCAACGGTGCTGATGCCGAAGTGCTCCGTCAGTTCAGGATGCACGTCTTCATCTTCACCGTAACCGGCTGCGTGCCAAAATATTTTAGATTTCTCATACAACTGCTTTAGCTCATTGCGCGCGACGTTTGCGATCACATTCGCTTCGCATTCCGCTCCGATGCGACTAAGTTCATCAAAGTAGGCATAATGTCGTGGAGAGTTACCGAGTCCTCCGGCGCAAAAGTAGTTCCAGTTCGAAAAACCACTATGGCGCAGCGTGCTAAAAGCAGTCAACATTTCAGCTTGTTTCTTTGTATGCCCTTCGCCTTCAATTGCAAATCGCCCAACACTAAGTATTAAGTTGAATTTGTTAGCTACCTCGAAGCGGGTGTCAACCGGCGGATACACAACTTGACTCTCTGCCCCCCACAAACGCTTCGTCCAAACCTTGGAAAATTGAGAGATCGCGGTAGTAACTTCATAAGTATTCAAACGTTCAGCCCATTCTCTCCGATGGTAACCACCCGCCAGCCGCTCTCGAAGCGTATAACCATCGCCCCGTGCTTCGTCATGTTGGAGCACGATATAGGGGAACGCATAGATCGGGAACAGCACCACAAGCACGCCTTTTGGAGCATGACAGAAAGGAGGTATTTCATGCACCGACGCGATAAATAGATCGTAAGGTTCGCTTAAAGTAGCGTGCCACTTCCGCACCGCTTGATAACGCCTCCACGGTCTGGCAGCAGAGATGGCGGGGAAAGGTTCAGGGGCTACGTAGCGCGGATGCACGTGACTCAGATTTGTGCCTGACTGTTCGGCAAGCCGCTCTAAACAGAAGTTTTTTCTATGGTGCACGAAATCCACTTTGTGAGATTGACTTAAAGCTTCAGCTAACACTGCCATCATGCACTCTGAGCCGCCGATGCCTCCCCCGCGGGGTTCGTTATAAATTCCGATCTTCACTTTATAAATTCTAACGACAACTTGTTGTCTAATTTCGACGTCACTACTCAAAATTGAGAGCACTGGGGCACTCTAAATAAATGCGGCAAAGTAAGAATCAAAGCATCTTCGTAGTTCCTCAAAACAGCTTCCTTCTAAATGTTAAGAGACGCCTTGTAAGCCGCTATTGTTTCCTGCGTGCACTTCTCCCAACTGAACTGTTTGGCACGTTCAAGCGACTTCTTTGACATGGACTTGCGCAATGACGAATCTCGATAAATCTGCAGGATGCTGTGGCACAATCCGTCTATGTCCAAAGGATCAAGCATAATTCCCGCGTCTCCAACGATCTCAGGCAGTGACGTAGTATTTGAAGTAATTACCGGCACCCCGCATTGCATAGCTTCCAGCGGAGGAAGCCCGAAGCCCTCACAAAAGGAAGGGTAAATAAAAGCAAGAGCATCTGTGTAGAGCGGAGCCAAGTCCTCGTCAGCCACATAGCCTGTGACGATGATGCGATCCTTGAGTGGGCCGATGTCGGAAATTGAGTCGAAGATTTTGTCGTAATGCCAGCCTTTGCTACCGACCAGAACGAGGTGCAGATCCTTGATCTTTTGCTCGTGAATCAAACGGGCGAAAGAGCGCACAACGTGATCGATATTTTTACGTGGTTCCAACGTACTCAAGCTTAAAATATATGGAGCATCGGGAATGCTGTACTTACTTCGCGCCAGCGCAATCCTTTCAGGATCGGGGCACCGGTAAAATACATGCGGCGCAGCAGCTAAGTAGGTGACGAACACTCTCGAAGGGTCAAGTTTCAAGTAATCGCAAAGATCGTTTTTGGTTGCATGGGATATGCACAGAACCCAATCTTCTGGGGACAAGCTTTTTAGAACGCTATTCAGGAATGGTAGTTGAGCCGGTATGCAGAAATGAGGGTACAAGATCGGTATTAAGTCATAAACAGTAAGCACCCTTTTTACATTTCTTGTTTGCTCTGGCAGAGGGTAGAAAGGAGAGTGGAATAGGTCGGCTCGCGCCAAACTGCGCGGGTCAAGCGGGCGAAAACGAGCTTTCATCCCATTAATTACGTAAGCCAAAGGTCGTATTAACGTCCTTCTGTGAGGCTTGAACTCTCGCGCGAAACCACGCAAATCACGAACTTCGGTCATGCGCTTAAGTTCTGAAGCATCTTTGACTTCAGCGTAGAGACGATTCAGCTTTTTGTTGAGTAAGCCGGCGTATTTAGCCGACTTTGGTAGAAGAAACGGCACTGCTTTTAGTTGTTCGCTGGACTTCAAATAGTCTAAACAACCGCTGATCGCTTCGACCGATTCTGTCGCGCAAAAGCGCAAATCAAACTCTTTAGAATTCGCCAACCCGTAAGCTATGTTCTCAACAACTCTGAAAACTCCGGTCCGATTTAAAGAGCGTAGGTGACCTCTTCCAAGTTCGGATATATCGTATATAACTCTCATGCTCCCGCTCGATTTAGAGGGGCAGTTCTCTTAAAAGCGTAAACGATTGCAAGTAGCCCCAACTTACAAAAGAATCGAAGTAATCTCTAATACGAAATTGATTTTATCTTTAAGAGCGTAGGTTATCATTGAATTAAAGCCTCAGAGTTCGACACCAACCCTTTTTGCAAAGCCCAACGCAACCATAACATTCTCAATCATACCGACAAATAAGAATGCTAACGCTACAGTATCAATACTTTGAGACGACAGTAGCGACTTATGAGGCAAGCTCAACGAGCATCCGGCAGATGTACGCAACGTCCTCTTCAGTTAGTGAAGCTGAGGATGGAAGGTTGAAGCCGCGCACCGCTAAATCATCAGCAACCGGAAAGTACCGCTCGCGGTTTTCGTCGCGGTACATCGGCAAGGTATGCATCGGGTAGAAGAAGGGACGCGTTTCGATGCCGGCTTCGGCAAGCCGTGCCATAAGGGTGTCACGGTCAACTGGCGATTTTCTATCAAGCAGAACACAATTTATCCAGAAAGCATTGTGTGCCCATGATTTTTCCGGCGACAAAGTAAATTGGTCGTAACCGCTCAAGTGCTTTCGATACCACATAGCGTTTTCCCGCCGCCGCGCAAGATGCCATTCGATCTTTTCCGTTTGAGCCAGCCCAATTGCCGCCGCCACGTTCGTCATGCGGTAATTGTAGCCGAGCACCGGAAACCAGTAACGACGGCTCGGGTCTTGCCCCTGCCCTTTCAGTTGTCGAAGATTCGCGGCAAGCGCGTCATCGTCGGTGACGACCATCCCTCCTTCGCCAGTTGTAATAATCTTGTTTCCGTAGAAGCTGAAAGTAGCAGCATCTCCGAGCGTGCCAGCGCGCCGACCTTTATATTCAGCGCCATGAGCCTCAGCCGCGTCCTCTAGAACGAACAAGTTGTGTTCGCGTGCTATCTCCAGCACCGGGTCCATGTCCATCGGGTGCCCGTACAAATGAACAGGGATAATTCCCTTCGTCCGAGGCGTGATGTGCTTGCGAATGAGTTGCGGATTCATGTTCCACGTCTCAGGCTCGGAATCCACCAATACTGGACGCGCTCCACAATAGGCGACAGCGTTAGCAGTTGCAACAAACGTTAAAGTAGGAATGAGCACTTCGTCGCCGGGGACAACCCCCAGAGCCAGCAGAGCCAGATGAAGCGCCACCGTGCCGTTGCAGCACGAGACGGCATGGCGCGCGCCGCAAAAATCCGCGAAAGCAGATTCAAATCGCTGAATGTACTCGCCGCTCGACGAAATCCATGTTGAGTCCAAACAATCCAAAACGTAAGTCTTCTCATTGCCGACGAGTGCCGGTTCAGCGACGGGGATAAAACGTTTCATCAGTTCTCCTTAGTAATCATCCGCACCCTCACTGAGCATAACGCCCGATGTGCTCCTGATTAACTTCTCTAACCTAAGCGGGCAGCTTAATTCAACTCCAAGATCATTTCTACCCTTTCGTCAGGCTTGCTCATTAGGACGACATTCTCCCGCGCGCATTCAACAAACCCGCGTGTTTTGTAAAGGCGCACAGCCGGTGAGTTGCTGCTGTAAACCGTTAGTCTTACACGAGAACAACCTAACACACGGGCTTGTTCGATAGTAAAGTCCAACATTCGAGAGCCGACCCCTAGATTGTGGAAGCGGTGATCAACGATAATCCCGAAGCTAGGTACCGAGTACCCCTCATCCCAACCACGTAGCATTGAGAGACCAATCATCTTACCCTCTAGAGATGCGCCGTAATAACGGTCGCGGCGCGGCAGGTGCGCGATCTTCAGCGCGGTCTCGGCAGACATCGGAAAGGGGTTGAAGGTTCTAGTTACGGCGGGGACGTTGTTCTCCTTCAAGAGTTCAGCAAGGGACTCGCCGTGCGACGAACCTACTTCGAAGAACTGCACGTCGTCGGCCGTACTGAGGGGGCTTTTAGTGCTCATCCTTCTGCCCCAATTACTTGGGCGAACACTGTAACGTACTGATCGGCAATGTCATCCCATGTAGGGCGCGAATCATTCATCGCCCGTACCGCACTTTCCTTGTACTCGTCATAATAATCCAAAAACGAATTAAGCGCCTTCAACATAGAATCAATTGACTCGGGATCGAACCACGCGATTTTAGCACTGCGCCCTGCTAAGTGTTCTCGCATAACCGGAATGTCGGAGCACAGCACCGGCACCCCTAAACTTAACGCCTCCTCCACAGGGTAACTGCCGCCACCCTCGGCGAGGGTAGGCATTATAAGTCCCGCCGCATTCTTAACCAGAGTCATTAAATCGGCATCATTAACATAACCTAGCGCGAAGAAGTCTTTCTCCCGCTGCATCCCAGTCCGCGCAAACAGCCCTACAAACCTAACCCAAGCCCAAAGTTCTGTAACGCTTGCCAGATCACGGTTTAATTCATCAGTATGTGGTCCAACAAATACAAGCGGACATTCTCTACGCCTTTGAAAGCGTGCCCACGCGGTAAGCAACATGTACTGATTTTTATGCACAGCCGTGCCGGCTGGAAATATTATATACCGTGGGGGAACTTTCGAGAGCACATCGGTGTCAGATTTGCCTTCCACATGTCGGTCGCGCGGCAGGATAGCATGATTGATAACCACGTTTGACGCGCCGTAATCGCCAAAGATGCGTACCATATTAGCTTTGATTGCAAAGGAAGGGACGACGACACGGGCTGCTCTTTTCACCCACACCCTAGATTGCTCAAGTTCCAAGTAAGTTTTACTTGCGCCCATAATCTCCGGGAAGTCGAAGAGAGTGGTGTCATGGAAGGTGCAAACAATCGGCTTCGTAACTTCCGGAAAGTCAGTGTGGTGCGGCCAAAATGTATATATCAAATCGCAACCCTGAGCGGCGTTTTCAAGTTGTTCCGAAGTCCAATCAGGGACTCTCGGTGGAAGCCGCCGTCGGGCGACGCGTTTCAGCTTCCCTGTGCCCTTGATTCCTAGTATCCTTTTGTCCTCTTCAAGCCACGTTCGGAGTGTACCTTCTTCGACCTCCGTCAACTCTATAACCTTCAACTGCAAGGTATTTTCCGGCGCATACCTTGCGTTGTCGAAAGCCCCGTACGGAACAGCTAATTTAAGAAACTCGACATTTGGATGATTGGCAATGGCTGGCAGCAATTGCATCATAAGTCGCGATCCGCCGCCGGGAGCTATATGCGGAACCCATACTAGAACCTTGATACCATGCTGAGAGTTTTGTTTTGGCACCTTGACTTTGTCTTGTTCAGTCATTATAAATTCGCACCGTTTACCGGCGCGTTGGAACGGTAATATGCAACAAGTTATTTAAACCCATCTCATGAATACCTAACAACGCTCCTAGGCAACGGATTTGCTGAGGAATTTTCA
>Ga0136614_10001512_pt1 | contig 13749 bp, 10 predicted proteins | sample AntDrymUQ2792106_2_FD_106643 | JGI IMG/M metagenome (GOLD analysis project Ga0136614, IMG submission 106643) | Polar desert sand microbial communities from Dry Valleys, Antarctica - metaG UQ279 (21.06) | ecosystem: Environmental > Terrestrial > Soil > Desert | place: Antarctica: Dry Valley...
AGCCCAGCCGTCAGCCCAGCCGTCAGCCCAGCCGTCAGCCCAGCCGTCAGCCCAGCCGTCAGCCCAGGGCGGCGGCACGGGTGGCGGGGTCGCCGTGGCAGCGCTTGAACTTTCGTCCCGATCCGCACGGGCACGGGGCGTTGCGCGGCACGTTCGCGTACTGGTCGTCGGGACGCGCATCGGCGTACTCGGCGCCGGGCGCCTCGGCTCCGCCCCCCTCGGTGGCGTCACCGTCGACGCTGGGCGCGGAGTAGCTCAACCGCTGGGGCGCCCGGGCCCCGGCAAGACCCTTGGCCACGATGTGAGGGTGCCCGTCCGGGCTCTCGTCGCGGGAGGCCGGTGCCGGCGACGAGTCCAGCAGCGGCCGCTGGTCTGCCTCCGGCTCCTCGGCGGCCACCGGGACGTCGTCCGCAGCGGCCTCTCCGTCCATCCCGTCCGCCGCGTCGACCTGAACCTCGAGGTTGAACAAGAAGCCGACCGACTCCTCCTTGATGCCGTCCATCATGGCGCCGAACAGGTCGAACCCCTCCCGCTGGTACTCGACCAGTGGGTCGCGCTGCGAGTAGGCGCGCAGGCCGATGCCCTCCCGCAGGTAGTCCATCTCGTACAGGTGCTCACGCCACTTGCGGTCGAGGACGCTGAGCATCACCCGGCGCTCGAGCTCACGCATCACCTCGGGGCTCAGTTCGGCCTCGCGCTGGTCGTACGCCGCCTGCGCGTCGGTCCGCAGGCGCTCGATCAGCAGCTCGGGGCTGAGCGCGGCCCGCCCGCCGTGCTCGTCCTCGAAGTCGGCCAGCGTGAAGGAGATCGGGTACAGCGTCTTCAGCGCGATCCACAGCGCGTCGAGATCCCACTCCTCCGGGAACCCGTCGGTCGCCCCCGCGACATAGGCCTCGACCACCTCGTCGATCATGGTGCGGGCCAGCTCGTGCAAGTCCTCACCCTCGAGCACCCTGCGCCGCTCGCTGTAGACGACTCTCCGCTGCCGGTTCATGACGTCGTCGTACTTGAGGATGTTCTTGCGAGACTCGAAGTTCTGTGACTCCACCTGGGACTGGGCCGAGGCGATCGCCCCGGTGACCCGCTTGTTCTCGATCGGGACATCGTCGGGCACCTTGAGGGTCTGCAGCACCCAGTCGACCCAGTCGGACTTGAACAGCCGCATCAGGTCGTCCTCGAGCGACAGGTAGAACCGCGAGTCGCCGGGGTCACCCTGGCGTCCGGACCGGCCGCGCAGCTGGTTGTCGATGCGGCGGGACTCGTGCCGCTCGGTGCCGATCACGGCGAGACCGCCGGCGGCCGTCACCTCGTCGTGCTCGTCACTGACCTGCGCCTTGGTCTGCTCGACCGCCTCGGCCCAGGCCGCCTCGTACGCCTCAGGGGTGTCGGTGGGGTCGAGACCACGCTCTCGCAGCGAGCGGTCGGCGAGGAACTCGACGTTGCCACCCAGCATGATGTCGGTGCCGCGACCGGCCATGTTGGTGGCGACGGTGACCGCGCCCCGGTGCCCGGCCAGCGCGACGATCGCGGCCTCCCGTTCGTGCTGCTTGGCGTTCAGCACCTCGTGCGGGACGCCGCGCCGGGTCAGCAGCCGTGCCAGCCGCTCGGACTTCTCCACGCTGGTGGTGCCGACCAGGATCGGCTGTCCCTGCTCGTGCCGCACGGCGATGTCGTCGACCACCGCGTTGAACTTGGCGTCCTCGGTGCGGTAGACGAGGTCCGGCTCGTCGGTCCGCGCCACCGGCTCGTTGGTGGGGATCGGCACCACGCCGAGGCTGTAGGTCTTGTCGAACTCGCTGGCCTCGGTCATGGCCGTGCCGGTCATCCCGGCGAGCTTCTCGTACAGCCGGAAGTAGTTCTGCAAGGTGATGGTCGCCAGCGTCTGGTACTCCTCTCGGACGCGGACCTTCTCCTTGGCCTCGATCGCCTGGTGCAGCCCCTCGTTGTAACGACGGCCCTCGAGGATCCGCCCGGTGTGCTCGTCGACGATGAGCACCTCACCCTCGAGCACGACATACTCCTTGTCGCGGCGGAACAGCTCCTTGGCCTTGATGGAGTTGTTGAGGAAGCTGATCAGCGGCGTGTTGACCGAGTCGTACAGGTTGTCGATGCCGAGGTGGTCCTCCACCTTTTCGATACCGGGCTCCAGCACGGACACCGTGCGCTTCTTCTCGTCCACCTCGTAGTCCTCGTCGCCGCGCATCTGCTGCGCGAGCACCGCGAACTCGGCGTACCAGCGCACCTCTTCCTGCGTGGGACCGGAGATGATCAAAGGCGTTCGGGCCTCGTCGATGAGGATCGAGTCGACCTCGTCGAGAATCGCGTAGTAGTGCCCGCGCTGAACGCACTGCTCGATAGCGGTTGCCATGTTGTCGCGCAGGTAGTCGAAACCGAGCTCGTTGTTCGTCCCGTACGTGATGTCACAGCCGTACGCGGCGCGCCGTTGCGCCGAGCTCATGCCGGGCAGGATGGTGCCGACGCTCATGCCCAGGAAGTGGTAGACGCGGCCCATCCACTCCGCGTGGTACTTGGCGAGGTAGTCGTTGACGGTGACGATGTGCACGCCGCGGCCGGTGAGCCCGTTGAGGTAGACCGGCAGCGTCGCGACCAGCGTCTTGCCCTCGCCGGTCTTCATCTCGGCGATGTTGCCGAGGTGCAGGGCGGCGCCGCCCATGATCTGGACGTCGAAGTGCCGCTGCCCGAGCACCCGCCGAGCTGCCTCCCGCACGGTCGCGAAGGTCTCGGGCATGAGCCGGTCGAGCGACTCACCGTCGGTCAGTCGCTGACGGAACTCGTCGGTCTGGCCACGCAGCTCCTCGTCGCTCATCGCGATGAACTCGTCTTCGATGACGTTGGCCTGCTTGGCGACCGATTCGAGCTGGCGCAGGATCTTGCCCTCGCCCATCCGGAGGATCTTGTCGAGCAGTGCAGGCACGGGGCTGGCTCCTGGGGTCGGTGCTTCGGTACGCCGGCGCACGAGGTGACGCACCCCGTGAGCGGTCGTGCCCTGTCATGGTAGTGCGCGCTGTTGAGGCTCAGCGCCTCCTGCCCACCTCGGCTGCCAGGTCAGCGGCCAGGTCGCCCGCCGGAGCCACCGCCACGTCGTCGAGGCCCAGCCAGCGGGCCAAGGTGTCGAGCTCGGTGGCCAGCTCCGTCGCGGTCTGCCGGGGGGCATCCGGCTCGACGTGGGCCGCGGCCACCCGCAGCACCCCGGCGGCGCGATCGGCCTTGAGGTCGACCCGCGCGACCAGCCGGTCGCCAAGCAGGAACGGGAGCACGTAGTAGCCGTGGACGCGCTGCGCGGCCGGTACGTAGATCTCGATGCGGTAGCGGAAGCCGAATAGTGCCTCAGCCCGGGCACGCTCGAACACCAGTGGGTCGAAGGGGCTCAGCAGGGCCCGGGCGTGGACCCGCCTGGGGATGCGAGCGTCCCGGTGCAGGTATGCCGGGCGCCGCCAGCCGGTGACGGTGACCGGCAGCAGCCGGCCCATCTCGACCAGCTCGCGCACCGCTTGCCTGGTGGGCTCGGGACGGAGCCGGAAGTAGTCCCGCAGGCACTGCTCGCTCCCGATCCCGTGTGCCCGCGCGGCCGCCTCCAGCAGGGTGCGGTGCGCCTCGTCGTCGGTCGGTGTGGCTGCTGCCAGCACGGCCGTGGGCAGCACCCGCTCGGGCAGGTCGTAGATCCGCTCGAAGGCAGCCGTACGGCCGCGGGAGGTGACCTGCCCGGTCCAGAACAGCCACTCCAGGGCGGTCTTGACCGCCGACCAGTTCCACCCCCACCCGGTGCGGTCGATGCTCACGTCCTGCCCTATCTGCCGCGCGGTCAGCGGACCGTCCGAGGCGACGTCGTCGAGGACCCGACGGACGAGCTTCGGCTGCTCGAGGGCGAGTCGGCGCATCCCGCCCCACGCATGGTCGTGGGCGCGCGCCATCCGGTGCCGCAACGCGGGCTGCAAGTCGACCCGCACCAGCGACGCCTCGTGCGCCCAGTACTCGAACAACCGTCGCGGCGCCCTGCCGTACGCGCGGTCCAGCAGCTCGCGCGGGTAGGGGCCGAGCCGGCTGAACAGGGGCATATAGTGCGCCCGCACCACCACGTTGACCGAGTCGATCTGGAACAGAGCCAGCCGGTCTACCACCCTGGCCAGGTGCCGGGCACCGACGCCGCCTGCACCGAACGGCCGCCGGTCGGCGAAGCCTTGCGCAGCCAGCGCCACCCGGCGGGCGTGCAGGAGACTCAGCCGCTCTGGTCGCGGCCTCCCGTGGCTGCTCACCGGCGTCACTGTAGGGGCGCCCACCCCCCGCGACTGACGGGTGCGGGGCGGTCTGGGCCGGTGAGGCGATCGCGCCACATCGGGGCTGCTCCGGCGACCCCCGGATGTCTCGACGTCCGTGCGCCAGTCGCAGCACTACGGCAGGTCGAGGAGCTTCTCCCGCACGGCGTACATCACGGCCTCCATCCGGGAGTGCAACTGCAGCTTCTCCAAGATGTTGCGGACGTGGTTCTTGACCGTGTTCTCGCTGATGAACAGCTCACGAGCGATCTCGCGGTTGCTGCGGCCACGGGCCACCAGGCGCAGCACCTCTAGCTCGCGGTCCGTGAGCCGCGGCGGGGTGACCGTGTCCGACCCCGCGTTGCCCAGCTGCTTGAACTCGTCCAGCAGCTTGACCGCCATCGCCGGGCTTATCAGCGACTGCCCGTCGGCCACCAGCCGCACCGCCTGGGCGACCTCGTCGAGGGAGGCATCCTTGAGCAGATAGCCGGAGGCTCCGGACCTTATCGCGTCGTACAGGTCGGACCCTTCGTCGCTGGCCGTCAACATCACGATGCGCACCGACGGCATCACCGCCTTGAGCGCGGCGCAGGTTGCGATCCCGCCCTTGCCGGGCATCCGTACGTCCAGCAGGACAACGTCGGGGTCAGTACGCAGGGCGACCTCGACCGCGGACTCGCCGTCACCGGCCTCGCCTACCAGCTCGATGCCGTCGCGCGCTCCGACCAGCACCGTAAGCCCGCGCCGGAACAGCTCCTGGTCGTCGACGACGAGCACCCGCACCGGGTCCGCCGCGGGGGTTTCGGAGGCCTGCACCGAGACGTCCCCGGGCCGGTCCGACGGGGCGCCGAACGGCGAGCCGGAGTCGTGCTCGGGACGCGGGGACACGCCTTGACTATCGCAGCAACCGGTGCGGGTCGGACCAGATTCGCTTCATACCTCGAGCCGGATCACGCCGTAGTCGTAGCCACGACGCCGGTAGACCACGCTCGGCAGCTCGCTGCTCTTGTCCACGAACAAGAAGAAGTCGTGGCCCACCAGCTCCATCTCGTACAGCGCCTGGTCGAGCGTCATCGGAGCGGCGCGGTGGTGCTTCTCGCGGACGACGACCGGCCCGTCGCCGATGACGGTAAGCGGGCCGACCTGGTGCGGCTCGCCGCCGCTGGCCGGACCCTGCGTTGCCTCGGGCGGCGCCGGCGCGGTCACGGCAGCGGCCCGGGACAACGACTGCGGAGAGCGCGAACCGTGGTGCACGCGTCGTCGGTCGGCAGCCTTGCGCAATCGGGCCTGCAGCCGGAGCAGGGCGCCGTCCAGGGCGGCCATCTTGTCCTCGGCAGCCGCCTCGGCGCGGATCACCGGCCCGCGAGAGAAGACGGTGAGCTGCAGGCGCACCGCCCGGTCGTGCTGGCGGGGGTTGCGTTCCCGGGTCACCTCGACGTCGATCCTGGCGACGCGGTGGTCGTACTTCTCCAACCGAGACAATTTGTCCGCGACATGGTCGCGGAACCTCTGGCTGATCTCGCAGTGCCGGCTCGAGACGACGATCTCCACGGACCAGGCCTCCTCCCGTCGGTGGTCCGACGCTAACGCTCGGTCAGGGTGAGCGGAAGGGCGCGCATCGCATCCGGGTCAGCAGAGGCCGGTCGCCGGGGAACGCGGCGACGGGTCACGGCGACCGCGGCCACCGCGTCCACCGGCCAGCTCGCCGCCAGCAACGCCCGCACCGCCTCGGCGGCGGTTGCTCCGGTCGTGAGTCGTCGTCGACCACGATGCGAGTCCGTGGCAACCCTCGCGCCGGTGGTGCGGTCAGTGCTCCGCGCAGGTTGACCGCCCGCTCGTACGCGTCCAGCCCGGACTGGTCGACGACCTCGCGCCGGTGGGTCAGTCGAGCGACCACGGCGACCGGTTGGCCGCGACGCCGAAGCAGCCGGGCGGCGGCGCGGGCCAGGTCAGCGACCGGGTCGCGGCCACGCCGGCGCCGGCTGACCCGCGACGAGGGCACCGGCACCAGCTCGACGTCCGCCAGGGACGTCTGCTCCGCCACGACCGCCTGCTGCAGCGCGTGCTCGACGACCGTTGCGAGCATCCGGGCGAGCGGCTCGCACAGGCCGGCCCGCCCGTCGTCCTTGTACGCCACGATCAGCTGCCGCAGGACGTCGGCGTAGTCGCCACCCGCATACGGCGGGACACCGGCGCGAAAGAGGATCGGCGGCCGCGGGTCGGGCCAGGCCAGGCGCGGACTGGCAACCGTCCACCGTCGGCAGGCTGCGCACAGCACCGACCCGGGGTGCGCGCAGCCGGCGCAGCGTGAGCCGAGCACCAGGTCGGCTACCGCGCTGCTGAGACCCATGCCGGCAGCCTGGCCGATCGGGCCGCCGGTGGCGGCCGGCATCGCGCCGGTTGTGGAAGACGTCAGTCGGGGTAGCGGGGGTGCCGCACGTTCTCGGCGAACTGGGCCCAGTCGGCCTCGCCGTCCAGGGCGAACAGCCGGCCCCGGCGGTCGCCGACGACTGGTTCGGCGCCGGTGACCCCGGACGCGGTCAGGTCGACCGCCCCCACCGGTCCCAGCACGGCCTCGCCGCTCAAGATGCCGCCCTCGATCGACGACCCGTCGATGGCCACCCGGTACACCTGGACCGGCTCGTCGACCAGCCGGCCGAGCAGGCTCAGCTGAGACGGCCCTCCCCAGGCCGGTGCGGCAAGCTCCGCCAGCCCGCTGCCGCGCATCGGCACGGCATACGCCCGGTCGAGGCGGCGCACGATGCGACCGCTCGGACCGCGGACGACGCGAGCAACCACGAGCACCGGTCCCCGTACGGGTGGCTCGCGAACCCCGCCCCGCCAGCGGCCGGTCCAGCGGTCCACCAACAGGGCGATCCGCGCCCCGTCGGCAGACAGCGCGAACGAGCGGACCGCGACTGCGGGCGGCAACCCCCCGAGCACCGGCAGCGCCGTGGGCCTGCCGGCATTGAGGACGACCAGCTGAGTGCCTTTGGCGGGGGATGTCCGTTCGAGCACCCATAGCTGCCCGGTGCGGTCCCACTGCGGGTCGTGCAGCGTCCCGTCGGTCTCGTACCAGGTGGAGATGTCGCCGGGCTCGGAGGTGTACGGGCCGACGCGCACCAGCTGGCGGGACCGGTCGGTGCCCGCGACCCGGTCCAGCGTGGCCTCGACGCTGATCTCGCCGAGCTGCCGCTGACGACCGCCCCACCAGCCGCTGAGCCGGGTCATGGCGTCGGCGTCTACCGCGACCACATGGCCCTGCCGGACGCCGAACAGCTGCGTGCGTGCCCCGAGCCCGGCCGGGTCCGACGGGTCGTACTCCTGCCAAGACGCGGTGCTCTGCACCTGCTCCACGCCGGGCACCGCAAGTGGCGCGCCCGCGGCGCTGACCTGTACGCCCTCGACCCCGGACGCCTGCGACAAGGTCCACACCAGCTGCGCCGACAACCGCTCCCGCTGGCTGCCGGACAGCCCGGTGACCGCCTCGCTGAGGCTGACGTCGACAATGCCGTCGGTACCCAGCGGCGCCGAGACCCGGACGTCGGCCTTCGCCGACACCGTCGTGACCGCCTGTCCGCGCAACCACCTTGTCGGTCCGGCCAGCAGCCCTTCGGCCAGGTCAGTGGTCAGCTGGTCGCCGAGCGGCAGCCAGACCGGGTCGGGGACAAGGGCGGCACCGGTGGGGTCGAAGAAGTACAGGTCGTGCGGCCGGAAGTACTCCTCGAAGTAGCCCGCGCTCAGCAGCAGCGCGGACGGGGGGTCGGAGATCCGCCAGCCGGAGTCGGTCCGGACGACGTCGAGCGTGCGACGTACCGACCGACCGGTCGGCACCGGGTGGTAGGTGCCCCGGGTGTCGAGGCGGGCCACCTCCAGCGTGCGCAGCCCGACGCTGCCGCGTGGCGCTGTGACCTGGACGTCGGCCAGGGACGAGGTGGTGTAGACAACCGTGCGCCGGCCGGGATCCCAGCGCTCAGCCGCTCGCGGGGTCAAGAAGTCGCGGGCCACCGAGGTCGAGACGGGAAAGGCCTCGTTGGCGGTGAGGAACCCGGTCACCACCTCGGCGGGTGTGGCTCCGACCTGCGGGCCGGACGGGACCACCTGGACCAGGACGTCCACCTCGGCACCGCGGGGCGGCACCTGCTCGACCGAGCCGCTGGTCGGCAGCGAGACGCAGCCCGACACCATCCCCGCCAGAACGAGCCCGGTGAGCACGCGCAGGGCAGCCTCGGCCGCACGCAGCCGGGTCCTCACGGCGCCGCCGGCGCGGTGCCGGCCGTCGCCCGGTGGCTGCGGACGAGTGCTAGATCGGTCGGGACCAGTGGGATCGGGGAGCGGGACAGGTCGTTCCCGGCCCGGCGGGGCAGGGTGAGCCGGAACTGACTGCCCAGGCCCGGCTCGCCCCAGGCCTGCAGCCAGCCGCCGTGCAGCTGCGCGTCCTCCAGCGCTATCGCGAGCCCCAGTCCGGTGCCCCCGCCGCTGCGGGCACGGGCCGGGTCCGCCCGCCAGAACCGGTTGAACACCAGGGTCGTCTCACCCGCTCGCAGCCCGGTGCCGTAGTCGCGCACCGCCACCGCCGCTGCGTGGTCGTCGGCACCGACGAGCACCTCGACCCGCTCGCTGCGGCTGTGCGCTATGGCGTTGGCGACCAGGTTGCGGACCACGCGCTCGACCCGCCGCGGGTCTGCCTCGGCTGAGACCGAGCCGGTGCCCGGTACGGGCAGCACCCGCACCACGACGGTGATGCCGGCGGCCGCTGCCACCGGCCGCTGTGCCTCGACCACCCGGTCGGCCAGCTCGCCCAGGTCGACCTGCGCCAGCTCCAGGTGCGCGGCGAGGGCGTCGAAGCGGCTGATCTCCAGCAGGTCGGTCAGCAGCGACTCGAAGCGGTCCAGCTCACGGCGCAACAGCTCGGCCGAGCGCCCGGTTGCCGAGTCGAAGCTGCTCCGCGCGTCGTGCAACACCTCTGCCGCCATCCGTACGGTCGTCAGCGGCGTGCGCAGCTCGTGCGAGACGTCGGACACGAAGCGACGCTGCATCCGGGACAGGTCCTCGAGCTGGCGGATCTGCCGCTGCAGGTTGCCGGCCATCTGGTTGAAGGACTGTCCGAGCCGGGCTATGTCGTCACGGCCCCGGACCTGCATCCGCTCCTCCAGCCGACCCGCGGCGAGCCGTTCGGCGATCCGCCGGGCCAGTCGCACCGGAGTCACCACCTGCCGGGTGACCAGCCAGGCCACCCCCGCGACCAGCACCATCAGCAGCAGCCCGGACAGCAGGACGACCCGGGCGACCAGCCCGAGTGTGCGCTGCTGCTCGGCGAACGGGTACAGGTAGTACAGCGCGTACTCAGCCTCGCCGCCCGGCGTCTGCACGCGCGTTCCGACCGCGATCCCAGCGCCGTCGGCCCGGTCGTCCTGCTCGTCGACGAAGTCGATGGTGGTGTACGTCCACCAGGTGCCCGACCCGACCCGCACCCTGTCCCGCAGATCGGTCGGCAGGCTGTCGACACCGACGTCGACCGACTCCCGGCGCACGCCGTCGGAGAAGTCGTCGTCGCCGAGCGGCCCCACCAGCACCACGACGTGCTCCAGCGGCGAGTCCCCACGGCTGGCCAGGTTCTGCACCAGCTGGTCGACGACCTGCTCGGCGCCCTCGTCGCCAGTGCTCGCGGACGCGTCCAGCTCCTCCTGCACCTGGGAGAACTCCGCCTCGGCCTGCGCCAGGGATGCGTCCCGCTTGTCGGCGACCAGCCCGGCGCTGATCTGGCTGAGCATCAACCACGCCGTCAGGGACAGGACCACCGCGCCAAGGATGAGCGTGCTGAGCACGATCCGGGCCGTGATCGACACCTGCCAGGCGGTGACGACCGGCCGGAGCGGTGCCCCGAGCAGCCGGCGCCAGATCGGTAGCGGCGGTTGCTGCCCGGGCGGGTTCCCGGCATCGGCCACGATCAGTCGGTGCCGGCCTTGTAGCCGACCCCCCGGACGGTCACCACGGTCTCGGGATTCTCCGGGTCGTGCTCGATCTTCGAGCGCAGCCGCTGGACGTGTACGTTGACCAGCCGGGTGTCAGCCGCATGCCGGTAGCCCCACACCTGTTCCAGCAGCACCTCACGGGTGAAGACCTGCCACGGCTTGCGGGCAAGGCACAGCAGCAGGTCGAACTCCAGGGGTGTCAGCGTCACCTCGGTGCCGTCACGGCGCACGCTGTGGCCGGCGACGTCGATGGTGACGTCCCGGATGGTGATCTGCTCGGGGGAGGGTTCCTCGAACCGGCGCAGCCGGGCCCGGATGCGTGCGACCAGCTCCTTGGGCTTGAACGGCTTGACCATGTAGTCGTCGGCGCCCGACTCCAGCCCGACCACCACATCGATGGTGTCGCCGCGCGCGGTGAGCATCACGATGGGCACCCCGGACTCGGCCCGAAGCTGCTTGCAGACGTCGATACCGTCCAAACCCGGCAGCATCACGTCGAGAAGCACGATGTCCGGGCGGTGCTGGCGGAACGCGGCCATCGCCTGGTCGCCGGTGCTGCACACCAGCGGCTCGAAGCCCTCCTGGCGCAGCACGATGGTGAGCATCTCGGCCAGGCTGGGGTCGTCGTCGACCACCAGGACCCGGCCTCGGTGCATGCCACCGGACGCCCCCGACGACTGTGTGTGATCGGCCTCGATCAGGTCGGTGTGCACCCCGTCAGCGTACGCGGACGGGCACCGGCGCCGGCCGGGAACGCGCTCAGTAGCGGTAGTGGTCGGACTTGTACGGGCCCGCCTGGTCCACCCCGAGGTAGGAGGCCTGGTCCTTGGTCAGCTCGGTGAGCCGCACCCCGAGTGCGTCCAGGTGCAACCGGGCGACCTCCTCGTCGAGGTGCTTGGGCAGCACGTGCACGCCGACGAGGTAGTCCTCGGCCCGGGTGAAAAGCTCGATCTGGGCCAGCACCTGGTTGGTGAACGAGGTGCTCATCACGAACGACGGATGCCCGGTCGCGTTGCCGAGATTCAACAACCGGCCCTCGCTGAGCACGATCACCGTGTGCCCGTCGGGAAAGGCCCACACGTCCACCTGTGGCTTGACCGTCGTACGGGTGACGCCAGGTGTCGAGGCCAGCCCGGCCATGTCGATCTCGTTGTCGAAGTGGCCGATGTTGCCGAGGATCGCCTGGTGCTTCATCGCCGCCATGTGCGCGGCGGTGACGATGTCCTTGTTGCCGGTGGCGGTGACGATGATGTCGGCCGTCGAGACGATGTCGTCGAGGCGGGCCACCTGGTATCCGTCCATCGCGGCCTGCAACGCGCAGATCGGGTCTATCTCGGTGACGATCACTCGGGCACCCTGTCCGCGCAACGACTCGGCGCAACCCTTGCCGACGTCGCCGTAGCCACAGACGACCGCCACCTTGCCGCCGATGAGCACGTCGGTGGCCCGATTGATCCCGTCGATCAGCGAGTGCCGGCAGCCGTAGCGGTTGTCGAACTTCTGCTTCGTCACCGCGTCGTTGACGTTGATTGCGGGAAACAGCAGCGTCTGGTCCCGTGCCCGCTCGTACAGCCGCAGTACCCCGGTGGTGGTCTCCTCGGTCACTCCCTGCACGGACGCCCCGAGACTGGTCCATCGTGTCGGGTCCTCGTTCTGCGAGCGGCCCAGCAGGGCAAGGACCTCCTTCAGCTCGGCATTGTCGGTGCTGTCCGGCGGCGGCACCGCGCCCGCCTGCTCGTACTGTGCCCCGAGGTGGACGAGAAGGGTGGCGTCGCCGCCGTCGTCGAGGATCATGTTGGGCCCGCTGTGTGGCCGGTCGCCGGCCCAGGTGAGCGCTTGCTCGGTGCACCACCAGTACTCCGCGAGCGTCTCGCCCTTCCACGCGAACACCGGCACCCCGGCGGGGGCGTCGACCGTGCCGCCGGGGCCGACCACCACGGCGGCGGCGGCGTGGTCCTGCGTGGAGAAGATGTTGCAGCTGGCCCACCGCACGTCGGCGCCGAGGGCGACCAGGGTCTCGATGAGCACGGCGGTCTGCACGGTCATGTGCAGCGAGCCGGTGATCCTGGCCCCGGACAGCGGCCGGGTGCCGCCGTAACGCTCCCGCATCGCCATCAGACCCGGCATCTCATGCTCGGCCAGGGTGATCTCGGTCCGGCCGAACTCGGCAAGGCCGAGGTCGGCGACCTTGTGGGGCAGGGTGCGTGTGGTCATCCGGTCAGCGTACGAGACCGTCGGTTGAGGCTGCCGTCAGGCGCCGTCGGCAAGCAGCCGGGAGGTGGTGCCCAGTCCCACCGCCAGGTAGGCGGCGGCGTACGAACCGGTCGCCAGCAGTGCGCCGTAGCGGGCGATCGGTGGGCCCTGCGTGCCGGCCACGCGATGCACGCGTACGTCCCGGCTCTCGGCAGCTGCAGTGAGCCGCCCGCGCTGCTCGCGGACGACCGCACCGTCGTCGTCGTCGTCGAGCACACCAGCGCCGGACGCACACCACTGTCAGCGCCGTGGCCTTCAGAGGGGTCAGCACTGGCCTCGGCACTGGGGTCGGCACCGCGGTCGGCTCCGCGCTTGGCGAACGGGTCGGCGAACGGGTCGGCGAACAGGTCGTGCCGTCCAGCCACCGCCAGGACGGGGAGCAGGTGGTCCGCGTCCGCGGCCAGCGCCGCCCGACCGGAGGCTCGCCGCAGCGTCTCCGCGACCCGCCGCGCCGCCCGCGCCGCCAGCACCGAGCCGCCCCACACCAGCGGGGTGGCGTCGGCGAGCACGATGGCAAGCTCCTTGCCTGGGTTGCCGGCGATGTCCTCGTACGGCGAGCAGGCCACCGCCACCGCGTCGAGGGCTCGGGCGACCTGCTCCGCGTCGACCTCAGGTCCCAGCCCGACGCGGTGCAGCGCCTGCAGCACCACCACCGCCACCGCGAGCGTGTCGGTCGACACCGTCGGCAGCAGCGTGGTGGACCGGCTGGCAGCGCCCTCGGCTAGCCCCGCATGCGGTGAGCACGCGAGCAGCAGCGTGCAGCCACGGCGCACCGCCTCGTGCACCGCGGACGTGGCCGCGTCGTCACCGCTGCTAGCGGCCAGCACCACCACCATGTCGATCGCCCCGGCCCAGCCGGGCAGTCCCGGACCGGGCCAGGCGACGAACGGCACCGGGCACCACGGCTCCAGAACCGCCCGCAGCAGCCGCGAATCCGCGCCCGCCACCACCATCGCCCGCGGCCGCCAGTCGGCGCCGTCACCCGGCAAGAGGGAACCTACGGCCTCGCGGGTCGAGTCCACCTCGACGCGGACTCGTGCGCCGGACTCGGCGAGCCGTCGCAGCAGCGGGTCGGCGGCCGCCAGCGCGGTTTCGTCGTCGAGGCTGGAGTCGTCGAACATGTCGCGGCGCTCAGCCCTGGTTTGCGTCCTGCGAGGCAGGAGCCGGGGTGGTGTCGGTCGGTCGCCGAGCCTCGTCGACGAGCAGCACCGGGATGTCGTCGCGAACCGGGTAGGCCAGCCCGCACC
>Ga0136614_10001513_pt1 | contig 13741 bp, 13 predicted proteins | sample AntDrymUQ2792106_2_FD_106643 | JGI IMG/M metagenome (GOLD analysis project Ga0136614, IMG submission 106643) | Polar desert sand microbial communities from Dry Valleys, Antarctica - metaG UQ279 (21.06) | ecosystem: Environmental > Terrestrial > Soil > Desert | place: Antarctica: Dry Valley...
CGCCTGCGGCGGCGAGGAGGCAACGGCCAACGCCGAGGAGTTCTGCGCCGAGGTCGACACCAACAAGGAGGCCATCATCGCCCCCAAGCTGCGCACGGACGCTGACGTCCGAGCGTTCGTCGACCTGCACCGACGCCTCGGCGAACTGGCCCCGCTCGCCATCGAGCAAGAGTGGAACGACGTCACATCGAACTACGCGACGGCAGCAATGATCGATCCCGACGACCCGGAGTCGGTCGAACGGGCCAAGTCGAAGGCCTACGCCACCGAGCGTTCCGCCGTTGGCGTGCGTGACTGGTTGCGGGCCACATGCCGGGTCAACCTCGGACCGGTCACCACGATCGTCCCCCAGCGTGCCCCCACCGCCCCAGCCCCGACGGCCACGACCACAACGCCCGGCTGAGCTGCGTGGATGCCCGTGACGCGAACGTTGGCTGATGCGCACTGACTAGCTCGGGATCTCACCCCGCCGCACGATGACCTTGTCTACGAGGCCGTATTCCCTCGCCTCGTCGGCGGTGAACCAACGGTCGCGCTCGGAGTCGGCCTGGATCTGCTTCACCGGTTTGCCCGAGTGCTGGGCCGTGAGCTCGGCCATCCGGCGCTTCGTGTAGACGTGCTGCTCGGCCTGGATGGCGATGTCGGACGCTTGGCCCCGCAGCCCGGCGAGCGGCTGGTGCATCATGATGCGGGCATTGGGCAACGTGAAGCGCTTGCCGGCCTCACCTGCGGTGAGTAGGAACTGGCCCATCGAGGCCGCCAACCCGAGGCAAACGGTGGCCACGTCACAGCCGACGAACTGCATCGTGTCGTAGATCGCCATCCCGGCCGACACCGAGCCGCCAGGGCTGTTGATGTAGAGCCAGATGTCGTCGTCGTTCTCCCCTTCGAGGAAGATCAGTTGGCCGCAGACCTGGTTGGCGACGTCGTCGCTCACCTCGGACCCGAGCAGCAGCACGCGGCTCTTCAACAGGCGGTTGAAGACCTCGTCACGAGGGTCGGCTCCGGCTTCGAGGGCATGGGGAACGATGGTCTCCGACATGCCCGGCACGCTACCGCCGCGTCAAAGCCGCTGATCGTGACCGCTTCGGCCCGTGGACACCAACGGTGCAGGGTCTGGCGACGAGGGAAGCGCCAGCGACGAGGAGCAGTCGAGCGAACGAAGCGAGCGAGACCGCTAAGACGGGATCTCGCCGCGCTTCACGATGACCTTGTCGACCAGGCCGTAATCCCTGGCTTCCTGAGCCGTGAACCAGCGGTCTCGTTCTGAGTCGGCACGGATCTGCTCCACGGGCTGGCCCGAGTGCTGGGCGATCAGCTCGGCCATGCGGCGCTTCGTGTACGAGAACTGCTCGGCCTGGATGGCGATGTCGGAGGCCTGGCCTCGCAGCCCGGCGAGCGGCTGGTGCATGACCATGCGAGCGTTGGGCAGCGTGAAACGCTTGCCGGCCTCCCCGGCGGTCAGCAGGAACTGGCCCATCGAGGCGGCGAACCCGAGGCACACCGTGGCGACGGCGCAACCGACGAACTGCATCGTGTCGTAGATCGCCATGCCTGCGGTCACGGACCCGCCGGGGCTGTTGATGTAGAGCCAGATGTCATCGTCGCTCTCACCTTCCAGAAAGATCAGCTGGGCGCACACGCGGTTGGCACTCTCGTCGTCGACCTCTGAACCGAGCAGCACCACCCGGTTCTTGAGCAACCTGTTGAACACCTCGTTGCGCGAACCGGTACCTTCTTCGAGCGCCTGCGGGAGGATCGGAGCGACCATGGTCCGCAGGTTACCGGCGTCGCCGACACGCTCGCCCGAGACTCGCGATGGGCAGGCGGCAGGTATGACAGAGTCGAGAGATGGCTGATTTCTTCGTGGGCGGGGCGATCGACGCTACGAAGCACGAACGCACCGGAGACTCCACGACCATCGAGTCCGACGATCTCACGACACATGGCGTGATCGTCGGCATGACGGGATCCGGGAAGACCGGCCTCGGCATCGTCCTCATCGAGGAGGCGCTGTCAGGCGGGCTTCCGGTGCTGATCATCGATCCGAAGGGCGACCTGACGAACCTGTGCCTGATGTTCCCAGAGCTGAGCCCGGACGATTTCCGGCCGTGGATCGATGAGTCGCAGGCGACAGCAGCCGGTGTCACACCCGACGAGTTCGCCGCCCAGCAGGCGGAGACCTGGAAGAACGGTCTGGCGTCGTGGGACATCACCGCAGAGCGCATCGCCGCGCTCCGCGACAAGGTCGACTTCACCATCTACACGCCGGGATCGAAGGCCGGGTTCCCGATCAACCTCATGGGGTCGCTGCAGGCCCCGCCCACCGACGACGCCGAGATCGTTGGCGACGAGGTCGAGGGATTCGTGTCGGGTTTGCTCGGCCTCGTCGGCATCGCCGCCGACCCGTTGTCGAGCAAGGAGCACATCCTCCTTTCCAACCTCATCCACCACGCCTGGTCCAGCGGTCAACACATCGACCTGCCGACGCTCGTGGCGATGGTGCAGAAGCCGCCGATCCGCAAGCTCGGCGTGTTCGAGCTGGACCAGTTCTTCCCACCCGACGATCGCACCAAGCTGGCAATGTCGCTCAACGGGCTGCTGGCATCGCCGTCGTTCGCGGCGTGGGCCGAAGGAGCACCGCTCGACATCCAATCGTTGCTCTACAAGGCCGACGGCACCGCTCGCTGCGCCATCGTCACGACGGCACACCTGTCCGACGAGGAGCGCCAGTTCGTCACATCGCTCATCTTGGCGAAGCTGGTGACGTGGATGCATCGCCAGAGCGGCGTCAGCGATCTGCGGGCGATGCTGTACATGGACGAGGTGATGGGCTACCTACCACCGACGGAGAATCCGCCCACGAAGAAGCCGATCATGACCCTGATGAAGCAGGCTCGGGCGTTCGGTGTCGGTGTGGTGCTGGCCACCCAGAACCCTGTCGACGTCGATTACAAGGCACTGTCCAACGCCGGCACGTGGATGGTTGGCCGGCTGCAGACCGAGCGCGACAAGAAGCGGCTGCTCGACGGCATGAGCTCCGCCGCTGGCGGTGTCGACCTGCGTGCCGTGAGCGACATCATCAGCGGACTGGACAAGCGCGAGTTCGTGCTGCGCAAGGCGGGCGAGGACCAGCCAGAGGTGTTCACGACGCGCTGGGCGATGAGCTACCTGCGCGGGCCGTTGACGCGCGATCAGATCGCCACGCTGATGACCCCGTTGAAGGGCTCCGAGCCAGCGCCCACCGACGGTGCCGGCGCACCCGCCCCCGCCTCCGCCGCCGAAGCGACCGGCGCCTCCCCAGCACCTCAAGCGGCGGTTGGCGACGACGCGACGCCGGTGATGCCCGAGGTGGCTGCCGGCGTGATCGTGCGCTTCGTGGACCCGGCCGCGCCGTGGCTGTCCGAGGTCGGCGCCAGCGGGTCGGGGGGTCGTCTCGAGCCTTCCATTGTCGCCCGCGTCAACGTCCGCTACGACGACCGAGCCGCAGGAGACCTCGTCCACGACGCGGAGTACGAGGCCGTCGTCTTCCCGCTCACGTCGCCACCCGACGTCTCCAGGGCGATCGCCGTCGACTACGACGACCGCGATCTCGTCGACACCCCGCCTCCGGGTGCCGTGTACCGACTCGGCGACGTGGCGCTCGGTGAGAAGTCACTGTTCACCCAGGCGGAGCGGGATCTCACCGACCACCTCGTGCGCACCATGACGCTCGAGCTCCGGACGAATCGGGAGTTGAAGCTCTCCTCGCGCCCAGCCGAGAAACCCGAGGACTTCGAGGCGCGCTGTCTCAAAGTCGCCGACGAGCACGCCGACATGGAGATCGCCGAGCTGCGCGACAAGTACGAGGCCAAGGTGACCAAGCTGCGGACCCAGATCGGTGCCGCCGAGGACCGCGCGGGCGTCGTCGAGAGCGAGGGCAAGGGTCGCCAACGCGACGAGCTGCTCTCGACGGCCGGGTCCGTGCTCGGCGGGCTGCTGAGTGGGCGCCGCTCCAAGGGCCGCCTGCTCGGCTCGATCCTCGGCAAGGCCGGCCGGGCGGCGCGGGGACAGTCCCGCTCGCGCACCGCCGAACGCCGGATCGAGGAGGCTGACAACAAGGTCACCAGACTCACCGACGAGTTGGAGGCGTTGGACGCCGAGCTCTCGGCCGAGATCACCGAGATCGACGCCCGTTGGATGGAGACGGCGAAGCAGATCACGACCATGTCCGTGTCGGCCGAGAAGTCCGACGTCGAGGTCGTGCAGATCTGTCTCACCTGGCTCCCCGTCGCCTGACGGCGCCGCGGTAGCGTGCGGACGCCACGCGGGCGTGGCGGAACTGGCAGACGCGCAGGATTTAGGTTCCTGTTCCCCAGAGGAGTGAGGGTTCGAGTCCCTCCGCCCGCACCATGCATGCCACCGAGATCCCCACACCCGCCCCGGTCATCGACCGGCGCACATTCGAGGCCAACCTCGACATCATGACCGCGGCGCACCCTGGCGCGACACTGCGCCCGCACGTGAAGGCCCACAAGTGCACAGCCATCGCCAGGGCCCAACACGAACGGCGCCACACCGGTTTCACGTGCGCCACTCCCCGAGAGGTCCTGGGAATGGCCGACGCAGGGCTCGGCGACGACCTGCTGCTGGCCAACGAGACCATCGACTCGCGCCGTCTCGCCGCCATGGCAGCTCGCCAGGACGATGCCAGCATCACGATCGCTGTGGACAGCGAGGCCACAGTTGCCGCTGCCATCGCCGCCGGTATCCGGCGCTGCGTGATCGACGTCGATGTCGGGCTTCCGCGCTGCGGCTGCGCGCCCGCAGCCGCAGGACATCTCGCTGACACGGCCCGCGCCGGCGGCGTCGAGGTGCGCGGCGTGATGGGCTACGAGGGTCACCTGATGATGGTCACCGACCGCGCCCAACAGCAACGGCAGGTGGCCGACGCGATGGAGCTGCTGAGCCAGGCCCACCGAGATGTCGGCGGTGACATCGTGTCGGCCGGCGGCACGGGCACCTACGACCTCCACGGCGACACCGGTATCACCGAGCTGCAAGCCGGCAGCTACGCGCTGATGGACACCCAGTACGCCACCCTCGGGCTCCCGTTCGGCCATGCACTCACGATCCGGGGCACCGTCATAGCAGTCAAAGACGGCTACGCCGTTGCCGACGTGGGGCTGAAAGCGCTGGGCATGGACCACGGGAACCCGAAGGTGGCGCTCGACGGCGTCGACGTCTGGTTCTGCAGCGACGAGCACATCACGTTCGGCACAGGGCAGATGCAGCTCACGGTCGGCGACCCTGTGGCGGTGCTACCGGCGCATGTCGACCCGACGATGGCGATGCACTCCGTTGCGTACGTCCTCGACGGCGAAGAGGTCGTCGACGCGTGGCCGATCGACCTGCGCGGCTGGGACTAACCCGCCCAGTCATCCGAACGGGTCATGCGGAGCCAGTACCTGGTCAGATACCGGCGCAGCCGCTCGGTTCGGCACCCAGCTCGATGAGCAGGTTGCGGAACGCTCGACCGCGGTGAGAGATCTCGTGCTTCGCCGTGGCGTCCATCTCGGCGAACGTGCGGCCGTCGCCGTCATCGGGTACGAACAACGGGTCGTAGCCGTAGCCACCGCTGCCCCGTTCTGTGTGGGCGATCCGGCCATCGCTCAGGCCCTCGGCGACCACCTCGGAGCCGTCGGGCCAGCGAACGAGCGCCACCGTGCGGAAGCGGGCTGCTCGCCCATCGTCGCCCACGCCACGGAGCAGGGAGAGCAGCCGGGCCCGATTGTCGGCGTATGTGGCATCCTCCCCTGCGAACCGGGCGGCACGAACGCCGGGCGCACCGTCGAGGGCATCCACCTCGAAGCCGGTGTCATCGGCAACGGCCGGTCGGCCAGTGGCCTCCACGATGGCGACGGCCTTCAGACGGGCGTTGCCTACGAGCGTGTCGGCATCCTCCGCCACGTCGGGCACCCAGACCGGGCGCGGGGTGAGAATGACAGCGCCGGCCAACAGCAGCTCGATCTCGGCCACCTTGTGCGGGTTGGCCGACGCGCACACCAGCTCGAGCGGCTCGGGACCTCCCATGATCGGACTCAGCGCTTGGCCGGCGGTTCGGCGATCATCTCCGCCTGCAGCTCCATGATGCGGACGACGCCCTCGCCAGCCAGCTCCAGCAGTCCGTCCAGCTCAGAGCGCGAGAACGCAGCTCCCTCTGCCGTCCCTTGCACCTCCACGAAGCGGGGCTCGCCGCCCTGGACCGGGCGCAGCATCACCACATTCATGTCGACCTCGGCTCTGCTGTCCTCCACGTATGGCAGGTCGAGCATCGGCACGGCGTCGACAATGCCGACGCTGATGGCGGCACAGAAGGAGTGCAGCGGGTGCGCCTTGATCGCACCCGACGCAAGGAGCCGGGCCAGCGCGTCATGGAGGGCCAGAAAGCCGCCGCAGATGCTGGCGGTGCGGGTGCCGCCGTCGGCCTGTAGCACGTCGCAGTCGACAACCACCTGACGCTCCCCGAGCAGTGTCATGTCGCAGCAGGCCCGCAGGCTCCGCCCGATGAGACGCTGGATCTCCACGGTACGGCCGCTCTGCTTGCCCTTGGCCGCCTCTCGACCAACTCGTTCGGGCGACGAACCCGGAAGCATCGAGTACTCCGCCGTCACCCAGCCCTTGCCCGAGCCGCGCATCCAGCGCGGCACGTCCTCGTCGACACTCGCCGTGCACAGGACTCGCGTGCGGCCGAACGACACTAGTGACGAGCCGGCCGCCATCTCGGTGAAGTCACGCTCGAACGTGACGGGGCGCAGGTCGCCAGGCTGGCGACCGTCGGGGCGGGTGGTGCTCGTCGTGGAAGTCATCGGATGTCGGACTCCTGGTTCCAAGGTTCTGTGTGGTCGAGCTCGGGGCCCAGCAGCCGGGCGCCGAGGCGGCGGAAGGCGTCGAGATCGCCGCTCGACAGGAAGCGGTGCTCGCCTCTGCGCCCGTCGGGAGTGCGTAGCAGGTCACGCTCGCCGAGCAGGCGCTGCGCCGCGAAAGCGGTCTCGTCGGCGCTGCTCACGAGCGTCACGTCGTGGCCCATCACATCAGCGATGGTGCGAGCGAGAAACGGGTAGTGCGTGCAACCCAGCAGCAAGGAGTCGACGCCGGCCTGGCGCACCGGCGCCAGCAGCCGCTCCGCCAGCACGGTCACCTCGTCGCCATCGGTCTGTCCGCGCTCCACGAACTCCACGAAGCCTGGGCAGGCGGCGCTGGTGAGCTGTACCGGCACGCCTGTGCAGCTGACGGCCGTGCGGTACGCCCCCGACGAGACGGTGCCGACGGTGCCGATCACGCCCACCCGTCCGGTGACGGTGGTTCGTACCAGGGCCGCCACGCCAGGCTCGATCACGTCGAGGACCGGCACCGGCAGCGACGCCCGTAGGTCGTCGAGACCGGCGGCCGCAGCCGTGTTGCAGGCGACGACGATCGCTTTGGCGCCGTGGTCGTCTACGAGACTTCGCGCCAGCTCCTCTGCGAACTTGCGCACCTCGGCAAGCGGCCTGGAGCCGTACGGGTAGCGGCCGGTGTCACCGATGTAGACGAGGTCCTCCGCTGGCAGCAAGTCGATGAAGGCGCGGGCAACCGTCAGCCCTCCGAAGCCCGAGTCGAACATCCCGATCGGTCGATCCACAGCCCACCAGGCTACGTTGCCGGACGATGACACCCAGAGAGTTGGCAGTCCGCTGTTCGCCCCTCATCGCCGCCATCGGTTCCGCCTCCTACTTCACGCCTGAGACGCTCGCCGTCGGCAAGGAGCATGGGCTCGGCGGGTATCGCTTCTACTTCCTGGGGCGGGGCGGGGTGCTCGGCGACGTGGAACCCCAGGTGGTGGCGAGCGCCTTCGGCTACTTCAACCCCGAACTGGTCGACAAGATGTGGACGTCGTCACGCGAGAAGATGCCGCCGCGCGATGCGGCCCGGCTCTACCTCGAGTGCAACGCCGAGCTCGGCCGCTCGAAACTCGGCGAGCTCGACCTCGACGGGTTCTGTGCTGCGGCCGGCGCCGTCAACGACGCCATCGATCCGGCCGGCCTCGCGCTCTACGCAGGAATCGAAGCCGAACCTCAACCACAGGACGCACCGGGCCTGACCATGCACCTGGTCGCCTGCCTTCGCGAGGCCAGGGGCAGCGCTCACTTGGCGGCGATGATCACCCACGGGCTTGATCCTCGCGTCGCTCATTACATTCGCCGCCCAGACGCCTGGGAGATGTTCGGCTGGACGGACCCGCCGGACGTAGCGGCACGCGACCACGAACTGTTGGCTCGCGTGGATGAGTCGACCGACGACATGATGCAGCGCCCGTTCTCGGCTCTCGACCCCTCCGGTGCGGACGCCTTGCTGTCGGGGCTCGGCGAGATTCACGCCGCACTCGGGCTGACCTCCTGACTCCCCGACCCAGGGGGCTACGGCAGCAGCACGCGATCAATGGCGTGCACCACGCCATTGCCGTCTTCCACATCTGGCGCCAACACGATGGCGCCCTCGATGGTCTCCTTCTCAGGATCGACCGCCAGCACGTCACCACCGATGGTTTTCCGTTTCTCGTCGGCGAACAGGTCGTCGGTCAGCACCCGGCCGCCGATGATGTGCCGTTCCAACAGCTCACGGAGCCTCGCGTCGTCGTTCAGCAGGTCTGAGCCGCCGGGGCTCGCTTCCAACACCTCGAAGGCGTCGTTGGTCGGCACCAGGAACGTCACCGGAGCGTCGATGTCGTCCAGCAGATCCCGCAGCCCGGCCTGCTCCACGTAATATCGAGCCTTCGACAGATCGGGGCTCGAATCCAGAATGCCCAACACCGTCGGGTCCGACTGGGTTGGGATCGACACCTCTACCGTCGTCGTGGTCGTCGGTGGTGCGGTCGTCGGTGGCGCCGTCGTCGGAGGCGTCGTCGGCGGTGCGGTTGTCGAGGTCGTCGGCGGTGCCGTCGTCGGCGGTGCGGTTGTCGTGGTCGTCGGCGGTGCGGTTGTCGTGGTCGTCGGCGGTGCCGTCGTTGGCGTCGTCGGCGGGACCTGCGGGGCCCGCGTGGGTGGCGTGGTGGGGTCGGTGCGCCGCGTCCTGGTGGTCGTCGGGAGATCGATCGTCGTTGACGAAGAGTCAGGCGCCGGGTCGATGGTGTCGCTGTCATCGCCGTCACCGGCGAGCACGAAGACAGCAATGATGATCATGATCAACGCCAGCGTGCCGGCGGCGAGCGCCGCCACAGGACCGCGCTCGCGGTACCACGGCACCGGGTCGTCGGGATCGATGGGCTCGCCGGGGGGCCCGAAGCCGTCGTCGCCGCCGCCGTAGCCGTCGTTGCCGCTCGCGAACCCGCCGCCGGCCATACCCGCTGCTCCAAGGCCAAGCGCACCTGGGGAGACAGCGGTCTCATCGGGAGCTCCCCAGCCCTCAGCCGGATCGGGTCCGGGAGGAGGCCCGCCTTCGGGCGGATCATGTGCGGCCCCGGGGAGGACCTCGGTCGGATCTGCCGCCCCGGGTTTGGTCATGCTCCATGCAGCGTCGGGATCATCGGCTGACAGTGGCGGCATGGCGTCGGCCGGACGCTCGCCCGGGAGATCGGGTTGGCCGGGGATCGGCGGCCATAGGTCGTCGCCGTCGACCGGTTGGTCGTCCCCGTTCCCATCACCGGATGTGGACGACCGGGTCGGGTCGTCGCGTCCGTTGTCGCTCATGCTGGCACCATGTTGGCGCACATCACCCGGCAAGATCCGTCGCCCACCCCATCAACGCCGCCATGTCACACCGGGTACCCCACTGCTGTCCGGGCGAAACGGCGCCGTCGGGGGACGTCAGAAGTAGATCAGCTTCTCGGCAGTCGCTTCGGCCGCATCGAGATCTGCGGTATATGCGCCGGTCGACAGGTACTTCCAGCCGCCATCGCAGACGATGAACACGATCGTGCCCTGGTCGATCTCACCTGCCACCCGGGCCGCGCCGGCAAGCGCGGCACCAGACGACAGACCGGCGAACACGGCACACTCGGTGACCAGGCGCCGGGTCCACTCGATCGACTCGCGTGGGCGCACGACGCGCTTGCGGTCGAGGATCTGGCGGCCGTTCCAGTTCTCGAACACGGGCGGGATGTACCCCTCGTCCATGTTGCGTAGGCCTTCCACACGCTCGCCGAGCGGAGGCTCAACGGCGACCACCGTGACGTCGGGCTTCTGTTCCTTCAGGTAGCGGCCGACACCCATCAACGTGCCACTCGTTCCGAGTCCGGCCACGAAGTGCGTGATATCGGGCACGTCGCGCAGGATCTCGGGGCCCGTGGTGCGGTAGTGGGCACCGGGATTGGCGTCGTTGCCGTACTGGTACAGCAGGCACCACTCAGGATGCTCGGCGGCCAGCAGCTCGGCGCGCGCGACGGCGCCATTGGAGCCCTCCTCACCCGGCGTGAGCATGACCTCGGCGCCGAACACCTCGAGCATCTGGCGGCGCTCGATCGAGACGTTCTCGGGCATCAGGATCTTGATCGGGTAGCCCTTGAGCCGAGCGATGGCGGCGAGCGAGATTCCCGTGTTGCCCGACGACGGCTCGATGATCGTCTGACCGGGCGACAGCTGACCGGCCTCCTCGGCGTGCTCGATCATGGCCCGGGCGATGCGGTCCTTCACCGATCCGAACGGGTTCTGGCTCTCGAGCTTGGCGATGATGCGCACGTGGGGATTCGGGGACAACACGGAGACGTCGACGACGGGCGTGTTCCCGATCAGGTCGAGCACTTGCGCACTCACCGCGCTCGTCACCAGCACGTCGTGGCCTCCTTCGATCACCGGCTGCGAGAGCCGACAAAGCCGATTGGACTTGTCATCAATTGTACCCGGTTCGATCGCCGGCACACCGCGCGGGGACGGAGACGACTGACGAGCGCTGAAAGCTGGGCGCGACCTCTGGCTGACCGGGCGCCGACTCAGGCTCTTCGCGTCATTCCATTCCCTTGGCCTGGCGCCCGATGGCCCGGCGCATCTCGCGCTCGGCGTCCCGCTCGGCCAGCGCCTGGCGCTTGTCAGCCTTCTGGCGGCCGTGGGCCAGCGCCAGCTCCACCTTGGCGCGTCCGGCCTTGAAGTACATCCGCAACGGCACGAGCGCCAGGCGCTCCTGGGCCAGCCGGGCGTCGAGGCGTTCCAGCTCGGTCCGGTGCATCAGCAGCTTGCGGGGCCGGTCGGGGTCGTGGGAGCCGACGCCGTGGGCGAACTGATACGGAGCGATGTGCACGCCCTCCAGCCACAGCTCGCCGTTGCGCATCCTGGCGAACGCGTCGGCGAGCTGCACATGACCTTCACGCAGGCTCTTGACCTCGCTGCCGACCAGCACGACGCCGGCCTCGAAGTGCTCCAGAACGTCGTAGTCACGCCAGGCCCGCCGGTTGCCGGCGATCAGCTTCGTGCCGTCGGATGCCATCGGACGTTGCAGGCTATCTCCACCTCCTTGGAGCCGATCGGCCGTCCTAGGGTTCTGGCGTGCTGCAGATCACCCGTCAGGCATTCGACGAACTGGTGGCGATGGCGTACGCCGCCTACCCGCTCGAGGGCTGCGGGCTGCTCGCCGGCCCACCAGGAACGGACACGGCCGAGCACTTCTACCGTTGCGTCAACGCCGAGCAGTCGGCGCGGGTGTACACCGTGGAACCGCTGGACCATCTGAAGGCAGGGCGCCACGCCGAAGACCAGGGGTGGGAGATCATCGGCGTGGTGCACAGTCACACCCACTCCGAGCCGTACCCGAGCCCGACCGATGTCGCTCAGGCCCCCGACCCAACGTGGCACTACGTGATCGTCGGGCTCAAGAGGGCGGCGCCGGAGATCCGCTCCTACTGGATCCGCGACGGCATGGTGACCGAGCACGGCATCGACGTGGCCGACGGCCGCTCGTGACCCGCGCCCCGTCGAGGCCACGATTCGATCAGGGATCGACGCCACCTCCGCCGGGCCCAGTGGGGCCAGGTGTGCCCGGCGGTGATGGCGGTTCGGTTTCAGGTGTCGTCGTCGATGTCGTGGTGGTCGGCGGCGGATCCCCTCCCCCGCCACCTGCTCGATCGAGCGTGGCCGACCCGAGCGGGATGCACGGCACCGTCACCGCCTGATCGCCCACCTTCGTGGTGTCGACGAGCACCGTGCCGGACGTGAACGACATGAGGAACCAGCGCCCGTCGAAGTCGCCCGTCGTGACGTAGTCCTCGGGCTGCGCGACCTGCTGACGGAACGTCTCCGTGCCGTCCTCCGTGGAGGCCACCACGAGCTGCCAGTCGCCTCGCAACTCACCGGTGTCGATGTCGTACTCGGGTCCCTCGGCCCAGCTCATCATCGAGCCGTCGGGTGAGGGCGTCGCCAACCGGTACGACGGTGGCTCGCCACTGGCCTCGTTCTGCACCGGGTTGTACCAGTCGGTGACGGGCTGGCCGTCGATGTCGAGGTAACGAAAACGCTCGGCGTCGAGGCTCTCCTCGGTGAGCGCGACGGCGTTGCCGCCGATCCCGCCCGTGGCGATCCGGAAGTCGCCATCCCGACCTGCAGCCACCTCGGTCTGGTTGCCGTCGGCATCCTCGATGACGACCCGGCCCCTCGCCGACCCGGAACCCAGCGTCGACCCGTAGTCGAACCACAGCGCTACCGGCACGTCGTCCACAGTGCCGACATGCTGCACGTTGACGTTTCCCGAGGCGATCTCCACGAACTTGCCGGCGTCGAGACGGCCAACGCTCGCCGGGCGGTCCGACGCAGCGTGGAGGCCGACCCACAGCGCCCCGCCCTTGGCCCGCCAGGCAGCGTCGACGGTGGCCGGCAGGTCTTCACTATCGGCGATGATCTGCGTGCCGCCGACGCCCACTTGGTACACGACGCCGTTGCTGTCGGCGACGATGATGGCCGGCGCCTCCCCGGGGAGGTTGACGCAGTCGTCGGGCACCGCCACGTCGACCGTGTCCGGCGTGCTGGGCGGAGGGGGGCTCGGGCTCGCCGTCCCCGGCGTCGGCACCGTGTCGGAGCCACCGCTCGTCGGCGGCACAGGGTTGGTCGTCGGCGGCGCACGGTTGGTCGGGTCGGTCGTCGGCGGCGCAGGGTTGGTCGGGTCGGTCGCTCGCGTTGGCGGCGTGGAGTCGGCGGGGATGTCCTCGGACGAGACGTTCGAGACCTCGTCGCCCGACCCGCAGCCCACGGCGACGAGCGCCGCGACGACGAGTGCAACCCGACTGCGCCTCATGGCGCGAAGTCTCCCATGCCCGCTTCGACGCGACTCACCGCCCACTGGTTCCCATGGTTCCCGTTACAATGGGCGAAGACAACGTCACGGGGCTGACAGGTTTCGACGTCAGTAGCGATGGCCGAGTCGGCGACCCGAGTTGCTCAGACTCGCTAAACGGGGCACCAACAAGAATTGCCGATGAGCAGTTCGCTCTCGCCGCCTGATCCAATCAGGTGATCAGAGAGTCACAGTGAGCAGCAATGCCGCACGGGGCCGATCCACCGCAGCCCGGCAACAGAAGCGGGGGATGACGGCGAGAAAGACCGCTGGCAGCCGGAAAGACGGATGACACCCGGGAAAGACCGAGCGCTGGTCATGAGCTCCACAGCGACTGACCATCCGACCCGCCGGTGAGACAGCGTCAGTCTCCGTGCCGGGAATGGTCGTAGCTGGTTCGTCCACGGGCTGATGGACGGGGGTTCGATTCCCCCCAGCTCCACCACAACACCGCAGGTAGCCGGCGCTGAGA